>ERZ724504.1512-NODE-1512-length-12851-cov-10.778446_pt1 | contig 12851 bp, 13 predicted proteins | sample MGYA00376037_ERZ724504 | MGnify/ENA primary metagenome ERZ724504 (study PRJEB28724, sample SAMN07190888) | wastewater metagenome | isolation source: influent of sewage treatment plant in Hong Hong | place: USA: Christiansburg, Virginia | collected 2016-03-01 ... | reverse complement strand
CGCCGGTGCGGTAACCCGCCTGGAGCGCCACCGCCTCGATCATGGCGCAGGTCGAGCCCTTACCATTGGTTCCAGCGACCGTAATCACCGGACATTCGAAATGCAGATTGAGCCGCTCGGCCACGGCGCGCGCACGCTCCAGGCCCATATCGATCTGCTTTGGATGAATGCGCTCGCAGTGGGCGAGCCAATCCTGGAGGGTAATAAGTGGGGTTGCTGACATACGGGGCGCGATTGTCCTCCGAGTCACGGTTTGGGCCATGATGGGCCCATGAAAACCCCTGTGCTTTACGGCATCTCCAACTGTGACACCGTGCGCAAGGCGCGCGCCTGGCTGACCAGCCAGGACCTGCGCTACGATTTCCACGATTTCAAGAAGTCCGGCGTGCCGCAAGCCGCCTTGGAGCGCTGGCTGGAAGCGCTGGGCCACAAAGAACTCGTGAACCGAAGGGGAAGCACCTGGCGCCAGCTGGACGCTGCCGAACAAGCGGCCGTGAACTGCAATACAACGGCGCTGACCTTGCTGCAGACACATCCCAGTGCAATCCGCCGACCGGTGGTCGAGTGGCCGAACGGCGATATCACTACGGGGTTTGCCTCCAGAGAATGGGAGCAGCGCATCGAAAACCCTCGAAGCGCCTGATTTCGCACACTTCTTTACGCAGATTTACGGCATATCGCTACGCCATTGTCAGGCTCTGGATAAACTTTCTCTTGGCTTGGCGCGTTGTACATGTGCTTTTGAAAGGGTGTCACCATGAAGAAGATTTTGTTGTTTTCCTTGATCGCCAGCGCCTCGGCAATGGCGGTGGCGCAGGAACGCGGACGGGTGCTGTCGGCCACGCCCATCATCGAGCAGGTGGCCGTGCCACGGCAGGTCTGTGGCAATGAGACGGTCTATACCGGTCCGCGCACCAGCGGTGGAGGCGCTGTGCTGGGGGCCATTGCAGGCGGTGCAGCCGGCAATGCGATCGGCAGGGGCAACGGGCGCGCAGCTGCCACGGCCTTAGGCGTGATTGGCGGTGCTGTACTGGGCAACCAAATCGAAGGCAACGGTCGCCTCGACTACCAGAACGTGCAGCGCTGCGGAGTCGAAACCACTTACGAAAACCGCACGGCTGGCTACGACGTGGTGTACGAGTACGCCGGCAGACGCTACAACACACGGACCCAGACCGATCCTGGACGCTACATCGCACTGCGCGTGCAACCAGAAGACCAGCGCGACTATCAGCGTGACTACCAGCGCTACGACGACGATGGCTACAGCGAACGCGGCGAGGTCACCTCACCCTATGCCACGGCACCCCTGCCGCCCGTGGTGTCGCCCGGTGTGACGGTGATTGAGTATGGCTACGAAGGCCAACGCCCGTATTACCCCTATCCGCCACCGCGCCCCCATTGGCGCTAAGCCATTGCTGTGAAGGGCCCCGTGGGGCCCTTTTTCTTGGGGTGGGGTTGAAGCAGGCTACCCGTTCCCACCTGGCCTAAAATCGCCCGCTTCTGCTTCTGCCGGCGTCCTGCCCGCCACTCCATGACCACCCAACAAATCAACGGCGTATCCGTCGCCACCCAGGCCAATGTGTACTTCGACGGCAAGTGCGTCAGCCATGGCATCACGTTTCCGGATGGAACGAAGAAATCCGTCGGCGTGGTGCTGCCTGCAACGCTGTGCTTTGGCACCACCGCCGCCGAGGTCATGGAGTGCGTGGCCGGTTCCTGCGAATACAAGCTTGCAGGCTCTGCCGATTGGGCCCACTGCGGCCCCGGTCAGCAGTTCAGCGTACCGGGCAATAGCCAGTTCGACATTCGCGTCAGCGACGCCTTTCACTACATCTGCCACTACGGCTGAACCATGGCCACCATCCTCCAACACCTCCCACTCGGCCAAAAGGTCGGCATTGCATTTTCCGGCGGCCTGGACACCAGCGCCGCCCTGCTGTGGATGAAGCAAAAGGGTGCTCTGCCCTATGCCTACACCGCCAATTTGGGCCAACCCGACGAAGCCGACTACGACGCCATTCCGCGCAAGGCCATGGAATACGGCGCAGAAAAGGCCCGCCTGATTGACTGCCGCACGCAACTGGCCCACGAAGGCATTGCCGCGCTGCAGTGCGGGGCCTTCCACATCAGCACCGGCGGCCTGACCTACTTCAACACCACGCCGCTGGGCCGGGCCGTCACCGGCACCATGCTGGTGTCCGCCATGAAGGAAGACGACGTCAACATCTGGGGCGACGGCAGCACCTACAAGGGCAATGACATTGAGCGCTTCTACCGCTATGGCCTGCTCACCAACCCCTCGCTCAAGATTTACAAGCCCTGGCTCGACCAGCTGTTTATCGACGAACTGGGCGGCCGCGCCGAAATGTCGGCCTTCATGACGCAACACGGCTTTGGCTACAAGATGAGCGCCGAGAAGGCCTACAGCACCGACAGCAACATGCTGGGCGCCACGCACGAGGCCAAAGACCTGGAGTTTTTGAACAGCGGCATCCGCATCGTCAACCCCATCATGGGCGTGGCCTTCTGGAAAGAAGACGTTGCCATCAAGGCCGAAGAAGTGTCGGTACGGTTTGACGAAGGCCAACCCGTGGCACTCAACGGCGTTGAATTCAACGACCCGGTGGAACTCATCCTGGAGGCCAACCGCATCGGCGGGCGCCACGGCCTGGGCATGAGCGACCAGATCGAGAACCGCATCATCGAGGCCAAGAGCCGCGGCATCTACGAGGCCCCGGGCCTGGCGCTGCTGCACATCGCCTACGAGCGCCTGGTGACCGGCATCCACAACGAAGACACCATCGAGCAGTACCGCATGAACGGCCTGAAACTGGGCCGCCTGCTGTACCAGGGCCGCTGGTTCGACCCGCAGGCCATCATGCTGCGCGAGACGGCCCAGCGCTGGGTGGCGCGCGCCGTCACCGGCACCGTGACGCTGGAATTGCGCCGCGGCAACGATTACTCACTGCTCAACACCGAGAGCCCCAACCTCACCTACCACCCCGAGCGCCTGTCGATGGAAAAGGTGGAAGACGCACCCTTCTCGCCGCAGGACCGCATCGGCCAGCTCACCATGCGCAACCTCGACATCGTGGACACGCGCGGCAAACTGGGTATTTATGCCCAGGCGGGCCTGCTCACGCTGGGCCAAGGCTCGCCTCTGCCTCAGCTGTCCAACAACGAGCCGAAATAAAGGCCTGTCCGTCCCGGGCCTGAAACGCCCGGCAAAAACGGTAGCAGCGCACGCGCATTCGAAGCAGAACGGCGCGATTGCGCTGTGGCATGCCTGTGGCTTCTTTCGCCTGCCGCACAATGCGGCATGCAAAGCAATTTCATCGCCAATGAAGCGCGGCCCTCGCTCAGTGGGCGTACGCTGGATATCATTGATCCCTCGGACGGCCAGGTCTTTGACCGATTGCAGCGCAGCAACACCGAAGACATGGACGGCGCCGTACGCGCCGCGCGACACAGCTTCGAGACCCTATGGCGCCCCATGGCTGCGGCCGACCGGGGAAGGCTGCTGATGCGCCTCTCGTACGCCGTGACCGAACACGCTACCGAGCTGGCCGGGCTGGAGCAGCGCGACTGCGGTAAACCCACCCGCCAGGCGCGCGCCGACGCACTGGCCCTGGCGCGCTATTTCGAGTTTTATGCCGGCGCCTGCGACAAACTGCACGGCGAAACGCTGCCCTATCAGGAAGGTACCAGCGTGCTCACTTGGCGTGAGCCCCACGGCGTCACCGGTCATGTGATTCCGTGGAACTACCCCATGCAGATTTTTGGCCGCAGCGTGGGTGGCTCGCTGGCGGCGGGAAACACCTGCGTAGTCAAGCCCGCGGAAGACGCCTGTCTGTCGGTGCTGCGCGTTGCGCAACTGGCGGCCGAAGTCGGTTTTCCGCCCGGCGCGATCAACATCGTGACAGGCTATGGGCACGAGGTGGGCGACGCGCTGGCACACCACGCCGGCATCGACCACATCAGCTTCACCGGCAGCCCCAGCGTGGGCACGCTGATCGCCCAGGCCGCAGCCGAACGCCACTGCCCGGTAACGTTGGAACTGGGCGGCAAGAGCCCGCAGATCGTTTTCGCCGATGCCGACCTGGACGCTGCGCTGCCAGCCATCGTGAACGCCATCGTACAAAACGCCGGCCAGACCTGCTCGGCGGGCTCGCGCCTGCTGGTCGAACGCAGCCTCTATGAGCCCTTACTGGAACGCCTGGGCGCTCTTTTTTCCAAGCTGCACGCCGGACCGGCTGCCTTGGATCTGGATGTCGGCCCATTGATCCGCGCGACGCAAAAAGAGCGCGTGCTGGACTTTTTGGCACAAGCCGAAGCAGCCGGCATTGCCACTGTGGCACGGGGCAGCGTGGTACCTGAAGCCCCTGCCAACGGTTTTTACGTCGCCCCGGTCCTGCTGCGCGACGTGCCCGCTGACCACCGTCTGGCCCAAGAAGAAATCTTTGGCCCGGTGCTCTGTGCCATGCCGTTTGACGACGAAGACCATGCCGTAAAACTGGCCAACGGCACCGCGTTCGGTCTGGTGGCCGGAGTGTGGACACGCGATGGCGCAAGGCAGATGCGCATGGCACGGCGACTCCAATGCGGCCAGGTGTTTATCAACAACTACGGCGCAGGCGGCGGCGTCGAGCTGCCGTTTGGCGGCGTCAAATCATCGGGATACGGCCGCGAAAAGGGCTTTGAAGCGCTCTACGGCTTCACCACGCTCAAAACTGTGGCCATTCGCCACGGCTGAAGTCTTTCAGCCGAGCACTTGCTTCAACGCTGCGTCGTACAAGCCAGTGAGCCGGTCGGTGACTTCCAGCAGGCGCTCGCTGGTGGTGGCGATGTCTGCGAGGCCGCGCGCATCCGCCTTGCGCTGCAGCGCCGAACTGAAAAATACCCATTGGCTGTCGCCCAGCGCGAGCTCGTCGCGAATCGCCGGCGTGGAAAGCGGCGCAGCCGCGAGTGTGGCCATGGCCTTGCGGAATTCGTCGGCATCGCTCAGCAATTGCTCGCGTGGGCCCTTTGCGTCGCTGCCGGCCGCCACGAGAAAGTAGTTCTTGGCCAAGCGCTGGGAGAGTGCGCGCTGACGGCCCGCAATGTTCACCAGCTTGGCGGTAGAGGCCTTGGACGACTTTTCGAACGCTTCGGTAGCGGTGTTGGCAATGGCCAGCATGCGGTCGGCCTGCGCCGCCACGGCCGCCACCGATTGCGCGGTGGGCGGCATGATGAGCAGGGCTTCGAGTCCATCCACCGACTTGTGCACTTCGTCCACCTGGCGTGCCAGCTCGGCCGGCCAGGGCACGCTGGCCAGATCGTCAAAGCCCGAGCGCACCAGTTTTTTTGCCGACGCCATGACGCTTGCCGCCTGGTCTGGCAACACGCCCAAGTGCATTTGTACGTAGGCCTTGGCCATGCGCTGCGACAGCGCGCGGTAGCGGGCAATGCGGTTGATGGCGGTAGAGACCGCAATTTGCGCCTGCGCTGCACTCATGGCGGGCAGAAGCAGCGCAGCGGCGAGGGTTTGGACCACGGCGCGGCGGGTGGTTGCGCGGGGACGGCGGCAAGAAGAATGCGAGATCACAACAAGCTCCATGGCCCGGCTTGGGCCGAAGCGACATTTTGCTGCAGTGCACACACGAAAAACTGACGCGCATCAAGAAGCCGATGCATGCAGCATTTGCACCACAGGGTTTGTTCGGCACCAAAATAGGCAAGCAACACTCTGCACAAGGAACCGCCATGCGTCTCGCCGCCAAATCCATCATCGTCACAGGCGCCGGCAGCGGCATTGGGGAGGGCATTGCGCTGCGCCTGGCGGCCGAGGGCGCGCGTGTCATCGTCAATGACATCAACCCCGCCGCAGGTGAGCGCGTCGCGCAGGCGATTCGAGATGCGGGCGGCCAGGCTCGGTTCTTTTGCGCTGACGTCACGCGCTCCAGCGACGTGCAAGCCCTGGTGGCTCAAGCCGTTGCGCAGCATGGCCGGCTGGACGCGGTGGTCAACAACGCCGGCTGGACGCACCGCAACCGCCCCATGCTGGAAGTGAGCGAGGAAGAATTCGACAAGGTCTACGCCATCAACGTCAAGAGCATCTACCTGTCCGCCATCCACGCTGTGCCCGCCATGCGCGCCAACCCTGGGGGCAGCAGCGGCAGCTTTATCAACATCGCCTCCACCGCCGGCATCCGCCCGCGTCCGGGCCTGACCTGGTACAACGGTTCGAAGGGCGCGGTCATCACCACCAGCAAATCCATGGCCGCAGAACTCGGCCCCGAGAACATTCGCGTCAATTGCATCAACCCTGTGTTCAACCCCGACACCGGCTTGGCGGCCGAATTTGCCGGCGGGCCGCTGGACGCAGCGCGCCGCGCGAAATTTCTGGCCACCATCCCAATGGGGCGCTTTTCGACCGCTCTGGACGTCGCCAATGCCGCGCTGTACCTGGCCAGCGACGAGGCGGCGTTTGTCAGCGGCGTGTGCATCGAGGTGGATGGCGGGCGCTGCGTGTAGCCACTTTTTCGGCGGCTGCCATACCCACGGCCAGCGGGTGGTAAGCAGCCCTCGGCATAATCGACTGCATGCCTGAACGCGTGATTCCTCTCGTCGATGCCAGAGTGGCCGCACTGCCTCTGCCGGCAGGGCCTGCCTTGGCCGAGGTGGGGCGCGTGACCGACACCCTGGGCCGGCCGCTGCGCGACTTGCGCATCAGCGTCACGGACCGTTGCAACTTTCGCTGCAACTACTGTATGCCCAAGGAAGTTTTCGACAAGGAACACGCTTACCTGCCGCACAGCGCCCTGCTCACGTTTGAAGAAATCACCCGGCTCGCAAGGGTGTTCCTGGCGCATGGCGTGCGCAAAATTCGACTCACAGGCGGCGAACCGCTGCTGCGAAAAAACCTGGAAGAACTGGTGGCGCAGCTGGCGGCGCTGCGCACCGTCGACGGGGGGGCGCCGGAGCTCACGCTCACCACCAACGGCTCGCTGCTGGCGCGCAAGGCACAAGTGCTGAAAGATGCGGGCCTCAGCCGCGTGACGGTCAGCCTCGACGGCCTGGACGATGCGGTCTTCCGGCGCATGAACGACGTGGATTTTCCGGTGGCCGACGTACTGGCCGGCATTGCTGCGGCGCAGGCTGCGGGGTTGGTTGGCACCAAGGTGAACATGGTGGTCAAGCGCGGCACCAACGGGCACGAAATTCTGCCCATGGCACAGCATTTTCGCGGCACCGGCATCACGCTGCGCTTCATTGAATACATGGACGTGGGCGCCACCAATGGTTGGCGGATGGACGAGGTGCTGCCGTCCCGCGAGCTCATTGCGCGCCTGCGCGCCGCGCTACCGCTGGTACAGCTCGATCCCAGCGCGCCGGGCGAGACGGCAGAGCGCTGGGGCTATGCGAACGCGGCGGGCCAGTACGAGCCGGCGCTGGGCGAGGTGGGGGTGATCAGCAGCGTGACGCAGGCGTTTTGCGGCAGCTGCAACCGTGCACGCCTATCCACCGAGGGGCGAATGTACCTGTGCCTTTTTGCCGGCCAGGGCTACGATCTGCGCGCGCTGGTGCGTGGTGGCGCCAGCGACGAAGCCTTGCAGGGCGCCATCGCAGGAATCTGGCAGGGGCGCACCGACCGGTATTCCGAACTGCGCGCCAGCCTGCCTGCCGAGGCGGGCGACGCAAGCGCGCAACCGCGGCGCATCGAGATGAGCTACATCGGCGGATGAGGCTCATCGCGCCACTTTCTTGCACGCGGCGCCACACCGGCCGCGAGCGGGTCAAAGCCCTTCAAGGGACATTTCCATGATCGATTCTCAGGACATCACCGGCCTGGTGCTTGCCGGCGGGCGCGGCTCGCGCATGGGCGGGGTGGACAAGGGCTTGCAGGCGTTTCGCGGCGCACCGCTGGCGCTGCACGCCGTGCTGCGTCTGCAAATGCAAGTGGGCACGGTGATGGTCAACGCCAACCGCAATCTTGTAACCTACGAATCGTTTGGCTTCCCCGTCTGGCCCGACGCCGACAGCGACTACGCCGGCCCGCTGTCCGGCTTTCTTACCGGGCTGGAGCGCTGCGAAACCCCGTGGCTGGTCACCGTACCTTGCGACACACCGCTGTTCCCGCAAGACCTGGTCCGCCGCCTGGCCGATGCCGCCGAGCGCGAGCAGACCCACATCGCCATCGCCGCAGCACCTGAAACCAGCGACGACGGCAGCACACGCCTGCGTGCGCAGCCCGTGTTCTGTCTGCTGCGCGTGGAATTGCTCGAAAGCCTGTTGCGCTTCACCCAGTCAGGCGGGCGCAAAATCCATACTTGGACCGGCCAGCAACGCTGCGCCCTGGCAGCGTTTGATGCACTTGGCGACGAACCCAGCGCCTTCATCAACGCCAACACCCTGGCCGAGCTGCAAGCACTGGAATCGCGCGACCTGCCCTGAAACCATCCCCTTTTCGCATGAAATCCATCGCCGAGATCGCCGCCAGCCTGCAGGGCTATGACCCGCAGGCCCTTCATGCCGCACAGGTGACGGCGTTTCTGGAGCAGTTGGTGCAGCCGGTGCAAGACTGCGAAACCGTAGAGCTGCACGCCGCGCTCGGACGCGTGCTGGCGAACGATGTGGTCTCGCCCATCAGCGTGCCCCCGCACGACAACTCGGCCATGGACGGCTACGCCTTGGATGGCGCGCAACTGAAGGCAGGCGAAACACTGCGCCTGCGCGTCGTCGGTACGCCGGCCTTTGCGGGTGCGGCTTGGCGCGGCGCCGTGGCGGCGGGCGAGTGCGTGCGCATCATGACCGGCGCCATCATGCCGGCCGGGCTCGATACCGTGGTGCCCCAAGAGCTCACGCAGGCCGAGGGCGAATTCATTGGCATCGCGCCCGATGTGCTGCGTGCGGGTGACAACAGGCGCTTTGCCGGTGAAGACCTGATGCGCGGCGCTGTAGCGCTGGCGGCCGGCGAACCCATCACCCCGGCTGCGCTGGGCCTGCTCGCCAGCCTGGGGCTGCCGCGCGCCACCGTGCGGCGGCGGCTTCGCGTGGCCGTGTTTTCTACCGGCGACGAAATCCTGCGTCTGGGCGAAGCGCCGCGCGAGGGCGCCGTGTACGACAGCAATCGCTACACCCTGGTTGGCCTGCTCACCCGCCTGGGCGTGGAGCTGATCGATTTGGGCGTGGTGCCCGACGAACCCACGCGTTTGCGCGCCGCCTTTGCCAGCGCCGCCGCCCATGCCGACGCCGTGATCACGAGCGGCGGCGTCAGCGTGGGCGACGCCGATCACACGCGCAGCACGATGCGTGAACTGGGTGACGTTGCCTTCTGGCGCATCGCCATGCGGCCAGGCCGCCCCATGGCCGTGGGGCGCATTGCCCGCGACAAATTATGGACAAAATTGGCTTCTAGCGCTTATTCTGCAAACGCTTCAAGCTCTCAATATCAGAGCAAACAGCTCGCCGGTGAAGCCATCCTGTTTGGCCTGCCCGGCAATCCCGTTGCGGTCATGGTGACCTTTCTGGCCTTTGTCCGCCCCGCCCTGCTGCGCATGATGGGCTGCACCCGCGCCGAGCCGCCGCTGCTGCGCGCGCGCAGCGCCGATACCCTTCGCAAAAAACCCGGTCGCATCGAATACCAGCGCGGTCTGGTCCGCAGCGGGGCCGATGGCCAACTGGAAGTGCGCATCACCGGCAATCAGGGATCCGGCGTGCTCAGCTCCATGGTGCAGGCCAACGGCCTGATCGTGCTGCCGCACGACAGCGGCAATGTGGCCGCGGGCGACGTGGTCGAGGTGATGATGTTTGACGGCGTGATGTGAGCCCCCCTGCCGCAACCCCGGTTGATCGCCCGGACCCCGTGCCGGCCCTATAGGCGCTTTTTTGCAAAGGCCTGCACGCGCTGTTCGGTGTCGGGGTCGGCAAAGCAGGCTGCCGCCTCCGCTTGCTCCAGCGCCAATGCGTCGCCAATGCGTAGCCCCAGGCCAGAGGTCAGAACGCGCTTCAGCCGCGATGTGGCGCCAGACGAACGCGTGGCGATCTCGGCCGCCAGAGCCAGAGCGGTGGGCAGCATCTCGTCCTCGGCGACCACGCGGTTCACCAGACCAAGGGCCGCCAGGTCGTCTGCGCTTTGCCGCTCGCCCAGAACGATGAGCTCCATGGTGCGCTGGTGGCCCAGCGCCTGAGGCAGCAAATGGGTCACTGCGCCCGTGACGAAATGGCCGAGCGCCATTTCGGGGAAAAAACACACCAGGCTGTTGGCGGCCACTACCAGATCGCAGTTGAGCATCCACTCGAAACCGCCACCCACGGCATAGCCATGCACCGCCCCAACCACCAGCTTGGGGCCGAACATGATGTCGCGTGTGATGGTCTGGATGCGCTCGCAGTGCTCGGCAATCGCAGCGGCGCTCTCTGACTGCTCGGCAAATTCCTTGAGGTCGTCCCCCGCGCAGAACGCCCTGCCGGCGCCGGTCAGGACGATGGCGCGCGTGGATGGCTCCGTCTGGGCGGCCTGCAGAGCCTGGTGCAGATCCACCAGCAAAGTTCCACTGATCGCATTCAGGCGCTCGGGCCGCTCCAGCGTGACAAGACTGACGGCGCCGTGCATGGCGTGGGTGGCAAAGGCCATGGGAAACTCCTAAAAGTAACAATGAAATGACTCAGCCGGGACTGTCTGGCGACGCTTCCCGGTCCCAGGTGCCCGGCACGATGCCCTCTGCCTTCAGGCGAAACTTTTCCACCTTGTCTGTAGGCGTTTTGGGCAGCGCCGGCAGAAAACGCAGGTAGCGCGGCACCATGAAGCGCGCCATCTGCGCCGCGCAATGCGCCGCCAGTGCAGGTTCCGTGAGCGTGGCCCCAGGTCGCAGCACAACGCTCGCCATGACTTCCTCCTCGGTCAGCTCGCTGGGCACGCCGTAGACGGCGCATGCGAGCACCTCCGGGTGCGCTTCAATGCCCATTTCGACTTCGGCGCTGGAGATGTTCTCGCCGCGCCGCCGCACCATGTCCTTGCGCCGTCCCACAAAGTACATGTAGCCGTCTTCATCCTGGCGCATCACATCGCCGGTATGAAACCACAGGTCCTTGAACGCGGCGAGCGTCGCCTCGGGCATACCGTAGTAGCCCTGCATCAACAGCGCAGGCTGCTGAGGCCGTATCAACAGCTCGCCGATCTGCCCCACGGCCACCTCGAACCCCTGTTCGTCCACCAGCCGCGCGGTGAATCCGTCGGCGAGCTTTCCGCACGAGCCCGTGCGGCGCAGGGCATCCAGCGGCGTGAACATGGCTGCACCGACCTCAGTCGATCCATACATTTCCACCAGCCGGCAACCAAAACGCGTTTCGAATTCCGGTGTGAAGCTGGGCAACGGAACGCCCCAACCCAGTCGCGCGCTATGGTTCCGATCACTTGTGGCAGGCGGCTGCTTCCACAGCATGGTGAGGGTGGCGCCCATGAAATCAAACACCGTCGCCTGCAGGGCCCGCACCTCGTCCCAGTAGCGCGAGACACTGAAGCGTTCGCCCAGCGCGGCCACCGAGCGCAGCAACAGCGCCGGGGCGATGGTGAGGACCGTGGCGTCAAGGTGAAACATGGGATACGGGCAATACAAGACATCATCGGGGCGCAGCTCCAGCCCCTTGATGAACCCGCGCGCCTGGGCCAGGACGAAACGGTGCGCGATCATGGCCGCCTTGGACCGGCCCGTGGTGCCAGACGTATAGAGCAGCAAACAGGTTTCCTCGAAACCCACCTGCGGCCGGGGCAGCGTGTCGCCGTCGGCCTGCACGCTGCGCAGCCGCTCATAGGGTTCGCAGCCGGGGAGCAGTCCTTGCGCCGCGCCCAACAGAAACACTTGGGAAACGCTCACCAGGCTGCCCCGTACCTGCTGCCAGGGCTCAAGCAAATCGGCGTGCACCACCGCGAGACGGCTTTGCACCAGGTTCACCGCATCGGCCAGCACCGGCCCGCGAAACGAAGTGTTCACAGGCGCTGCGGCAGCGCCCAGCTTGGACAATGCGAACCAGAGCAATGCCAATTCAATGCAGTTGGGCAGCATCAAGCTGACGTTGTCGCCGCGGCGCACGCCCTGCGCATGCAAGCCAGCGGCCAGCCGGTCGGTTTCGGCATCGAACTGGCCATAGCTCCACTCGCCTGCGGCCATGCGGATAAATGGCCGATGCGGCACTTCGGCAGCAGCGCGGCGCAATTCATCGCCTAGCGAAGCACAAAAATCGTTGCTCATCATGGTCAGTTCGAGACAGGGATCAACGGAAGAACAGTGGTTCCAAGGCTATCGTAGCCCGTAGTTCCGCGCGACGGCCCCGCTGTCGCCACCCGGCAGGGAACGGCACAGTCCGACGGATCGCGGCCCACTCCCACAGTGCAACAGGGGGCAATGGGCTAATCTCCGGTACAGTTTTTTCGCAGGATCCAAGCATGCCTTTCGCCGCAAAACACCTCGCCACCGAACCCAGCCGCGCCGAAATCGAGGCGCTGATTGAACCCACCTTATTGGAATTTGGCACGCCCTGGTGTGGCTACTGCCAGGCGGCGCAGCCGCTGATCGAGCAGGCACTGCAAAACTGCCCCAAGATCGCGCACACCAAGGTGGAAGATGGCAAGGGCCGACGGCTGGGCCGCAGCTACGGTGTGAAGCTTTGGCCTACGCTGGTGTTTCTGCGCGCGGGCCAGGAGGTAGCCCGCCTGGTGCGGCCCCAGTCGGTCCAGGCCATTGAAGAAGCGCTGGCCCAGATCGCCGACTGAGCCACAAACTTGACACGGCTCAAGATGAAAGGCCCTCCAAACCCCTAATATAACCACTTTAATAAAGAGGTTATATCCATGTATTGCCGCCGTCTCC
>ERZ724504.1504-NODE-1504-length-12890-cov-8.135878_pt1 | contig 12890 bp, 10 predicted proteins | sample MGYA00376037_ERZ724504 | MGnify/ENA primary metagenome ERZ724504 (study PRJEB28724, sample SAMN07190888) | wastewater metagenome | isolation source: influent of sewage treatment plant in Hong Hong | place: USA: Christiansburg, Virginia | collected 2016-03-01 ... | reverse complement strand
GACCCCGCAGTTCGGCATCATGGCTGCTCATGGGCAAGCTCCTTGGGGAGGGACTGTTGGCGGTAATACTCGGCAAGTATTGGTACTGGTGGTTTTTTTGTGCTTCGTAAACCACCATGAAAACGAGAGAGTGCCGCCGCTTGGGCGCGGTAACGCTGCTCACCACATTGTGGCCCAGCGGTGAACGCATTTTTTAGGATGGCTTCGGCAGAGGACACCATGGACAGCAGCCACTGCAAATGCTCCGCTTCTGGCTGGTCGGATTCGATTTGATCGTTTAATGCGTCGAAAAATCGAATGTCTTCGGCTTGTTCGAAGGGTTTTACAAAATCACTCGCTTTGTTTTTTGCACTATCGGAGAACTTATCTTTTGCTGCGCCCTGATCAAACAAAGCTGCCAATGCAGTCCAGAGCACATTGCGTATTTGGCTAATTGCATAAACCCGTTCCCCAGCAACTTTTGCGAGGCGATCGGTCTGCTTTTGAATCAGCAACTGCCGAGCCTTGGGGGAAATAGGAATACGGCGCTCGTGATACCCCTCCGTTTTGCCCTGCCCCCGTGTCACGCCTTGGGCAAGCACAACGAGGCCATTTGAGCCATCGCCCGCATCGGGAACCTGCGCAATCGAGCGACGATATTTGCTACCAAAGAGCAACTCAGCAGCCAACCGATAGTGAAATCCCTCTGCGTTAATCGTCAGTGCTTTCCCTGCAGCCGTATCAACAGGTGTCCAAGGGTCGCCAGTCATACCATTTCGCGCCTTAGCCTCAATGTGTGCTGTTTTGCTACCAGTGCTAATGGCAAAAATTGCGTGCGCCCCATCAGCACACCCCAGCCGAATGCGGCGACATATCTCAACGTAAAAGGGATCCAATGAGGCAAAAGCTCGGCTGTTTTCACCACTCCACGGCTCAAGCCACAGCAGGCCAACCCCTCCCTCGCTCTGCAAGCCTTGCTGTTCGGCAATCTCTTCACGATGCGCCAACAAGATCAAAACATCTCTACACCAACGCTTTCCCCAGTAACCTTGAGGTAGCACACCAATTGCGGGACGACTGGCAAAGCCACCGTTCATACGAGAAATGCCGTAATTACCCGCCCCTAAAAAGCCTTCCTGCGTCTGCAAACTCACCAAAGCCATCAGCCAATCATCGACTTCCGCTTGTCGCATCCTTGCGGCTTTGAGGTCGTGATTTTTTGAAGTCACCAACATATCCAGTTCATCGGCGGCACTTAGCCTGTTTTTCCAGCTGCCAACTGCACCGCTAGGCACAGGAGCCTGCATAAACGCCGGTCTATCATGGGGCGAAATCAGGCACCAAGCCGCACCGTCCTGATCATCTGGCGTCAGTGCCAGCAAAGCGTCTTTCCACGCCTGCTCGCTTTCGAAAATGGCATCCCGATCCGCATGGTGTAATGCCATAGCAGCCAGTTGCACCAAAAAAGCGTGCCATGGGTGACGCTGGTGCGGACGCAGGGCGGGAAAGTCGCGTATCTCGTCCCGACCCAAGGCCGCCAGCAGAGCAGGCAAACTGAAGGATTGGGGCTGCCCGCCCGCCACCAGTCGGGTACGGATAAGCGGTTCATCTAGCAAGTTGTAGCGCAGTGTCACGGCAAGTCTCCAGCGGGTTTTTATTCGTCTTTGAGGCGTTCCAGCCCTAGGCGGCTATAGCGAAAAATAGCATCTCCCAGTTGGAAGGTCGTGCAATTATCTTGCTGCAAAATAACGCTTGGCTCGGCATCAGGCGACAAGCCCTTGGGCAACAGGTAATGGCGTATCGGCAGCGTTTTAAGCGGAAAGCCAAAGGGTCCTAGTTGGCTGAGATTAAAGTTAACCACGCGATCCTGTGCGCCAAGTCGGGTGGCAACCTGTACGTCACGAGGAAACTCAACCTCGCCGAAAACCTGCTCAACATTGAGTGCGTGCAGATGCCCCAATGTTTTTTGGGCACAGGTATCGCCCTCAATTTTTTGCGCGAGATTTTTCCAAGCTTCGCCTTGTCGCGCTTGCAATGCGTGCAATCTATCAGAATGGGTTGCGGCTTCGACCAGATAGCGGTTGTCGTCGGGAATACGCACCTCAGGCCGCTCATCAATCAGTAATCGCGTGGCCTCCAGAATACTCAGGTCGTCATACACCCCGCCGCCATTATGGAAACGACCAAGACCGTGCTGGGGTCGCGTCAACATAGGTGTCAGGTCATTGCCTGATGGTGTAAGCACCGAAACTTGGGCTGCTTCAAATGCCTTGGGGCGTGTGTTGGTGTGGCGGTGCAGGCGACCGATTCGCTGTAGCAGCACATCCATGGGGCACAAGTCTGTAATAAGGAAATCAGCATCAATATCTAGGCTTTGTTCCAGCGTTTGAGTCCCGACGACGATTAACGCACCCTCTGGCCTAGCCTTGCCAAGCTGGGTTTCGATGGCGGCATCCAGTTGCGGGCGATCCTGACGGCTGAAGCGGCTGTGGTGCAGCGTTCTTACACCCTTCACGCTGAACAACCAAGCGAGGTCAGGAACCCGCTTTTCTAGTGCTTCTAGGGTGGCGATGGCGGCGGGGACGGTGTTCCGAATAATCAGTACCTTGGCACCTTGTTGAGCCGCCGCTATCGCCAATTCAGCAACGTGCTCGGGCGAGGCGATAAGGTCTCTGGTCGCCCAGCGCACTTGCTTAGATTGCCCCGTTCCTAGCACGGTTCGAATGCCATTTCGATCGGAAATTGCAGGGTAGGGCACAGCACAAGCGGCATCAAAGCACATGTTTTTTGGTGGCTTGGATTGAGATTCAGGAGCGAGTGCCAAATAACGGTTGCGTGCACTGGAGCCCAAGGTGGCAGATAGGAGCAGGGCTTGGCCACCGCAATTCAGGTGGGTTTTCAGCAGACGCGCCAACAGTACCGTCATGTAGGCATCAGAAGCATGAACTTCATCGACGACCAGCAAGCTGCGGGCAAGGGTGGCGTAGCGCAGATGGGCATGTCGAACCTGCAAAGCCCCTAGTAGGGCTTGATCGATGGTACCGACCGCCACTGGTGCAGCAAGAAAGCGTTTGGAATTTTCTGCAGCCCAACGTTGGTGGGCTTTTTGGTCGTCTGGGGAATCGCTCCATTGAACCTTGAAATCCGGCAGCGCCTTGGCCTCTTCACCATCGGCGGCAACGTAGCCAGGTAAGGCACGCAAGGCGAGGGGTGGGTTATCTGGCCATAAGCGTTTCAGGGTTGCCTGCACGCGGTTATAGAGCTGCGTAGCCGCCACCCGTGTCGGCAAAGCAAAATAAAGGCTGTCCACCAACCCTGCTTGAAACAGATGGACATAACGCCATAAAGCGGCCTCGGTTTTGCCGCTGCCGGTTTCAGATTCAAGAATAAGTAATGGGCCAAACCCGTTATCACGCATTGCCGCCTGAATCGGTCGAGGCGCGAAACCGCCGAAAATTTCAGGAAAATTGGGGGCGATAGCGACAAGTTTCTCCCGCCAGTCTTCAACCTCTAAACCAAGCGTGGTAATCGCTTTATCAGCCATACTGGCAGCCGTTTCTGCACGATTTTCACCTGATTCTGCAAACGTAAAGAATCGGGTATCCGAGCCCAACCAGTCAGCCAATTGAACCAGACCCGTAAACAGATGCCCGAAAGCAGGGGCATCCGGCAATGCTTGCCCCTTAGCTTCAAATGCACGCGGATAGAGCAAGGGTGCACGCGCTGCAATTTCTTTCAAAATCACCGCAGGATCGTATTTTTCGTGGTGAGATTGCCAGATGCTTGCGCTGACACCCAGTGCGCTTTTGATCGGCTGGCCATGATGACTAACGCTTGCTATCATTAATGCGTCGGCGGCATCACCCCAAGTGCAGACTTGCTCAATTAGCGGCTCGATAGCCTGCGCCGCTGAAGAGACTTCAAATAATTTGATAACCTCAACACCATGCCCTGCCGTAATCGGTACGGGCCAGCTGGCTGGGATTTTGTTTTTCCAACGTTTGGCCTGAAATCCGCTATTCGCCTTGCCGATGTCGTGTAGAAAGGCCAATACAGCGAGGCGGGAAATGTCTTGCTCGTCCAACGCACGCCCTGCACTGCGCTCTAGAGCCCGCCGGATGGCGTGACAATGGCTTAGCCGACAAAAACAGGCGGCCACGTCAATCATGTGGTCAATCAATAAATGTCGCCCAAGCACATTTCCATCGGCATCGGTCTGAAGCTTTCCAAACGCCTCCCTGTCTTTTAATCGTTGCCCCATGCCCATCCTCATACTCTCCGTCGTGTCAGCCAATAAAAATAGACTAACGCAGTTGCGATTAAGGAAATTAACATAAAAAACAAATATTGGATTGTTCTAATTCATAAAAATAACAAAAAAGAAAAATTCACATAAAATAATTTGCCGTTAAAAGCAAAACTGACCCCACAGCCGCAGGAGTCTGGTGGAAACCAAGAGGCATTGCTTCAAGCTGCTCGACGAGCGCGTGATGGCACGAGACTTTGGCCGACAGGTGGCAGAGCGGCAAGTGCGTGCTGCACGACTAAATCGCTTCACCCACCTCGGTACACCTGTGACAGTCGGCGTGGCATAAATCCGTTTAGGGCAAGGGGGAACTCAAGCGGAGATGGATTTGTGCAACAAAGCCATTTCAACGCAGAAACCCCCACGTTTCCCAGACCGTAAACAGCAGCCAAACCCCGCGCCCAATTTCGTCTGCCCCAAAACAGCCCGCCTTCCTCTTTAACGGGGAAGGCGGGCTGTTTTGGGGCGCGGGTGAACGCCGACCGTGTCTTACATCAGGTTTTGTTCCGCGACATTCAGGTTTAAATCCACCATCCCTTCGCCTTCCGCCCCTTTGCGCTGCGACAAGCTGTGTTCGCGGGCGGCTTCGATTTTGGCTAAGAACGCCTCGTCAATATCGCCGGTCACGTACACGCCATCAAAGCACGAGGTTTCGAACTCCGACAGCTCGCCACGGGCGGCATGAACCGCCGCTTTCAGCGCGTCAAGGTCTTGGTAAATCACCGCGTCGGCTCCGATTTCGCGGGCAATGGCCGCATCGTCGCGCCCCGTGGCCAGCAGCTCGGCGCGGGTCGGCATATCAATGCCATAGACGTTGGGGAAGCGCACCGCAGGGGCAGCGGAAGCAAAATACACTTTCTTCGCCCCTGCATCACGCGCCATTTGCACGATTTCGCGGCTGGTGGTGCCCCGTACAATCGAATCATCGACCAGCAGCACGTTTTTACCCGCAAATTCGGTAGCGATAGCATTCAGCTTTTGGCGGACAGATTTTTTCCGTACCGCTTGCCCTGGCATGATAAAGGTGCGCCCGACATAGCGGTTTTTGATAAAGCCCATGCGGAACGACAGCCCCAGATAATTGGCCAATTGCAGGGCAGAAGGCACGCTGGTATCAGGGATGGGGATGACCACGTCAATGTCCATTTCTGGCAAGACACTCCGCACCTTATCGCCCAGCTTTTCACCCATCAGCAAACGGGCTTCATGCACCGAGGCCCCGTCAATAATGGAATCAGGGCGGGCAAAGTAAACGTATTCAAACAGGCAAGGCGCGTGGCGGGTGTCTTCGGCGCAGATTTGGGTATGGCATTCGCCGTCAAAGGTCAGATAGACCGCCTCGCCAGGGGCCACATCGCGCACCAGCTTAAAGCCGGAGCAATCCAACGCAACGGACTCCGAGGCCAGCATATATTCGCCGTTATCGTTGCGCCCCAGCACCAGTGGGCGGATGCCACAGGGGTCGCGGAAGGCCACCAAGCCATGTCCGGCAATCATCGACACCACGGCATACGCACCTCGGACACGGTGATGCACCCCCGCCACGGCTTTGAATACTGCTTCGACCGGCAGGGTGGTGCCTTGGATATGCTTTTCCAGCTCGTGCGCCAAGACGTTAAGCAACACTTCCGAATCGGAGTTGGTGTTGATATGGCGGAGGTCTTTCTCGTACATCGCTTTTTTCAGCGACTCGGTATTGGTCAGGTTGCCGTTGTGCGCCAACACAATCCCAAACGGGGAGTTGACGTAAAACGGCTGTGCCTCAGCCAAACTAGAGGCGGAGCCCGCCGTGGGATAGCGCACATGCCCAATGCCGGCATTGCCCATCAAGGAGCGCATATTGCGGGTGCGGAACACGTCGCGCACCATACCGCTGCCTTTGTGCAGATGGAAGCCGTTACCGCAGGCGGTGACGATCCCTGCGGCATCTTGCCCCCGATGCTGCAAAACTTGAAGACCATCGTAGAGCAACTGATTAACCGGTGTTTTCCCTACTACCCCAATAATTCCGCACATAACAGACGATTCCCAACCAAAAAAGCGCGAAGCAGCCTTCGCAAAACGGGCGTGTTGCTGTGGTGCAAGCACACGCCGAATGAAAAATCCTTAGAACCTGTTCAAAGTCTGTGAGACTCGGGTGATCCTGCATTGAAATGAACCAAAAAATGCGTGTCGATTCAAGTCCAACGCCGCTTTTTCGACCCCTTTCGCCTTGATAGCCCCTGTGCTGGCTAAGGCGTAAACAGCTTCTTGCAGGGTGGGGCACAGCATGGTTCGCACCCCTTCCCCTTGTTGTCGTTACTTGAAATTAAGACCGTTAAAGTACCGCCGCCCGTGGTGCAGGCGGCAAAAAAGAAGGCTCGTTGCGCTGCACCGTAGGCTGGGGCAAAGCCAGCCAGCCGTCATCCGTGGTGGTCGGAAACTGAAGACGGGTACGAATCTCGCTGGGAATCAGCGGACGCAATTGCCACGCGGTGCGCTCAAAAAAAGGCAGGGCGACGGAGGCTTGCCACGTCGCGCTTTTAGGCCAATCGGTCAGCCCTGCCAGCAATACGGCGGCGGTGACCAGTAGCCCCCCCCGCGCTAGCCCAAATCCCATGCCCAGCAGCCGGTCTATGCCGCCCAGCCCCACGCCGCGCACCAAGCTACTCAGCACATTTTTAAGCAGGGCAAAGCCCAGCCACGACCCCACCAGCACCACCACAAAGCCGCCCACCCAGCGCAAAGCCTCGGTGTCGGCAGTCAGCGGCAGCATCTGCCCCGCTGTCTCGGCAAAAGCCCGCGCCAACACAAAAGACACGACCCAGCCCGCAAGGTTCAGCACTTCGCTAATCAACCCCCGCATCAGCCCCAGCAAAATAGACAGGCCGAGCACCCCTGCAATCAGCAGGTCGAGTGAGGTCATGCTGCTCAATATCCCCATTATTTAGACACCAGAATGCCGGTCACACCGGCAGCAGACATTTTATTCAGCACAGTTTTGGCTTCTTCTTGGCTGGCAAAGGGACCCACCCGCACACGGCTAATCTGACCCTTGCTGGTTTCGGCGCGGCTAATACTGGCGTGGATGCCCATACCGGCCAGCTTGGTTTTGAGGGCTTCCGCCTTGGCAGGGTCAGACAGGGCGGCTAACTGAATCAAGTGTGTGCCGCCTTTGCTGGCTTCTTTTGGTGGCTTGTCGGCGGCCACTTTGGCTTCGGGCTTCTCGGCTTTTTCGGGAACAGGCTTGGCGGCAGGCCTGCTGGCGACCGGCTCGCTGGTGCCACTGAGAATGGAGGCAGGGTCTTTGCTGGCTTTGGCGACAGGCACCAGTTTCTCGGACTTCTCGGACTTCTCGGACTTCTCGGGCTTGCTAGTCGGCTTGTCTACCGGTTTTTCTACCGGTTTTTCGGGGGGCACTTTGTCGTGGGTAGGCTTGTCCGCTGGTTTTTCGATCGGGGCTTTTTCATGCGCGGGCTTGGCAGCCGGTTTTTCAATCGGCAGCGGGGGCACCATCGCCGGCGCTACCGCCAAGGCGGGTGGGGCTTTTTCGGGTTTGGGCGCGGGCGCGACCGGTTTAGGCTCGGGAACCACCAGCTGCGGCATGGGCTTGCTGACCTTGGCCATCGGGGTAACCGGTGCAGAGGGCACATCCGCTTTACCAGCGAGAGCCAGCGGTGGAACAGGTGGCATGGGTGGCAGTGCCTCGCCCGTCGCTGGTGCGGCGGTGGCTTCGGCTGCCGCAGGGGCGGCCGCTGCTTCTGGTGGCGGCTCGGCCAGTGGGGCGGTGGCGGAACGGATTTCGGGGAGGTTACTCACCACGTTGACCGTCTCGGGGTGCATATTGATTTGCGGTTTGTTGTCGAGCACATTCCACAACACGCCCCCCGCCGCCGACATCAACACCAACGCCCCAATCAGGCGGCGGCGCGAAGCTTTTCTAAGGCGGTGCAGCTCGTCTTGGGGAGAGGGTGTGTCGGACATGAGGATTCCGTGTGGAGGAAGAGAAGGTGTTGGTTGCAAAAAGAAAGGGCGACGCAGTGCCGCCTAGTCTTATCAGGGCTTAACGGGGGGATGGCGGGCTTGCATCACCGCTGCCACCGTCTGAAACGACCCGAAGACCGTAATTCTATCATTTTCACCTGCCAGAGACGATGCCGCCTGCCACGCAGCCCCTACGTTATCAAAGCCACGCACATCGACAATCCCCTCTGCGGCCAAGGCTGCCGCGAGCTCAGCCACAGGTGTGGCACGAGGACCAGAGAGCGGCGCAATCAGCCAAGTGTCGATATGCGGCTTCAGCGCGGCGATAACTGCCGCGCAATCTTTGTCGGCCAGCATCGAAAAGACCGCGTAACGGTGCTCGGCAAAGCCCAGGAGCCCAAGGTTGGCGGCCAAGCCGCGTGCGGCATGGGGATTGTGTCCTACGTCCAGCACCACAACCGGTCGCCCTGCCAGCACTTGGAAACGCCCCGCCCATTCCACTTGCACCAAGCCCTGCCGAATTGCGCCCATATCCACCGGCAAGCGGGCGGCCAGCGCGTCCAGCACCGCCAAGGCCGCGCTGGCATTGGCCAATTGATAGGTGCCGCGCAGGGCGGGCATTGGCAAAGCACTGCGGCGACGCGAGCCGTGCCAAAACTGCCACTGGGGCGCGCCTTCGGTGCGGGTAAAGCCAAAGTCGCGCCCTATCAAGGTCAGCGGGGCACCCAGCGCGTGGGCATGGTCAATCAGGCTTTGCGGCGGCTGGGGGTCAGCGCACAGGGCAGGGCGACCGGCGCGGTAAATACCCGCTTTCTCAAAGCCAATCGCCTCGCGGGTGTCGCCCAGCCAGTCTTGGTGGTCCAGGTCGATGGGGGTGACGAGGGCGCAATCGGCATCAAACACATTGACCGCATCCAGCCGCCCGCCCAAACCAACTTCCAGAATCATCACATCGACCTGTGCGGCTTGAAACGTATAGACCGCCGCCAAGGTGCTGAACTCAAAATACGTCAGCGGCGTATCGCCACGCGCGGCCTCAATCGCTTCAAAACCCGCAAGGAGCTGGGCATCGCTGGCGGGGGTCAGGTTGATACAGACCCGTTCGTTGTAATGCAGCAAATGCGGCGAGGTATAGGTGCCAACGGTGTAGCCCGCCGCCCGCAAAATCGCTGACAAAAATGCCGCTGTTGAGCCTTTACCGTTGGTGCCAGCCAGCGTAATGACAGGGCAGGTTGGGGTGAGCTGCATGGCTGCCCGCACTTTGGCCACCCGCGCTAAGCCCAGTTCAATGTGGTGGATATTGAGGTTTTCAAGGCGGGTCAGCCAGTCGGCGAGGGAAGAAGCAGCAACAGTCATCAGAAAGGAGTCTCGTGGGGGAGGGGGGCCGCGTGGGCGACTTGGGCAAAAAGAGGGCGACAGTGCCAGCGCAGGTAAACCCGCAGTTGGCGGTGAAAATCAGCCGGCACACTGTCCGGCAGCAAAACCACATCGTGCCGACCGCTGACCGCGTCAAGGCGCAGCACAATCAGCCAAGGCGAAACATAGCTATCTGGCCGCACTTGGGCAATCTCTTCGTAGTGTGCCCAGCCGAGCACCAGCTCGGCCTGTGCGGTGACCGCCAAGCGCAGGGGTGCGGCGGGGGCAAGCCATCTTGGCTGCGGTATGCCCCAGCCACATTGCTGCCCTGACCGCCACCCCGCCCACAGCACCAGCGGCAGCCCAGCCAAAGCCATCGGGGAGGGCAGTTGCTGCAAGGCCAGCCCTGCAGCCAAGACGATACCGACCGCCAGCCCTAAGCCCCAGCGCGAGGGGCGTAGCACCGCCGAAAACGGCGCACGGTTTTTAATCGGGCGGGGGCGGTGGTCAGTGTGTTCGGGGAGTGGAAGGTTCACAGGGAAGGGCTCGTGCGGCATGGGAAGCAACAGGGCGCGGCCTTAGAACCGGTTTACGATTCAGCCAGCACAGGGGTTGCCAAGGCGAAATTCGCAAAAAAAGCGGCGTTGAAACTGAATCAACAAGCATTTTTTGCGAATTTCAACGCAGGATCACCCGAGTCTCGCAGACTTTGAACACGTTCTTAGCGGGGTAGGGCTTGCGCAAAGGGAGGGTTAGCTCAGGGGAATGTTTTCCAGTTCACCTTCTTGCGAATCAATCACCGTGGCGTGAATTTCCACATCGAACCACTCCCAAAAAACTTTGAGTGAGCGGTCAGTCGGCCAGACGCTTTCATCGTCATACCATGTAGACAGTTCCATCGCAAAAAGCTGTTCGTAGATGTCATCAATGTAGGCCACGCCTTCTTCTGGCTCGTTGAATTCGGGAATCAAAATCACCGTGCAGTCGGCGCGGAGGTTGTCTAAAGTCAGCTCGGTGTCGTTCTCTGGCACGGCATTGAGCCACGCCAAAAAGGGTTCTTTCGGCTTAATGACGGCAACAGCGCGGTCAACAAAATACATGGCAAAGCTCCTAGACGAGGGATAACGCCGCATTCTAGCAGTCTGTTTTGCTTCGGTGGGGGCGGGGTGTTGCGGTGCAAGGTCCTCGCGCTCTGTCGTACGGGGCATACGCCCCACAGACATGCTTTACTTCAGCGTCACCCCCAGCCGCATCCCTTCCGCGTAGTGGTCGCCGACATGGCAGGCCAGCTCAATCGGCGAGGCCGGCGTTTTGTCGAATGTCCACACCAGCGTTTTGGTTTCCCCTGCCGCAATGCTGACCACAGCGGGGTCGGCATCGTGCTTCATATCAGGGTCTTTTTTCATCATCAGGGCATGCGCCCGCTGGCTGGCGCGGTCGCCGACTGCAAATTCATGCCGATGCTCGCCGGCATTGGTAATCACAAACTGAATCGTTTCCCCTTTTTTGATCACCAGCGGGTCTTGCGCCACAAAGCGCGGGGTGTCGTTGGCGGTAATGCGAATCGTGCGGGCGGTGTTGGTGGCTTGGGCAGGACTGCCAAAGCTGTATTGACCCTGCTCACCGCCACCGTGGTGGTGGTCGTGCTCGCCCGCTGCAAAAGTGGGCGCGGCAGCCAAGAGGCACAGGGCAGCCAAGAGGGGGGTGGTTTTTAGCGCGGTCAGCATGGGTGATTCCTTTAGATGGTTTAAAGCAGGGTTAAAGGGTGTCAAGCAAGATTCGTGTTCTATGGGATGGTGTTGGTCACGGCATCAGTCGATTAAATAGGCCACCGTCCCCTTGGGGTGGCGATACCAGCCAGGGTCGCGGTAGTCGCCCGCTTTCAGCCCATCGCGCACCTTGAGCACGGTAAACATCCCGCCCATTTCCAGCGCACCAAACGGCCCTTCGCCAGTCATCATCGGGATGGTGTTGTCTGGCAGCGGCATACTCTTGCCCATAGCCGCCATATCTTGCATCTCGGCCATACCGGATTCGCCCATCGACATATAGTGTTTGTCTGGGAATAGCTTCTGGATTTTTTTGTCCACGCCGCTTTGCTTAACCCCCAGCAAATTCGGCGTGCCATGCCCCATCGCCCCCATCGTGTGGTGGCTTTTATGGCAGTGCAAAGCCCAATCGCCCGGCGCGTCGGCGACAAACTCAATCACCCGCATCCCGCCCACCGGCACATCAGTCGTCACCTCTGGCCACTGGGCAGAAGGCGGCACCCAGCCGCCATCGGTTCCCGTCACCTTAAACGTCACGCCGTGCAGGTGAATCGGATGGTTGGTCATGGTCAAATTCCCCACCCGAATCCGCACCCGCTCACCGGTTTTGGCCACCAGCGGCGCAATCGCCGGAAACACCCGATTGTTAAAGCTCCAGACGTTGAAATCCAACATTTCCGACGGGTTGGGGGTCAGGCTGCCCGGGTCCACCTTGTAAGAAGCCAGCAAAAAGGCATAGTCGCGGTCCACATGCCGTTCGCTCGGGTTTTTCGGGTGGACAATAAACAAGCCCATCATCCCCATTGCCATTTGCAGCATTTCATCCGCGTGGGGGTGGTACATAAACGTGCCGCTTTTTTTGACCGTGAATTCATAGACACAGGTTTTGCCCGACGGAATCTGCGGCTGCGTCAGCCCCCCGACCCCATCCATTCCATTGGGCAACAGCAGCCCATGCCAATGCACCGTCGTGTGCTCCGGCAGCTTATTGGTCACCAAAATCCGCACACGGTCGCCTTCCACTACCTCAATTGTCGGGCCGGGGGCGGTGCCGTTATACCCCCAGCAATTCACCACAAAGCCAGGGGCAAATTCCTGTTTCACGGGCTCGGCCACCAAGCGAAACTCTTTGACCCCATTGCGCAGGGTGTAGGGCAAGGAACGCCCATTGAGGGTGGTAATCGGCGTGCGTCCGGCCAACGGGGGCGCGCTGGCTGCCGCCAGCGCGGCGGGGGCGGCGGATACGGCAGTGGCCGTCTCGGTCAGCAGCGCGAGACCCGCCACCCCTGCTGCACTGTTACCTAAAAATTGGCGACGATTCATCAATCAAAGCTCCTAGCAAAATAAAGTCAAGGTGTGGGCGGCGGTTGAGGGAGGGGTGCCGTTTTGGCGACTGTTCCACAAAAGGCACATTTTGCGCCGCTCGGTGTGGCCTAGAGGTCCGCTTTCGAGCCGCAAGCGCGGGCTAATGCCCCGCATGGGCATTCCCCGTTGCCGGTTTTGCAGCGGGTAGACGC
>ERZ724504.1500-NODE-1500-length-12894-cov-5.124075_pt1 | contig 12894 bp, 9 predicted proteins | sample MGYA00376037_ERZ724504 | MGnify/ENA primary metagenome ERZ724504 (study PRJEB28724, sample SAMN07190888) | wastewater metagenome | isolation source: influent of sewage treatment plant in Hong Hong | place: USA: Christiansburg, Virginia | collected 2016-03-01 ... | reverse complement strand
CCCCAGACCCGGTGCCTTGGCTTGTTCGAGCACCGTCACCTGCCAGCCGGCCGCAGCAAGACGATGCGCAGTGGTGCACCCTGCCAGCCCGGCGCCGATGATGATGGCGCGGCGATCTTCAGGAGCAGGATTACGAATTGGCCGCCGTGAGCGAAATTGGCCAACCAGCATCTGGCGCTTGCCGGTAAAGCCGGGAGCTTTTTTCACTTCAAACTCGGCTGCGCTCAGGGCTTGCCGGACCTGACCGGCGACCGTCCACGTGGCCAGCGTGGCGCCCGGTGCGGCAAGGCGAGTCAGGCCTTTGCAAAAATACGGAGACCATAGTTCCGGGTTTTTGGCAGGGGAGAATCCATCAAGAAAAAAAGCATCTACTGTGGCGTTGACCGCACGCAGTTGAGTCGCCGCATCGCCAAAAATCAGGGTGAGGATGACTCGCCCATCATTGAGATACAGGCGATGGACGCCTGCTGTCAGGGCCGGCCAGTGTTCGAGAAGTTGGGCCGAGATTTCACCAAACTGTGGCCAGCGAGCGTGGGCGGTCATCAGATCGCTGGCCGAGAACGGGTGTTTCTCGAACGAGACAAAGTGCAGTCGGCGGCAATGCAGCGGGTCATCACGCCAGGCCTGCCAGGCTGCCAGAAAATTCAGCCCGAAGCCGAAACCGGTTTCGAGGATGACGAAGCGATCCTTGCCCTGCCAGCGTTGCGGGAGTTCGTTGCCACTAAGGAAGACATGGCGCGCCTGTGCCGGGCCACCATAGGCGGAGTGGTAGACATCATCGAAGCTTGCTGAATAAGGCTCGCCGACGGCGTTGAATTCGAGACGGGCCGGTGCGAGCATTTCCACTAGTGCAGCAGGGATTTGCCTGGGGTGGGGCTTATGATCATCGGTTGCGGTGGGGCCTGATGTTCGAGCGCGATGTCCCATTGCGCCTGTTCGCTGGCGGCGCGTAGCATGGCGCATAGTGCTTGCAGCATGTCGGCACTGAGATTCAGTTCAAAGCTGCGTTCGCGGCCTTCACGGAGGATCAGGCTGGCCAGTCCGTCGCCGGCTGGTTCCAGTGTTGCTTCACTGGCCAGCAACGGCTTGCTGCCCAGTGGGTAGCACGGATTTTCTTGATGAAATGGCAGCTCAAAAGAGTTCGTGGTGTCATCCGGTTCCGGTGGCATGGCCAACTGCAGCCCAAGGTGACCGCTGAGCATGGTCGTGAAATGCGGCCATAACTCACGTAAAAAGCGCCGGGTGAAGAAGATCCGGTATTCCTCGTTGTCAGGCGTTGAAACGCGCAGGAGCAGACGGTCCTGAACATTGTCGGTGGCAACCTGTAGCTGGCTTATCTGCATTGTTTTTTGGCCAATGAGCAAATGACTTGAGTTATCACTCAGGACGCATGGAAGGGAAAAGGATCACGTCACGAATCGCTGCCGCATCGGTCAGCAGCATGATCAGGCGATCAATGCCAATACCGCAGCCACCGGTCGGGGGCAGGCCGTATTCGAGGGCGCGGATGAAATCGGCGTCGTAATACATCGCTTCTTCGTCGCCGGCATCCTTGGCCTTCATTTGCTCCTGGAAGCGGGCGGCTTGGTCTTCGGCATCGTTCAGCTCGGAGAAGCCGTTGGCGATTTCGCGGCCGACGATGAACAGCTCGAAGCGCTCGGTGATGTCCGGGTTGGTGTTGGAGGCGCGGGCCAGCGGGCTGACTTCGACCGGGTAATCGATGATGAAGGTCGGTTCCCAGCACTGGGCTTCGGCGCAGGCTTCGAACAGTTGCAGTTGCAGGCTGCCAAGGCCGCCCGGTTTGACCTTTTCGCCAAAGGCGTTGATCTTGGTCTTGAGGAATTCGGCATCGGCCAGTTGCGCATCGGTGAAGCCCGGCTGCTCGCGCTGGATCGCCTGGCAAATGGTCAGACGATGGAAGGGCTTCGAGAGATCAAGTTCGCGCCCCTGATAGATAAAGACTTCCTTACCCAGCGCCTCGCGGGCAGTGTGGCGCAGCAGGCCTTCAGTGAAGTCCATCAGCGTGTGGTAGTTGGCATACGCCTCGTAGAACTCCATCATCGTGAATTCAGGATTGTGGCGTGGCGAAAGGCCTTCGTTACGGAAGTTGCGGTTGATTTCAAAAACTTTTTCGAAACCGCCAACGACGAGGCGCTTGAGGTACAGCTCCGGCGCGATACGCAGGAATTGCTGCATGTCGAGTGCGTTGTGGTGGGTGACGAATGGCTTGGCGGCGGCACCGCCGGGGATCGGATGCATCATCGGCGTTTCGACTTCGAGGAAGCCGTGCCCGTTCATGTAATTGCGGATCGAGGCAACGATGCGGCTGCGCGCGAGGAAGGTGAAGCGGGATTCCTCGTTCATGATCAGGTCGACGTAACGCTGACGATATTTCATTTCCTGATCAGCCAGGCCATGGAACTTGTCCGGCAGCGGGCGCAGCGATTTGGTCAGCAGGCGGATTTCGTGCGCCTGAATACTCAGCTCTCCCGTTTTGGTTTTCATCAGCGTACCGACAATGCCAATGATGTCGCCGAGATCCCAATGTTTGAAATCAGCGTAGATCTCTTCACCAACCCGGTCGCGGGCGATGTAAATCTGGATGCGGCCGGACAAATCCTGGATCGTCGCAAAGGATGCCTTGCCCATGACGCGCTTGAGCATCATGCGGCCTGCTACTTTCACTTCAACCGGCAGGCCTTCAAGTTCTTCCGCAGTTTTCTCGCCATAGCCTTCGTGCAGCTTGATTGCGGTGTTCTCGCGCTGGAAGTCGTTGGGGAAGGCTTTGCCCGTCTTGCGCCACTCGGCCAGCTTGGCGCGACGCTCGGCGATGAGCTGGTTTTCGTCTTGCTGGACCGGGGGCTGCTGTTCGGCGTTGGACATGAAAAATCCTTGGAAAATGAGGTTTGTTGCGGTCGACCGCGTAAAACACTGAATTTTCGCCGATTCACCTTATCGGGACAAGGCCGGACAGCTATTTAAATAGCCGCTTTTCGCACGAGCCAAGCTGGTGGGATAATCAAGGCCAACGGCAAGCCTAGGTTGCCGCCATAAAAAGAGAGAAAAAAGTGATGCGTATTTACAGCGTTTTACCCCTGATCTTCCTTCTGAACGGTAGCCCGGCAATGGCGGGCGAACTCAACGTGCTGGGTTTTGATGACATGTCCTGCAGCGCCTGGAGCAAGTCGAAGGATGATCCTGATTTGCGCAAGAGTTACGTGGCTTGGGTGCGCGGAGTCTTGACCGGCCATAACTATGCCCAGCAAAGTCAGCAGGTTGCGACTCTCTCCAGCGGAACCGTCGAACTCAACGTAAATCGTTACTGCAGCAAAAACCCCAATGGTCTATTCAGCGATGCCGCCTTGCGTATGAGTGACGAATTTTCCGGGCGCAATCAACCCATCAGGAAATAGACCCACTATTGGCAGGGTTGATTTATTCGGGTGTTAATATTGTGAAAAATTTGTGACTTGGGGAGCGTCATGAATATTCTGCTGGTAGATAACACGCCGCTTTATCGAGATATCTTGCAACAAAGCTTCGGCCGTTGCCGAGGTGTTCAATTACTGCTTGTTCCGACACAGGCCGAGGCGATGGCGGCAGCCAGTACTCAACGCTTTGATTTTTTTGTATTGGCCTGGCAATTGACGGACGGTGGCGGGGTCGATCTGGCCAAAAAGTTGCGTGAATCAGGACATGCGCCGGTTGCTCCCATCGTCCTGCTAACCGCCAGCCCGACGGCTCAACTTGCCCAACAGGCCATGCTGTCTGGCGTTACCGAGCTATTCAGAAAGCAGGATGTCGAAGAGCTGATTACCTTCATGCGGCATTTTCTTGAAGCTAACCAGCCGCTGCTCAGTCGTGTTCTTTACGTTGAAGACGCCCGGGGGCAACGCGAATTGCTGGCTACCCAGCTGCGCGAGTGGGGTATGACAGTCGATGCTTTTCCGAGCGCTGATGAAGCCTGGGAGGCATTTCTGCGCAATGATTATGATCTGGTGCTCAGCGATATTCATCTCGGCGGACACATGTCCGGCGCGCGGCTGATCAATCGTATCCGGCGCCAGGGGCTGCCCAAAGGCGGCATACCGATTCTGGCCGTGACGGCTTTTGACGATCAGGCACGACGGCTTGAATTGTTCCATTTGGGTATTGATGATTATGTTCTGAAGCCGGTCATTCCCGTAGAGTTGCGCGCCCGACTGCATAATCTGCTGACCCGCAAGCGGGCGACAGAACGCAATCAGCACTTGTTGGCCGCCTCAAGCTTCGGTGTCAGCATCGTTGACGAGGAAGGTTTTGTGCAGTCGATGGATGCCAACGCTTTGAGCATGTTTGGCGTGAGCGAGGCAATGCTTGGCGCAAACAGTGCGCGAACGCTGCTCGGTGAGCAGGCCGATGACATCATGCGCATGCTGCTTTCCGGGACCGCGCTCAGCAAGCGCCGTTTGATTGCACGGGACTTCAATGGCGATGATTTGTCGATTGAACTATCAACACTGGAAATCGAGCCAGCCAACGGCTGGCGTCAGTTTGCCCTGTTGACGCGTGATATCAGCAAAGAGCTGGAACTGGCCAATACCTTGTTGCGTGCCAAGGAGGCGGCAGAGCATGCGAGTCGTGTCAAAGCGGAGTTTCTGGCCAATATGAGCCATGAAATTCGTACGCCCCTGAATGCGATTATCGGTATGGCCTATCTGATGAAACGCGATGGTATGACGCCGGATCAGATTGAGCGTGCCGAGCGTATTGATAATGCAGGTCAGCATTTGCTGGGCATCATCAATGACGTACTGGATATTTCAAAAATTGAAGCCGGCAAGCTGGGACTGGAGTCCATCCCGCTGTCAATTGAATCAATTGTCAGCAGCGTGGCATCGATGGTCAGAGAACGGGCGACGGCGAAGGGCTTGAAAATTGAGGTTGAAGCAGTTTCCTTTTCACAGCCCTTGCTGGGCGATCCGACGCGTTTGACGCAGGCGTTGCTTAACTATTTGTCGAATGCCGTGAAGTTTACCGAGCGCGGAACGATTAGCCTGCACACCGAAATTCTGGATGACGGCGAGGATGGCGTAAGCGTTCGCTTCGAGGTGACTGATACCGGGATTGGTATTGATGCGCAGGCGATTGATTTCATCTTCAATGCCTTTCAGCAGGCAGATAATTCAACCACGCGCAAGTTTGGCGGTACTGGGCTGGGCTTGGCGATAACCCGTGAACTAGCGCATCTGATGGGCGGCGAGGTTGGCGTCAGTAGCGTACCTGGCAAGGGAAGCTGCTTCTGGTTTTCGGCGCGTTTGAAACGTGGTTCAGTTCATGACAAGTTGCCGGAAAGTATTGCCGGGCGAACGGCTGAAGAGCTGCTGATCAGCAACTTCAAGGGAACGCATATCCTGCTGGTGGAGGATGACTACATCAATCGCGAAGTGGCGCTTGAGTTGCTTTCCGACATGCGATTCGAGATCGATGTGGCGGAGGATGGCCTGATCGCTTTGGACAGGGTCCGGCGTAATGACTATGCCTTGGTGCTGATGGATATGCAGATGCCGCGCATGGACGGACTGGAAGCAACTCGTCGTATTCGTGCCTTGGGTGGGCGCAAGCTGCTGCCGATTATTGCAATGACTGCGAATGCCTTTGCCGAAGATAGACAACGTTGTCTTGAAGCGGGAATGGACGATTTCATTGCCAAACCGATAGATCCCGACCTGCTCTATATCACCATCCTGCATTGGCTTTCGGCCAATAAGCTGACACTTCCTGCCTGATCAGGCGTGGTGTATCGCCAGCCAAATGGTGATTTGATCAGCTGGCGTCCAATCTACCCGATGCTTTTGGTGCGCCGGAATATTAAGAAAGTCACCGGTTTTCAAATGGCGCGCAGCGGGTTCGTCGGCCAGGCGTAATTTCGCTTCCCCCTGTATCAGCAACACCCATTCACCTACCGCCTGGTCGTACCAGAAATCTGGCGGGCTGGACTGGCCGGTGGAAACGATGCGCTCAATTTTCAGGCCGGGTTTGCTGAATAATTCGGAAAATTGCTCATCTGTTACACCCCAAGAGTGCTTCGTGCCGGGCGCGGTCGACGCCGGAATTTGCTCAAAAATATTGACCATCACCGATGCGCCTTCGGCAGATGCTGCTGTATCCAGTGAATCGCGTCATCGACAAAGGTAAACACTACCGGAATCACCAGCAGGCTGAGGAAGGTCGAGGTGATCAGGCCGCCGATCACAACAATCGCCATCGGTGCGCGGAAACTGGGGTCGGTGCCGAGGCCGATGGCGATGGGCATCATGCCGGCACCCATGGCGATGGTGGTCATGATGATTGGCCGGGCCCGCTTGCGGCAGGCGTCGAGCAGGGCATGCCAGCGGTCGAGGCCGGGGTGGCCGTCAATGCCGCGGCGGGCGAGGATGACGTAGTCAATGAGCAGAATCGAGTTCTTGGTAGCGATGCCCATCAGCATGATGAGACCGATCATCGACGGCATGGAGAGCGCCGTCTGGCTGATGAACAGGGCGAGAAAGGCGCCCGGTACCGAGAGCACCAGCGCGGCAAGTATGGTCAGCGGCTGGACGAAATCTTTGAACAGCAGGACCAGCACGATGTAGATGCAGAGTACGCCGGTGGCCATGGCCAGGCCAAAACTGGCGAACAGTTCACCCATCGCTTCGGCATCGCCAACCGTGGTTTGCAGGATGCCGGCCGGCAGATTTTTCAGGCTGGGCAGGGCAAGCGCCTGTTTTTCAACTTCACCAAGCGCTTGCTGATTAAGTTCAATCTCGAAATTGATATTGCGCAGGCGGTCGTAGCGGTCGATTTCGGCCGGGCCCCCGGTGATCTCCAGCGTCGCAACATTGGCGATCATTACCGGGCCATGTTTGCCGGGTACGGTCAACCGCCCAAGCAGGTTCAAATCCTGACGCGCTTCTGGAGGCAGTTTGACGACGATCGGAATCTGGCGCTGGGCGAGGTTGAGCTTGGCGATGCTCTGGTCGTAATCGCCAGCAGTGGCAATGCGCAGCACATCGGCGATGGCTGCCGAAGTGACGCCGAGATCGGCGGCGCGGGCGAAGTCGGGGCGCACAACGAGTTCCGGGCGAACCAGGCTGGCGGTGGAAGTGACGGCGCCAATGCCGGGAATTGTGCGTAGTTCGCGCTCGACGGTTCGTGCGTGTTCGCTGAGTAGCGGGCCGTTTTCACTGGCCAGCACCAGCACGTATTTTTCATTCGAGCCACCGAAGCCGACTTTGACTTGCATGCCAGGAAGCACAGCGAGGGCTTCGCGCAACTGGCGCTCAACTTCCTGCTTTTTGACGCCGCCGCGTTCGCTGCGTGGGGTCATATTGATCGTCAGCGTCGCCTTGCGCACTTCGGCGGCACCGCGCGGCGCGAAGGGGTCGCTGCCGGCTGCGCCACCGCCGATGGCGGTATAGACCATCTTTACGTTGGCGTTTTTCTCGACAATGCGGCGCGCATCTTCGGCTGCCGCAAAGGTTTCCTTGAAAGTGCTGCCGGGTTGCAGCGAGAGGTAAACCTGGGTTTGCGACAGGTCGTCCGGCGGTATGAAACCGGTGGGTAGCAGGGGGACGAGGGCGAAGGAACCGAAGAAGAAAAGACAGGCGGCAAATGTGGTCTTGATACGGTGTTTTAGACACCACGCTGCCCAGCCGGCGTAAATTTCAAGCCAGCGGGGTTCGTGATGTCCGGCCTTGGGCGGTTTTAAGATGTAGGCGGCCATCATCGGCGTCAGCATGCGGGCGACAACGAGTGAGAAAAAGACGGCAATCGCTGCGGTCCACCCGAACTGGACGAAGAATTTTCCCGGCACGCCGGCCATGAAGGCAGTGGGCAAAAATACGGCGATCAGCGTGAAGGTAGTGGCGATCACCGCCAGCCCGATTTCGTCGGCAGCTTCCATCGCCGCCTGAAACGGCGTCTTGCCCATGCGTAGGTGACGCATGATGTTTTCGATTTCGACAATCGCGTCATCGACCAGAATACCGACGACCAGCGACATCGAGAGCAGGGTCACGACATTGAGCGAAAAGCCCATGAGGTACATTGCACCAAAGGCCGGGATGATCGACAGCGGCAAGGCGGTGGCCGAAACGATGGTGGCGCGGATGTCGCGCAGGAACAGCCAGACGACAAGCACGGCGAGCACCGCGCCTTCGATCAGCAAGGTCATCGAACCTTCGAAATTCTCAATGACCGGGTCGACGAAATTGAAAGCTTCAGTGATGGTGATATCGGTATGCTCGGCCTTCAGTTTTTCCAGCGTAGCGCGGACGCCGTCGGTGACGTCCACTTCACCGGCCCCTTTGGCGCGGACGATCTCGAAACCGACGACCGGCTTGCCGTTGAGCAGAGCGACCGAACGTTGCTCGCCAACCGTGTCGCTAATCGTGGCGAGTTCGTTGAGGCGCAGGCGGCGGCCATCGGTGAGGGTGATTTCCATTGCCCCGAGCTCTTCCGCCGTTTGCACGGTGGCTATGGTGCGCACGGATTGCTCAATGCCACCGACATCGGAACGCCCGCCGGAGGCTTCCTGCTGAATCTGGCGCAGCTGGCGCGAGACATCGGCGGCTGTAGCGCGCAGGGCAAGCATGCGCGCCGGATCGAGTTCGACGCGAATTTCACGGGTCGCGCCACCGACACGCGACACTGCACCAACACCGCGCACGCTAAGGATGGATTTGGTTACTGTGTTGTCGACAAACCACGACAGTGCCTCATCATCCATGCGACTGGAGGCAACGGTGTAGGTCAGGATGGGCGCACCGGACAAGTTGACCTTGGAAATCACCGGGTCCTTGAGATCGCCCGGCAAGTCAGCACGAATGCGCGAAACGGCATCGCGCACGTCATCAACCGCTTCCTGCGTCGGCTTCTCCAGGCGGAATTCAACGGTGACGATGGCTGTGCCATCCTGCACCTTGGTGTAGATGTGTTTGATGCCTTGCAAGGTGGCGACCGAGTTCTCCAGCTTGCGCGCGACTTCGGTTTCCATCTGTGCTGGCGCCGCGCCGGGCAGGGTGGCGGTGACCGTGACAGTGGGTAGTTCGATATCCGGGAACTGCTGGATCTTCATGCCCTTGAAGGCCATCAGGCCAAACAGGGTGAGCATGATGAAAAGCAACACCGCCGGGATCGGGTTGCGGATCGACCAGGAGGAAACGTTCATGGCGCTGGCTTGGCCGCTACGACTGTGACAGTGTCGCCATCCGCCAGAAAGCCGGCGCCGCTGGCAACGACCTGGGCTTGCGGATCAAGGCCAATCACTTCGATGCGCTCGCCATTTCGTCGGCCAGTGCTGATCTTGGTCTGCGTTACTTTGTTTTGCTCAACCCGGAAAACATAGGAAAAACCTTCGCGTAAGAGCAGTGCCGTTTGCGGGATAGTCAGTGCAGGGCTGTGGCCAAGGCGGAATTCACCGCGCGCAAACATGCCGGCGCTGACCGCATTGGTTGCGTTGGCCGGCAGATCGACATAAACCAGCGCGTTGCGCGTTTGTGGGTCGAGGCTGGGTGAAACGGCACGAACGACACCTTCCAGTGTTTCGCCATTCGGGCTGTCCAGTGTCGCGGCCTGACCTCGCTTAAGGCGGGAAATCTCGGCAGCAGTGACTTCAGCACGCCATTCCAGACGGCCCCCGCGAATCAGGCGGAAAAGCTCCTGGCCGGGCTGGGTCAGCGTGCCGACCGTGGCTAGGCGAGCCGAAATGATGCCGTCGTCCGGCGCCAGCACGCTGGCTTTGGAACGCTTCAGCTCGGCGGTTTGCTGGCGCGCCTTGGCGGCATTCAGGCGCGCCAGCGCGGTATCCGCTGCCGTCTGGGTTTGTGTGCCTTGCTGGGCGCTGTAAAAACCCTTTTCGCGTAATTGACGGGAACGTTCGTTATTGGCCCGTGCTTCAATTAGCGTGGCCTGCGCTTCGGCGACCGTGGCGCGGGTTTCGGCTAGTTCGCTTTCGACGGTGTCGCCGGCAATGCGCGCCAGTATCTGCCCTTTTTTCACGCGGTCGCCGACGCTGGCGTTCACCTCGGTGATCCGGTAATTGCTGATTTCAGGCCCGATCACGGCTTCCTGCCAGGCGACAATGTTGCCGCTGGCCTTGAGTACCTGTGGCCAGTCGAGTTGTTGCGGTGTCGTCGTCGTTACCGTGAGGGCAGGTTTGGTGACTGCCGGCACGCTCCCTTTTTCCTTGGGGGCATCACCGCAAGCGCTGAGTAAAGCAGCAATGAGCAATGAGCCAAGCAGGCGGGGTGCGAAATACGCAAACTGTATGGGCTTCATGATTGGACTGGTTTATTCATAGAGGGGTATTTTATTCAGGCGGCGCTCAATTTCATCGAGCATTTGCTGGTAAGCCGGTTTGCCGGGGCCACCAAAGCGCCGTTGGAACTCACGCTCCGACAAGTATTCGGGCAGGTCGTTCAATGCCGGGGCAATATCCTGGTCGCTGAATCCGCTGGTCAGCAGGCGGTCGATACGCTCAGGGTGGCGGGTAAGCTGTTCGCCAAAACGCGTGCCGGATCTGTCGGCAGCGAGGTCGGCAAAGGAAAAGCCGCTGCCGTGTCGGGAATCCAGCATCTCCTTGTAAACACCAATCGCATCGGCTATCGGTTCGCCTGCCCAGGCGGCAAGAGCGGATGAAATGGCAAAGTGCTGGGCGCTGTCGTAGCGACCATGCAGGGTGAGCATGACGGGGCGAATGCGTGGCCAGTTTTGCGCTTCGGGTATGACGTGCGCGAGATTTTTTTCGGAGAGATAAGCTGCCAAGGCAAGCAGGACTGCCCGGCGGTTCTGTGCTTGATCCTCTCCGCCGACGTTAAGCAGTGATTTCAACACTTCCGGCAAAGCCAAACGGCTCCCCGGTGCCTTGTTGTCGAGCAGCGCGGCCAGTGCTTCGTGTGCGCTGCGAATGCGGGCAATATCCTGCGGATTGACTGCGAAATTACGGGCGCGATCCAGCAGCGCTGGCTCCCAGACGTAGGCAACTGTCACGCGTTGGTGTTGCGGGTCGAATTCGAGAGAGGTAATTGCCTTGCGCGCCAGTTGCCATTCCTGTTCGTAACCGGCAAGGCGGATGGCGTGGGTAATGGTGAATTCGACCAGCGCCGGCGGCACGGGTAGGGCTCCCAAATGCGCGGCGGCCAGACGGGGTTCGCCCTTGGCCTCACGCAGCGTGCCGCTCAGATTGAGGAAATGATCGCCGGGCAAATAAGGCAGACGCAGGCTGAGGCGGATTTCTGCCGTGTCTTCGGCCAGTGCTAGCGAGCCACGACCGCGCAGGAATCGACTGGCGATGTAATTGATGCCTTCATCGATCAGTGCAGCGGGAATGGCGGTGCGTCTTGCTTCACCCGCTTGCAGTCGGCGTGGGTCGTTGGAAGAGAAAAGCCAGCGCGCCTGAGCAACGGCTATCGGCGAGATGGTCTCGCTGCGGCTGACCAGAGGTTTGTTGTCGACCACTGCGATCAACAATCCCCCGGCTGCCAGCAGGAGTATCAGCAGCACAGCCAGGAGACGTGTCACGGTCGAGGTGCTTAAACGCCTTGTTTCAGGCTGGCTTCAATGAATCCGTCGAGGTCGCCATCAAGCACGCCCTGCGTATTGCCGGTTTCGTAGTTGGTGCGCAGATCCTTGATGCGTGACTGGTCGAGCACGTAGGAACGGATCTGGTGGCCCCAGCCGATATCGGATTTGGCATCTTCCAGTTTCTGCTGTTCGGCCTGCTGCTTGCGCAGTTCGAACTCGTAGATGCGGGCGCGCAGCATTTGCCAGGCTTCGTCACGGTTGCGGTGCTGCGAACGGTCGTTCTGGCACTGGACGACAATGCCGGTCGGCACGTGGGTCAGACGCACGGCGGAGTCGGTCTTGTTGATGTGCTGGCCGCCGGCACCGGAGGCGCGGTAGGTGTCGGTGCGCACGTCGGACGGGTTGATGTTGATTTCGATCGAGTCATCAACTTCCGGGAAAACGAACACGCTTGTAAAAGAAGTATGGCGGCGAGCGGCAGAGTCGAATGGCGATTTGCGCACCAGACGGTGAATGCCGGTTTCGGTACGCAGCGTGCCGTAGGCGTAGTCGCCGGTGAATTTGACGGTTGCCCCCTTGAGGCCGGCAACCTCACCCTCGGATTCTTCCATCACTTCGACAGTGAAGCCTTTTTTCTCGCCGAATTTCAAATACATGCGCAACAACATGGAAGCCCAGTCCTGGGCTTCTGTGCCGCCAGCGCCGGCCTGGATTTCCAGAAAGCACGGGCTCGGGTCCATCGGGTTGTTGAACATGCGGCGAAATTCAAGGGCAGCGATCCGTGCTTCCAGTGCCGCGTTATCGGCTTCGACGGAGAGCAGGGTATCTTCATCGCCGTCTTCTTTGCCCATGTCGAACAGTTCGCGGCCATCATTGAGGCCGTCCTGAACTTCTTCGAGGACAAGTACGATGTTTTCCAGCGCTTTCTTCTCGCGACCCAGTTCCTGGGCGCGCTTGGCGTCATCCCAAATTTTCGGGTCTTCCATCTCCTCGCTGAGGAGGGTCAGGCGTTCGCGTTTGTTATCGTAGTCAAAGATACCTCCGCAGCTCGGCGGCGCGCTGCGCCAGATCGTCGAGCTTGTAGGAGATGCTGTTGATGTGTTCGGCTTCCATGGTCGTGCTTTCGAATTCGGTAAAACCCAGCATTATACCGGCGCATGTCCAATGCGCAGAGTGCAGCATTTTTTGTAACTATTCGTTACGTCAATTTGCATATTACCTTGCCGAATAAGCGTATGATTACATTGTTGCGGTGCAGCAACCGGTGACTGGGCGGGTCTGGTCATCGCTCACTACGTGCCTCCTGGAAGGTGGTACGTGACGGCAGGAATAAAAATGAACAGCATGCTC
>ERZ724504.1499-NODE-1499-length-12900-cov-6.156170_pt1 | contig 12900 bp, 10 predicted proteins | sample MGYA00376037_ERZ724504 | MGnify/ENA primary metagenome ERZ724504 (study PRJEB28724, sample SAMN07190888) | wastewater metagenome | isolation source: influent of sewage treatment plant in Hong Hong | place: USA: Christiansburg, Virginia | collected 2016-03-01 ... | reverse complement strand
CGGCCACGGTGCCCACCTTCCAGCCGGTGACGTGGAAGGTCTTGCCAAAGCTGGAGACGATGAAGGCGCGCGCGGCCAGACCGTCAAAGCGGGCGGCGCTCTGGTGCGTGGCGCCGTCGAACACCATGTGCTCATAGACCTCGTCGCTGATGAGCAGGGTATCGGTGGGCGCCAGCAGGTCTTGCAGCTGGCGCATGTCGCCCTCGCTCCAGGTGGTGGCGCTGGGGTTGTGCGGGCTGTTGATGAGGATGGCGCGGGTGCGCGGCGTGAGAGCGGCACTGATTTTGTCGAAGTCGGGCCGGAAGGTGCCCGGCTGCAAAGGCACGCGCACCGCCACGCCGCCCGCCAGCGCGATGTTGGGCACATAGCTGTCGTAGCAGGGGTCGAGCACGATGACTTCATCGCCCGGATGCACGATGGCCAAAATGGCCGTCAAAATGGCCTGCGTGGCCCCGGCGGTGATGGTAATTTCGGCCTCAGGGCAATACGGGCGGGCGTGAGTAGCTTCTATTTTGGTAGCAACTGCCTGGCGCAAGGCAGGCACGCCGGCCATGGGCGCGTACTGGTTGTGCCCGGCGCGCATGGCCTGGCCCACCGCATCAAGCAAGGCGCTGTCGCAGTCAAAGTCAGGAAAGCCCTGGCCCAGGTTGACGGCGCCGCATTGCGCGGCCAGCGCAGACATCACGCTGAAGATGGTGGTGCTCACCTGGGGCAGGCGGCTGACAAGGGCGGGGGTGCGTTCGGTCATGGCGTGGTGCAAGAGGGGGCGGAAATCAGAGTTCGTAGTCGTTGACATGCCCGGTCATGGCGCGGGCCACCAGGTCGCGGCTGAGGCGGTCGCTGATGAGTTCGGCAAATTTATAGACAAAGTTGCGCAGGTAGGCACCACGCTTGAAAGCCACGCGCGCCACGCTCTGGCCAAACAGGTGGCCCACGGGGCGCACCAGCAGGTCGCCCACAGGGTCGTCGCGCATGGCCATTTCGGCCACGATGCCAATGCCCAGCCCCAGGCGCACGTAGGTCTTGATGACGTCGGAGTCGATGGCCTCCAGGGCGATGCGCGGTTGCAGGCGGCGTGCGGCAAAGGCAGCGTCGATCTTGCCGCGCCCGGTGAACGAGGGGTGGTAGGTGATCAGCGCTTCGTGCGCTATGTCTTCCAGGCTGATGCGTTCTTTTTGCGCCAGCGGGTGGCCGGGGGGCAGCACCAGCACATGCTCCCATTCGTAGCAGGGCAGGGTGACCAGCTCGGGGTAGTCGGCCAGGGATTCGGTGGCCATGCCGATCTCGGCCACCTCGTCGATCACCATGCGCGCCACCTGGTCGGGGGTGGTCTGGTGCAGGCTGACGTTGACCTTGGGGTACGCCTCGCGCAGTTTGGCCACCGGCACGGGCAGCACGTAGCGCGCCTGGGTGTGGGTGGTGGCAATGCTGAGGGTGCCGTTGTCCTGGGCGCTGAACTGCTCGCCGATGCGCTTCAAGTTGCTGACCTCGCGCATGATGAGTTCGATGCTGCGCAGCACATGCTGGCCTGGCTCGGTGATGCGCTTGAGGCGTTTGCCGTGGCGGGCAAAAATCTCCACGCCCAGCTCACCTTCGAGCTCAATGATGGCTTTGGAGACGCCGGGCTGCGAGGTGTGCAGCGCCTTGGCCGCCTCGGTCAGATTGAGGTTGCGGCGGGCGGCTTCTTGCACGAAGCGAAATTGGTGGAGGTTCATGCCTGAATGCAGCTAAAGAGTTGCATCATTATCGCCCAGGCGTCTAAAGAGCCGGGCTCGACACGGTCTGTGCAGCGCGCAGCCCCAGCGGTGGGGTTGCGCAGGGCGGCGTCAGCTGCTGGTGTGCGCTGGTGTGCAGGCGATGTCGGCCATGAGGGCGGTCATGCGCGGGTCTTCGCCAATGGCCTGTTGCACGGTGAACTGCACCTGGGGGTGCTGCGCGCGCAGGGCGGCCATCAGCTGGGGCAGGTCTTCGCGGGCGTGCTTGCCGGTGCCCAGAAACATGGGCGTGATGGTGATGCTGGCCGCACCCTGGGCCAGCAGGTCGCGCGTGGCCTGGGCCAGATCGGGCTCGCACAGCTCCAGGTAGGCGCAGCAGGTCAGCACCTGGGGCTGGTGGCGTGCGATGTGCTGGCGCACCGCTTCGATGGGCGCCCGCCACTGGGGGTCGCGCGAGCCGTGGGCAAACAAGATCACGCCATGGTGTGGCGGTCGGGGCAGGGTGGTCATGGCGTTAGCGCCGCAGCACCAGCCAGCCAAAGGCGGCCAGTGACAGCAGGGAGTAGATGAGTCCGGGGGCGGCTGCCGTGATCCACGGCGACCAGTTTTGCAGGTTACCCACAAAGCCAAACACGTTGTTCAGCAGGAAAAAGCTGATACCTGCCATGACGCCGCCAAACATATAGCCGGTGATGCCCCCGGCGCGAAAGTGCAGGTAGGCAAAAGGCAGCGCCAGCACCACCATCACCAGGCAGCTCAAGGGGTAGAACACCTTGCGCCAGAATTCGATTTCGTAGCGCTGGGCGGCCTGGCCGTTGGCTTCAAGGTGGCGCACGTACTGGAACAGGTCGATGGTGGCCATGCGATCGGGTTTGAGCACGGCAGCGGCCACCATGTCAGCGCTGATCTGCGTGGGCCAGTTCCACTCTGGCAGGACGATTTTTTCGACGCGGGCGGGGCTGTTGGCTTTTTCAGTGTGGAAGGTGCTGTTTTGTACTTGCGCCAGGTGCCAGGCACCATCTTTGCCAAATTGTGCGCTGTCGGCCTGGGTGCGTGATGCCAGGCGGCCTTGGCCATCAAATTCAAAAATGCGCACGCCCAGCATGCCGCCGTCGGGCCCGATAGCGCGCACATTGACGGCAAAAGAGTGATCGCCCTGGCGCTCTTTCAGCCAGGCACCGGTGGCGCCAGTAGTCAGACGGCCTTGGTAGCGGGCCTTGACCAGTTGTGCTGCGCGGTCTGACATGGGCGCCAGGTAGTCGCCCACGGCAAATGTCAGCAGCACAAAAAAACCGCCCACCGCCAGCAGAGTGTGCAAGGCCCGCCAGGGCCCCAGGCCACTGGTGCGCATGATGGTGAATTCCGAGCTTTGTGCCAACCGGGCCATGACGAAAATCGTGCCGATCAGTACCGTGATGGGCAGCAACTCGTAGAGGTGGCTGGGCAGCGCCAGCGTGACAAACAACAGGGCATGGGGCAGGCCATACGCGCCTGCCGGGTAACGCCCCACCCAGCGCAGCTCATCGACCAGATCAAAAAAGAAGAACAGGGCCAAAAAGCCCAGCGTCACAAAACCGACGGCGGCAATGACTTCGCGGTGTATGAGTCGGCGAATGGTTTTCATGCGGCGCTCCTGCGTTGCCACCATTGGCGCGGGCTCCAGTGGTGGTGCCGGGCGCTGAGCAGCAGCAGCGCAAAGACCAGCGTTCCGCCGTGCAACAGGGCCAGAAAAGGCACCAGCCCCATCTTGCCCGAGCCCACCCAGCTTTGGCCCAGCGTCAGCAGGTTGTAATAAACGATGAAGGTGAGCAGTGCAAACACCATGTTGTTGCTGCTGCTGGCACGCGGATTGACGCTGGCCAGCGCCAGTGCGAGCAGCACAAAATTCAGGGCGGCAAACGCCAGGCCGATACGCCAGCCCAGCTCTGCCTGGGCCATGGGCGACGCCTGGCCCAGCAAATCAGGCGTGCTGCGCGTCTTCACGGAGCCCTCGTCCGCGATGGCGATAGGGGCTGTGCCAATGCGGGTGCCGTATTCATCGAAGGCACTGATTTTGGTGCCGGGTTTGTCCCCGCCGGACTCCATGCGCTGGCCGTTGCTCAACACCACAAAGCGCTCGCCATCACGCACCTCCACGCGGGCGCTGCGGGCAGAGATGACAGATTCCCCCTTGGGCTCGGTCACGGCCACAAAGACGTCGCTGGCGGTTTCACCTGCGGCACTGTTTTTGTCGATGAAAAAAACGCGTGTGCCATTGGCTGATTCTTGAAACTCGCCGGGCGCGATGCGGTCAATGTCGCTGCGCTGCTCATATTGCTGTTTGAGCTGGTCGATTTGCTGGTTGGCCCAGGGCCACACCAGCAGCGAGAGCAACGCAATCACCAGCATCACGGGCCAGGAAAAACGCAGCAGCGGTGCCAGCAAGCTGAGCAGCCCGCGGCCACTGGCAAACCAGATGACCATTTCGCTGTCACGGTACATGCGCGAGAGGGTGCCGACAATGGAGACAAACAGGCTCAGGCTCAGGATGGTAGGCAGCTGGCCCAGTACGGTAAAGCCCATCACGAGCATCACGTCAGAGGGGCTGACGCTGCCGCGCGAGGCCTGGCCGAGGGTGCGGATCAGCATCATGGTCATGACCACCGTGACCAGCACCACCAGGGTCGCGCCGAAGCTGCGCGCCAGCTCCTTGCGAATGGATGAATCGAATAACATTGGCTCGAACGAAAAGGGCCATTATGAACTTTGATTTGAAGTCGCTCACCCTGTCCGCAGCCGTGACAGAAAAATGTGATTTGCTGGTTTTGCTGGTGCCTGAAGGCTTTGCCCCAGGCCAGGATGCACTCTCGGCGCTGGTGGCGCAGGCCTTGCACAGTGGAGATTTGCAGACCAAGCCGGGCAAAAATCTGCATTGCTACCAGGTGCCCACTGTAGCGGCGCGCCGTGTGGTGCTGGCCGGAATCGGCACAGGCAAGGCGGCTGCCGTGCGCCAGGCGCTACAGCCGTTGGCCGGTGCCTTTACCGGCACGGTCAAGCGTGCGGTGGTTTGTTTTGCGGGTGCGGCCGATGCGGGTGCGGTGGCCGCTGCGGTGATGGCGGTGTCGCAGGTGAGCTATGTCTACACCGCCACCAAGCCCAAGGCTGAGGCGCGCACGCTCAACCGTGTGGTGCTGGGTGTGGAGGACACCACTGCAGTCGCTGACGCTTTTGCGCGCAGCGTTGCCACTGCCGTGGGCGTAGAGCTGGCGCGTGAATGGGGCAACCGCCCCGCCAACCATGCCACGCCTACGCTGCTGGCGGCGGCGGCCAAAGAACTGGCCAAGCACCCCGGCGTGCAGTGCAAGGTGATGGGGCCTGCCGACGTGGCCAAGCTGGGCATGGGGGCCTTCATGGCGGTGGCGCGTGGTTCTGAGGAAGAGTTACGTTTCATTGAACTGCGCTACAACGGCGCTGCAAAATCCCAGCCTCCAGTGGTGCTGGTGGGCAAGGGCATCACGTTTGACACCGGTGGCATCTCCATCAAGCCAGCGGCTGAAATGGACGAAATGAAGTTCGATATGTGCGGTGCCGCCAGCGTGCTGGGCGTGTTCCGCGCGCTGGCCGAACTGCAGCCGGCCATCAACGTGGTGGGTTTGATTCCTGCCTGTGAAAACATGCCTGATGGCCGCGCCATCAAGCCTGGCGACGTGGTCACCAGCATGAGCGGCCAGACCATTGAAATCCTCAACACCGATGCTGAAGGCCGTCTGGTGCTGTGCGATGCGCTGACCTATGCCGCACGCTTGAAGCCCGCAGCCGTGGTGGACATTGCCACCCTGACCGGTGCTTGCGTGATTGCCCTGGGTGGCGTGCGCAGCGGTCTGTTTGCCAGCGACGAGGCATTGGCCGCCGCTTTGCTGGCTGCTGGTGAAGCGGCGCAAGACCCGTGCTGGCGCCTGCCGCTGGACGAGGATTACGCTGAGGGCCTGAAAAGCAATTTTGCCGATGTGGCCAACGTAGCGGGTCGGCCAGCAGGCTCCATCACGGCAGCCAAATTTTTGCAACGGTTTGTTGGCGAGTGGCCTTGGGCGCATCTGGACATCGCTGGCACCGCCTGGAAGGGGGGCTCTGCCAAGGGGGCAACAGGGCGCCCGGTGGCTTTGCTGCTGCAATACCTGGTCGATGCGGCAGCTGCGCCAGAAGGACAGCCAGAGTGTGCTGCGGTTCCTGTGTCAGTTCCCAAGCCGGCGCGTGCGCCCCGCGCCAAGGCGGTCAGCGCACGGCGTACCTGAGTGAGGTGATCGCCAGGCATGACCGAAGTTGCTTTCCATTTCAATGCGCCAGACAAGCTGGCATATGCCTGCCGGTTCGCGCGGAAAATGGTGTGCCTTGACAAGCGTCTGGTCATCACGGGGGCACCAGACACGCTGGTGTCCTTGGACAAAATGCTGTGGCACATGGCGCCGCAAGATTTTGTGGCCCATTGCACAGTGCAGGATGCGCCAGAAATGCTGGAGGCATCGCCCGTGTTGCTGCTGACCGATCCGCGCCAGGCCAGACACCGTGAGGTGTTACTGAACCTGGGTGATGCGGTGCCGCAGGGCTACACGCTTTTTGAGCGTCTGGTTGAAGTGGTCGCCGCCCACGACGACGCCGACCGGCAATGTGCCCGCATACGCTGGCGCCAATACGCTCAGAGCGGGCATACCATCGTGCGCCACGATCTGGTGCTCAAGGAGTTCTGAAATGGTCAAGCACCCTAAAGCACCCCCTCGTTTTGTACCCACCCTGACCGAAGTGGTGCCTGATCCCGTTGAATTGCCTGTACAGCCTGTGGTCTTGGCAGCGCAGGCTCCTGTCCCTGTGGCGGCATTGCTGCCCGCTGCACTGCCCCCGGGATTGGAAGAGCGTCTGGTTCATTGCATCATGCAGCGCGTGGATGTGTCTTTGGATCAGCGTCTGCGCGATGCCATCGCCACCGTAGTGCAAGAGCAGACGAGATCCGTGCTGCCGAGGCTGCGCGAAGAGGTGGAGTCGGTTGTGCGGCAAGTGGTTGGGGAGGCCGTGGCCGATGAATTGGCTGAGCACAGCATGGCCACTGAAATCCGCAGTCAGGTCAGCGGCGTACCTGCAACGCCCCCGGGTTGACGATGTTGGTGGGGGTGCCTTTGATGTAGTTCACCACATTATCAAATGCTGCCCCGAAATACAACTCGTAACTGTCTTGCTCCACATAACCGATATGTGGTGTGCAGACGCAGTTCTCCAGCCTGAGCAGTGCATGGCCTTGCAAAATAGGCTCACTCTCAAAAACATCCACAGCGCCCATGCCGGGGCGTCCCCGATTGAGCGCTGTAATCAATGCATCAGGCTCCAGCAGTTCTGCCCGCGATGTGTTGACCAGCAGCGCCGTCGGCTTCATGCAGGAGAGGTCTTCGAGGGTGATGCTGCCGTGTGTTTCTTCACAGAGCCGCAAATGCAGCGACACCACATCGCACTGTGCAAAAAATTCTTCGCGGGTGCTGGCAACTTGGAATCCGTCGGTCAGTGCTTTGGCGCGGGAGGCTTCGCGGCCCCAGATACGCACGTTCATGCCGAACGCCCGGCCATAGCCCGCCACAATCTGACCAATTTTTCCGTAGCCCCAGATGCCCAAGGTTTTGCCACGCAAAACGGTGCCAATACCAAAATTAGGTGGCATGGAGCCCGCTTTGAGGCCAGATTGCTGCCAGGCCCCGTGCTTGAGGTTGGAGATGTACTGTGGCAGGCGCCGCATGGCGGCCATGATCAGCGCCCAGGTCAGCTCTGCGGGGGCTACCGGTGAGCCTACGCCTTCGGCCACAGCCACACCGTGCTCGGTACATGCCAGCACATCCACATGGTTGCCGACCTTGCCGGTTTGGGCAATCAGGCGCAGGCGTGGCAGCTTTTCTATCAGCTGGCGGGTGATTTGTGTGCGCTCACGCACCAGGACGATGATGTCGGCATCTTTCAGTCGCACTGACAACTGTCCCAAGCCTTTGACCGTGTTGGTGTACACCTTGGCGGTGTAAGCGTCCAGGCGGCTGGCGCAGTGAAGCTTGCGCACAGCGTCCTGGTAGTCATCGAGGATCACGATATTCATTGTTTATTCCATCATGCGCTTCAATCCAATTCGCGGGCGTATTGGGCTGTTGTTGTGCGCAGCGCACCACGCAGGTTGATTGTTTTCACGTTGGTGTTTTTGGCGCAAAGAGATCCCATGTCGCCATGAACAACGCTGCAATCACGGGGCCGATGACAAATCCATTCAAACCGAAGAGCGCCATCCCGCCCAGCGTGGAAATCAGCACCACATAGTCTGGCATTTTGGTGTCTTTGCCCACCAGAACAGGGCGAAGAATATTGTCTACCAAGCCTATGACGAAAACGCCAAATGCAGTGAGTGTGACGGCCTGCCAGAGTGCGCCGGTAGCAAAAAAATAAATGGCCACAGGAACCCATATCAGCCCGGCTCCGACAGCTGGTAGCAACGATAAAAATGCCATGAGAACCCCCCAAAGCACAGGCCCCTGAATGCCCAACGCCCAAAAGATGAAGCCGCCCAGCAGCCCTTGTGAAGCGGCCACCACAATGTTGCCTTTGACGGTGGCACGGATTACTGTGGTGAACTTTTGGCTCAGATCGCGCTTGTGTGCTTCCTCCAGTGGAACAGCATTGCGCACTCTGATGGCCAATGCGGCGCCATCGCGAAGCAGGAAAAACAGCAGGTACAGCATGATCCCAAGGCTGATCAGGAACTGAAAGGTATTTTGACCAATGTTGAGCGCGCGCGTGGCAATCAGTTGGCTGCCTTGCACGGCAATGGTGGAGAGTTTTTGCTGTAGTGCTGCCATGCTGGTCAGTTCCAGTCGGTTCAGCAACTCCAATGCCCAGGAGGGCAGTGCGGCGATGATTTGCTGAAAATAATCGCCCACATTCAGTTGCCCTGATCGCAGCCTGTCATAAATGTGAGTGGCTTCCTGAATCAGTGAAATGCTCAGCAGCGTCATGGGAAGAATCACTACGATCAGACACAGCACCAAAGTGGTCAGCGCCGCCAGATTGTGCCTGCGTGGCATGCGCAACAGCAGGCGCCGATGCAGTGGTGAAAAAAGAATGGCCAGCACGACGCCCCAGAAAACCGCTTCATAAAAAGGCCACAGGATGGCTGCAAATGCCAACGACACTGCAACCAGTAGCAACAGGAAGGTTTTGTTCTGTGGAGATGGCGAGGTCATATGAAAGTGTTGTGCTGTGCAATAAAGCCAATGTAAGCGAGTTGCACGATGGTGCGCGCAGAAGTGCAGGCATGCCAGATGGGCATTTTTCGTGCCGCATGGGAGCACTTTCAGTGGCACAATGCTGGCCGTACCCTAGGCCCTTCCCCAGCCACAGTCGCATCCGCCAATCGGTTCAGCCGTGTCGCGGAAGGTTTCTTAAACCAGCTAATGCTTTCTCCAGGAAAGCTGAGGTCAGCGGAATATGAGCGATAAGACATCCGTCTATCAAGCCTACCAAGGCAACACTTACCTTTTCGGCGGCAATGCGCCTTATGTCGAAGAGATGTATGAGAACTACCTGGCTAATCCAGGCAGTGTCCCCGACAGCTGGCGCGATTATTTCGATGCGCTGCAGCATGTTCCCGCAGTCGATGGTTCCAACGCCAAAGATGTGCCCCACCTTCCAGTAGTCAATGCATTTGCCGAACGTGCCAAAGCTGGCGGCACCAAAGTGGTGGTTGCCAGTGCCGACGCCGAAATGGGCCGCAAGCGCACCGCAGTGCAGCAACTCATTGCCGCCTACCGCAATGTCGGTCAGCGTTGGGCAGACCTTGATCCACTCAAGCGCACCGAGCGCCCTGCCATTCCTGAACTGGAGCCGTCGTTCTACGGTTTCAGCGATGCCGACCAAGAGACTGTGTTTGATACCAGCAACACTTTCTTCGGCAAAGACAAGATGCCCCTGCGCGAGCTGCTCAATGCGCTGCGCGAAACCTACTGCGGTACCTTGGGCGCCGAGTACATGTACACCAGCGACCAGGCACAAAAGCGCTGGTGGCAGCAAAAGCTGGAAAGCATTCGCAGCAAGCCCAATTTTGGTGCAGAAAAGAAGAAGCACATTCTTGATCGCCTGACGGCTGCCGAGGGTCTGGAGCGTTACCTGCACACCAAGTATGTGGGCCAAAAGCGCTTTTCGCTTGAAGGCGGCGAGAGTTTTATTGCCTCCATGGATGAGCTCATCCAGTCGGCAGGCAGCAAGGGCGTGCAGGAGATTGTGATCGGTATGGCCCACCGTGGTCGCCTGAACGTTTTGGTGAACTCGCTGGGCAAAATGCCTGCTGACCTGTTCGCCGAGTTTGAGCACACCGCTCCCGAAGATTTGCCTGCCGGTGACGTCAAATACCACCAAGGCTTCAGCTCTGACGTGTCCACCGCAGGTGGCCCGGTGCACCTGTCGCTGGCGTTCAACCCTTCGCACCTGGAAATCGTGAACCCGGTGGTGGAAGGTTCCGTGCGCGCCCGCATGGATCGCCGCGCCGACCCCAAGGGCAGCCAAGTGTTGCCGGTGCTGGTGCATGGCGACTCTGCTTTTGGCGGCCAAGGTGTCAACCAGGAAACCCTGGCCTTGGCGCAAACCCGTGGTTACACCACGGGCGGCACGGTACACATCATCATCAATAACCAGATTGGTTTTACCACTTCGGATCCGCGCGACATGCGCTCGACTGTGTATTGCACCGACATCGTCAAGATGGTCGAAGCTCCCGTGCTGCACGTCAATGGCGACGATCCTGAAGCTGTAGTGCTGGCCACGCAGCTGGCGCTGGAGTTCCGCATGGAATTCCGCCAGGACGTGGTGGTGGACATCACCTGCTTCCGCAAGCTGGGCCATAACGAGCAAGACACTCCCAGCCTGACCCAGCCGCTGATGTACAAGAAGATTGCGGCCCACCCCGGAACCCGCAAGCTCTACGCAGACAAGCTCGCCGCCCAAGGTCTGGGTGCCACGCTGGGTGACGATATGGCCAAAGCCTATCGCGCCGCCATGGATGCGGGCAAGCACACTGTTGATCCGGTGCTGACCAACTTCAAGAGCAAGTATGCGGTGGATTGGTCTCCCTTCGTGGGCAAGAAGTGGACAGATGCGGGTGATACCGCCATCCCCTTGACCGAGTGGAAACGCCTGTCCGAAAAGCTCACCACCATCCCCGATACCGTCACACCGCACCAACTCGTCAAGAAAGTCTATGACGACCGCGCCGCAATGGGCCGGGGCGAGACCAACGTGGACTGGGGCATGGGTGAAAGCATGGCTTTTGCTTCGCTGGTGGCCAGTGGCTACCCAGTGCGCCTGTCGGGCGAAGACTGTGGCCGTGGCACCTTCACGCACCGCCACGCCGTGATTCACGATCAAAATCGCGAAAAATGGGACACCGGCACCTACGTGCCCCTGCAAAACGTGGCCGATAACCAGGCACCGTTCGTCGTCATCGACTCCATCCTCTCTGAAGAGGCTGTGCTGGGCTTTGAATACGGCTATGCCGGTTCTGATCCCAACACCATGGTGATCTGGGAAGCGCAGTTCGGCGACTTTGCCAACGGCGCCCAGGTGGTGATTGACCAGTTCATTGCCTCTGGCGAAGTGAAGTGGGGCCGCGCCAACGGCCTGACGCTGATGCTGCCCCACGGCTACGAAGGCCAGGGCCCTGAGCACAGCTCGGCACGTCTGGAACGCTTCATGCAATTGGCTGCGGATACCAACATGCAAATCGTGCAGCCCACCACGGCCAGCCAGATTTTCCATGTGTTGCGCCGCCAGATGGTGCGCGACCTGCGCAAGCCGCTGATCATCTTCACGCCCAAGTCGCTGCTGCGCAACAAGGATGCAACGTCGCCGCTGTCCGAGTTCACCAAGGGTGCGTTCCAGACCGTCATTCCCGAGAGCAAAGCGCTCAAGGACGACAAGGTCAAGCGTGTCATCGCCTGCTCGGGCAAGGTCTATTACGACCTGGTCAAGAAGCGCGAAGAAAAAGAGCTGGACGATGTGGCCATCATCCGCGTCGAGCAGCTGTACCCCTTCCCGCACAAGGCTTTTGCTGCCGAGCTGAAGAAGTACCCCAACGCCACCGACATCGTGTGGTGCCAGGACGAGCCGCAAAACCAGGGCGCCTGGTTCTTCATCCAGCACAACATCCACGAGAACATGCTGGATGGCCAGAAACTGGGTTACTCCGGTCGCGCAGCCTCGGCATCGCCTGCCGTGGGTTACTCGCACCTGCACCAGGAACAACAAAAGGCACTGGTGGACGGCGCCTTTGGCAAGCTCAAGGGTTTTGTACTGACCAAGTAAGGCCAGCAACCCGAATCCAGAACAGAACCCCCTTTCCGAAAGAATTCAAATGGCTATCGTAGAAGTCAAAGTTCCGCAACTGTCCGAATCCGTGGCCGAAGCCACCATGCTGACCTGGAAAAAGAAGGCCGGCGAGGCTGTCGCCATCGACGAAATCCTGATCGAGATCGAGACCGACAAGGTCGTGCTGGAAGTGCCCGCACCGGCTGCTGGCGTGTTGGCAGAGATCATCCAGGGCGATGGCGCCACCGTGGTGGCCGAGCAACTCATTGCCAAGATCGACACCGAAGCCACTGCGGGTGCCGTCGCTGCTGCGCCCGCAGCCGCTGCGGCTGCCGTGGCCGCTGCGGCAGTGGCTGCCCCTGCTGCTGCATCCAAGGGTGACGTGGCCATGCCTGCCGCCGCCAAGCTGCTGGCTGACAACAACCTGTCGGTGTCCGCCGTCACGGGTACGGGCAAAGATGGCCGTGTGACCAAGGGCGATGTGCTGGGTGCTGTGGCTGCTGGCGCTACTAAAGTTGTAGCTGCTAGCGCAATCCCCACGGGCGTTCCAGCCAAATCTTTGCCCCAAGTGGCAGCGCCTGCAGTGCAAAACCTGGGCGACCGCCCCGAGCAGCGCGTGCCCATGAGCCGTCTGCGCGCCCGTGTGGCCGAGCGCCTGCTGCAATCGCAGTCCACCAACGCCATCCTGACCACGTTCAACGAAGTGAACATGGCCCCGGTGATGGAAATGCGCAAGAAGTTCCAAGACGCCTTCAGCAAAGAGCACGGTGTCAAAATCGGCTTCATGAGCTTCTTCGTCAAGGCGGCGGTGCATGCGCTGAAGAAGTTCCCG
>ERZ724504.1495-NODE-1495-length-12916-cov-4.338776_pt1 | contig 12916 bp, 11 predicted proteins | sample MGYA00376037_ERZ724504 | MGnify/ENA primary metagenome ERZ724504 (study PRJEB28724, sample SAMN07190888) | wastewater metagenome | isolation source: influent of sewage treatment plant in Hong Hong | place: USA: Christiansburg, Virginia | collected 2016-03-01 ... | reverse complement strand
GTGTGAGGTGGTGCTGGATGTGGATAGGGCGTTGGACAATGGTGTCGCTACCAACGGAAAAGTCATGGTGGACGCCGCGACCTGCAATGGTGGCGCCACAGCGGTACGAACCTTCATTCCCCTGTAGTACTCGTTTTTCAATGACGCTCAAGGACCCGAGTCGTTCACCATGACAAAGTCCCGCCACCGCGCCCGGGGCTTTACCCTGGTGGAAATTGCCATCGTGCTGGTCATCATCGGGTTATTGCTGGCCGGTATCCTGAACGCCCAGTCGGTGATCCGCAACGCCCGCACCAAGGACACCATCAAGGCGATGACCGATATGGCCAATGCCGCACAGCAGTTCCATGATCGTTATGGCGCGTGGCCCGGTACCTTGCAGACTGCAGTCACGGCGATCCCCAACATGACTGCAACCTGTGTGGGCAACGCCACCGGTTTGATTGCGTCGCCCGCCGAGTCGACGTGTGCCAGTGAGTCGCTGATTCGCTCCAGCATGCTGCGCGGCGATGCGACACAACCCATACGCACCAACGGCGCGACGACGCTCAGCGTGACCGGAGCTGCACTTTCCGGGGTTGCGGGCTTGCCAGCCAACTGGCGTAATGTGGTGCGTATTCAGACCACCGATTGCGATGTCATCGTCCAAATGGACCGGCTTCTGGATGATGGCAGCGCCAACACGGGTAATTTGCGCACTGCGGCCAATGTGTGCGGGGCGGGTGGCTCGGACCAGTCCGAAATCCTGCTGGTGACCGACGCAGTCTTACGCCTGAACTGATCAGCACTTCGCCCCTTTGGCGAACCGGCGCCAACGCACCAAGGCCCCAAGGTCCGAAAGATAGTAGTCAAATCGGCCCTCAGCCCTCGTGGAATATGCGTAAGACGCTATAAATTCAGTAACATATCCGAGTTGCCCGCTGCGCCCCGCCCGCTCAAGGACAGCCAGCACTCAAACCTGCGCCGTTGTCCTTGATGGTCATCACACTGGTGGCCGATGCCCCTTGGCTGTCAATCACCGTGAGCGTTACCGCGTAGGTGCCACTCGGGATGTACACCGGCGGCGTGTCGTCGGTGACAGGATTGATACAACGGTTACCGCTGCTGCCGGGCAAGGTGTTGAGCACGCTGCCAACCACGCTGACGGATGCCTTGACCAGGTCGCTACTGAGTGCCACATAGGGCGGTGTGCCGCCGTAGATGTTCAGCGCAATCTGGCTCAGTTCGTTTTCTCCTACCAGGAAGGTACTGGGTGACAGTCGCAATTGGGGTGAAGTGGCGACCACTGACACCACAAACGACGTAGTCTGGTTCTGCGCGTCGCGCACCGTCACGATCGCATCACCCACGTTTTTCAGTGTGGCGGAGAAGCTAGCGCCGCTGGCACCCAGGCTGGTGGCAGAAAGGGTCGCAATGTTGGTGTTGTTGGACGTCATCGTGTAGCCGGGCGAGCCACCGAGCAAGACGAAGTTGAGCACATCACCAACCGAGCCGCTGGCACCGCTGGGCGATACCGTCAAGGCCACCCCGGTGCTGGACACCACGGTGACTGGCACACTGGCCTGCGCGCCGGCCGCGTCGAACACCGTGACCGTGGCGCTGCCCAGGCCCACGCCGGTAATGGAGAGGCTGCTGCCAATGACGGAAGCACTCGCCACCGCCGCACTGTTGCTTCGGGCGGTGTAGGGAGGCGTTCCCCCACCAATCGCAAAGCTTGCGGCCGCAGCACCTACCGACACCGTCACCGTGGAAGGGGTTGCCAGGAACAGTGCAGAAGCGGTCGTGCCGGTGGTCGTTACCCCAATAAGAACCTGGTTGCCCACGGCATCCAGCACCAATATTTGTGTGGCCCCGGTGGCTACGCCTGTGATGGTTAAGGTCGAGCCCGTGATACGGGCCGTGGTTACATTCTCGTCAGCACTGTTGGCAGCGTAAGGGGCCTGGCCTCCGGCAACCGCATAGGTGCGCACATTGCCTGCGGCCAGTGTCAGGGTGCTTGGCGCGTCGGTGCGCAAGGCCGTGGGTGCCGTGCTGGAGCCAACCGTCACAGCAATCTCGACTTTGGACCCGAGTGCGTCGACCACGGACACCGTTGCGGAGCCCACCGACACACTGCTGATGGTCAAGGCAGTGCCGCTGAGCGAGGCGCGTGCTACCCCCACATTGCTGCTGCTGGCGGCATACGGCGGTGTGCCGCCACCCACGCTAAAGGTGGCGGGCGCTGCGCCACTGGACATCGTCACATTGGTGGGCGCAGAGGTAAACAGTGCCAGGGTCCCGGAAGTCCCCACGGTCACTGTGATAGAGACCTGGGTTCCCGCTGTATCGATGACCAGGACCTCGGCCGTGCCCGCGCTGGCTCCGGCGGTGATTGCCAGTGTGTTCCCCCCGGTAATTGCGGACGTCACTACGCTTGCGTTGCTGCTGCTGGTGAGGTAGGGCGGGGTACCGCCGCTGATCAGGTAGCTGCCCCCGCCATTGGTAGCCATTGAAATGGCGCTGGCCGCCGTGGTTCTGAGTGCTGTGGTCTGCACCGTCGAAGTGACAACGATGGCCAGCTCGATTTTTGCGCCCAGAGAGTCAAGCACCACGATACCCGCGCTGCCCGAGGCCCCGGGCGAGATGCTCAGTGTCGACCCAGTCACCGATACCGTTGCCACACCGGCGTTGCTGCTGCTCGCCGCGTACGGTGGCGCGCCGCCGCCCACAGTGAAGCTCGACGGACCGGCGCCGCTGGCCATGGTGATGCTGCTCGGGGCGGTGGTGAACAGTGCCTGCGACGTGGCGGACCCCACGGTTACGGCGATAGCGACCTGGGTGCCCGTGGCGTCAATCACCAGGACCTGCGCGGTGCCGGCGGTTTGCCTGGCGGTGATGGCCAGCGTGTTTCCGCTCACGCCTGTCACCACGGACGCGGTATTGCTGCTGCTGCTCAAGTAAGGGGCTACGCCGCCACTGATGACAAAACTGGTGAAGCCGCCCGCATCCAAAGTGATGGCGCTGGCTGCGGTGGTTCGCAGTGCCGGCACTTGTGCTCCGGAGCCCACCGTGACCGTGAACTCGATCTTGGCGCCCACTGAATCGAGTAGCAGGACGGTGGCTGTGCCAACCGTGTTGGGTTTCACACTCAGGCTGGTGCCTGAGAGCGACACAGTGGCAACCGCCGCATTGCTGGAGCTGGCGGCATAGGGTGGTGTGCCGCCACCCACTGCATAGTTGCCGGCCGTGCCACCGGCCAAAAATGTGATGCTGCTGGGGGCGCTGGTAAACAGGCTGACCGAGGTAGTGGGCGTGACAGGCGTTGCCGCGGTGAGTTGATCGCGGTTACTGCTGCCCCCGCAGGCTTGCAGCAGGCCGATGACCACCAGCACCCAAATACCAAACAGTTGCCGCATGCGCGCACTCCCTTGAACAAACTCGTTGCATTCTAAGGGGCTGGTTCCCGCGTGCTATTATTTTTGCCTCAACCCACCAGGAACACGCCGATGAACATGGCAGCCAGCGCCGCGGATGCGCCGCGACCGGCCCCAGGCCGACCTGAGAAATTACGCCTGGGCGACGTGCTGGTGCAGCAGCGTCTGATCTCGCAAGAGCAATTACAGCAAACACTGGAGTTGCAGCGCACCACCGGCAAGAAGATGGGCCGCTTGCTGATCGAGACCGGCATCATCACGGAGGAGTTGCTGGCCAACGGCCTGGCGCGGCAACTGCGCATTCCTTTTGTCAATCTCAAGACCTTTCCGTTTCGGGCGGATGTGGTCAAGCTGCTGCCCGAGTCGGCCGCGCGGCGATTCAAGGCGCTGGTGCTGGAAGACAAGGGTGACACGCTGCTGGTGGCTTTGAGCGACCCGCTGGACCTGTTTGCGTTTGACGAGCTGTCGCGCATCCTCAAGCGCAACATCTCCATCGCTGCCGTGCCCGAAAGTGGCCTGGCGCTGGCGTTTGACAGGCTCTACCGGCGCACCGAAGAAATCAGCGGTCTGGCCCGGGCACTGGAAAAAGACCTGGGCGAAGCGGTCGACTTCGGCGAGTTGTCCGCTTCCGTGGGGCTGGAGGGCGCGCCCGTTGTCCGCCTGTTGCAGTCGCTGTTCGAAGACGCGATCCAGGTGGGCGCCTCCGACATTCACATCGAGCCTCAAGAGGCGGGATTGCAGGTCCGGGTGCGGGTGGACGGTGTGTTGCAGACACAAACCCAGGCCGAAAAACGCATTGGTGCGGCACTGGCCCAGCGACTCAAACTGATGGCGGGCCTCGACATTTCAGAGAAAAGACTGCCGCAGGACGGTCGCTTCAGCGTGCGCCTGAAGGACAACACCATTGATGTGCGCCTCTCCACGCTGCCTACGGTGTATGGCGAGTCGGCCGTGATGCGTTTGCTCAACCACGGCACCGGCATGCGCCGCCTTGACAGCATTGGCATGCCCGAAGGGATGCTCAAACGCTTCCGTGAGGTGCTGGGGCGCAGCGCCGGCATGGTGCTGGTCACCGGCCCTACGGGTTCGGGCAAGACCACCACCCTGTACGCCGCGCTGGCGGAAATCAATGCCGCCGAACTCAAAGTCATCACGGTCGAAGATCCGATCGAGTACCGCCTGGCTGGGCTCTCCCAGGTGCAGGTGAATGAAAAGATCGAGTTGACGTTTGCCCGCGTGCTGCGCGCCGTGTTGCGCCAGGACCCTGATGTGCTGCTGGTGGGTGAAATGCGCGATGCCGAAACAGCCGAAATCGGAACACGTGCCGCCATTACGGGTCATCTGGTGCTGTCCACCCTGCACACCCGTGATGCCATGAGCACGCCCTTTCGCCTGCTCGACATGGGCGTGCCGCCCTTTATGGTGTCTACCTCCTTGCAGGCTGTCATTGCCCAGCGACTGGTGCGCCTGAACTGCAGGGAATGTGTGGCTCCCCATACGCTGTCGCCCCAGGAGAAAGCGTGGCTGGAGTCGATGGTTCCAGACGGTGAAACGGTGACTCCCAAACGCGGCATGGGCTGCTCCGCCTGCAATGGAACGGGTTATTCGGGACGCCAGGGTGTCTACGAACTGCTGGAAATGGATGCCGAATTGACCCAAGCCGCTTCTCGGTCAGACCCGGCTTCCTTTATGCGTGCGGCCCGCGAGCGTATGAAAGGCCACACCATGGCGTTTCACGCGCTGGAGCTGGTTCGTTCGGGCCGGACGTCGCTGGCCGAAGCCTTGCGGGTCGGATTTGATGTTGGCGACGCGGACGTGCCGGATTAAGCGGCCATGGCAATTTTCGAGTGGCGGGGGCGCAACAGCCGGGGGGAAGCGGTCAACGGCCAGTTGGAGGCCATGACCGAAAACGGAGTTGCCGACCAGCTGAAAAATATTGGTGTTGTTCCGGTGCATATTGCGCCGGCCAAGCCAGAGGCGCAAGCAGACACCGAGAGTTGGTGGTCCAAGGTCAACCGCAAGCCCATTGTGGATGAAGACCTGATGATCTTCTCGCGCCAGATGTACACCCTGAACAAGGCCGGTGTGCCCATTCTGCGGGCTTTTTCGGGCCTGCAGGCCTCTGCCACCAAGCCAGCCATGGTGGATTTGCTCAAAGACATCCGCTCCAGCCTGGACCAGGGCCGTGAATTGTCGGCCGCCATGGCACGCCACCAGGACCTGTTTGGCGGCTTCTACATTTCCATGATCCGGGTCGGTGAAATGACCGGGCGGTTAACCGAAGTGTTCTTGCGCCTGAACGAACACCTGGAGTTTGAGCGGGATGTGCGTGAACGCATCAAACAGGCTATGCGGTACCCCATATTTGTGTTGATTGCGATGGCCGTTGCGATTGTCATTCTGAATATCTTTGTGATTCCGGTGTTTGCCAAGGTGTTTGCCGGGTTCAATACCCAACTACCGTTGATCACCCGCGGACTGCTGGGCTTTTCAGCCTGGATGATCCAATGGTGGCCTCTGCTGATTGCCGGGAGCATTGGTTTGGCCGTGGGCGTGCGCAGCTATTTGCGCACCCCCGAAGGCCGTTACCGGTGGGATTCCCGCAAGCTCAAACTCCCCATCGTTGGCGAAATCATTCTCAAGGCCACGCTGGCCCGGTTTGCCCGCAGCTTTGCGCTCAGCAGTCAAAGTGGCGTGCCCCTGGTACAGGCACTGACCGTTGTGGCCAATACCGTCGACAACGCCTTTATTGGCGCGCGCATCGAGCAAATGCGTGACGGCATCGAGCGTGGCGAAACCATTTCGCGTTGTGCGGCAGCCACCGGGGTTTTTACGCCCGTGGTGCTGCAAATGATCAATGTGGGTGAAGAAACCGGCGAATTGGACAATTTGCTGTTCGAGATTGCCGGCATGTACGAGCGCGAGACCGACTACAACATCAAGGGGCTGTCGGCCGCCATCGAGCCCATCTTGCTCGCCATCATCGGTGTTTTGGTGCTGTTGTTGGCGTTGGGTGTGTTCTTGCCTTTGTGGAACCTGGGTCAGGCCGCCATGGGCAAGGGTGGCGGCTAGGGCGGCCGGGCACATTTCGGGCATCCATGGCATATTCCCCGCAGTCCACTCCATTGTGGAGTCGCCGCACCACGGAGTGGATGGTTGTGGCCCTGGTTTTGGTTGGTCTTATATGGGCTTACGATCACGAGGTTACTGTGGTGCAGGCCGAGAGTGAAAAAGTGATGGTGTGGTCCACCCTGGCTGCACTTCGCGCCGCAGCGGCCATTGATCAAATCACCCGCCATGTCCGCCCCGGCACACCTGAACAGCAGGACAAGAACCCTTTTCGTTTGTTGCAGAGGCTACCTAGTAACTATGCCGGTGAACAGGCCATGCGCGACATTTTGCAGGTGCCCACGGGCAATTGGGTCTATGACCCTCTGTGTGTCTGTGTGGGCTATCGCTTGTTGTATCCGCAGGCGGTGGAGCCGCAACCAGAAACCGGCGCAATCTGGTATCGCGTTGGTGACGTAAACGCCGAGCTTTATCTGAAACCGCATGCAGACTACAGTTGGTTTGGCCAAAAGCCCTAGTGATGGGAATCACACATGTAGTTGGCCGAAGATAAGTGTGTGAACTAATTCACGGGTTCAGTACTCAAATTTGTTCGCACAAAACATAGGTTGGTAATAGAATTTGTGTGTGGAAAGGACTCGTAGAGTCGTTGGGCTCGGTTGGAGCTTCCGAAGGTTCTTAAATTTATTAAAGGTAACTAATATGAAACAAGCACAACGTGGCTTTACGCTAATTGAATTGGTGATGGTTATTGTCATCTTGGGGGTGTTGGCAGCCGTGGCGATTCCGAAATTTGTGGATTTGAAGGGGGATGCGCAGACAGCGGCTGTGGAAGGTGTGGCGGGAGGTATCACCTCCGCGAGTTCCGTGAACTATGCTGCACGTAGTGTGACGACTGGCAACGGAACGGCAACCGCAAGTACGACGTGTCAACTCGCTGCCACTGCGATCTTGCAGGGCGGCCTGCCGAGCGGGTATACGGTTACGGGCAATACTCTCGGGGCAGGAACGAATAACAGTTGCACTGTTGTACAAACCGCAAGTAGCAAGACGGCCACGGCCACTATCATCGGTGTTTTGTAACTGATAATCGCCAGCATGCCCTGGAACGGGGTGGTGTCACATCAAAAGCCGTCTGTAACAGGCGGCTTTTTCACATCTGCGAACGGTACCGAATGGGGACTTGGCCCCGATACCGGTCTTTCTGCTGGGGCGGTACTGCTGCAATTCCCTGCTTGAACGCCTCCAGAGCTTTGTCATGATCGGGTGCTGACGACGTTGCATACAGGCTTCCAAGCCGAAAGTAAGTATCGGCCGCGTGTTGCGGCCACCGTCCGTTAAACAGCTCCAATGACCGTACCGCAAGGGCTTGGTCATGCACTTTTAACCCCATGGCGTAACCCGTTTGCAGCAAGGCATAGTCATACTGGCCCGCATCGAGAGATTGCTTCAGCAACCGCACCGCTTCGTCTGCTTGCCCTGCAAGGGTCAACAGCGTCACCCGCACGTTGAGGGTTTCCAGCGCCGCGGGCTTCAGCCTTTCCAGATTACTGAGGGCTATCAACGCCTTGTCATGCTGCCCCAGTTGGGCATAGTTAAGGGCCAAACCTGACCAGATGGCGGGCACATGCGGACGCGAAGCCGCCACGGTTTCCTGCACCCACACGGCATTGGCAAAATCCCTGGAACCCGTCAACTGTTCGGCTGCGACGGCGGTGAACTTTCGGTAGTGTGGGTTGATCGCGATGCCTTCACGCAGGTTTTGCAGAAATTCAGCCTTTCTCACCGCCTCGGGCTGGGCCGTGCCGGGCAGCTCTTGTCCGAGGAATGCACCCAAATGCAGTGCGTGTACGATTTTTCGTTCAGCCTGCACGGCCTGGATGGTGATGTAGGTGGCGAGCGCCGTGCAGGCGCACAAGAAAAACACCGCCACCACGCCATGGGCGATGCGCAGAGTTCGGGTTCGGCTCGACAGTGAACCCCTGAGACCCAGGCGCGCATCGGACCCCGCCAGAGTTGCCAATGCCAGCGAAAACAGCGCCCCCGTCCCGGCCATGTGCAAGGGGAAGCCTGCTTGGCTGACCAACAGAAAAGCCATCAGACTGATGAGCGTCACCAAGCGCAGGGGGGCTTCTGGCTGGTCCGCATCCTTGAGTCGCCAGCTTGTTCCTGCTGCGTGCAGCAGGTAAGCCAGCAAAACGGCCAGGACCAGCCCGCCCACCAGCACGCCATATTCGCTCAGCAACTGCAGTGTCTCATTGTGGGCGTAGTAGTCGGTCTCCAACACCGTGTCGGCGCGTTGGTAAACGGGGATTTGCACTTCCCATGCGCCAGCCCCCACGCCTGTCCATGGGTTGGCAATCATCATGCGTGCCGTTGCCATCCACATCATCGAACGAACGGAGAACGAGCCCTCGGTGTATTCGCTGGGCTTGGCCACTGAGCTTGTGCGCGCAAAGCCGCGGTCAAACGCGGTCACCCCCACATTCTCCTGAGCCACCCGAGGGTTATCGCTGGGGATCGAGCCCAGTATGGAAATGCTGGCCAGAAATACAGCCGCCACCAAGACCTGGGTTTTGCGGCTCCAACGGAAAAAACCCCACTGTCGGCGGAATTTCACCAAAACCACCACCATCACGGGAGTGAGCAACGTCATGGTGACCAGCGCCGACCGCGTGCCGGTCATCATCAATGCAACGATGTTGAGCGCCAGCGATGCGGCCAGGACCCCAAGCCAGCGCGAGTTCCTGGAATGGGCGAGCAACCAGACTGAGAACGGCATGACGCATACAGCGTACTCGGCATAAAAGTTTCGATTGACGAACGTGGAAGCCGGAAAAGCCCCCTGTGGAAACCAGCTCAGGTCACCCCAGAACTGCAATGCGACCCAGATGGATGCCGCTGTTGCACCGCCGTGGATTCCCCAGATCAGGGTAGGCACGGTGTCCCGATTCAGCGTGTTCAGGCCAAGCCACAGCAATAGGCTCAATAAAAACCAACGAATGGCTTCCACCCCTGCCAGATACGTGTGCGACCACGCCATGCTGCCCAATGCGAAAAACATCAGCGTAATGGGTAACCACATCAAGCCATGCCACTGTATGGTGACGGTCTGACTTCTGCGCTGCCAGAAAAACAGCAAAGCCGATCCCAAAACCCCAAATGCCACGATGGCTGACTTCAGCGTGTCCTGCACGACCAGTTCACTGGGCACACCCAGCGCGGGCAGCAAAACCATCATCCAGGCCAGGGCCAAGACGGACTTGTCAGAGGAGGTTGGGGACATGACCGGATATTCGCCTTGAGAGGGGCCTGATGGGGTGTTATTGTCAACGACTGGCAAGTTCTCGCGCGGGTGAGACGGGACGACGGAACCTTGGCGTCTCAACGCACCCTAATCGACATTGCCTTTCTCAGTTGCGATAGGTGATTCGGTTTTTATAATGTGCAACACAAAACATCCATGAGCCCTCGTAAACACTGCATAGGTAGCTATGAAAATGCTAGCATACGCGCTTGAATACCATGCAAGCTCGTAACGCCCCACCCTTTGGCTTACGCCCGCCACGCTGCAGCGGCCTGGGTCAGCGCGGCTTTACGCTGGTGGAACTGATCTTGGTGCTTGTGATTCTGGGCGTTCTGTCGGTGTACGCATTGCCACGGATGTTCGATACCAAGGCCGTTTACGCCCGGGGCTTCCACGACGAGGCACTGGGCCATCTGCGGTTTGCCCAAAAAACGGCGATCGCCCAGCGGCATACCGTCTGTGTCACTTTCACGTCCACCACGGTGACGCTGGCCATTGCACTGGACGCCTCGACCTTTAACTGCACCACCCCCGGGACCACCCTGGCTGGCCCCAAGGGAACCACAGGCGCCACAGTGAGCTTGACCGCCCAGAGGGACGCCACGTTTGCTGCCGTGCCCACCAATTTCAATTTTGATGGATTGGGCCAGCCCATCACAGACACTGGCGTGGCAGTTGCGACGCAGACTTTTGCGGTGACCGACTCCGGACGAACCATTACGGTCGAAACCGCGACCGGTTACATCCACGAAAATCTATGATGTCCAGACGGCAAAACCGTGGATTCACCCTGATCGAAATCATCATCTTTATCGTGGTGGTGGGTGCCGGACTGGCCGGTATTTTGGCAGTTTCCACAAATGTTGTGCGATCCAGTGCCGACCCGATGCTGCGCAAACAGGCCATGTCGCTGGCAGATTCGATCCTGGAAGAAATCATGCTCCAGAACTTCAACGATCCCGACGGTTTGCCCAATATCGTAGAGGGCGCGCATGCCGACTGGGACAATGTGGCCGACTACAACCTGCAAACCAATGCCACGTTGGGCGTGCCTGCGGCGTTGGCAGCCTACGAAGTCGCTATCAATGTTGCCGACGACACCACCGTGGTCGGCAGCGTTCCCCGTCCGGCACTGCGTGTAACCGTAACGGTGAACTATCCCAGCAATCCGCCAGAATCCGTGGCAATCACCGGCTACCGCACCTGTTACGGCGAGACCGATCCGGCAACAGGCTTGAACTCATGTCCATAAACACCCAACCAAGCATGGCCATGCACCAGGCGGTTGGTCAACGCGGGTTCACCCTGGTCGAGCTGATCTTGGTGATTGTCATCATGGGCGTGATTGGTGGAGTGGTCGCCGTATTCATGCGCAGCCCGATCGACGCCTACTTTGCCACTGCCCGGCGGGTCGGCCTGGCGGACGCGGCGGACACCACCGTGCGGCGCATGTCGCGTGATATTCGAAAGGCGCTGCCCAACAGCTTGCGGCAGTCCCTGCCGGCCGGGGTAGCAGACAACCAGTGCATCGAGTTCATTCCGACGCGTACCGGTGGACGCTACCGTAACGAAGACATTGTTTCAGGGGACAACACCGCTTTGCGATTTGACGCGGCTGACACCATGTTCAATATGCTGGGCCGCAATGCCGATTTGCCGCTCGACCAACAGATCCGCCAGACCGACATCATCGCTGTTTACAACCTGGGCATCACAGGTTCTGATGCTTACGCTCGCAACAACACGGCTGTGGTGAACGCAGCAGTCATCCCCAGTCCGTTCAACGCCGATGAAACGCAACTGAGCATCACCGCCGCAGCCGCCTTTCCACTCGAATCCGGGACCCGACGCTTCCATGTCATTCCCGGCGATGAAACCGTGGTTTCTTACGTGTGCAGTAACAACCAACTGTTCCGGAACAGCAATTACGCGCTCGGCACGTCTTGCCCGGTGCCGGGGCGACAACGCCAGTCATTGCGTCCGTCGAGAGCTGCAATTTCACCTACAACGCAGTCGACATCCGCAATGCGGTCGTCCAGTTGGAGCTGACATTGAGGAGTGCGGATGGCGTCGCGGGTGAAACGGTCAGCATCTACCACGAAGTGCACGTGAACAACACGCCATGAAGCCTACCCATCTTGCACAACACGGTTTTGCCGCCATTGCCGCCATTTTCCTGGTGTTGGTGTTGGCCGCGTTCGGGGCATTTATGGTCAGTTTTTCCAACACCCAGCACCTCAACACCGCGCGGGACGTGCAGGGCTCCCGCGCCTACTGGGCGGCGCGCGCCGGCCTGGAGTGGGGCGTGGCCGGAGTTTTTGCAACGAGCGCGTGTGCGGCGGCTTCAACCACCATGGTGATTGAAGCATTTACTGTCACCATCACGTGTTCGGCCCTGCCGGCATTTACCGAAGGCGCTGCAACCGTGACGATTTTTCAGATCACGGCGGTCGCGTCGTCGGGAACGTTCGGCGCAGTGGACTATGTTGAGCGCAGCGTGTCGGCCTCGGTCGAGCGTTAATCCGATGGCGTACATGTTGATAGTGAAATGTGCCTCCAGCCCACGAATTACAAGCGTAGACAGCTATCAAGTTCATAGCGGATTGGGTGCGAGTGCTGTTCTGCTGTCTGGATCAAAGTTGCAACGGCTGTGCATAGGCCGTACCGTTACGATTCGGAGGCGGAGATTTTTGCCTGGAGCCGCCGATTGGAAATTGCCATGCCTACATTCTTTGGTAAACGTCTGAACCGCACACTGCGCCCGGTTTGCCGACAGGCCATGTCCTGTTGTCAGCGGGTAATCGTGCTGTTGCGAACCCTGTGTGCCTTCTCATGCTTGGCAGTGATTTCGCTCGCGCAGGCTGGCACGGTCACGTTCAATAGTTCGGGCTCGTGGACGGCCCCGGCCGGCGTCACCTCGGTCACCGTTGAAGTGTGGGGCGGTGGGGGCGCCGGGGGCGGGCAGAACCCGAACCGCGATGGCGGCGGCGGCGGCGGCGGCGGCGGCTATTCCAGGTCCATTATTGCGGTCACGCCCGGCAACACCTATGCGGTGAGCGTGGGCGGAGGTGGGGCCAGCGTCACCAATGGCACCGGAGGTACGGGCGGAGACTCCGTCTTTATCAAT
>ERZ724504.1477-NODE-1477-length-12960-cov-4.141960_pt1 | contig 12960 bp, 9 predicted proteins | sample MGYA00376037_ERZ724504 | MGnify/ENA primary metagenome ERZ724504 (study PRJEB28724, sample SAMN07190888) | wastewater metagenome | isolation source: influent of sewage treatment plant in Hong Hong | place: USA: Christiansburg, Virginia | collected 2016-03-01 ... | reverse complement strand
CCCTGCTCGGAGATCTGCGGACTCCGCAGATCACTCCTTACGCGACGAGCGGCGGGGCCGGACTTTCGCTGAGCGGAATCATTCCCTAGGCTTGTCCGGCCTCCGACACAGAACGCCCCCTGACAGCCCTGTTCTGTGAGAAGATAGAGACTGCGGAAAATTGGGGGGGCTTGTCATGAGGATCGTGCGGGTCGTACAACGGCGGCTAACGTTGTGGATAGAGAGTCGGCTGTTACAAATTGAATGCGATCTCAAAGCAGTCGCGCTGATTTGGCTGCTGGTTGTCATGGTTCCATCGCTGACAATCGCGCAATCGGATCGTAAGCAGGACATGGAACAGTGCCTCAAAGCCCAGACGCCCGCTCAGTGTCAAGCCGCACTGCCAGCCTGCGAGCGAGTGCTTACATTCCTGGCGCAAGCCTCAGTCGACCCCAACGTCCATGACGCCAACGGTCGTTTCTTGAACACCGCTGCTTGGTGTGAGAAGCAACTGGGTCACTACGCCGTAGCCGAGGAGCACCTCCGAAGTGTGCTGACGCTGGAGCGTAGCTTCCATGGTCCCGTGCACCATGCTGTCTCTCTAAGCCTCAATAACCTGGCCGTAGTGCTGCAAGACCAGGAAAAGTACGAGGAGGCGGAGATTCTCCATCGGCAAGGGCTGGCGATTCTGCAAAAGCTGCTGGGAACTGAGCACCCGGATGTCGCCATCAGCATCGACAACCTAGCCGTCGTGCTCGAACACCGGGGCAAGTACGAGGAGGCGGAGATTCTCCATCGGCAAGGGCTGGCGATTCTGCAAAAGCTGCTGGGAACTGAGCACCCGGATGTCGCCACTAGCCTCAATAACCTGGCCCTTGTGCTCGACCGCCAGGGCAAGTACGAAGCGGCCGAGACTCTGCATCGGCAGGGGTTGGCGATGAGGCAAAAACTGCTGGGAGCTGAGCACTCGGATGTCGCCACCAGCCTCAACAACCTGGCCGGAGTGCTCCTAAAGCAGGGCAAGTTCGAGGCGGCCGAGAAGTTCTCCCGGCAGGGGTTGGCGATGAGGCAAAGGCTGCTGGGAGCCGAGCACCCGGATGTCGCCACCAGTCTCAACGACCTGGCCGGAGTACTCGAACACCAGGGCAAGTTCGAGGCAGCGGAGAGTCTGTATCGGCAGGGGTTGGCGATGAGACAAAGGCTGCTGGGAGCCGAGCACCCGGATGTCGCCACCAGCCTCAACAACCTGGCCTTAGTACTCCTAACGCAGGGCAAGGATGAGATGGCGGAGACACTGCTTCGGCTAGCACTAGAGATGAGGCAAAAGCTTCTGGGAGTCGAGCACCGGTCTGTCGCTCTAAGCCTAAGCAACCTGGCTGTAGTGCTCGCAGTGGGGGGCAAGTGCGAGGCGGCCGAGTCGCTGCTTCGACAGGGGCTTGAGAGGACGCAAAAACTGCTGGGAGCCGAGCACCCCGAGGTCGCGGAACGCCTAGGTAACCTGGCTTCTGTGCTCCAATGCCAGGGCAAGTACGAAGCGGCAGAGACGCTGTCCCGACAGGGGCTTGAGATGCAGAAAAAGTTACTGGGAGCCGAGCACCCCATGGTCGCCCGTAGCCTCAATAACCTGGCATCGCTGCTCTTTAGAAAAGGAAAGTACGATTCATCAGAGAGTCTGTATCGGCAGGCGCTAGCGATGACGCAAAAGCTGCTGGGTGCCGAGCATCCGGACGTCGTCACCAGCCTCACCAACCTGGCCTACGTGCTGATGAGTCGCGGGCAGTTCCCCGATGCGCTGCCACTGTTCACGCAGGCGGCCCAGATTGAAGAAAACCTGCTGCGGACCACTTCCAGCGAGACCCGCATGCGGACAGCGTTGGGTCTTGTTCGAAGACAAGAGGATGCACTGTACGGACTGCTTCTCGAACATCCGAGTGACGAGACCCTGAAACGGCTGGCGCTGACCACCGCGCTGCTGCGCAAGGGTCGTGCAGCAGAGGCGGGAACGATCGCCAATCGACTGCTGCACCAGAGCAGCAGCAATCGACAGCTCCAGGAGCAGTTTGTTCGGTGGCAACAAGTCCGTCAGACCCGTGAAGCGATGCTCTACGGAAGGGGCGGCAAACTATCGCCGAATGCCTACCATGAGCGACTGAAGGAGCTGAGTCAACAGGCCGATGATTTGGAAAGTCAGCTTGCCGCTCAGATGCCGGAGCTGCGCCAGCTTCAGCCCCCGAAGTTTGACGAGATCTTGCCTGCGGTGGCGGCTCGGTTGCCGAAGGATGGCTTGCTGGTCGAGGTGGTTCGGGCGACTCCGTACAACTTCAAGGCCAAAGGAACGGAGTCACACTGGGGAGTTCCACACTACGTCGGAATGGTATTGTCTGCCGATCAGAAGATCTCTGTGAATGACTTGGGAGAAGCGAGCATTGTCGACAGCCAAGTTCAGTCGCTGCTTGCCGCGCTGCAAAATCCTAGCAGTGCTCCAAAGGAGTCGGCGCAGGCTGTGTACAGCCAGATCCTGAAACAGCTGCTACCACCAAATTCACAGCACGTGTACCTATCGCTCGATGGCGCGCTGAGTCTGGTACCGTTCGATGCGCTGCATGATGGCACCGACTATCTACTGGGACATAGGAGCTTCCACTATCTGACCAGTGGCCGGGACTTGCTGCGGACTGAAGCTCAGCGATCTGCGCAGACCGCTCTGGTGCTGGCCGACCCGGACTTTGGAAAGACAGTGCCGGCCACAGCGGAAACGGGACCCGAGACGTTTTATCAGCGGCTATCTGGGCTCCAGCGTTTGCCCGGTGCCCAGCGAGAAGCGGCGCAAATCGGACGACTGCTAGCGAGTCCTCCGCTTATTGGGGTTGTTGCGAAGGAAAGTGCGATCCGCTCAGCACATGCCCCGTGGGTGCTGCACATCGCCTCACATGGACTGTTCCTGAAGAGTCAGCCACTCGCGCGTCCTGGTGGACGAGGAGGGGCTCTGTTTGGCGAAAGAAAGCTCGTGCCGCTTGGTGAGCTAGAAGCGCAGCCGTTGGACATGCGAGGAGATGCGGACTCCCTAAGTCGCTCTGCCTTGGTGCTCGCCGGAGCGGCGCAGGGAGACCAAGCCAAGTCTGCTGCGGAAGATGGACTCCTCACCGCGGACGAAGCGCGGAGCTTGGATCTGTTTGGCACCCAGCTTGTAGTTCTGTCTGCGTGCGATACCGGACAAGGAGAGCTGTCGGTTGGTCAAGGTGTGTACGGATTGCGTCGAGCGTTTATGGTGGCGGGAGCGGAGACACTGGTGACGAGCTTGTGGCAAGTCAACGACGCCACCACCGGCAAGCTGATGGAGCTGTACTACCAGAAGCTCCTGAAGAAGAAGAAGGGCCGGCTGGAAGGAATGCAAGAAGCGATGAAGGAGATGCGGACCAAGTATCCCCATCCCTACTACTGGGCTCCGTTTCTGGTCATTGGGAGCGACGGACCGCTGCGTCCGTTAGTTGCACGTCCCAAAGGACAGTAGGGCATTGGTTCCGTGAAAACACAACGGGATTCCTACCGCTGACCATCCACCCAGAGGAGGTCGCGCGCTCCTTCTTCCGAGTTTCGCCGAGCTGAGTTGATACTGGGAGAATATTGTTCTCTGCGGGGAGGTGCGCTCTGTCTTCGGGCAGATTCACTCTTTGACTTGGGGTCTCTCCGGGTCCGTACGGAACCAGTCGGTGCCGTCAAACTGCAAGATGGTTGCATCTGCTCCAACGGCCCAGATCGAATTTTTCCGAAACCCATGGATTCCGAACAGAGACTTAGGAGCTGGCTGAGTCTTCATGTCCCGCCCAGTTTCCAGGTACCGAATCTGAGGAACGCTGTCGATGATCCAGACATGATTGGCATCGGTCCCCCAAATTCCAAAGTAGCGCTCGCATTCTTCATAGTCAGAGTCGCAGCAACTATGCGACCAGCTTGAGCCGGTCTTCTCGGTGATTGCGTTGTGACTGCCGACAGCTTTGATACCACCGTCCTCGAAGCCCACCATACCGATTAGATGATCATCGGGGCACTCGATGGGAGTCGGTTCCCAGATTCCGTCTCTTCTTTTGAGTACGGTGTTGCTGGAGCTGACACTCCAAGCCTCTCCCGAACGGGAAGTCCAAACGGCGCTCAAGGAGTAGGTCAAGGAGTACCTTGACGCGTTGTCCGCAACTTTCTCAGCCAGCCAAGTGGACCCGTTCCAGCGAAGAACGGTTCCCTGATCACCCACGGCCCAAACGTATTTTGCATCATGACCGTGTACACCGCTAAGTGAATGGGTGGTGCCAGTTCGCTGCTGAGACCACGAACTGCCGTCAAAGAACAGCACAGTCCCGGAGTCTCCAACCGCCCAGATGTGCTTTGGATCTGCGCCCCAAATTCCTCGCAGGTGACGCACAGTGCCACTGTACTGAGGAGTCCATACATGCCCGTTCCACTGCACAATCGATCCACTCTCTCCGACAGCGTAGACCAGATAGTCTGCAAAGGCCCAGACCGCGAAGAGATCAGAGCGGAACAGGAATGGGTCATGAGCGGTGAGCGGTGCTACGGAGGTCTGAGTGGTAGTTGCGCGTTGAACTGCAGATGGTTCTCTATTGGTGCCTGTTGCCTTGTCTTCGGCAGCCTGCGGAGGGCCTCCTGCGGAGGAGGCAACCGGTGGTGTAGGCTTGGCGAGAGTGGGCAGCGTCCGCTTCGAGCCTCCGGCGCATTCCACCAGAAACACGGCCATCACTGCGATGCTTGCGTAGCCTAGCTTCGAGCGCGGTAGATCGATCCCCATACGTAAAAATCCTACCATGCATCGCTCTGTTCCTGCTACGAGCAGACACTGAAGCGCCAAATCACCCGGTTTGGTTCTCATTTCCTAGCTGATCGTAAAAGATCTAGACAAGCAGGAGCTGTTCCCTGCTTCCCACCGAGCACTGGCAACTACCTTGATCACTTTCAATGAGCGAATCGGGATCCGAATTTCTCTCAAAGGATTCGCATTTTCAAGGCGTCGTGTACCGCAACACGGTGCTACTCGCGCCGCCGGCAAACAGCTCGCAGCCGTACCCCCAGATCGACTCCATGATGGCATTCCCAAAGCTGCCCGACTGCCCATGGACAGCCCAGGCGCTGCCATCGAAGTGAAGGATGGTGCCATTTATTCCTACAGCCCAGACATCCTCTGGACCACTGCCCCAGACATCCAGTAGACCCGCGGAAGGGGGCTTCTGTACCGACTGCCAGAGCTGCGTTGTCGGGTTGAGCTTGAAGATCGTTCCCATCGAACTGACGGCCCAGAAGTTATTCAGTGAGTCTCCCCACGCGGAGCTCAAGGTGACATTTGTAGAGAGTGTCTGCTCGCTGCATCCAGACGTCGTGCAGATCAGAACGAAACCATTGCTGCTGTTCTTGTCTCCGAAAGCCCAGACGGTGTCGCCAATGCCCCAGACGCGGCTGATGCTTCGGTTTGGTCCAATACAGGTCGCCGGGGTCGGAATGGACTTCCAGACCTGACCATCGAAACGCTGGACTTGACACTTATCGCCGCCGGTCCAGACGTTGTTGGGCGCACCGGCCCAGACGGAGTTGGCACCGGCACTCGTCCGTTCGCTGCGCCAACTCTTGCCATCGAAGTGGTACAGGCTTGCGCTGGAATCTGCTCCCCACAGATTGCCAGCCGCGTCACCATGACCGTCGAGGAATATGTTGCTTCCAGGGACTCCAGCGAGGAAGTTCCAGTTATTGGCGCCACCGTATTGAAGCAGGGAACCTCCAGTTCCAAAGAATGTGACCGCTTGCGCGCTGGTTCCCCAGACTCCTCGGTAGACCTGCCCAGGATCGAGCTGGGTGGCGGCGTTGCTGATTTTCTGAAACCGAAAGGAAGACTGTCCGCAGCGGCAGTAGGAAGGAGGAATCGCCTGATTCGCAACGGTGAGGTTGGTTGCATAGTACTGAGCGCTGCGTACTGCATCGGCTCGGGCCACTCCCTTGGAGATCGTGCAGCCATTGAGACCGATACCAGAGACGTTTACCTCCAGCGCCCCGTTTGTTCCGCTAGGGAGTTCGAGGACAAAACGGTCTAGTCGCGGCTTCTCAATCGTAGGAAATGGACTCCCGTCGAGGGAAGCATCAATCCGAAGTGCAGTCACCTCTGCGGGCAGACCCGTGAGCTCAACGATGACGTTGGGACTGCAAGCGGCAGCAAAGACCAGCATCGGCACAAGTGAACGTCTCACCATTGGAGTCCTCTACGCCTTCCCTAGCGGGTTAACGGAATGCGTTCCAGGTTGTTGGGAACTGCCTGCCACGTTCCCGCCACCACGCCAGCAGACACCGCACCGGCAACACCGATCCCGACCAAGGTCCAGAGCCACCATCGCTTGTAGACTGGGGTTGGTGGCTTGATCAAGGACGGCATGACCTGCAAGGCCGCACCAGAGACTGCGAGTGGCGAGTCCTGATCGGAAAAGGCGATGGGAAAATCCTGTAGATTGCTTGGCTTTGCCGTCGTAGGTGACTGTGTCCCCTGGGTCAGCGCCTTCACTCGCTCACTTAGGAAGAGGTCGAGCATGTTGACTGTGACCGGGCGCCCTTTGATGTACGCGGCAGCCCCCAGCAGTCCTTCCACGAGCGCTCTGGTGAACGCACCATTTTGCCACTGAGAGGATTCCTTAGAACTCTGTCTCCCCGTCGAAGCCGCAAACACCACCACACCACTGTCAGCGGTATTGATCTCGCGGATGAAGGTATCGAGATCTGCATCACCGCGCAGATTCCACTGTCCCATCACATTTCCGGAATGACAGGTATCTAGGAACAAGAGGACCTTGCCGGCAATGCTGCGCAGGGTACTCTGAACTTCCTCCTGTGCGAGCATGGTGCGCTTGATTGCGTCGGGGTCAGCATCGTGCGGGAGAAAGTAGTATCGACCAGTACTTGGATCATTGATCCCATGGCCCGCGAAGAAAACCATCGCCACATCATGAGCCGTGGTCTGTCTCTGTAGCCAGTCAAGTCCGTCGAGGATCGCTGCCTTCGTAGCTTTCTCATTTACGAGCAGCCGGGTATTTACCTCGCGGTATAGTTTGCCTTCTTGTTTCTGCAGAACTTCGGCGAGATCCGAGGCGTCTTTCGACGGATACACCAAGCTCATCGCCTTCTTGTCATACGCGGAAATTCCTACGGACAACACATAGAGCCGTGGCTTCACCACAAAGCCATCGCTGGAACGGTTCTCTCGACGAACCTGGAGCGACACTGCCGGCGAATCCCCTCGATCGGTCTCGGCTCGAAAGGACAACCGCGTCGTTCCTTGCGGGATGGAGACAGACAGCCGATACAGTACCTCTCCGGGAAGAGTCGGCGGTGCTGCGATCATGATCCCGCGCTCGCCATTTCGCTCGCGGGACTCCTGCGCCACGATCTGCTCATCGAGGACCGCAACGACCCGCTTGATGGTCGCTCCCGTGCTCACCTTCGCAGCGATTTGGACGGTCACCGATTCGGTCGAAACAAGTGCGCCATCATTCGGCGAGATGATCCGGACTACGGCTGCTGACTGTGATGACGGGGCTGCGTTGGATGGTGAAGGATCCGCTGGGGACTCACTTGGGCCAGCTGAGCGCGAGCCCGTGCCAGAACCAGTCGCTTCAGTGTTGTCCTGTCTCTCGACGGTGCCTTTGTTGCGTGGCTTGCGCGCCGAAGCAACCCGTGGAAGCCATGCCAATAACAGCAGTACACTGAAGCACCAAACGGCTGCGGAACATCTTGCAAGTCCCACCCCCAAGCGCAAAGACGGCATCACTAGACTCCATCGGTATCTTCGAACACTCCACTATAGAGAAAAGTGCGAGGACTGTATGCAGCTCAGTTCTTCAGACGACAATTCGTTGGATACGAGTGCGCTCGGCTTCACCTGTCAGAAATCGACAAGGTGGTTATTTGAAGGATATCAGCACACTCAGTCGCAGAGTAGAGGCAGTCTTATTGAACCATCTGCCGCCGAAGCCATTGTCACAGAGGTGTGAGTCGGATACTTTGTAGGCGGTGTCTACTGCCTCTGAACGCTTCGTTCCCAGCGGCACCTTCGATGAGTTTGAGATCGTTCGCAAGCTCGGCGAAGGCGCTATGGGACAAGTATTTCTCTGTCGCGATCTGAAGCTGGAGCGACTGGTCGCAGTCAAGTTCCTGCGACACGCCGCACGCGATGAGGAAGTGAAGGGGCGGTTTTGGATCGAAGCTCGGGCCATTGCTCGGCTCTCGCATCCAAATGTAGTGACGGTGTTCCGCCTGGGCGAGATGGACGGAATGCCGTACTTGGTCTCTGAGTTTGTCGAGGGACAGAGTCTCGATCGACTCCACATGCCGCTGGAGGCTGGTCGGGCTGTAACGATTGGACTCGCGATCGCCCGTGGTTTGGCGGCTGCGCACAAGAGAGGTGTTCTGCATCGCGATCTGAAGCCTGCCAACGTCATGATGACGACCGAGGGCGAGATCAAGCTCCTCGACTTTGGACTGGCCAAGCTGCTGGACCCAGTTGCTGTGACCTCCGTATCACTGGAGTCCCTCCTTCCTATCAAGGTGGACGAGGCCGTCAGGGATCCTGCTCTGGCTGCGACCTTGCGCAGCTCCGAAGAGATCGCCGCGACCCTGCCGGCATCATCGGATTCCATCTCTGCATCCTCAAAGACACCCACCATACGACGGATTGCTCTGAAGGCGGCGCTGTCACCGGGAGGATTCTCGATGACGCAGACTGGGTCGATGCTGGGCACTCCGCTCTATATGGCGCCCGAGATCTGGAAAGGCCAGAGAGCGAGTGCCGCAGCGGACGTGTATTCCTTCGGAGCGCTTCTCTTCGAACTGCTTTCTGGACGGCCTCCTCATGATGCCGAGTCTATCGAAGCACTGTATGTACGGGTTGCTGAACAGGATGCCGAGCCACTTTCGCGGATCCTGCCGGCAGTAGATCCTCGGCTCTGTGGGATTGTGGACAAGTGTCTGAGACGGTCAATCGGAGATCGGTATCCGTCTGCGGTTCAGCTCTGCGCGGACCTTGAGGCCCTGGTGGTGAGTCAGACGGGCAGTCAGACCGGTTTCCTGTCTGCCCTGGTTCCCACTAAGTACCGCAGGCCGCTCGGAGTTGCTGGTGTAATCGGAGTACTGCTACTGGGGGCGATTGGGCTGCGAGATTCATCGTGGCTGCGGAGCCCGATGGCCAAGATCGCTGGTGGCCAGTTTGAGATGGGAAGCGCATCGATTGAGATCAAATCTGCGTTCGTCTGGTGCCAACGCGAGGCCGGGAAGGACTGTCCTCTGACGGCATACGAACGGGAACAGCCGGTGCATACAGTCCAGGTGTCGCCCTTTGAGATAGACCGCACCGAGGTCACCAACGGTGAATTTGCACGCTGGCTCAACTCGCTCAGCAATCTGCTTGTTTCAGAGGAACAGACCGTTCACCAGGACGGAGTCCTACTCGCCAATCTGTACCCCACCTACCAGCCGTCATTCGGATTGACCTACGATTCGAAACGAAAAATCTTTTCAAGTGTCGGCGGTTTTGACCATCGGCCAGTTTCCCAAGTGTCATGGATCGCCGCACAACGCTATTGTTCTGCCCACGGAAAGCGCTTGCCTACTGAAGCGGAATGGGAGCTAGCGGCCCGGGGTACTACAAGTCGTCGCTTTCCGTGGGGGCATGAAGAGCCTAGTTGTAACGGGGTCATCGTCTCGCGACTTCCTCAGCTTGGGTGCGCAGACAAGGGAGTTGGTCCGCGCGACGTGGGGACCGCCAGTCAGGACCGAACACCGGAAGGGGTCTTCGATCTCGCTGGTAACATGAGGGAGTGGGTGATGGATCGGTTTGTTCCGCGCTACACACCTTGTGAACCAGTCTGCAAAGATCCGTTCCAGAATCTGGGTCCATCAAACGCTCCGGTTGAGAGAGTCGTCCGTGGTGGTGGCTGGAATCTCGAATCTGCGGCGAGTCGAGGGGCTGCGCGCGGTCGCTGGCGTGAAAACGAAGCGCCTCAGGACACGGGCTTCCGCTGCGTTCGCTCTACAGTGAAACTGAAAGGTATGGACGGGGGATAGCATGAAGACCATGAAGTTCGCTGCGCTGCTCGCTGTTCTGCTGGCTGGGTGCGCGGGTACCAAGAGCAATCTGTCGGAATCGAGAAATGGGCCGCTCGCTTTTCTCCAAGTGTCGACCATGGAGGGAGGCTCGCCGCAGCCGGTAGCCCCCGGACAGACGCTGCAAAGTGGGAATCAGTTTTTGGTCAGCGTAGGGGTGGAGCGACCCAGCTACGTGTACTTGGCGCTGGCGAGCGGCGGACGTCCTCCTGCTCTGATCGTTCCGGACAAAGGAGAGAGTCCGCCCCGGATCGAGCCGGGGGTAGTGAGGCAGTTTCCAGCTCCAGGGAAGTACTTCACGCTCGATGATCAGCTGGGAGAGGAATCGATTGTCGCGGTGTTTGCGACTCAACCTCTCAGCGAAGCGCAGCTCACCGAGTTCTTGTCAGGCGGTGAGCGTACAGCAACCGCTCGATCTGAATCCAGCGATGAAAAGACGAGGGATGTGCCACCGATTGCCACGACCGCAACACGAGGAATCGTACGTGAGAAGTCTGCAGCAAACCGAGATACCGCGGGAGCCAAGGTCACGACGCCCCTTCTTGAGCAACGACCTAGTGTGTTGAAGTTCGCCTTCATCCACGGTGGTTAAGAGGAACCGTCTGTTGCTCCGCTCCGAGCAACAGAATCAGAATCCTCTTCCATGCGAATTTGGCACTCCTAAAGATTCACTCCGACGCTCACTGTGCCGCGATACATTCCTAGCGCAAAGCCGTGCAGTGGATCCAGCAGTGTTGGGATGGCCAGCGGTTCGATTCCGAGGTTGACGCGACCGTTGAGGACATACTTAATACCAAACTCTGGCGTGACGACGCCGGTATGGGTGCTCTCTGAGCCCGTGATTGCCCCGGAGTAGCCAATCGTGATCCGTGGATACAGATACAGACCTGGGACCGAGCGAATCGGAATGTCAAACTGAACTCCAATCTGCGCCATGACCATAGTAGTAGCGGTCTTCGGAACGTAGTGCACGGACAGCGGGAGGACCAAGTACACATTCTGCTCTTGCCCCATTCCGTAACCAAACTCCGCCCCGAAAGCCGCCTCTCCATAGGGTTTGTTGACCACTCCCTTGGTGCCCTCGATCTCTACAAAAAGAGCAGTTGCCCCACCGAGCCGTAGGTTGAGCATGACCGGGCCAGACTTGACGGATGTCTGTCTTGGTGCTGATGCTGTGGGAGTCTCTTCATCGCTCGCCTGTAAGCGCGTGGTCGATACGGGAGCAGACGTAGGAACTGCACTGGTTGGGTCCTGAGCTGATGAAGCGTTGATGTTGATCGGACTTGAGTTCTCTGCCTGCGGCTCTGCAGCAGAAGCACTTCGACTACCAACGACAGTCAGCAAAACCAGCGAAGCAGTAAACAGCGATTGTTTAATTGGCCACATGCTTGTTCATTCTCCCTCAGCCATTGAAGCGGCGCACCCCTGTGCACGCCAGCGTGATGCCAAACAGAGCCCGAGCAATTGAGGTGCCAACAAAGCGAGCAGACCGCTACATCGATGCGTTTGGGACGCTCAAAGCGAGAGTCGGCTGCCCGCTCACGGAGTTTCATTGGCAGGACCTGAGACCGGCTGGCAGACCATGCCGGCTGATTCTGCCGACCCCTGCGGAACAGATCGATGTCGACAGAGTTTCCTATGGGCCGATCAAGTGCCGGCTCACAGGGAAGCAGAGGTCCCGCCAGTAGTGGAGAGCTTGACCCTCCGGCGCCCTTTTCGCGCTACTGCGCCTCGCCCTCCTCCGTTGTGTCCTCGTGAAGGAACGGAATCGCGACCTTCTTGGTCTCTAAGATCAGGATATCGGTGTTGGTAATCGTGGCTGCAGAGGTGGCGACAGCGCTAGTCTTGCGCCCATCGGAATAGTCGCAGTCTGCTGAAATGGTCAGCGAGCTCGCCGTAATCTGAATGGTTCCCTTGACGTGAAAACCTCCACTGCTCTGGTCGACTGCCAGCCAAGTTCCGTAGACTGGGAGTCCAGCCGCGCCGCTGGAAATCCGCGTCATCGAGCTGGTTCCAAATAGCAAGGTGTTGTTGTTATTGCTGAGACTGTACGGAACGGCGCTGGCCGTCGTAGATGCCGAGCAGGTCAGGGGAATCTTCTGGGTCTGAATCGGACTTACTGGGGCAGGACTGCCAGGATTCCCACACGCCGTCATGAACAGAGGACTTCCGCAAGTGGTCATGAACAGAAGAGCGGTGCCAAGTCGAAATTTGCTACGCATGAGCGTTCTCCTAGCCATCTGGTAATTGTTCACGGGTCTCATCCATGGGCAGGCCCGTCACCATGACGCAGGACCAGATACTCGGCCCCTCGGCTGCCCTTACGAACGATTCCTAAAGCAAGCGATGGGCCAATCCGAGAAACACTCCGATCCATTGCTCGCCATCGCCGGAGAAATATCCAGCAATAGGAGTCGGTATCGGAGAGGAAGAGCTCTGTCTGGCCGTAGCAGCGTGGCGTTCCGCGAGAACAGCCGGCTGTTATTGCCAGCACGGCAAGTCTGTACAGCGATGTCGCTATTCGTGAAGATAGCGAAAACGAACGACCGCGATGCCGTCCTTGGACAAGTTTTCGTTCAGAGGAGTGCTGTCGGATGTCGCAGAACGGGTGATGCCACGCTTCTTATCGGGCACCAGAGGCGGCGGATCGCGGTCTCGGGTGAAGTCTCCGCTGGTCAGAAGCTGGATCACGTTCGCAGAATCGAGAGGGCGGGTTGTAGCGATGAGATACAGAGTCTCCTCACCAACCTCTTCATCGAGTACAAACCACTGGGCCTCGGTCGGGAGCCGGGTCGGGCTTCCCGGCTGGATCGACACCGGTGCAGCCCCGGGGGCCGG
>ERZ724504.1476-NODE-1476-length-12963-cov-4.346142_pt1 | contig 12963 bp, 13 predicted proteins | sample MGYA00376037_ERZ724504 | MGnify/ENA primary metagenome ERZ724504 (study PRJEB28724, sample SAMN07190888) | wastewater metagenome | isolation source: influent of sewage treatment plant in Hong Hong | place: USA: Christiansburg, Virginia | collected 2016-03-01 ... | reverse complement strand
TCTTCTGATCATGTGATGCGTGGTCACATCCCTACCCTCCCTCGATCAACGACCTTGCTCGTAGGTGCCTTGGCCTCTCACTGCCTTTGGCGTTGCCATCAAATCCCGGCGAGGGTGCAAGCTCGCCGGGATTTTTCTGAAGTCTACAATTTAACCTGTCAACTTGTACTTCCAACGGAGTTATATATTGACTGATGGACTGGATCATACACCCGGCCTGATCGGAGGTGCAAGCCACGGACTCCCCCGTACACTTCGCCCACTGCCGTAGAGGCAGCTCAGAAATGTCAACTCGTGCTTGCTACGAGAACTATCCACTGCCGAACAGGCAGCCGGGCCGACAGCACATGTCGGCCCTTCCTTTTTCAAGCCTTGTCTTTGACCTTGGTGAACCCCAATGCCGGATGGAAGCGCCAGAGAGAACCATCCGAAATCTCAGGCAATGTCACCGTACCGAAGCGTCGAGCACACTCGTGCAGAGACTTGTCCATCTCCATAGCCAACTCAGTCAAGGCGCGCATGTAGTCGGTCTGACCCCACGGGCTGATGCGAACGCCCTGAACTTGCTCATTCGGGATGGACTGCTGGAAATACGAAACATCCAGTGCCTGTTTCTGTCGCCCCTGCAAGGTGTCGATAAGCAACTCCAGCTTGTAATCGTCACCCTCTTCGTTGGGCGACAGCACGTAATCGTTGCGCTTGGGGCTGTCATCCCGAAACGGCTGCTGCTGGGGCAACACCGCTGTCAGCAGTGCATCGGCGGGTGGCAAATGCCACCAACTGGCAGCATTCAGTCCTGGCGCTGCAGGGCCGACCGGGGCGCTGCGGCCACGCTGGCGAGGAGCTTGGGCTGTGAAACCAACCGGCGGCAGCATGGTGTCCCGCATCCGGACGTGCTCCAAATCCACCAGCCGGGTTCTGGGCTGCAAGGGCTGCGGGGCCAGCAAACGCGGTCGGGCATCAATCACGTCGCACTCATGTTCCGCCAGCAGGTCGTGCAGGTCATGGCTCTTGAGCCAGTAGGGCGGGTCACGATCCTGGGCGCTACCCATCTCAAACCCCGGTTTGCAAAACGCAGGCTGGCCGGGCTGCCGAAAGTGCCGCAAGTTGTGGTCAAACACCATCAAGTTGGGCGTGCTGCACGCCCCAAGCCGGTGGCGGCGGATGCGGCCTGCGAGCTGGATCAGCGAGCGCATGGACGAGGGTTCGACCACGGCCCAGTCGTAGTCGTGGTCGCGGCCCACTTCGGTGACGGGCGAGCCCAGGACGATGAACAACTGGTCGGCCTCGGGCTGCGCATCCAGCCGCTGGCGGATGGCAGGCAGGCTGAACACGGCGTTTTCGTCACGGCGGTTCAGGGCGCTGTCCAGTTGCTGTTCGATGGCCGAGCGCAGCAGCAGCGGGTATTGCGAGTGGTAGCTGCACAGGTGGATGTGGACGCCCTCGGGCGCGCCTTGCTGGTACAGCGCCAGGGCGACGTTGACCAGCGGCTCGATGTTGGCCATGCGGATCAGGCCAAAGCTGACGCGCTTGCCGCTGTGCGGGTCGGGGTGGCTGTGCTGGGCGTGCAGTTGCAGGGCGGCGGCGCGGGCCAGTTGGGCAAAGCGGGCGGGATGGTCTTGCACGGGCAACTGGCCCATGTCCAGCGGCAGCAGGGTGCAGCGGCGGCGGACTTCGCACAACGCAGGATCGGCCAGATGTTTGACGCGCTGTTGGGCAAATTTTTGGTGGGCGTCGGCGAAGGCGGCCACGTCGGCGCAATCATCTCGCTGCACGCCAAACCGATCTGCAAACTCATCGACCCAGGCGCAGCAGATGGCGGGCGGCGGGGCGTTGTCGCCATTGGGGCGCAGGCCCCGGTTGCGCTGGTAGTGCTGGCGACCCGCGCGATAAGCCTCGAACAAGCCCTGCACCAGTGACGGCGGCAAGGTGGCCGAGGACAGCAGCACGCGCGCGCCCAGCAGCCCCGCCCAATGCACCAGCCGGGTGAGCGCGGGCAGGTCGGCGATGTCGAAGTCGTCGGGCTCGTCCAGCACCAAGTCGCCGCTCATCAGCCGCAGCATGGGGGCGATTTGGCGACCACCGCGCTGGCTTTCGGTGGCGGGGGTCAGGTGGTCGATGGTGCAGACCAGCAGCGGCGCGGCCAGCAATCTGCTGGCCTGGGAGTCGCGCATCACCCGCTGGAGCAAGGGATGAGCAGCATGGTTGCTCTCCAGCGTCACATGGCCGTTGTCTTGATCGAGATCGTCTTCGTCCACCAGCCCCTGAGCAGAGGCAGAACCTGATGCCTCTGCTTGACGTTCGTAGTGCTCAAACAGCGCGCGGCTGGCACTGCCGCCGACGCGAATCGCCAGTTCGTCCTCGCCCAGCTCCAGCAGGCGGCGAAACGCGAGTCCAGTTTGCAGCGTCAGCGTGCGCAGTCCCATCGCAAAGGCACAACGCAGGCCCAGTGCCGGGTCGGCCAAGGCGTCCATGATGCGGGCGTTGGCCAGGGTTTTGCCGCATCCGGTCGAAGCCAAGTTGACGATGAACGCGCCCTGCTGCTGGCTGCGCTGGCGCATCGCTGCGGCCATGTCAGCGGCTTTGTTCTGCCAGCGGAATTTGGGGTCAGCCGTGCGTTTTTTGAGGCCTTTGTGCCGGGCCAGCCGAGGCAAGTGCAGTTCAAAGCGCGGCAGGGCGTGGGTGACGGCGGCGCTGTGCTGCGCCACGCCCAGCAGGTGCTCGTCCAAAGTTTGGTTGAACCGATGCAGGTTGTTGGCCGCGTGGATGCTCTTGTGGGTATTGGCAAAGAGCGGGTAATTTTTCGTGCCCTGTACCCGGCCTGCTTCGGGCTTGCCATTCTTGTCCACCGCCAGACTGGAATAGTGGTGGTCGGCCAGCATCAAGCTCAGGCGGGCGATGTGCATCACGTAGGGGTTGCCCAGCCAGTCGCCGTGGCCGGGTTGGGCGCGCAAGGTCAGCAGACGCTGGGCCAGTTTGGCGGCGCGCTTGCGCCAGAGGTCGGTGGTGACGGGCAGGCCGTGGGGGAAGTGCCAGTACAGCCGCAACGCCTGCGGGTCGCCGCCCGTGGGGTCTTCGTTCCAGTCTGCGCCGACTTGGTTCAGCACGCCGTGCAAGGCAGCGGGGGTGCTGGCCCAGTTCGCTTTCTGGCCCAGCCAGTGTTTGCCGTCCTTTTGATCGTCTTTGACCGGAGCCAGCGGCAGTCGGTGGTGCGTCACGACCAGCCAGCCTATGGCCTGGGCTAGCGGAGCGCGGGCAAGGCGCTTGAAGGGCGTGGGCGCTGCTTGGCTGTCCAATCCGTCGCAGTGCAGACGGCCCAGCCAAGTCGCATCGTCTGCCGCCGTGGGCGCGGCCAACCGGGTCAGCCAAGTGGCGTCGTCATCTGGGCCGACAAAGGCCTCAAACAAGCGCAGCGACACCCATTCGTGCCGGTACTGGTTGCGCTCGACCAGCTTGCCGCGCAGTCGCATCTGAAACGCCTCGCTGGCCTTGCCCAAGTCGTGCAAAAGCGCAGCCAGGGCCGCGAGCAGGTGGATGTCTTGCCCGGTGTGCCAGTCGTTTTCGTCGCGCTGGCGCAGGATGTTGCGTTCGGTGCGGTTGGTGGGCACGGCTCCCATTGCATTGAAGCGGCTGGCGTCACCCACCACCCACAGCAGCTCGCTGTGATCCAGGCCGCGTATCCAATGGCAGGCCACGGCGGTGTTCTTGCGGGCGGTTTTGCGCAGCAACTGGCGCAGGGTGTCCAGGCCGTCCTGGGTGATGGGGGTTTGCCAAGTGCGCTCGCCCCGGCGCTCGGCAAACTGGTCGATGAGGCGGCGGGTTTCGGTCAGCGCCCGCTTGTCGCATTGCGAAATCAGCAGGATGTTCACGCCCCGCCCTCCTCGTCTGCGGCCCCTTGCGCTTGCCGCCCCAGACGCAGCGCCACCGCCTTGAGCGTGTCGATCATAAAGTCCAGCGCCTCGCTGCGAGTGAGCTGTTCGATGCAAGCCTGCCGGAAGTCCTGCTCCGAATCACCGCGCATGGCCGAGACGAAGGCTTGCGGCAGGATGATGGCGTCTTTGACCAAATCGGCCACGTCAAACACCAAGCCGCCGCGCCGGGTTTTGCCGTGCAGCACCGCCAGCCCGTGTGGCAAACCCAGCACCCACGTCGCCGTGGCGGCCAAGCCGTAGGCCAAGTAATTGCCGTGATCCAGAAACTGATTCGCGCTATCGGTGCTTTGCCCGCGCTGGCTGCGGGTGAAATCGCCGTAGCCTGTGGCCTCGGCCACCAAGCGGTAAAGCTGCTTGGTCAGGCGGGCTTCTGCGGTCAGCAGGTCGGTGGTGTTGCGGGCGGCGGTCACGGCTTGGGCCGAGCGGGCGAGCAGTGGCTCCAACGCCGACAACTCAACCGCAAAGGCCGCTTGGGTACGCTGCTGACGCTGCGCCCAGGTTTGCCGCACCCGCTCCAGCCGTTCCTGCTGAAAAGCCTGCGCCGCCGCCAGCCACAAGGCGTCGTCAAACCAGAAACGCACCCAGTGCTGAAGGTACTCGGTGGGCCGGTACTCGCTTTGCGGCGACAGCCACGCGACTTCAACCTCGAACTCGGTGGCTGCAAACAAGGGCGTGCCACCGCCGCCGCAAAAACCGACCAACACCCCCGCCTTGGCCAGCTCGCGCATCGCCGCTTGGGTCACCGAGGTGCCCGTGCCCAGCAGCACCGTGGTGGTGTTGGCGATGGGAATGTTCCAGTACAGCGAACGCTTGCCCTCGTCCGTGACGTACTCCACCCGCCCGCCATTGACCAGCACCCGGCAGTGTTCTAGGTAGTAGATGTTGGCCCGCTTGGAATGCAGGATGGTCTTGAGCGCGCTGGGCGCGATTTGATCCATGACGACTCTTCCTGACGGTGCGAGTCCATGCTCCAAAGCCTGCCCCTGAGCGGCTCGCACATTGATTTATGCGAAGCAGTCTAGCGGATCCGGTCTTGCCGCTGCAACAAACGGCACCCAGAAAACAAAAAACCCTTGCAAATCAAAGACTTGCAAGGGGTATTTGGCGGAAACGGAAGTTTCCGCCAAAACTAAGCAATATCAAACCCGGTTATCACCGGGTTTTTTTTCGTCTCCGCTGATTATCTTTGGGGGACGGCCACGCGCCAAAATAATTCCATCAGCTGCACAAGCACGAACTAGAGTAGACACGTTAACTCCTGCTTTAGCAGCAGCATCGCGCAAAGTGAGGCCACACAAAATCATAGTGATGCCGCTGTCAGTGGCGGCTGATCGACGACCGCTCATAAATCACAACGGGCCAAGGCGAGACACTGCATATAACTTGTGGGCTCTGTTGTCCACATCTCTTCCCACATGCTGTAGCAGTCGCCACGATTGTCAAAATGCTGACCGTCTAGTCTCAGGCAAGTGCTGGAGCCGTTTTCACGGCGGCCATGAACCAAAACAGCTTTACCGTTTTCAAATGCTTCTTTGATTTGTTCTTTGGAAACTTCAATCCACGCTTGACGCGAGCCGAAATCATCCAATTGAATCTCAGAAATAAGGTACATGATCTGATCCCCTAGGTTTTGCATCTTGCCCATTGCTTGATGCCATGACCTGTATTGTACGCATCTTGCAAACATTAGCAAGTGGTCAATTGTAACAGTGTGTATCATTTTAGGGTCTTGCTGTCAGGCTTGGTCACTCGATAAACAGCGCGTTTGACAACAGATAGCGACACCTCAAACCGCGTCGCCAATCCGTGCATAGTCTGCCCTCCGCCGAGATACAGCTTCACAAGCTCCGCTTCATCGTCCGGCTGTAGCGCCCTCCGCCGACCTGGCATAACACCCCGTTCTCTTGCCGCAATCTGGCCCGCTATCGAACGCTCTCTGATCATGCCGCGTTCAAATTCCGCGAACGCACCGAGCATGGCCAACATCATTCGCCCTGCTGGACTCGACGTGTCTATCGACTCCGTGAGGCTCCTAAATGTCGCGCCCTTTTGTTCAATCGTGCTGATGATGCCTAGCAGATCAATCAAACTTCTGGCAAATCTGTCAAGCTTGTAGACCACAACAACGTCACCTTTTTTTAGCTTCGAAAGCAGCGCCGCCAGTTTTGGCCGCTTTGTCGCTCCTCCTCTCTTTTCCTGAGTGATGTTTTCTAGCAACACTCCAGAGCGCTCTAGTGCGTCTAGCTGTAATGCTGTGTCCTGTTCACGACTTGATACACGTGCATATCCAATGAGCATTTTCGACCTCAAAGGAATAGGCAATTTTCCAAAAAAATGCGGGTACGGGTGCAGGGCGTGTCCCCTCCGGGGCCGGGCTCTGGCCTACGGTTGAGCCTCACCAGCAGTCCAGCGGCCATCAGCGCCGCTAACGTCACGTCGCCCCGACTAACCTCATGTCCACATGCGCTAACCTCTCTCACCCCGACTAACCTCATGTCCACATGCACGCCGTCCGCTCCAGACTCAGCCCCCGGCAGGGTGCCGCACTCGGGGCGCTGGATGATCCGCCCGCTTGATCGCTCCTTCGTCGCGCTCTAGCGTGCGTGTCATCCAGCGCAGTCGTGCGGGGTGCCGGGGGCTGTGACTTGCGCGAACGGCGTGCAAGTCGTCCGTGGTTGCCGTGTCTCGGTGGTTGTGCAAGTCGTCCGTGGTTGCCGTTGCTCCGTCGTTGTGGCTCTGCTGGCCGCTGGACTGCTGGTGAGTCTCAATCGCTTCGCGACTTACGATCCCTCACGCGGCATGGCAAAGCCATGCCCAGCAGCTTTGCAAGCTGCCTTGACATCCTGTCCGCGCCTAGGGCGCTCCTTGGCAGGGGGTTACACCCCCAGTCCCCCGGGAGGGTTGCACCCTCCCCGATCTGGCCTATGCGGCCTTGATCGGTTCCCCTCCTGCTGCTGTCTCCCAAGATGCAGTGTTTCGGGCGTGCATGGCCCTAGGGGCCACGCTGTGTAGGGTCTTGGTTGACCTACCCCCTAAACTTGGGGCTTTGCCCCCGTCCCCTGCTTGAATCATGACCAAATCACGCATTTTCTGGGTTGCCGTGGCCGTGGTGGCCGTTGTCATAGTGCGCTGGCTACTCCAACGCCGAGAGTCTGCGCAGCGCCGCCGACCGCTACGGTTCCGGTTGCGCTCTGCGAGGGAGCAGCGCGAGTTTCGGGTACAGGGGTCGTCGTATTCGCCCCGGGAGTTCCGCTCGCCTCGTCCGCCAAATAGGGGTTGAACGGTCTGTCTTTGGCCCAGCTCGCGCACGCCTCAGAGGCCACGTCTAAGAGTTTGGCTTTGTGGTGGTAGCACTCGCATTTGTCGTTGATGCAGATAGCCCCGGTGATCGTGGGGAGCGCCGAGACTTTGCGCAGCGCGTCGTAAGCGGGGGCAGTCCACGGGCGGTTGTAGACGCGGGGGATGAAATCGACCCGCTCGTCAGGCACAGCAGCGCCGCCAGCAGCGGGCGGGGGTGATGCTGATGCTGATGCAATGTGTCGCGGTTGAGCCATTGGGGGCAGACCAGTGACAACCTGCCCTTTTTTGTCCAGCTCTGGTGCAGCAGTCTTAGAGTTGAGACGACCTGTGATAAACCAAACAAGTCCAGCCAAAAAAACAAGCAGCAACATCAGGCCAATCAACGCCGGAGGGAAGCCACGCAGGGGCTTGACGTGCAGGCTTGCCGACTTGTACAGCTCAAATACGCGCTTGGGCAGTTTGTAGCGTTTTTTGTTCTGGCAGCTCTTCCAAGCCAATGCATCATTGCATTCGGGCCATTCGTACCACCAACGTCCATACCACCCGACATCACGAATGTGGACGTGTCGGCCTACCAGCGCACGCACGTTCGCATCAATCAGCTTAGGGCTTTGCGTCGTCAGCAGTATATCCAAGCCTCGGTGCCGGTGAGTTTCCAGTTCCGAGACATGGGGCGGTACTTTAGCACCGGGACCGCGTGGCCTCCAAAGCTGCTGGGCTTCGTCCAGCACCATAATCGCGCCGTCCGGCAATTCTGTGGGCCAGTCCTCGCCTTTAATCACAGTGTGCGGGATAGTCAAGCCCTCAAGACTTGGAACCAGTTTGCCGCCTTCCATACTGCCCGCCACAAATATCGGTCTGTCTCCGATTAAATCCGCGAGTATGTCTACCAGCGCAGCGGTTTTGCCAGCGCCGGGGGTTCCCGTAAACATCGTAAGCATGTTAGTGTTCCACGTGAAACATTAAGCCAATATCTGTAGGCGTTTTAACACCATCAGGGAAACACGGGCAGTCAGGGCACCGGCAAAAATGCTGGCGACCGTGTTGACACCCGCCAGTTGCATGATTGCCAACGCCTCGCCGCCTACACCGGCCCATGCGTTTTTGGCAGCATCAAGGGCATAGTTGAGGGCAGTGCTGACAGCCGCAAAACTCACAATGCCCATCCCCAAAGCAGCAAGAACACGCTTTGCAAGCGGGCCAGCAAGCGCAACCAAGAATGTACCAAGTCCACCCATTTAAGTTTCCCTCACAGCGCCGACCAAAATAAAGGCCGCAGATAACCAAGCGAAGGCCAGTAATAAAGGGCGAATCATGCTCGCATAGGTGCAAAATAAATCATAGGGTATCGGCACATCACGGCCCGCTATTGTGACGTGTTTAGCAGCGGGGCAGGTGGCAGATAATGCGCCCCAACCCCCGTCAGGGGTAATCGCAACAGATTTATCTCTAGTCTGCAAATCTGGTGAATCTGGTGTATCTAACTTTTGGCAGGCCAATATCTCAGGATGCAGAACACAAAAATCGGTCTCAGTTTTTGGGGTAGATGTGGCAGTACTGGTGCTGGGTTCGGTCATGGGTTGCGTGATGCCTTTTGGGTCAGTGCTGGTCTGATCTTCAGGGGTCACATCGACGCGCCACGGCTCATCAATCGTCGGTGACGGCGTGACACGCACCATCGGCTGCTTGTACTGCTGCGGGCTGGTATTAGGCACCGGGACGGGATCGCCTTGGGGAACCAACAATGGCTTAGGCACTGGGACAGGATCAGGACTAGGGTTAATCAGCGGCTGCTCAACTGGCAGGGGTAGAGGTAATTTAGCAGGCAAATCATCCGGTAACGGCGTTTGTGACAGTTTCGGTAAAACTTGAGATTGATAATCAATCGGGTTAACTTTACCGCCAATATTCCTATGACCGTAAACATAACCAGCACTACCGCCCGAATCATAAACACAGTTAAACATTATATCGTCTGGAGTCTGAGAAAATATAACGGGTGTAGAATGTGCATTTTTGTTATAGGCAGCACACCCCTCCTCAGCACTTGAAAAAGTAACGCCGGGATAATCAAATGTGTATTTAAAATAATCATCTTTAATAATCTGCGTCCAATTTCCATTCTCATCAACAGAAATTGACGGGTCAGCTTTTGCTATCCACGCCTGAATAGCCGGCAACGCCAAACAAGCCGCAACTGTCAAACCAACACCAACGGGGCCACCCATACCAGCCAATAATCCAGTGCCGATACGAGCGGCTAAAAAGCTGGGAGCATTAGCAGCAAGACGCATTGTCACAGGCATCTTGACAAGATTGCCTGCAACATTCAAAGCTGCGTTTGTGCGTACTGTGCCTGCAAGCCAAGTTGCTTCATTAGCAGCGGCTGCACCATTAAACATCGCAGATGACGTAGCAGTAGCCGCTGTAAATGCGGCTGGCGGCACTAATTGCGCATATCCCGCAAATGCCTGCGCAGAGATCAGCAGCAGGAATGCAGCTACCAGCGGTCGCAGATAAGCCATGCCGACCCCACTATGCAAATAAATACGGCTATGAATTCAGGCGTCATCGCTAACAGCCCTCCGCAATAAGACAATCGCCAAAATAGTCACCCAAACCACTAATATCTGTCCGCCCATCTTGCTGGCGTCTTGCCAGTCAAGCAGCGCGCAGGGCTGCAAATCAATGGGCTGTATCAGTGTCACGGGCGCACCCCCTGCGAAGGGTTGCAGGGTGTACGCAACACCGCCCCCGGCGGGGGTGGCTGTAGAGAGCACCCAAGCGCCGCCACCATGCTGCACAACAGTGCCCACTTGCTGGGCGGCTATGGCCCGCAAGGCGAGTTCCGGGGTTGAGTAGCAAGTGGCGGCGACTTGGTAGCTCATAGGTGCTTACTTGGCACCGCGCATCATCTTGATGCCAGCAATGGCGATCAGGGCGACCAAAAAGGCGATGGCAATCGATACGCCATCGGCCTTCATGTCGCCCATGGCGGTCGTGACTTCTTGGGGCACGGCGGCATGGGCTTGGCTGGCGAGCATCAGCGCGCCGGTACCAACGGCAGCGGCTGCGCCCTTGGCTTTGCCGTGGAGGGCGTTGAAACGGGCGGAGGCGCTACGGCGCAGGGTTGCAAAACGGTTCATGGTGTTTTCCTTCTTGACGCGGGGGTGATTGCGCGGCCGGGTGCGTCAGTTCCGGCAGCGCGGGGTAATCAGGCTTCGATCAAGTCAAGGGTGTTATCGACCGGGGTTACTTTCGTGACCACGCCGGTTTGCTTGTCGGTGGCGGCAAATGGTTTACGCCGGAAGCCACCCAAAAGGCACAAGGCCTCGACGTCCTCGCCTTTTGCGCCGAGTGGCGACGTGCTGCGAATTTCAACAGTGCCGGGGCTGCTCCACTGGTCGGCAGCCGCAATCAGCACATGGCTGTAAATCTTGTTTTCATGGCGACGAGCCAGTACCAACCGGCCCTTAACTAAAACTTGCATCGGGATCGTGCTCATATCGTGTTACTCCAAAATCTGGCCGGTGCCGGGGCCGTGTTCCGGGGCGCAAGCGCCAAAATTCAGAAGGCAAGTCCGGGGGCGGGGGGGGCACCCCCGATGACCCCCGGTGACGCAATCCACGCGAACGCGTCGCGCAGTTCTGCGACCGAGAACGACTCCAACCTGCCCGGTTTCTGCTGTGAGTCGCAGAGCTTGAGGAAATCAAAGTCCGGCAGGTATTTGAAAAGCTGGGTGACGGTGGGCGCGGCTACGCGCAGCGCCCAGTGCAGGCAGCGGCTGACTTCGGCACGGACGGTTTCAAGCGGCAGACGGCCTTTGCAGGGCACGCGCTTGGGCGTGCCGCCATCGCGTGGCTCGGCTTCGCGCAGCTTTTGGGCGTGCCATTCACTGGCACCGGCAAAGTAGTCGGCGGGGCGGCGCAGGATGTCAACGGGCAGGACGCGCAGTTTGTTGCCATAGCGTAGTTCAATGCGTACCCACGGGCTGCCTGCTTTGACACCATAGAGCTGATCGCCCTTCTCATAGACGTTCGTCTGTTTCCCGGCTTCGCGGGAACCAAGGTAGAGGGATCGCTCGTGGCCGTTCGCCCAGTCACCGGCCAAGCTGCATTTCAAGGCGCGTCCGTCTACGTCGCACAGGCCCGACTTGTAGTCGTCTAGCACGCCGTCCATGCCACGATCCAGCCCATCAAAAAAGTCTAGGGCGAGGTCACAGCGGGTGATGTCGGCTTTGCGGTCTTCAATCAGCGCGGCCATGTTTTCACGCCAGCTGGGGGCAGCGAATGTGCAGGCGGTGCCGTACAGGTTGACGTGTAGGGTGTTGCGTTGCTTTTCTTGCTTGGGGCTATCAGAGCTTGACAGGAAGCCGACCCAACCTACTTCAATGCCGTAGCGCAGCACAGGCAGGCGGTACTTGTAGAAGTCGTAGCCTTTGCCGAAGCTGGTGGCGGGTTCAAACTCACGGCCTAGGGCTTTGCAGACCTCAGCGGCCAGCGCGGCCGCTTGGGCGGCTGGGGTTGTGTCGCAGTCGTCTACTGCTGCGATCAGGCGGCGCAGGCGGGCAACGTCCAAGTCATATTCGTCCCAGCGGCCAGCTTGTATATCTGCTGCCGTCAGGGGCTCAAATTTCGGGGCTTGGGGGGCGTTGCAGAGGTAGACGGTGAACCGCAGCCAGTCGACGTGCACATGGGATTTTGTGATGTAGCGCAGGGCGTTGAGTTGTTCGCGCACGTCAACTTCGTGGCCGTCCCAGTCAAGCAAGACCTTGGTCATTTTTTAACCCCAGAAGTCAAGGGGTCAGGGGTAGAGCAAAGGCCAGTTATCCCCGTGTTACCAACGGGGGGGCACAGCGTGCAGGTGCAGAGAGCGTTTTTCATGCAGTCACCCACCAACGCAAGATGCTGTAAATCACAAACGGGGCAGCAATAGCAATCAGCAGGACGGCGACATCTAACAAATCAGTCATGGGTGCCACCTGTTTGCATTTCGCGTGCATGCGACGCTGCGGCGTCCATACGGCATTTTTGGGCAAAACGCTCTAAAACACGCAAAGCTGCAAGCCCATCGTGCATATCAGCACGCAGGGCAACAAGCTCATGATCAGACAGTCCCTCTGCACTGGCATAGACGAGAGAGTAGGCAAACGTCAGCAGATGATCCCCGTTGATCAACGGAGATCTGTAGATGCGGGGGCCAACCCCGCCGCCTGCATCAGTTGTTGCTGCAACAACGCCTGCTGCGTCGTTGGCGGGGGGTTGGCAATCGGGGATGGTATTCGAGACGATGTGCATTGCAGTGCTCCTAGGGGTAAAGTTCGGGTGTCAATCAGACACAGCCATTACCTATCAGGTAATGGGGCGAACTTACCACAAAGGTAATGCAATGAACCAAGTAACCGAGCTAATTAGTCGGGCATCAGATATCGTCGGCAGCAACGCAAAGTTGGCCGCGCAAATGGGAATTACGCCCCCCACAGTCTCAATGTGGAAGACAGGGGCAAAGCCATGCCCGCCAGAAGATCAAGCACGTCTAGCACGCATCGCAGGGCTCGACCCGTTGCAGGCCCTCCTCGTAGCGCACTTGGAGCGCCACGCAGGCACCCCCAAGGGAGCCGCCCTTCTCGACGTGCTGGGTGAATTCGTGAGAACAAACGAAAACGCCCCGGAGGTTAGTCCGGGGCATATCAATTGGCGGAAACGGAAGTTTCCGCCAAAACTAAGCAATA
>ERZ724504.1472-NODE-1472-length-12980-cov-12.553501_pt1 | contig 12980 bp, 10 predicted proteins | sample MGYA00376037_ERZ724504 | MGnify/ENA primary metagenome ERZ724504 (study PRJEB28724, sample SAMN07190888) | wastewater metagenome | isolation source: influent of sewage treatment plant in Hong Hong | place: USA: Christiansburg, Virginia | collected 2016-03-01 ... | reverse complement strand
GCGATGCGCCCACCATCATCTTTGCGCCGCATTTCTACGGCATGGACGCGGGCGGTTCGGCGCTCACCCTGCACACGCCGCGCGCGTTCACGTCGATCTTTTCGACGCACCCTGATCCGGCCGTGGACGCCTGGTTTCGCAATGGTCGCCAGCGCTTTGGCGATGTCCGCATGCTCAATCGCAAGGACGGCGTGAAGCCCATCCTCTCCAATCTGCGCAAGGGCGGTCTGCTGTACCTGTTGGCGGATATGGATTTCGGCCGCAACGACTCGCTCTTCGTGCCCTTCTTTGGCGTGCCTGCTGCCACTGTGCCCTCGCTTTCGCGCTTTGCCCGATTGGGGCGCGCCAAGGTCATCGGTATGGCGACGCGGCTGGTACCCGGTGGCTATGTGGCCGAGATCACGCCTGCGTGGGAACATTACCCGACGGACGATCTGGAGGCCGACACGGCCGAGATGAACCGCCGGCTGGAGCAATGGATTGCGCCCGAGCCCGGCCAGTACTACTGGGTGCACAAACGCTTCAAGACGCGGCCCGAGGGTGAACCGGGCCTGTACTGAGAGTCAAATAGGCCACTAGCGCTTATTCAGTAAGCGTTTGAAGCTATTATTTTGATTGCAAGAAATCCGCCAACTCTGCATTCACGCGCTCCGGCTGCTCGTGCACCAGCCAGTGCGAGGCGTTGGGGATATGGTGGATTTCCAAATCCGGAATCCAAGCCTCCAGCCCCTCCAGAAGACTGGGCAGCAAGGCGAAGTCGTCAATGCCCCAGAGCACCCGCGTTGGCACCTTGATGGTGCACATGCTGTCCGGCATCTGCACCGTCTGCGCTCCGGGGTCGCCGGCGCGTGGCGGGCGCAGGGGCGTGGCGCGGTAGTAGTTGCAGGCGCCGTGCAGGCCCTGCTGCCACAGGGCGCGGTATTTTGCGCGCTCTTCTTCTGTGAGCCAGGCCGGCGGCTCGCTTGCGGTGTTGCTGAAAAAGCCGAACAGGCGATGGAAGTTGCCCTCGGCGAGCAAGGTTTCGGCATCGTCACGGCGCAGGAAATGCATGTACTGGCTGGCCGCTTGCTGGGCAGCGTTTCTCTGCAGTTCGCGCACAAACGCGCCGGGGTGGGGCGAATTGATGATCATCAGTCGCCGCATGCGCTCGGGTTTCTGGTTGGCGAGGTTCCAGGCCACGGCGCCGCCCCAGTCATGCGCGATCAGGCATTCCACCGCGCCGGCCGGGCACAGGGCCGCGATCAGCGCATCAATGTCTTGCACCAGATGGCGCGGGCGGTAGGCCTCAGCGTCCAGCGGGCTGCTGGAGGCACCAAAACCACGCAAATAGGGCGCTACGCAGTAGTAGCCGCCGTGCTCGGGTCGCGAGAAATGCGCCAGCTGCGCGTCCCAGATGAAGGCGCCCTCGGGGAAACCGTGCAGAAACAGGAGCACCGGGCGCGCCGGATCGCCGCAGACGGGGCCATCAAGCGTGATGCCGTGAGGCAGGGAAATGCTGCGCGTAGAGACCACAAATGCTCCTGATAGATGAGCTACTAGTGCTTATGGAATAAGCGCCAGAGCCCAATTTTGATCAAAATTTTTGGCGCTTAGTCTGCGGGGGCGGTAGGAGTCACTGCGCCGGCCTCGGCCTGCGGGTGCGCCCACTGCCACAGCAGCAGCGCGGCCTCGTCCACGCCTTGCTTTTTCAGCGCAGAGAACATCCTCACCTCGCCGCCGCCAGTTTGCAGTCGCGCAATCGACAGCGCCTTGGTTTGCTCGGCGCGGGTGAGCTTGTCGGCCTTGGTCAGCAGCACCAGAAACTTCAGACCGTCTTCGACGCGCGGGCGGACGACTTCCAGCAGCGCTTCGTCCAGGCCCGTCAGGCCCAGGCGCGGGTCGCACAGCAGCACGATGCCGGTGAGGCTCTCCCGGTGCACCAGGTAGTTGACCATCACCTGTTGCCAGCGCATCTTGTCCGAGCGCGACACCGCTGCGTAGCCATAGCCGGGCAGGTCGGCCAGTACCGCATCGGTGGTGTTCTGGCGCCCGAGCGAGAACAGGTTGATGTGCTGGGTACGCCCCGGTTTTTTGGAGGCAAAGGCGAGCTGCTTTTGCTGCGTGAGCGTGTTGATGCACGAGGATTTGCCCGCATTGGAGCGCCCGACGAATGCGATTTCGGGGAAATCCACCGTGGGCAGTTGGTGCAGTTGGGCTGCGGTTGTCAGGAAGCGGGCGGTGTGCATCCAGCCCATCGCACTCTTGGCGTCGGCGGTGGGCGGAAAGGTGCCAACACTTTGTGCAGGATCAGAAACGGTCATGAAGGGCGCCGGTGGGGTTGGAGCGGCATTGTAGAATTGCCGGGTTTCGCGCCACCTAACAAAGTCCCCCGTCATGAAGATGCTCGCCTCCCTGTTCATGGCTGCCGCGCTGGCAGCCCCCGCTCTTCCAGCCCTGGCGGCCGATGCACCGGCGCCAGCACCCGCGGCCGCAGCAGAAGCCCCAGCAGTAGCCCATGCGGCGGCACCGGCACCGGCCGCCAAGCTCGACCTGGCCAAGGGCGAAGCGAGCTTTTCGCAGGTCTGCGTGGCCTGCCACGCGGCGGACGGCAACTCGATGATTCCCGCGAACCCCAAACTCGCGCAGCAGCACCCGGAGTACCTGGTCAAGCAGTTGCAAGAGTTCAAGTCAGGCAAGCGCGCCAGCGCCATCATGCAGGGCTTTGCCTCCATGCTGTCCGATGAGGACATGAAGAACGTTGGCTGGTGGCTCGCTTCCAAGCCCGCCAAGGAAGGCTTCGCCAAGGACAAAGACCTGGTGAGCCTGGGCGAGCGCATCTACCGCGGCGGCATTGCCGATCGCAATGTCGCTGCCTGCGCGGCCTGCCACAGCCCCAACGGCGCCGGCATCCCGTCGCAGTATCCGCGCCTGGCGGGCCAACATGCCGAGTACACCGCTGTCCAGCTTAAGGCCTTCCGCGACGGCGTGCGCACGAATAGCGCGCAGATGACCGGCGTGGCCGCGAAGCTCAATGACCGTGAAATTCGCGCTGTCTCTGATTACATTGCGGGCCTGCGCTAAATTAAATTGGCTCCCAGCCGCGCGCCGGGAACCATTGGCAGGCAACTAACCCCAATGCGGGCGGGTCCATCTCTACGGTGGGTCCGCCCGTTTTCACTTGGCGCTGCATACTCCCCCTCATGTCTGATATCACCCAAGGCGTTCGCATCCAGAGCGCGCCGCAGCCGCTGCGCCGCGCCGTTGAGCTGCTCTCGTCGATGCGCTTTGCGATTGCACTGCTGACGGTCATCTGCATTGCCTCGGTCATTGGCACCGTGCTCAAGCAACACGAGCCGATCGTCAACTACATCAACCAGTTCGGGCCTTTCTGGGCCGAGGCGTTTCTTGCGCTGCAGCTCAATGCGGTCTACAGCGCGTGGTGGTTTTTGCTGATTCTGGCGTTCCTGGTGACCAGCACGTCGCTGTGCATTGCCCGCAACACGCCCAAGATCATCACGGACCTCAAGACCTACAAGGAAAACATCCGGGAACAGAACCTGCGCTCCTTCCACCACAAGGCCGAAGCACATCTCACCGGCGACAGCGCCGCGGAAGCCCGGCGCATTGGCGGCATGCTCTCGGGCGGTGGCTGGAAAGTGAAGCTGCAGCAGCGCGACACCGCTGCCGGCCCCGGTACCGGCTGGATGGTGGCGGCCAAGGCAGGCGCGGCCAACAAAGTCGGCTACATCGCCGCACACAGCGCCATCGTGCTGGTGTGTCTCGGTGGCTTGCTGGATGGCGACATGATCGTGCGTGCGCAGATGTGGCTGGGCGGCAAAGCGCCCTACGCGGGTGGCGGGTTGATCTCCGAGGTCAGCCCCAAGCATTGGCTGAGCGATCGCAACCCGGCCTACCGCGGCAACCTGGTGGTGACTGAGGGCACGCAGGCCAGCACGGCGATTCTGAGCCAGTCCGACGGCATCCTGCTGCAGCCGCTTCCGTTTTCGCTGGAGCTGAAAAAATTCGTCGTTGAATACTATTCCACGGGCATGCCCAAGCTGTTTGCCAGCGACGTCGTGCTGCACGACCGCGAGACCGGGGAGGCGACTCCGACGCGCATCGAAGTGAACCACCCGGCCAACTTCAAGGGCATCGAGATCTACCAATCGAGCTTCGATGATGGAGGCTCGCGCGTCAAATTGACGGCCCTGCCGCTGGGCATCGGGGGCAAGCCGTTCGAGATTGACGGCGTCATCGGGGGCAAGTCGCAGATCGTCGAAGGCGCGGGCGAACGCGCGCTGACGCTGGAATTCACGGGCCTGCGCACCATCAATGTCGAAAATTTCGGCGGCGAGGGCAGCGGTTCCGGCGCCGATGTGCGCAAGGTGAATCTGCGCAGCACGCTCGATTCGCACCTGGGCGCGGCCAACAACACGGTCAAGTCCAAAGAGCTGCGCAACGTAGGCCCGAGCATTGGCTATAAGCTGCGCGACGCATCGGGCCAGGCGCGCGAATACAACAATTACATGCTGCCGGTGGACCTGGGTGAAGGCGGCGTTCCGGTATTTTTGCTGGGTGTGCGCGAGAACCCGTCTGAGCCGTTCCGGTATTTGCGCGCTCCAGCAGACGACAGCGGCAGCCTCGACGGGTTCGTTCGCCTGCGCCAGGCCCTTGCAGACCCGAAAGCCCGCGAGGCTGCGGTAGCGCGCTACGTCAAGCAGGCCGTGGAGCCGGGCCGCACCGAACTGGCGGCTCAGCTGCAGCAGTCCGCCGAGCGCGCGCTGGGCTTGTTTGCCGGCTCCGGCGCGCCGCAGGGCATGGTGAATGGAAAGTTCGACGGCGGGCTGCCCGCCATTGCGCAGTTCATGGAAGACAACGTGCCCGAGGCCGAGCGCGCGCGAGCTGGCGAGGTGCTGGTGCGCATTCTCAACGGCACCTTGTTCGAGCTGGCGCAGACGACGCGTGAGCGTGCCGGCTTGGCTCCGCTCAAGTCCGACGCCAGCACGCTGGGTTTCATGACGCAGTCGGTGCTGGCGCTCAGCGACGTGCAGGCTTATCCGGCCCCGCTCGTATTTGCGCTTAAGGATTTCACGCAGGTGCAGGCCAGCGTCTTTCAGGTGGCGCGTGCCCCAGGCAAGAAAGTGGTCTATCTGGGCTGCGCCTTGCTGATTCTGGGCGTTTTCTCCATGCTCTACATCCGCGAACGCCGCGTTTGGGTGTGGCTCGTGCCTGATGGCGCGGGCAGCCGGGCCATGATGGCCCTCTCGACGAACCGCAAGACCATGGACGGCGACCGCGAGTTCGCTCAGCTCACGGACAAACTCATTGGGGTAGCCCCCACAGGAGGCAAGGCATGAATACGGCCACAAGCACCGCGTCGAATGCGACAATTTCCCTCAATGAGGGCATGTTTTCTAGGCGAAACTGGTTTGACTGGTTGTTTGCCGCGATCGTCGCCGCTGGCGCTTTGTTCGCCTTCCAGCGCTACGCAGCCTACATGGATGTGTACGAAAAAGGCATCCTGCTGGCGGCGGTTCCTTCGCTCGTGGCGCTGGGCTGGTTTTGGCGGCCGCTGCGCACGCTGATGCTGGTGGTGGCCGCCGTAGCCTTGCTGGCCATTGCTTCCTACCAGATCGACGGCCAGGGTCAATTGGCGCGTGCCGAATCGGTGTTCTGGCTCAAATACTTCCTCTCCAGCCAATCGGCCATTTTGTGGATGAGCGTGCTGTTCTTCATGAGCACCACCTTCTATTGGCTCGGCATGGCCTCGCGCGGCGAGGGCGCAACGATGTCGCTGATCGGCTCGCGCCTGGCATGGGTGGCGGTGGGTATGGCGCTGATCGGCACCATGGTGCGCTGGTACGAAAGCTACCTGGTGGGCGTGGACGTGGGCCATATCCCGGTCAGCAACCTCTATGAAGTGTTTGTGCTGTTCTGCTGGATCACCGCGCTGTTCTACCTGTATTACGAGCAGCACTACAACACGCGCGCACTCGGCGCTTTCGTACTGCTCGTGGTCAGCGCCGCTGTGGGATTTTTGCTTTGGTACACGGTGGCGCGCGAGGCGCAGGAGATTCAGCCGCTGGTGCCGGCGCTCAAGAGCTGGTGGATGAAGCTGCACGTGCCGGCCAACTTCATTGGTTACGGTACGTTTGCCCTCTCGGCCATGGTGGCGTTTGCCTATTTGATCAAGCAACAAGCGGGGGAAACGCGCTGGACCAAACTTGCGCCGCTGGGTGTACTGGGCCTGGTGCTGTGCTTTGAGCCCCTGGTCTTCCGCCAAGGCGCGGGGCAGAGCAACCTCAGCTTCTGGATGGTGTATTTCGGCGTGTCCACGCTGGCGGTGGGCGGTATTTTGTTTGGACGCCGCCGCATTGCGGCCAAGCTGCCGCCGCTCGAACTGCTGGACGACCTGATGTACAAGGCGATTGCCGTGGGCTTTGCCTTCTTCACCATTGCCACGGTGCTGGGCGCGCTGTGGGCGGCCGAAGCCTGGGGCGGCTACTGGAGCTGGGATCCCAAGGAAACCTGGGCGCTCATCGTCTGGCTCAACTACGCCGCTTGGCTGCACATGCGCATGATGAAGGGCCTGCGGGGCACGGTATCGGCCTGGTGGGCGCTGGTGGGACTGGTGGTCACCACGTTCGCGTTCCTGGGCGTCAACATGTTCTTGAGCGGTTTGCACAGCTACGGCGAACTTTGAATCCAAAGCCCGTCCGGCCGCGTATAGCTCCTACGTGCCGGGCCAGCGCCGCTTTGGGCGCACGCTGACACGAAAAAATGTCCTCCGGGTTGTAACCTGGTCGGGCTGTCCAGCGAACTAGCTTGTAAGTTCATTGAAAATTTGGCTTCGGCGCTGTGGTCTTTGCAAGGCGCCGAACCCAGACAAGAAATGGTTCCCATTTCTGCCAACAGGAGTTTCGCCATGCATTTTTCTCGCCGCGACGATGGGTTGGTCCATCCCTCGGGTTCAGAAATCACCCCGCGTGCGGTCTATGAAGACCGGCGCAATCTTCTGCGCCTGGTGGCTGCGGGCGCGGCGGGCGGCACGCTGGCCGCCTGGGCGGGCCGCAATGCCTTGGCCGCCACCGAGCGCGCCGGCAAGCTTGCGCCGTTGGCGGCAATGCCCTCTAAAGTGCCGGGCGCCATGACCATGGAAAAGCTCACATCGTACGAAGACGTCACGAGCTACAACAACTTCTACGAGTTCGGCACCGACAAAGCCGATCCTGCGCGCAATGCCGGCACGTTGAAGACCACGCCTTGGACGGTGGAGGTAGAAGGTCTGGTGAAAAAACCGGGAAAATTCGGCCTCGACGATCTGCTGAAGCTCTCGGCCCAGGAAGAACGCATCTACCGCCTGCGCTGCGTAGAGGGTTGGTCCATGGTCATTCCGTGGGTGGGCTACTCGTTGTCGGAGCTGATCAAGCGCGTGGAGCCGCTCGGCAGTGCCAAGTATGTGGAGTTCGTGACGCTGGCCGACAAAGCCACCATGCCTGGCGTTGGCTCGCGGGTATTGGAATGGCCCTATGTGGAAGGTCTGCGCCTGGACGAAGCCATGCATCCGTTGACGCTGCTCAGCTTTGGCATGTACGGCGAAGTCTTGCCCAAGCAGAACGGCGCGCCCGTGCGCATCGTGGTGCCGTGGAAATATGGCTTCAAGAGCGCGAAGAGCCTCGTCAAGATTCGCTTTACCGACAAGGAGCCGGCCACTGCATGGAACAAGGCCGCCGCCCAAGAATACGGTTTCTATTCGAATGTGAACCCCGAAGTGGACCATCCGCGCTGGAGCCAGGCTACTGAGCGGCGCATCGGCGAAGGCGGCTTGTTTGCCAAGCGCCGCAAGACGCTCATGTTCAATGGCTACGAAGCGCAGGTCGGCCAACTGTATGCCGGCATGGATCTGAAGAAGAATTTCTAAGCTCCGATTTGTCGCTTACTTCGCGTCTGCCATGAAAAAACTCCTGATGCACCGCGCCGCCAAGCCGGTGTTGTTCGTTCTTTGCCTGCTGCCCTTTGCGTGGCTGTTTTATGCTGCTGCGGCCGATCAGCTCGGAGCCAACCCGGCCGAAGCGCTGATCCGCAGCCTGGGCGACTGGACGCTGCGTTTTCTGTGCATCGTGTTGGCGGTCACGCCGCTGCGGGTGATGACGGGAACGCCGGCGTTGGCGCGCTTTCGCCGAATGTTGGGCTTGTTTGTGGCCTTCTACGCGCTGACGCACCTGCTGTCGTATGTGGCTTTCGATATGGGCTTCGACGCCGGAGAGATCGCCAAGGACATCGCCAAGCGGCCCTTCATTCTGGTGGGGTCAGTGGCGGGCCTGCTGCTGGCGCTGATGGCGGCAACATCTTTTAACCGCGCCATCAAGTCTCTTGGCGCGGCGCGCTGGCGTCGCTTGCACCAAAGTGTGTATGTGGTGGCGGGGCTGGCCATCCTGCACTTCTACTGGATGCGCGCTGGAAAACACAATTTTGCCGAGGTGGCGGTGTACGGGGCCATTCTGGCCAGCTTGCTGGGCTGGCGCGTGTGGCAAGCCCTGCGCAAGCGGCGTCTGGGCGTGCAGCGTCCTGCGCGGGCCCACGCAGCTCCCGTGGCAGTACTTCAGAAAAGATAGCTGTTAAAACTTACCCAGTAAGCGCTAGAGGCCTATATCTCCAATAATTTTAGGTGAAATTGGTGCGCGGAGGCTCAGTCTTCCAGCAGGCGCTCGGCGCGCATCATGTCTTGCGGGGTTTCGCGCACTCGGATCAGGCGCGCCTTATCCCCATCCACCAGGACCTCGGCGGCCCGCCCACGGGTGTTGTAGTTGCTGGCCATGGACATGCAGTACGCGCCGGCGGATAGCACGGCTAGGCGATCACCTGCTTGCACCGCCAGTTCTCGATCGCGCCCGAGCCAGTCGCCGCTTTCACACACCGGGCCGACGACGTCGTAGGTACGCGTTTCGGCGACGCTGCGCTCTACGGGAACAATGGCATGAAAAGCTTGGTACATCGCCGGGCGGGGCAAGTCGTTCATGGCGGCGTCGACGATGCAGAAGTTTTTTTCCTCACCGGGCTTGAGGTACAGCACCTCCGTCACGCACAGGCCGGCGTTGCCCACCAAGGAGCGTCCGGGCTCGATGATGAATTGGCGATCGCCAAAGCCGCGTGCATCGAGCTTCGCCAGTAGTTCCTGCCACAGTACGTCGGCCGCAGGCGGAGTGTCGCCAGCGTAGTCGATGCCCAGGCCACCGCCGAAATCGAGGTGCTCGATGGCAATGCCGTCGGCCTCGATCTGCTCCACCAGATCGAGCAGGCGGTCCACCGCATCGGCATAGGGCCTGGCTTCGGTGATCTGCGAGCCGATATGGAAGTCAATGCCGGTCACATGCAGGCCCGGCAACTGCGCGGCGCGCCGGTACGTCGCCAGGGTCCGCTCGTGCGCGACGCCAAATTTGTTGCCCTTGAGCCCGGTGGAGATGTAGGGATGCGTCTTGGGGTCCACGTTGGGATTGACCCGAATGCTTACGCGCGCCGTGTGGCCGCTCTTGGAGGCAACGCCGCTCAGAACTTCAAGTTCGGCCTCGCTCTCGACGTTGAAGCACAAAATACCGGCCTCCAGCGCCTGAAGCATTTCGGCGCGCGTCTTGCCCACGCCAGAAAAAATTACCTTGGAAGCGTCTCCGCCCGCTGCCAAAACACGTGCCAGCTCGCCGCCGGAAACGATATCGAAGCCACAGCCCTGCCGGGCAAAAAACTGGAGCAGTGCGAGAGAGGAATTGGCCTTCATCGCATAGCAGACATGGAGTTTGCGCCCCGAAAAACCGCTGCGATACGCTTGCAAGGCATCCGCCATGGACGCGGTGGAGTATGCAAATAACGGTGTGCCATGCGTGCGGGCCAGGTCCGCAAGGGAGCAGTCCTCGATGAACAAGTCGTCATCGCGGTACGCAATGTGCGGGCGGCCGGGAAGCTGGGAGGGGGTCATGGCGGCGAAGAGGCAGGTGAGCGAGGCAAAGGAGCCGACACAGCGGCCGGAAGAAGGGCTTGAGGCAGACTGGCGCGCTGGCCAGCCGCCGCCTCAGTCGGCAGAAACAGCGGTCCACGCTGCCCGCAGGCGGCGAGCACCGCCCCGCTGGCAGCAAGGACTAGCGTCCTGACTAGAATTTGCCGGGCAATCAATATCAACATGCGGAAATTGTAATGACCGACCTGGATTACGCGGATCGCGCCGAGCAATTGCTGCTGGCCATTGAGCAATGTGTGGACCGCATCAACGAGGCCACCGATGCCGACATCGACAGCCAGCGCAGCGGCGGCCTGATCACGCTGGTGTTTGCCAACGGTAGCCAGATCGTGGTCAACCAGCAAAGGCCCTTGCATGAGATCTGGCTGGCATCGCGCTCCGGTGGATACCACTACCGCTTTGATGGGCTGGCCTGGCAGGACACCAAGGGCGCAGGCGAATTCTTTGCTGCGCTTAGCCGCGATGCCAGTGAGCAATCGGGTCTGGTGCTGCGTTTTCACGCTTGAGGTCGACGCTGCGCGCGGCCTCGCGAAGCGCCGAGATGTCGAAAACGTCAATTGCGGAACAGATCCAGAATTTTGTTGCGCTCCTCGGGCGCTGGCGCCTCCTGCGGCGCCGCGCCGGGCCCCGTGCCACGATCTTCAAGCCCCACGCTTGCTACGCCGGCATTGCGGGCATATTCGTCGTAGAACCATTCGCCTCCGACATTGACCACGCCTGCGGGCACGGTGGGCTCCATGACCGGGACCCCTTTGAGAGCCCGTTCCATAAAGCTGATCCACACTGGCAGGCTGAGACCGCCGCCCGTTTCGCGGCTACCCAGGTTCCGTGGGGTGTCGTAACCTATCCAGGTAATGCCTGCGACAGTGGGCTGGAAGCCAGCGAACCAGGCGTCCCAGGCGTCGTTGGTGGTACCGGTTTTGCCATACAGGTCTGGGCGCTTCAAGGAGGCTTGGGCGCGTGCTGCCGTGCCTGATCGCGTGACCTCCTGCAGCAAACTGTCCATGATGAAGGCATTGCGGGCGTCGATGGCGCGCGGGTTCTGCTCTGTGGGAACCGGAGTGGTTTCTGAAATGATCCGACCCTTGAAGTCTGTCACCTTGGAAATGAGCCAGGGATTGACACGAAAACCGCCATTGGCAAAAACCGAGTACGCGACCGCCATCTGCATGGGCGTCACCGAACCCGCTCCAAGGGCCATGGTCAGATAGGCTGGGTGCTTTTCTGCATCAAAGCCGAAGCGCGCGGCCCATTCCTGTCCATAGCGCGGACCGATCGCCTGAAGAATGCGGATGGACACCATATTTTTCGAGCGCGCCAAAGCAGACCGCATGGTCATCGGGCCGTCAAATTTTCCGTCGTAATTTTTGGGCTCCCACGGTTGGCCGCCGGTGAACCCGGAATCGAAGAACAAGGGCCCGTCGTTGATCACGGTGGCCGGTGTGAAGCCCTTTTCCAGCGCTGCGGAATAGATAAAGGGCTTGAAGCTAGACCCTGGCTGGCGCCAAGCCTGCGTCACGTGGTTGAACTTGTTCTTGTTGAAGTCAAAACCCCCCACCAGTGCCTTGATGGCGCCGCTGCGCGGATCAAGCGCAACGAACGCGCCTTCCACTTCAGGCAACTGGGTCACTTCCCAGCCGTCCTTGTCGGTGCGCGCTACGCGGATGACGGCGCCCCGCCGCAGCTTGATGTTAGGAGGTGCCTTGTCGCTCAGACCCGACTGGATCGGCTTCAATCCATCGCCGGAGATCTCAATAGTGTCTCCATTGCCGCGAACGGCAATCAGCGTGCGCTTGTTCACTTCAAGTACCACCGCTGAAAGCACGTCGCCATTGTCCGGATGGTCGGCCAGTGCGTCGTCAATGGCGTCGTCAATCTCTTTTGGGTCTGTGGGAAGCTCGACGAACTGCTCGGGTCCGCGGTAGTGCTGGCGCCGCTCAAAGTTCATGATGCCGCGGCGCAGAGCGCTATAGGCCGCATCCTGGTCGCTGGCGCTCAGTGTGGTGTAAACATTCAGGCCGCGTGTGTACGCCTCGGCACCGTACTGCGCAAAAATGAGTTGGCGGGCCATCTCCGCCACGAACTCTGCATGCACGCGGGTGCTGTCTTGCCCAGTGTGAATGTGGATGGATTCCTTGCGCGCCGCAGCAGCCTCGGCCGAGGTGATGAATCCGTTTTCCTCCATGCGGTCGATGATGTACTGCTGGCGAATGCGGGCCCGCTTGGGGTTGCTGATGGGGTTGTAGGTCGAAGGCGCTTTGGGCAAACCGGCGAGCATGGCGGCCTCTGCAACGGAAATTGATTTCAGAGGCTTGCCAAAGTAGGCTTCCGAGGCCGCCGCAAATCCATATGCGCGGTTGCCCAGGTAAATCTGATTCATGTAGACCTCGAGAATCTGATTCTTCGAAAGCAGATGCTCAAGTTTGAAAGTAAGTAATATTTCGTAAATCTTGCGGGTAAATGTCTTTTCGGACGACAAATATACGTTGCGTGCCACCTGCATGGTGATCGTGGAGGCGCCTTGGCTTTTGATCCGTCCCAGGTTGGCCAGCATCGCGCGAAGCATGCCTTTGTAGTCCACGCCACCGTGCTCGAAGAAGCGCGTGTCTTCAATGGCCAGAACAGCATCCTTCATCACTTTGGGGATCTCGGCGATCGGGGTGAGGTTGCGACGCTCTTCCCCGAATTCACCGAGCAGTGCACCCTCAGAGGAGTACACGCGCAACGGAAGCTTGGGGCGATAGTCCGCCAAGTCGGAGATATCGGGAAGATTGGGATAGGCAAAAGCCAAGGCAACTGCTATCACCAGGGCCAAGGCCAGAGCTCCGGCCGCAGCCAGACCGAGCAGCCACATCAGAATGCGCAGAGGCCACTTCCACCAAGGTGAAGAAGGCGATGAGGCCACTTTTGGCTTCGGGGACGAGGGGTCTTTGGGGTTGGACGGCGGCATATCGCTCCGGCATGAAATGAGCCGGCATTATAAAAATCCGGC
>ERZ724504.1471-NODE-1471-length-12983-cov-6.325804_pt1 | contig 12983 bp, 12 predicted proteins | sample MGYA00376037_ERZ724504 | MGnify/ENA primary metagenome ERZ724504 (study PRJEB28724, sample SAMN07190888) | wastewater metagenome | isolation source: influent of sewage treatment plant in Hong Hong | place: USA: Christiansburg, Virginia | collected 2016-03-01 ... | reverse complement strand
TCCTCGAACTTGTCGATGATGACGGTGGAGGTGTAGGGCAGCTCGTCGCCGGTGAGGCGGAAGAGTTTTTCGCGGACGATTTCGCTGGCCAGGAATTTTTCGCTGCGGTCGGTCAGCTCATCGGCACCGTACATCCAGGGTTGCTGAGGCAGGTATTTTTCGCAGATGGCGTACACGCGCGACACGTCGCGGGCACTGTTGGCCGACATGGGCACGATTTCGGCAAACGGGCGGCGGGTCTGCATCTCGGCCAGCCAGGGGGCCAGCTCGGCACGGCGGTGGATCAGGTCAAACTTGTTGGCCAGCAGAATCACGGGCACGCTGGTGGGCAGCAGCTCCAGCACCTTGGCATCTTCGGGGTAGAAGCGGCCAGCCTCCACCACAAACACCACCAGATCCACATCGGCCACGGCACCGGTCACGGTTTTGTTGAGCGAGCGGTTGAGTGCGTTGCCGTGGCGAGTCTGGAAGCCAGGCGTATCGACAAACACGAACTGGGTGCCACCCAGCGTGCGCACGCCGGTGATGCGGTGGCGCGTGGTCTGCGCCTTGCGCGAGGTGATGCTGACCTTCTGCCCCACCAGGGCATTGAGCAGGGTGGATTTGCCGACGTTGGGTTTGCCCACGATGGCAATCAGGCCGCACCGCTGTTCTTCGGGGGGCACGGGCTTGACCTCCTCAGCCGCCGCAGCCTCGGGTTCAGCCGCCGGGGCAGAACGCCGGAAAGCCTTGGCCAGCATGGCTTCCAGCTGGGGGTCTTCGGCGGGAGGGGTGGGTTGTTTTTTGGTCATTTTCTGGTTGTTTTCAGGTGCGCCAGCATGGCTGCTGCGGCGGCTTGTTCGGCAATTCGGCGGGAGCTTCCGCTTCCGTGCTCGGTGCGGTTCAGTTCGGCCACCAGACAGGCCACCTCGAAGGTTTGCTGGTGGGCGGCACCGGTGGTCTGGGTGACTGTGTACTGCGGCAGGTTCATTTTGCGCCCTTGCAGCCACTCCTGAAGCTCGGTTTTGGGGTCTTTGCCCATCGCGCTCATCTGCGCGTTGACTTTGACATCGCGAAACAGATGGCGCACCAGCGTGGCTGCCGCGTCATAGCCGGCATCCAGGTACACCGCACCGATCACCGCCTCCACGGCATCGGCCAGGATGGACGGGCGCTGCCGTCCGCCGGTTTTCAGCTCACCCTCGCCCAGACGCAGCACGGCAGACAAGCCCAGCTCATTGGCCAGCATCACCAGCGTGTCTTGCTTGACCAGATTGGCCCGTGTGCGCGACAGGTCGCCTTCGGGCAGGCGAGACAGTTGGCCGTAGAGCAGGTGGGAAACGGCGAGGTTGAGCACCGAGTCGCCCAGAAACTCCAGCCGCTCGTTGTGATCCGCCGAAAAGCTGCGGTGCGTGAGCGCCTGCTCAAACAGCGCAGGTTGTCTGAAGGTGTGGCCCAGCTTGCGCTGCAAAGCCAGCAAAGCCGGACTCAGCGCCATGACACACTCCAAAATGGGCCCAATACCAGCACAGCATCACGTTCATCCAAACTCAACGCGAAGACCCCTGGTATTTCAGAAGCAAATAGGCTGGACCGACAAGGTGCATTTCACGCTGGTAGGCAAAGTTAACCACAACCTTGTCACCAGACTTGGTCACCTCCAGATCAGCACCCTTGATGCTGCTGATGTCATCGATCTGGGCCGCTTTGTCAAAAATGGTGCGCACTTCAGCCACTGTGTTGCCTGCTGCCGCCTTTTTGACTGCCTTTTGGATGGCCATGAACTCCACCGTCGTCGGGAACACTTGCATGCCGACCAAGGCCAAAGAGCCGAGGACGGCCCCTACAAAAATCAAGCCCAAAAAAGTGATGCCCCGTTGTTGATGCCTCATTGATTGCTCCTGAGTTGATAAATTTGATCTATTTGAATTCAGTCAAAACGGCCAATGCGGCCCAGATCACCAAAATTCATCCAGACGAAAAATGCCCGCCCCACAATGTTGGCCTCGGGTACAAAGCCCCAGTAACGGGAATCCAACGAATTGTCGCGGTTGTCGCCCATCAGGAAATAGTGGCCATCCGGCACTTTGCAAACCACACCTTCCACGGTGTAGCGGCAATGGTCTTTGTACATGAAATCGCTGGCACCGGGCACAAAAGCTGGGCGTTCATCGTCATTGAGAGTGGCATAAGTTCTGCCATTCTGGATTTCCTGAAACTGCTTGCCATAACGCATGGCATCGGGCTCGAAAAAATCGGGTAACGGCTTTTTGGGTACGGGCACGCCGTTGATGGTCAACACCTTGTTCAGGTAGGCCACTTCGTCACCAGGCACACCCACCACACGCTTGATGTAATCCAAGCTGGGCTGGGGCGGGTAACGGAACACCATCACGTCGCCGCGCTGGGGCTGGTGGTTGTCGATGATCTTGGTGTTGATCACCGGCAGGCGCACACCGTAATGAAACTTGTTGACCAGGATCAGATCGCCCACCCTCAGCGTGGGAATCATGGAGCCAGAAGGAATTTTGAACGGCTCAAACAGGAACGAGCGCAGCACAAACACCACGGCAATCACGGGAAACAGCCCGGCTGTCCAGTCCAGCCACCAAGGCTGCATCAGCAGCTTGTGGCGGGTGTCATCGGTCAAGGCTGCATCCACCTGGGTGATGCCTTGGGCCTGCAAATCGGCCAGGCGTTTGGTAGCCTGGGCCTCGGCAACCTCCAGACTGCGTTTGCGCTGGGGCAGAAAATACAGATGCTCTGCCACCCAGTACACGCCCGTGACCACGGTAGCCAGAAACAGCATGAGGGCAAAGTTGCCCTCCACCCAGCCCAGATACCATGCAGCAATGTAGGCCACGAAAGCAGCCAGAACCAAGCTGGTCAGGCTGGCTACACGGTTGTTGATTGCGTCGTTCATCAGTCTTCCACCTGCAAAATGGCCAGAAAGGCTTCCTGGGGAACTTCCACGGAGCCAATCTGTTTCATGCGCTTCTTACCGGCCTTCTGTTTTTCAAGCAGCTTGCGCTTGCGGGTGATGTCACCGCCATAGCACTTGGCCAACACGTTCTTGCGCAGGGCCTTGATGGTTTCACGGGCAATGATGTTGGCACCGATGGCGGCTTGGATGGCCACATCGAACATCTGGCGGCTGATGATCTCGCGCATTTTGGCTGCCACTGCCCGCCCACGGTACTGCGCCTGCGTGCGGTGGACGATGATGGACAGGGCATCCACCTTCTCGCCGTTGAGCAGAATGTCCACCTTGACCACATCGGATGCCCGGTACTCCTTGAACTCGTAGTCCATTGAGGCGTACCCCCGGCTGACCGATTTGAGCTTGTCGAAGAAATCAAGCACGATTTCACCCAGCGGCATCTCGTAGGTCAGCATCACTTGCTTGCCGTGGTACGCCATGTTGATCTGCATGCCACGCTTCTGGTTGGCCAGCGTCATCACGGCACCCACATAGTCCTGTGGCATGTAGAGGTGTACGGTCACGATGGGTTCGCGGATTTCCTCGATCTTGCCCTGCTCGGGCATTTTCGAGGGGTTTTCGACCATGATGACCTCACCATCGCCGCGCACCACCTGGTACACCACGCTGGGAGCGGTGGTGATGAGATCCTGATCGAACTCGCGCTCCAGGCGCTCCTGCACGATCTCCATGTGCAGCAGCCCCAGAAAACCACAGCGGAAACCGAAGCCCAGCGCCTGCGACACCTCAGGCTCGTAGTGCAAGGCGGCATCGTTGAGCTTGAGCTTTTCCAGCGCATCGCGCAGCTGGTCGTATTCGCTGGCTTCGGTGGGGTACAGGCCGGCAAACACCTGGGGCTGCACCTCTTTGAAGCCAGGCAGGGCCTCGGTGGCCGTGAAGGCGGCCCCGCCGGTTCCGGGCTTGATCAGCGTCACGGTGTCGCCCACCTTGGCAGCCTGCAGCTCCTTGATACCGGCAATGATGTAACCCACCTCACCGGCATTGAGCACATCCCGTGGCACGTTGTGCGGCGTGAACACCCCCAGGTTGTCGGCGTTGTACATGGCCCCGGTGGCCATCATCTTGATGCGGTCACCCTTGGACAGCTTGCCATCGACCACACGCACCAGCATCACCACGCCCACATAAGCGTCGTACCAGCTGTCCACGATCATGGCACGCAAAGCGCCATCGGGGTTGCCTTTGGGAGCCGGGATGCGGGCGACCACCGCTTCAAGGATGTCGTCCACGCCCATGCCGGTCTTGGCCGAACAGGGAATGGCATCGGTGGCATCAATCCCAATCACATCTTCAATTTCGGATTTGGCGTTGTCCGGGTCGGCATTGGGCAAATCCATTTTGTTCAGTACCGGCACCACCTCCACACCCAGATCCAATGCGGTGTAGCAATTGGCAACCGTCTGCGCCTCCACACCCTGGCTGGCATCAACCACCAGCAGTGCGCCCTCACAGGCCGACAGGGAGCGGGACACCTCGTAGGAAAAATCCACGTGGCCGGGGGTATCGATCAGGTTCAGGTTGTAAACCTGCCCATCCCTGGCCGTGTAGAACAGCGCGGCCGTCTGCGCCTTGATGGTGATGCCGCGCTCTTTTTCCAGATCCATGGAATCGAGCACCTGGGCACTCATTTCCCGGTCTTCAAGGCCACCGCAGCGCTGGATGATGCGGTCAGCCAGTGTGGACTTGCCGTGGTCGATGTGGGCAATGATGGAAAAATTACGAATGTGGTTCATCTACGGGTGGCCCTCTGTGGGCTGAAACGAACGCCAGAAAAAAAGCGCGCCGACAGTGGACGCGCCTGGGTTTGGCCGGGTTAAGGGTGTGGCTGTGAAGTACCGTTCAAAGCCACACAATCTTTGGATTTTACCTGTCCACTGCACGGCCCAAGGCACGGCAATGAATCAACGCCTTGAGATCAGCGTGCTTGTGGACGAATCACAGCGTACTGTGCCCACTCTCCCCTGCGCACCAGCACATTGATATTGCGTGATTTGTCGGTACGCGAAAGCACCGCTTCCACGTCCTTGACCGTGGCCACCTCGGTGTTGGCCAGGGTGGTGATCACGTCACCCTCACGCAAACCCGCGCGGGCTGCGGCACCTTCAACGGCCTCGATCCGCACGCCGCCTTTGATCTTCAGCTCGCTGCGCTGTGCATCAGTCAGATCGCTCAGCGTCAAGCCCAGATTTTTGGCCAATGCGGCTGCGGCAGGTTTGGGCTCGGTTGGGGCGCTGCGGCGGTTGGCAGCCTGCTTATCCGACTCCACCTCACCCACCGTGACCATCAGGTCTTTGTAACCACCGCGTCTGAACACGGTGATGGTGCTGCGACTGCCGGGCTTGGTGTTGCCCACCAGTCGGGGCAGATCGGCAGATTTCTCAATCGATTTGCCATCAAACTTCACAATGATGTCGCCCGGCTCCAGGCCCGCCTTGGATGCGGGTGAATCGGCTTCCACGCCACGCACCAATGCGCCTTTGGTGTCACCCAGCCCAATCGACTCCGCCACATCTTTGGAAACCTGGTCAATCGACACCCCGATGCGCCCGCGCACAACCCGTCCGGTGGCGCGCAACTGATTGGAAACACGCATGGCCTCATCAATGGGAATGGCAAAAGAAATGCCCATGAAGCCGCCGGAGCGCGAGTAAATCTGGCTGTTGATGCCAATCACCTCGCCGCGCATGTTGATCAGCGGCCCGCCCGAGTTGCCGGGATTGATGGCCACATCGGTCTGGATGAATGGCAGATAGTCGCCCGTGTCACGCTGTTTGGCGCTCACGATGCCTGCGGTGACCGAGTTTTCCAGGCCAAACGGTGAGCCAATGGCCATCACCCATTCACCGACCCGGATGCGGCTGGCATCGCCAATGCGCACAGCAGGCAGATCAGTGGCTTCAATTTTGACCACGGCCACATCGGTTCGTTTGTCGGCCCCGATCACACGGGCCTTGAACTCCCGCTTGTCGGGCAGTGTCACCAGCAACTCATCGGCACCATCGACCACGTGGGCGTTGGTCATGATGAGGCCGTCGGAAGACAACACAAACCCAGAGCCCACGCCCGTAGGACGTTCTTCATCTTGTGGTGTACCCCGCTCCTGACGCGGAGAACGCTGAACGCCCGGCGGAATGGGAATGCCAAACCGGCGGAAAAACTCCAGCATCTGTTCATCCGGCCCACCGCCCTGGGTGGTGCGGGTGCGCTCCAGTGTGCGGATATTGACCACAGATGGCCCCACCTGATCGACCAGTTCCGTGAAATCAGGCAAGCCCCGCACCACTGGCTGCGTCTGCGCCGAGGACGGCATGGCACCGGCCACAGCCAGACCGAGCACGACCACCCAACGGCGTGCGGTGGCAAAGCATACCGACGAGTGACTGATCCATTCACGCATGATTTGCAATCTCCTGAAAAAAATTGAGGGAGGGCACACCATCACCCGCGCAAGGGCGTATGCACCCGAGATGGCGTTGTGCGAGTCAGTGTGTGCGCTCAAGTTCCTGGGCGAATTGGCGCAATGCCGTGGGCGGCACTTCACCCACCACCGTGAGCCAATATCCATCCATCTTGCGCGACAAGGAGTGGGTGGCCCCTGTTGAAGTCTGCACCTCGCCCCCCCCCAAACGGGATGGATCAAGTGGCTCCACGAACAGCGAAACCGAAGCCAGCCCATCGGAAAAAACCCATTGCGCCGGAACCAGACTTTTGGCCTTGGCATCGGCTGGCTGGTTTGGTTCATGGCGCACATTGAAGGTGACGCTGGAAAACCCAGGCACAGAGTGCTTCAGCCGCCAGCCATGTAATTCAGGCTTGCTCCGGATGGAGACCAGCTGCTGAACCGTGTATCCGGGGCGGTTTTTCATCTGCTTGAGCAGTTGATCCACCTTCAGCGTGGCATCCAGATTCAACTCCGAAAAGGCCACTTGCTCCATGACCCGCTGCTGGGCATCCAGTGTTTGCAATTTGAGAACCAGCCCGGTTTTTTTCTCTGACCAGATCCGGTAACCAAATCTCAAGGCATCGCGGGGCAGCAACTCGGCCACCTCGGCATCAAAACCGGCTACCCGCTCCAACGTTGGCACCCGCCGCAAAGTATAGAAATCAGCCAATGTGTGGGACGGGGTTTGCAACAGGGAGGGAAATGTTCCCAGCGAATCGCGCCGTTCCATCACGGTCAACCGCTGCTCCGGATCAAAAGTGACGACATCGTGGTTGTGCCTCACCGTGGTACGGGGAGGGCCAGACAGGGTATCCACCCGTTCAAGTTGCTGGACACCATCGCACACATGCCAGATTCGGGCTGACGACATGACATTGCCCGCAGACAACACAAACGTACCGGTATAGGCACGGTTGCGCGAAGCCTCGTTCAGGCGCAGCAACCAGTTTGTGACCGATGGCTCCTGCGCTGCGGAAGTCCCTCCACCATTTGTGACCTGTGCATTTGCAGTGTGGGTGGCCGCCAGTACACATAAAGAAAGCGCAAACAGCCAACAAACATGAACACCACGCCAAGACGTTATCCGCACAGGTGACTCCTCAGAACTCAACGCTGGGTTGAATCAAATGTGGCACTGCGCAAAAAGCCGGCCGGCACTTGCAATGCGGATGCGCCACCAGCCTGCCGGTGGGCCTGCAGCAACGTGTCCAAACGGGGGTCGCGCAACACCTGCCCCTGTGGAGTGGACACCAAGACCGTTGACGAAGCGCCACCCTGCACAACCAGCTGTGCTCCGCCACTGGATGGCCACGCTGGCGTGCTTGCTGGCGCAGGTGTTTGCGCCAATAACGGGCCAGCTGCATGCTGTTGAACGCCTCCCCCCATGACACCCCAAGCCACCCCCATGACAGCCACCACCGAAGCCAGACCCGACACCATCTTCCAGCGGAATACACCATCATTGGCGGCTTCACGCCGTGACGAAATCCGGTCAGCATCCTCAATAGGTTTGGCCTGAACAGCCAGGAGAAGGGGGGCTTGTGCTGGTTGTGCCACCGTGTCTTGAGCTTGTTGCATCTGGTCAACTGAACTCTGATCTTTGGCAGAAACCTGGGCAAGCAGCATGATCCGGCGCGCCAACTCTGCCGAATCCTGTCCTGCATGTGTGCACACAACGGGGGCCGACACCGGCGCTCGCAACACCTCCCCAATCAGGTGATAGCGGTGCCAAACATCGAGTGGGTCATCGTCATGTTCAACGTCCTCGCACACCTCTTGCCAGGATGCATCCCAGTCTTGCGGGGGCAATTCACCATCCACCCAAGCGGACAGAGCAGACAAACTGGAAGGAGTGGCCTCCGGAAATGGAGAACGGTGCGGTTGTTGTTCACTCATGGCATGTTTCTTTCAAAGGCTCAACGGCCCACGTCTTACCATCGTTTCCCGGCCTGCCTGTTCAACATGGGTTTGATGCGGGCAGAAATGGCCTCACGTGCCCGGAAAATGCGGGAACGCACTGTGCCAATCGGGCAATCCAATGCCTGGGCAATGTCGTCGTAACTCAATCCCTCGATTTCACGCAAGGTAATGGCTTGTCTCAGTTCTTCCGGCAGGGCATCCATGGCTTCATTCACAGCCAGCGCAATCTCCTTGCTGGCCAATATGGCTTCCGGAGTGGCGCTGTCGGCTGTGACCATGCTTTGTTCAGGTTCATTGGCAGAAGTTTCATCGTCTTCTGACGAATGCAACGCCGTCAGCGTCACCGTGGGATCCCGCTTCAGATCCATGAGGTGTTTTTTGGCCGTGTTGACCGCAATGCGGTACAGCCATGTATAGAACTGGGCATCGCCCCTGAACTGGGGCAGCGCCCGATAAGCTCTGATGAAAGTTTCCTGGGCAATGTCGGGCACCAAGTCCACGTCTCGCACCATGCGACCAATCAAACGCTCGACGCGCCGCTGGTATTTGATGAACAACAACTCAAAAGCCCGTGCTTCTCCCTTGGCAGCTCGCTGCACAAGTTCAGCATCCACATCAGGGCGGCGGTTTTCAGTAGAAGGTGGGGTCATGGTGGGCACTGGCGCGGAAATATAACCGAGCGCATGCACTGCACATGCAGCCAACCGGCTGATATGGATCAAGAAGCATGTTTTACCGACAGAGCGCGCCGCAATGCCAGCCAGCGGTCGGGCTGCGCCCGCTGTTCCAACCAGATCCAGACTCTTCTGTTGGGAGTGGAACCCAGCCGCAATCGCAGCAACATGCACCCATTCAGCCGACAAGCCACATGCACATGGTGAACAGGCTCCACCAGCGAACCGTCTGCACCACTCCACAACCAACCTGTGCCAGCTTCGCCGTCGTCGAGAAGAGACGAGTTGTTCAAACTCTGCCTGGTTTCAACCGGAGCCCAGCTGATCCAACCCGAGTGACCATGTAACCAACCATGCCAGGCCCACACCAGCATGAACATGCCAAACAACAAACTGAGCAGCCAGCGGGGGAAACTCAATCCTGCGGCATGGCCCCACAAAGGAAACATCCAGGCATGCAATCCCAGCATCAACACAGACATGCCAAGCAAAATCCGCATTTCAATGTAAGAACGCCCCACCGGATAAGACACCGGTGGGGCGATTCGGGCCAAGTTGTTCAGAGCAGCTCCCCTGCCCGACTCAAATCAGGAAAAGCGGCGGAAAACCAAGGAGCCGTTGGTGCCCCCAAAACCGAAGTTGTTTTTCAACGCGTATTCCATCTTCATGTCCCGAGCGGTATTGGCGCAGTAATCCAAGTCGCATTCCGGGTCTTGGTTCAATATATTGATGGTCGGCGGACTCTTCTGCTCATAAAGCGCGAGCACAGTGACCACACTCTCTAAACCACCGGCCCCACCCAGCAAATGCCCGGTCATGGACTTGGTGGAGTTCACCACAACACGGCGGGCATGGTCACCGAGGGCCGCCTTGATGGCATTGGTCTCGTTGACATCACCCAATGGTGTGGATGTGCCGTGTGCATTCACATAATCAATCTGGTCGGCATTGACACCTGCATTGCGCAACGCATTCAACATGGCACGGCGAGGACCGTCCATGTTCGGAGCGGTCATGTGACCAGCATCTGCACTCATGCCATAGCCTGAAAGTTCAGCATAAATCCGTGCCCCACGGGCCTTGGCATGCTCATACTCTTCCAGTCCCATCACTACATCACCTTCTCCCAGTACAAAACCATCGCGGTCTTTGTCCCAAGGACGCGAAGCTGTTGTAGGGTCATCGTTGCGGGTGCTCAGGGCACGCATGGATGCAAAACCACCGACTCCCAAGGGAGAAATGGTGGCCTCTGATCCGCCCGCAACCACCACATCGGCATCACCATACTCAATTTTGCGGGCAGCCTCACCGATACAGTGAAGACCAGTGGTGCATGCTGTGACAACGGCGAGGTTAGGGCCTTTGAAACCAAAGCGCATCGAGACATGACCTGAAATCATGTTGATGATGGAGGCCGGCACAAAGAATGGAGAGATGCGGCGGGCACCCCGACTGACCAGTTCATCACGGGTAGCCTCAATCAGAGGCAAACCGCCAATACCCGATCCGATGATGCAGCCAATGCGAGTGGCATCTTCATCGTTCAACGCATCACCGACAGGCAAGCCTGAATCGGCCACAGCCTGCGCAGCAGCAGCCACACCAAAATGGATGAACGTATCCATTGTGCGGGCTTCTTTGGGGTTGATGTACTCCCCCAAATCGAAGTTTTTGACTTCGCCAGCAATTTTGCAGGCGAATGAAGAAGGATCAAATCGGGTAATTCGGTCTATACCAGACTGCCCAGCGAGCAAGTTGGCCCAGGCTTGTGGAACCGTGTTGCCCACGGGACTCACACAGCCCAAGCCGGTCACGACGACGCGGCGACGGCTCATGTGGCAATCAGGCCTTCTGGTGCGTCATCGCGTAATCGATGGCGTTTTGAACGGTGGTGATTTTTTCAGCATCCTCATCGGGAATTTCGATACCGAACTCGTCTTCGAGTGCCATCACCAGTTCCACGGTGTCAAGGGAGTCAGCCCCCAGATCGGCCACAAAAGACTTCTCATGGGTAACTTGGCTTTCTTCAACGCCGAGTTGTTCGGCAATGATTTTCTTAACTCGTGCTTCGATATCGCTCATATGTCCCTCTGAGGGTGGTTAAAACAGACCGCCATTTTAGCTTTGGCCAGAGTCCATACCCTGACCGGCCCGCCGGGCGGTTGACCGGCGAAATTGTGAAGTGGCCTCAGGCCATGTACATGCCACCGTTGACATGCAGCTCCTGCCCTGTCACGTAAGCAGCCTGCGGACTGGCCAAATAAGCCACAGCATGGGCAATGTCAGAAGGCTTGCCCAGGTGCCCCAGCGGGATCTGGCTCAGCAGCGCCTTGTGCTGCTCATCGCCGAGTGAGGCTGTCATGTCTGTCTGAATGAAGCCGGGTGCCACACAGTTGACTGTGATGTTGCGGCTGCCCAATTCACGGGCCAATGCACGGGTCATGCCCGCCACACCCGCCTTGGCTGCGGCGTAATTGGCCTGGCCAGGGTTACCCGATGCACCCACTACGCTGGTAATGGCGATGATGCGCCCGTGACGCTGCTTCATCATGGGTTTGATGACAGCACGGCTCATGCGAAACACGGCTTTCAGGTTGGTGTCGATCACGGCATCCCAATCACTGTCTTTCAGACGCATGGCCAACGTGTCCCTGGTGATGCCGGCATTGTTGACCAATATGTGCAGACCACCGTACTCTTTGACCAGCGCATCGACCAGCGCATCGGCAGCGGCCCCATCGGTCACGTTCAGGTTGACCCCTTTGCAGCCAGCATATGCCGACAAGGTAGCACTGATTTTGGCGGCACCATCATCTGTGGTGGCGGTACCAACCACCTTGGCACCCTGGCGGGCCAGTTCCAGAGCGATGGCCGCACCAATGCCGCGCGATGCGCCCGTGACCAAGGCCACCTGGCCCTGCAAATTGAGTTCACTCATGACAACACTCCTTTGACTTCGGCCAAGGACGCGGGGTCATACAGGGGCAGGCCAGTCAGTTCGGCATCAATGCGCTTGACCATGCCAGCCAGCACTTTGCCAGGGCCACATTCCACCAGCGTATGCACACCACGGGCCTTGATTGCACGCACGCTTTCCACCCAGCGCACGGGACCAAATGCCTGGCGCACCAGCGCATCTTTGATGCGGACAACATCGGTTTCAATGGCCACATCGATGTTGTTCAGCACCGCCAGTTGCGGCGCGGCCATCACGGTGCCAGCCAGGTGCTCACGCAGTTTGTCGGCGGCGGGTTTCATCAGGGAAGAATGGAAAGGAGCCGACACGGGAAGAGGCAAGGCACGCTTGGCACCATTGGCTTTGAGCACCGCGCAAGCCTTCTCGACAGCTGCCTTGGAGCCGGCAATGACTGTCTGCATGGGATCGTTGAAGTTGACCGCCTCAACCACCTCCCCTGAATCAAGGGCAAACGTGGCCTGCGCCTCGGCACACCCGGCCACCACGCCTTCTGCGGCCATACCCAGAATGGCAGCCATTGCCCCCACCCCCACAGGCACCGCTTCCTGCATGGCGGCGGCCCGAAAGCGCACCAGCGGTGCAGCTTGGGCCAGCGTCAACACGCCTGCGGCCACCAATGCAGAATACTCACCCAAAGAATGCCCGGCCACCACATCGGGCAAGCGCCCGCCCTCGGCCAGCCAGGCACGGTAAGCGGCCACACCGGCCACCAGCATCACTGGTTGGGTGTTGGTGGTCAGCGCCAAGGCTTCTTTGGGGCCTTGCTGAATGAGTTGAGCGACATTTTCACCCAGAGCATCGGAAGCCTCGGCCAGTGTGGCCAACACAGCAGGATGGTGTCCCCATGCATCGAGCATGCCGACAGCCTGCGAGCCTTGTCCTGGAAAAACAAATGCAAATGAACTCATAGTTGGAATTTTGACGAATGAAATCGTTGGCGAAATGAAGGAGGCTGGATTTTTTTGAAGCCAACACCTCGTCAGGCTTCAA
>ERZ724504.1469-NODE-1469-length-13003-cov-11.957600_pt1 | contig 13003 bp, 15 predicted proteins | sample MGYA00376037_ERZ724504 | MGnify/ENA primary metagenome ERZ724504 (study PRJEB28724, sample SAMN07190888) | wastewater metagenome | isolation source: influent of sewage treatment plant in Hong Hong | place: USA: Christiansburg, Virginia | collected 2016-03-01 ... | reverse complement strand
GTGTCGAGCTGGGCCAGCAGTTCGCGCAGCGGCGTGCGGATCAGATGTTCGCGCGCAGCGGTAAGCACGCGCACGTATTTGTCGGCCGCCTCGAAGACAAGTACCTCATCCACCGGCACCATCTCGATGCGGCTGCCGTGTCCGGCCTGGATGAAGCGCAGCGGGCTGCCTGGGAGCGCGGCGCCCATGGCAGGGCTGAGCCCGGCCCCCAGCAGGCTGCGCAGCTGGGCGAGCGTGGTCTCTGGCAGCGGCGCGGCGCTGCTGCGCGCCGCCAGCAGTTGCTGTACGCGCGCCACGGTTCTTTGCAATCGTCCGGTCTGCAGGGGCTTGAGCAAATAGTCCACTGCCTGCGCTTCGAAAGCCTGCACCGCGTACTGGTCGTAGGCCGTGAGGAAGACCAGCGCGGGGAAGGGTTTGCCGTCTGGCCAGGCATCCACCAGTTCGGCGGCGGCTTCCAGCCCGCTTTGCCCGGGCATACGGATGTCGAAGAACAGCACCTCAGGCTGCAGTGCCAGCGCTTCGCGCACGGCAGACAGGCCGTCGCCCACCGTGGCTACCACCTGCAGCTTGGGCCAGGCCTGGGCCAGCTCGTGCTGCAGGGCGGTGGCCAGCAGGGGCTCGTCCTCGGCAATCAGGGCGCGGGGTGCAGGGGGGCTCATGGGGCGGAAGAATTCAAAGGAAAAGTGACTCTAGCGCACGCTCCACGGGTGTTTCCAGCTATCAATTCAAGAGTGCCTTGTGCGCCGTACAGGGTGGCCAGTCGCTCGCGCACCTGCGCCAGCCCAAAGTGGCTTCCGGGGCGGTCCGTGTCGTGCGCTGGCGTCGCGCCAAGTCCCACGCCGCTGTCCACCACTTCCAGCACCAACAACGATCCACCAGGGCCGGTCCGGGTGCTGGCGCGCAAATCGATGTGGCCGCCAGCCACCTGGGGTTCCAGGCCATGACGGATGGCGTTCTCTACCAATGGCTGCAGCAGCAGCGGGGGTACGGGCACAGCCCGCAGCGCATCGGGCAGGTCCAGTGCAAAGGCCAGGCGCGGCCCCATGCGCACGGCCATGATCTCCAGATAGTCGGCCAAGCGTGCGAATTCATCCTGCAGCGGGTGCAGCGCGGAGCGGGCGCCGCCCAGGGTGGCGCGCAGGTAGGCAATCAGGTGGTCCAGCATGGCCAGGGCGCGCGACGGGTCGGTGGCGATCAGCACGCGCAGGTTGGCCAGCGTGTTGAACATCATGTGGGGCTCCAACTGGGCTTCCAGGAGCTTGAGCCGCGCTTGGGTGGCTTGTGCGCGTACCTCGCTGACCTGCGCACGCAGCGTGGCGCTGTGACCCCGGGTGTAGAAAAAATACGTACCCGCAAGCCCGGCCAGCAAGGTGATGACGACCGAAACCCTCAGCTGGGCCAGGCCACTCCCGTCCCACGATGACCAGCCGAACCACGTATCGGCCAGTGCGGTGCCGCCCAGGTAGCCCAGCACCATGCCGCAGGCAGGCAGCGCAATGCCTGGCACCCCGGCGGGCCAGCCGGTTGCGGCACTGGAGGGGAACAGATGGCGCCCAAAATCGATGCAGGCCCAAGTCAGGCTGCCGATGGCCAGGGAGTAGACAAGCGGGAGCTCGTAGGGCCGCTCGGGCTGGACTGCATACTGAATGGCGGCGATGGCCAGGCAGAAGGCAATGGTTTGCAGCAGATGCCGCAGCTTGTCGATCCAGTCGATCTTCGGGGGCCGGACTGCGGGGGCGGCAGCGTCAACTTTCACCGCGTTCGCGCTGCAACCGCTCGCGCTCCCGTCGCACCATACGCTCGCGGATCCCGCTGCCCGTGCCCAATAAAAATACCGAGATTCCGTGCAATGCCAGCCCCAATCCCCAACCCAGTAGCGGGAAAATTGACCAGGGCCGATTGCCAAATCCATAGCGTGATATGGCGAAAAGGCCCAGATTCACCAGCGTGAACACCAGTGCGTGGATGTACCAGCCGAGCTTGGCGCCGACGCGCCTGCGGGCCAGTTGTTCGATCGCTTCGGGGCTCAGACGTGTAGGCATGGAGAGCGCAATTCTAGGTTGCTGGTGGAAATGCAGAGCGCTGCGTGCGCGTCGGCCGGGCAGATCAACCGCCGTGCCCGCGCCCAGCGAGCCGCTCGCGCTCTGCTTGCACCATGCGGGCGTGCCAATCGCTGCCGCCTGACAGGAAAAATACCGCTACGCCGTGGATGAACAGACCCAGACCCCAGCCGAGCGCGGGGTATGCCGCCCAAGGGCGGCCGCTGCCGGCCGACAGCGTGACCAGCAGCAGGTTGACCAGGAGGTACACGCTGGCGTGCATGTACCAGCCCATTTTGGCCTTGGCGCGGCGCTGCGCCAGGCGTTCGAGTGCGTCGGCGCTCAGGGGGAATGGGGTGTGGACCATGGTGTCTCCTTTCAGGCGGTGGCGATGGGGTGTGCGAGGGGAGCGGTTCGTGCCAGGCGCAGAAGCCGTCCAGTGCGCGCGGCAAACACGCCGTTGAACGCGCCATACACCAGACCAACTTGCAGGGCAACGTCGTTGTCATGCGCCAGCGGCGGCTGCAAGGCCAGCTCTACGCCCACCACGTACTTCACCATAAAAATACCCACGATGAGCAGCAGGGGCCAGGCGCTGCCGGGCAGGTGAAAGCGCTGGCTGGCAGCGTCGTAGCGCGCGCCTGCGGGTGGCGTTCGGTGCAGCCACAGCGAGACCGCCGCTACGGCGCAGGCGGTGACCAGCCACGCGGCCAGAATGCCGGCGATCTGCGACGCGCCGCCAAAGGCCGAGGCCATGCCCCAGGCCGAAAACACCGCCATGGCAATCGGCATCAACAGCACCCGGCGCAGGCCGGCGCTGCGAGCAAAGCACTGGCTGGCGCCCAGCCAGATCAGGGCGGCAAGCAGCATCCACACCCAGTTGGGGGTGTGCTGGACAACGGTGAGCAGCATGCGAGGTTGCTGGGTGGCGAGGGTGAGAAGCATAGCGGAACCTTTCAAAACCAAGGAAGATGTCCGCTACTGTCGTTCTGTGCGCGGCCGCTGCCCAGGGCCTTGCGACGAAAGCCGCAAATTGCGTCGCGAAAGGCCTTTGCATGGGCGCGAACGACGCTGCCGTCCACCTAGAACCTTCGGGTTTTCAGCGCGATCGACTGGGCACAGAGCTGCTAAGCTAATTTGAACAATCAATGAAATTTTTTGAGCTCGGCTCCCATGACCCCGGTTTTTGACGCATGGCACTCTGCACCAAAGGCTGCGCGGCGACGCCTGGTAGGCGACCGGGGGTGGGCATGACGACTGATTCCACCCTTGCATCTGACGCAGCCTGCTCACTGCCGGTTGGCCTGTCGGATACGGAGCTGCTGGCACTGATCACGCGCGACGTAGGTGCCACAGTGGGCGTCTTTAATCTGCAGCTTCGTTTGATCTACTGCAACGATGAATACGCGCGCTGGTTTGGCACCGAGCCTTCCCAAGTCATCGGAAAGACGGTGGGCGAGCTCTATGGTGAGGCCGATGGCTTGCGTATCCTGCCCCTCGTGGAGCGTGTGCGGGCAGGCGAGCGCCTGGAATACCAGCGATTGCTCACCAACCCCTACGGGGCCGAGGAGTGGCGCACCATCTGCCTGACTCCGGCGCGCAATGCCCAGGGCGCCATTGCTGGCTTCGTTGCTTCAGCGATCGACGTACACGAACTGCAGGTAGCGCTCAGTGCGCTGCGTGCGGCCAATCAGCGGTTGTCGTCGCACATCGACAACAGCCCTTTGGCGGTGCTGGAGATGGACCACGAACTGCGCCTCATCCACTGCTCGGAGCGTGCCGTTCAGTTGATGGGCTGGGAGCATCAGGCGTCGGTGGAAGGCCGCCTGCTGCTGGAACTGCTTGATGCGACGGATGCGCGCCTGAACCAGGCCCTGCAGCGCCTGCAGAGTGGCCAGGAATCGCAGAATCGGGAAGAAAATGCGTTTGTGCGCCGGGACGGCACCGAAATCCATGCCGAGTGGTTCAATTCGGCGCTGACAGACGCCACAGGTCGGGTCACTTCCATCATGACGCTGGTGCAGGACGTCTCAGCAAGGGTGCAGATGGCGCGCCAGCAACACCACCAGGCCAACCACGACGCGTTGACCGGCCTGGACAACCGGGCCTCTTTTCATGAGCGTCTGGAGAGGGCGCTGGCGCAGGCGCGGCCTCCGGCCGACTTGCTGGCGCTGTTGTTCATCGATCTGGACGGTTTCAAGCGCATCAACGATCAGCAGGGTCACCAGGCGGGCGACGAAGTGCTGCGCATCGTCGCCCAGCGCCTGCTGCGCACCGTGCGAGAGGGAGACACGGTGGCCCGCCTGGGGGGCGACGAGTTCCTGGTCATGCTCGACAAGAACGTCACCCCGCTCGAACCCGAACGCATCGGCCGGCGCATCATCGAAGCGCTGAACCAGCCGATGACGGTGGGTGGCCACGACCTGGAAATTGGTGCGAGCATCGGCGTGGCCATGCACCCCCCGCTACCCGGCAAGCTGGACGTGCTCATGCACCGCGCAGACCAGGCGATGTATGCCGCCAAGCGGGCCGGCAAGGGGCGTTTGTTTTGTGCGCAAGCCGAGGGCAACTGAGGGGCTGATCTGTTCAGAGACGTCGCCCCGTCACTGCCCAGCCAGTGCCCTCCCAAGATGCCGGATGCTCCAAAAATTTACGAGCGCCGCGAAGACACCACGATACCGCCCACGATCAGCGCAAAAGCGACTGCGTGGTAGGCATGGGGCGCTTGGCCCAGGAAAGCAGCCGACAGCAGAGCGGCAAAAAGCGGCGTGAGGTTGGAAAAAAAACCCGCCACCGTCGGCCCCGCGCGCTGGACGCCTATTCCCCAGCAGCGGTAGGCAACAACCGCAGGACCGATCGCAATGAACGCCAAGGCGGCCACCAGCGGCCAGCCCCAGTCGATCTCTGTGCGCCCGGTCGCCCATTCGCCCCCTGCAAGCATGCCGGACCACCCCAGGCCAAAGACCAGCTGCGCCATCAGAAAGGCGGCCCAGTCACCGCGCAGGCGTGCGGGCTCGCTGGTTTTCGCCAGCAGCCAGCTATAGAAAGCCCAGCAGATGGTGGCGAGCAGCATGAACACATCGCCCGGCACCAGGCGCAGCGCCAGCAGCGCACTCCATTCGCCGCGGCTGAGCACCAGCAGCACCCCCATCATGGAAAGCAGGGCGCCGATCAACTGGCGCTGCGAAATGCGCGCGCCGAAGAACAAAGCTCCCACTGCCAACATCCACACCGGCATGCTGGAGCCCACCAGGGTCACGTTGATCGGCATCGAGGTCTGCAGCGCCATGTATTGGAACGCGTTGTAAAGCCCGATGCCCAGCAGCCCCAGCATCGCGTAGCGGCGCCAGTGTGGCCATAGGCCGCTGTTCCGGCGCAGTACCTGGTGTGCCAGTGGCAGCAGCAGGACAAAGGCGATCAGCCAGCGCAAAAAATTCAGCGTCAGCGGCGGCACCATGTCGTGCACCATGCGCCCCACCACGGCGTTGCCGGCCCACAGCAGGGGCGGAATGACAAGCAGCGCCGCTGTGCGGCCCCCAAGCTTTTCTTGCATGCCTTGACTGTAGCGGCCCTGCAGGGGCGCGCCTTGCAAAAACATGGCAGCATCCAAGGCGCTTTACAGAACCCACAGGAGCCCCCATGAGCCTCGCCATACAGATTCGCCAGAACGGCGGCCCGGAAGAACTGCAACTGGTGGAGGTCCAGGTGGGCGATCCGGCGGCGGGGGAAATCCGCGTGCGCCACCGCGCCATTGGCCTGAACTTCATCGACGTCTATCAGCGCACCGGCCTGTACCCTTTCCCGATGCCGCTGCAACTGGGCATGGAGGCGGCCGGCGTGGTCGAAGCGGTGGGCGAGGGGGTCACGCACCTGAACGTGGGTGATCGTGTGGCCTACGCCAGCAACCCGCCCGGCAGCTATAGCACCGAGCGTGTGATGCCCGCGCGCTGCGTCTGCCGCCTGCCCGAGGCGATCAGTTTCGAGACCGGCGCTGCCATGATGCTCAAGGGATTGACGGCGCAGTATTTGCTGAAGAAAACCTTGCCGGTGCAAGGCCTGCAGCGCGGCGACGCGGTGCTCTTCCATGCGGCTGCGGGTGGCGTGGGCCTGATTGCCTGCCAGTGGGCACGCGCCCTGGGTCTGGAGCTGATTGCCACCGCCGGATCGGACGCCAAATGCCAGCTCGCGCTGGCCAACGGTGCGGCGCATGCCATCAATTACAGCACCGAAGACTTTGCCGCGCGGGTCAAGGAAATCACCCAAGGCCAGGGCGTGAAGGTGGTGTACGACTCGGTGGGCAAGGACACCTGGGAAAAATCGCTCGACTGCCTGCGCCCCTTCGGCCTGATGGCCAGTTTTGGCAATGCCTCCGGGCCGGTGCCGCCGTTTGCGCCGGCGTCACTGGGCGGGCGCGGCTCGCTCTATGTGACGCGCCAGACCTTGTTTACCCACATTGCCACGCGCGAGAGCACGCAGGCCATGGCAGACCAACTGTTCGCGGTCGTCGAGAGCGGGCAGGTCAAGATTCAGATTGCACAGCGCTATGCGCTCGCCGACGTGCAGCAGGCGCACCGCGATCTGGAGGCCCGCAAGACCACGGGGTCAACGATTCTGACGGTGGACTGAGCCGGGGGTCGACATCCAGCAGATCACTGCGCAAACGCTTATTCCTGGCGCGGCGACTCGGCCCCAGCGGTGGGGGCCTCATTGGGCGGGCTGGCCATCTCTTCCAACTGCCTGACAAGGTCGGCGTTCGATAGCGGCTTCGTGTCGGTCGTGGGCGACGGGCTGGAATGATCCAACCAATGCACCGAGGCCGGGACGAAAAAAACGGTTGCCAGCACGGTGAGCTGGGCCACAGCGTAAGGCAGCAGGGCCTTTGCCAACTGGCGCGTGCTGACCCGCGCGAAACCGCCGCGTGCCTGCACCACCAAAATGGCGTAACCCATGGGCGGCAGCAGAAAGCCCAGCTGCAGCACCAGCAGCAGCAGCACCGCCGACTGCTGTGCGTCGCCCAGGCGCGCAATCAGCGAGGGAGCGAGGATGGGGATGACCACAAAGATCATCTCGAACGCATCCAGCACCCAGGCGCAAGCCGCAACAAACACCAGCACCGCTGCCGAGGTCGCCGCCGGACCCATGGAGGAGCTCAGCACCCAGTCCGACAGCCAGCGGTCGGTGCCCCAACCGCGAAAGACCAGACTGAAGGTGGTGGCGCCCACCAGCAGGGCAAACAGCGCGCCGCTTAGTTGCAGGGTTTGAGCCAGCAGGTGGCGCCAGTCGACAGCGCTCATGGCGCGGCTCACCAAGGCGCTGACGATCAACAGGCAGCCGCCCGTGGCCGCAGCCTCCACGGCGAGCAGTGCGCCGCTGAACACGCTGGCCAGCAAAGCCACGATGGCGCCGATGCCGGTGAGTGCGAGAGCCACGTCGCGCCGGCTTAGGCGCGGCGGAGGTTGCGCGGCCTCCGTGCTGCGCCCGTGCCACCAAGCCACGCAGGCCCACAGCACCAGCAGGGCCAGCGCGGGCAGCAAGGCGGCGCGCAGCACGTCCTGTGTATTGATGATGCGCAGGCCAGAGAGCGAAAAGCCGGGCAGGTTGCTGGCTTCGGTGTGGGCCCGCATCATGGCATCGCCCAGCAAAAGCAGGACCAGGGACGGTGGGACCACCACGCCGATGGTGGCCGCCACGCTCAGCATGGCAATGCCACGCGCCGGGGGCATGGCTTGCAATCGTGGTGCCACCAGCCGCGACAGCAGGCTGGCACTGGACGCGACCGAGCCGTTCATCGGCGCCACCAGCACGCCCACGCCCAGCGCCGCGAGCGGTGTGCTGCTTCCCAAAGGGTGCAACACGCGGTTGAGAAAGGAAAAGATGGCGTTGGCCAGTGTCAGCCGCTGCAGCAGCAGGCCAATGAACACATACAGCGGGAGCGCCTGCAAGAGGTCGTGTTCAAGCAGGCCTACCAGGCGGCCCGCCACCGCGCCCAGCAAGCGCGCATCGAATGGACCCATGACCAATCCCAGACCAGCGAACAGGCCGGAGGTACCCAGAAGCAGAGCCCAAACGGGCAAGCCGGTGCCCACGATCAGGGCGCCGAGCAGCACCAGCATCCAGAGCCCTGCGCTGTTCACGGCGCAGTCGCCTGCGGACGCAGCGCGTCTGCAAGTGCCAGCCCGGCCAACAGCCATACCGAGAGCTTGATCAAGAAATACCCAGCGTGGTCGGTTTCAGGAAAACGTTCCCAATGCGACACCGACGCCCAAACCAGAGGGGCTGATGCATACAGTACAAAAGCGGCCCACGGCGCGACACACAACGCCAGGAGCCACGCGCGCCATCGCGCAAACCGAACCTGGCTAACCCCGCCGTGGGCCGCCAAATGGAGGCCATGCCGCGATGCGGCGGTCACGGCCACCGCCGAATACAGCGCAAACACGATCTGCGCGAGATCGTTGGCTTGGGTAGATCCTGCATGAACCAGATCGCGGAGAGGCCACTGCGCAAGCAGCAGGATTGCCAGAGGCAATACCAGCCAGCCTGCCCAGGAAAAAATCTTGTTCATCGGTGGGCGTCGGCGCATAGGGCGCCGGTGGCGGACGCCATGGTACAAGCCTGCTGTGAATTCAGGGGCGCGAAAACACCAGGAGGCCGCCTGGCGTCAGCGCAAAGCCAGGGTCATGGCTGGGGCCGCCCAGTGCCGCCGCAATATTCACCCCAGGTATGGCCCCAGGCCGCGCCGCATGCGTGCCCGCTCGCAGGCCTCCGAGCCGGCCGCAAATTCCCGGCAGGGCGATGGGCGCCACTCGTAGATGCCACAGGCCGCGCGCTTGCCTAAGGTGCCGGTCAGGGCTGCGCATCGCGGCGGGCTGTGGTCGGTGCCGCGCATGCGGCAGAAGGTATCGGTGACATCCACCGTGAGGCCATCGGGCACCGCGCCGCCGTGGTCGCTGCGCTCGAAGACTGAAAAATCCACACGAAAGCTCGCGCAACAGGCACCGCAGGAGAGGCAAGGGTGCGGAGAATGGGGGTCAGATTCCAATTATTTTCTGCCCGCCGTGGGTCACGCGATGCGGCCGAGCAAAAGGTACTCCATGAGTGCCTTTTGCACGTGCATTCGATTTTGGCTTCGGCGCGCGGACTGCGTCCGCTTCACATCCGCTGCGCGGATATGAGCCTGCGCCGAAACAGGCTGCTGGCGCTGGCGCGCCACCGGATTGCATTTCATGCAATCCGGCCGAGCAGAAGGTACTCCATGAGTGCCTTCTGCACGTGCATCCTGTTTTGGCTTCGGCGCGCAGCCTGCGGCTGCTTCACGCCCGCGATGCGGGCATGAGCCTGCGCCGGAATCGTATGCCGACGCTTGCGCGTCGCCGCACCGCATGTCATGCGATGCGGCCGAGCAAAAGGTACTCCATGAGTGCCTTTTGCACGTGCATTCGATTCTCAGCCTCTTCCCAGACGACGGATTGAGGGCCATCGATGACGTCGGCGGCTACTTCCTCGCCGCGGTGGGCCGGCAGGCAGTGCATGAAGAGGGCGTCGGGGCGGGCGGCGGCCATCATTTCCTGGTCTACGCACCAGTCGGCAAAGGCCTTTTTGCGCGCCTCGTTCTCGGCCTCGTAGCCCATGCTGGTCCAGACGTCGGTGGTGACCAGGTCTGCGTGCTTGCAAGCGTCCAGCGGATTGCTAAAAAATTGATAGCTGCCAGCGCTTGTCCCGTCTGCTCCAATGGCCATTTTCTCGTCTATTTCATAGCCGCGCGGCGTGCTGACGTGCACTTTGAAGCCGAGCAGGGCGGCCGCTTGCAGCCAGGTGTTGGCCATGTTGTTGCCGTCGCCCACCCAGGCCACCGTCTTGCCGGCAAGGCTTGCCAGGTCGGGTTTGCCTTCCGAATTCGTGCCGCGGTGCTCGAGAAAGGTGAAGATGTCGGCCAGGATCTGGCAGGGGTGGAATTCGTTGGTCAGGCCGTTGATGACCGGCACGCGCGAATGTTCGGCAAAGCGCTCGATCTTGGTCTGCTCGTAGGTGCGGATCATCACCAGGTCGACCATGCGGCTGATGACCTTGGCGCTGTCCTCAATGGGCTCGGCGCGGCCGAGCTGGCTGTCGCCGGTGGTCAGGTGCACGACGCTGCCGCCCATCTGGTACATGCCGGCCTCGAAGCTCACGCGGGTGCGCGTGCTGGCCTTCTCGAAAATCATGGCCAGCGTGCGGTCCACCAGCGGGTGGTGCTTTTCGTAGGACTTGAACTTCTTCTTGATCAGCGCAGCGCGCTCGAAGAGGTACGCGTACTCGTTGGCATCCAGGTCATTGAATTGAAGATAGTGTTTCATGGCGTGGGGCGCACTGTGCGCTTCATTCGGCCAGCAGAGCTTGTACCAGGGGTGCAAGCCGCGTGGCGATTTCGTCGGCCTCGTCGGGCGTGAGGATCAGGGCGGGCACGATGCGGATCACATTCTCAGCTGTCACGCTGATCAGCAGCCCGGCCTCGGCGGCGCGTGCTACCAGAACGCCGCAGGGCTTGGTCAGCTCGACGCCGATCATCAGGCCCTGGCCACGAATTTCTTTCACGCCCGGCAAGCCCCCCAGCTCGCGCTGCAGCGCTTCCATCAGGTGGGCACCCACCCCGGCGGCGTTGGCCAGCAGGCCGTCTTCCTCGATGATGCGAATGGTCTCGTTGCCCGCGCGCATGGCCAGCGGGTTGCCGCCAAAGGTGGTGCCGTGGTTGCCCGGTTGCAGCACCTCGGCCGCCTTGGGGCCGGCGACGACGGCGCCAATGGGAACGCCCGAGCCCAGGCCTTTGGCCAGCGGCATCACGTCGGGCACGATGTCGGCCCATTGGTGGGCAAACCACTTGCCGGTGCGGCCCATGCCGCACTGCACTTCGTCGATCATCATCAGCCACTCGCGCTCGTCGCACAGTTGGCGCAGCTCGCGCAGGTATTCCACGCGCATGGGGTGTACGCCGCCTTCGCCCTGAATCGTCTCGAAGAACACGGCGACGACGTCCGGGTTGCCTTCGGTCGCGGCCTTGATGGCGGCAATGTCGTTGATCGGTACGCGGATGAAGCCCTCGACCAGCGGGCCGAAGCCGCTGTGGATCTTCGGGTTGCCGGTGGCCGACATGGTGGCAATCGAGCGGCCATGGAAGGCCTTCTCGTACACGACGATCTGCGGCTTGGCGATGCCGCGGTCTACCCCGTACTTGCGGGCAATCTTCAGTGCGGCCTCGTTGGCCTCCAGCCCTGAATTGCAGAAAAACACCTTGCTCATGCCCGAGAGCTGCACCAGCTTGGCGGCCAGCTGCTCCTGGCCAGGGACGTGGTAATAGTTGGAAGTGTGGATCAGCTTGCCGATCTGGTCACACAGCGCCGGCACGAGTTGCGGGTGGTTGTGGCCCAGCGTATTGACCGCAATGCCGGCCAATGCGTCGAGGTATTCCTTGCCGTTCACGTCCCACACGCGGCAGCCCTGGCCGCGCTCCAGCGCGATCGGCACGCGGCCATAGGTGTTCATCACGTGGGGCGAGGCAGCCTCGATCAATGCAGTCATGCGGGGTTCTCCAGGGCGGGCGCGGTGGCTCGCGCCAGCGCAAAAATGAGAGGCAATTCTAGGGCGGATGCTGCGCTGCGCTGTTGACGATTGCGCATCACTGCAATGCGGCAGCAAGCCGAGCTTGCTGCGTGGGGGCCTTGAATATGGCAATAGCTCTTATATAAGAGTTAGAATTCCTGCTGCGCCGCAACAAGTATTTTCAGCACCTCGATTGCCCAGCCGATGGCCCATTCCTCGTCTCCAGAAGTCTTTATCCAGGGCCTCACGTCCAGTGGCAAGACTTTTCGTCCGAGCGATTGGGCCGAGCGCCTTGCGGGCGTGATGAGCAGTTTTCGCCCTGGCGGCGCACAGCCGGGCAGCCACCTGCGCTACTCGCCCTGGTGCATCCCCAAGGTCATCAATGGCGTGAAATGCGTAGTGGTCAACCCGGCGCTGCGCGACTATGAGCCCATGGCCTGGGATTTCGTGATGAACTTTGCGCGCGACAACGATCTGCAGGTGGCTGAAGCCTGCCTGTTGCCCGATCTCCCTGCGCCTCCCAGGCCTTGATTGGGGCTTGGCGTCGCTCCTTAGCCTGTCGGACTTGGAAATCGTCGGCTGCAAATCGGCCACAGCGGTCCATTTTTGGCTTCGCCGCTCTTCGAGAACACCGTCTTTTTGCCCCATAGCCGGGCTATGGGGCTGCAAATTTGGCAAAAACTGTCCTCGCTGGGGCCGATTTCCGCTTTCGACGCTCCAAGTCCGACAGGCTAAAAGCGAACAATGAGTGTCACGATGCCCCAGAACGCCGCCACGGGTGGCTCACAACTTGGCAGATTGATCTGAAGTTCGCGCCGGGTGGCAATGATCGACGGTTCCTGGATGTCACCAATGGACTGCCGCGTTTCGGTGTCCATCAGCGTAAATTTTTTCCGGAACCAACCGGACGAGGTGCTCAACTCGGCCCGCAAGGGGAACTCCATCACCACCTTGGGCCGGCGCAGGCCGGGGGTTCCGGTGAGCACGTCGACTTGGGCATGAATGGTCTCCTCTGCGGTTTCCAGTGTGTACCGCACATCGTTGGTGTAACCCCGCCGAAGGTACAGGTGGCGTACCCTCCAGGCGCGGCCATTCAGACTGAGCTGAATGTCGCCTTTGGGCGCATCCTGGGGGGAGTGCACGCGCAGCCGGGCATTTTTGGCCTGCGAAAACCATGCGTAACGGAACTCGCCCAGGATCGTGGATGTACCGTCTTCCAGGAATTCGTAGGCAAAGCCGTCGAAGGCTGATTTTTGGCGCAGGATCATGGGCGTACGGTTGGGGCTGCGTCAATGTACCAAGCAGTTGTCGGCCGGAAACGCCGCCCGGAAACAAAAAAGCCGTCTTGCGACGGCTTTTTTGCTTTGCTGGCAGCGCACCCGTGTCAA
>ERZ724504.1467-NODE-1467-length-13021-cov-4.738547_pt1 | contig 13021 bp, 3 predicted proteins | sample MGYA00376037_ERZ724504 | MGnify/ENA primary metagenome ERZ724504 (study PRJEB28724, sample SAMN07190888) | wastewater metagenome | isolation source: influent of sewage treatment plant in Hong Hong | place: USA: Christiansburg, Virginia | collected 2016-03-01 ... | reverse complement strand
AGACCCTGTGGGAGCAGGCCGCCGAACGACTCCGCCTCATCCAGGAGGGCCTCCGTCGCCCCATCGACGTCTACGGCGCCACCATCGCCGACCGGCCAGCACGAATCACCAGAGCCCAAGCCGTGCATGCCCTCGAAGATCCCGACTCGGCACTGGGTCGATTGCGCACCCTCATGGATGCCTGGATCGGCCTGTGGTTCTGGCCCCTCGACAACGACGCCAAGCCGCCTACCTGGGACCAATGGTTACGCGTCGCCGAAGACCTCGTCAGGCCCGACGAACGCCACGGCCAGACCGGCCAGCTCGACATCTTCGACGATTTGCCGCAACTTCTCGCCGCCGAAGCCGACCGGCTGGAAGGTCAGGTCCCCGTCGCCGAGTTGAGGGAGCGCAACCCTTGGCTCGCCTTCGCCTGCGACGCCGCCAGAAGGGAAGGCGCCTGGCACTGGGACCTCGAGTTTGCTCCTGCCTTCGCCAAGGGTGGTTTCGATCTCCAGGTCGGCAACCCGCCCTGGGTCCGACCGCGTTGGTTGGACGATGTCGTTCTTGCCGAGCACGATCCTTGGTGGGGGGTCACCGAGAAGGCGCCCACCAAAGCACTCAAGGAGCGTCGTGCCGAGACCCTTGCTTGTCCAAATGCTCAGGCTTCGTACCTGGACGAAGTGGCTTTCGCTACTGGTGGGCTGGGACTGATCAGTTCTCCGGTGGAACGTCCCGTCCTCGCTGGCATTCAAACAAACCTCTATATGGTCTTTATGGATGCGACATGGCGTCATCAGGCGCCCGGGGGAATAGTTGGATTGCTACACCAGGAAGCCCATTTCGTCGACCCTAAAGGTGGCAAGGTGAGACGGGGGGCCTATCGTCGACTGCGTCTTCATGTTCACTTCGTAAACGAGTTGTCGCTCTTCGAGGATGTAAAACACAACAAGACGTTCGGTCTGAATGTATATGGAACCGAACGGGAGCCCAGCTTCCGTCAGCTCTCCTGGGTGTTCCACCCAGCGACTATAGGCGCCTCGTTGTCGCACTTTGGCGGTGGGCAACCTCCAGGAATCCAGTATCCGGGGGGCGGGTGGGACATCAGACCGCATCATTCCCGGGTAGTCGAAGTAGATGGACCAGTCCTCGCTCAATGGGCACTGCTTTTCGACGAGCCGGGAACTCCTGCAGCCGAAGCCCGGCTCCTCAGACCCGTCACACAGGCCGACTTGGGTGCGCTCTCGGTTCTGGCCCGTGAAGCGCCTCGCCTCTCTGATCACTCCTATCATTGGACCGCCGGGTGGCATGAAAAGGGTGCTAGGAATGACGAGTTAATTCGTTGGGATACAGAAGTCCCTGGTACGTGGGACGACGTCATCTTGCAGGGTCCTCATTTCTCAGTGGCGACCCCCTTCAATAAACAACCTAATGAGAAGTGTCAGCACAATCTGGATTACAGTGAATGGGAGCTAGAGGCCCTCCCGCAAAGCGTGATTCCACGAACCAACTATCAGCGTGCGGCAGAACCCAGACTCTTTGAGGCAAACCTGGCCCATTGGGATGGAAGACCGTCGACGGACCGCTGGCGGCACGTACACCGTGAGTTCTGCGACCCGAGCATGGAACGAACAGTTCAAGGCGCCATCATTCCCCCCGGGCCGTCCCACATCCATGCGTGCCTCACCTATGGGTTCGACCAATTGTCAGATCTGGGTCGCTGGGCCGGATTGATGGCGTCTCTGCCCTTCGACTACCTCTTCAAGGCATCAGGTGCAGGGCACGTTGCGGAGCACCAGCTATCCCGCATCCCATTCCCCAAGGCCAACGACTTTGACGCTCCCTTGCTGCTCCGCGTGCTCCGCCTCAACTGTCTAACGGCCGACTACGCCCCGCTCTGGGAGGAGCTCTACGACCCGGCATGGCAGGACGATCGCTGGACCGACCCAGACCTCACCCGTTCAGCGCTCGGCGACGTCGGACCGAAATGGACGATGGACACCCCGCTCCGCCGAGACCAAGACCGCTGGCAGGCCCTCGTCGAGATCGACGCCCTGGCGGCGCTGATGCTCGGCCTGACCGCTGAGCAGCTGTGCGCCATGTACCGGACTCAGTTCGCCGTGCTCCGAAAGTACGAGTACAAGACGGTCTTCGACGCCGAGGGCCGGAAGATCTGCGCCTACCACCAGAGTGCTGGCTATCGACAGAGCCAGCTCCAAGACCAAGCCAAGGCTGGCGACCTCCCGAAGGAGTGGAAGAACATCTGGAACCTCTACGAGAAGTACGAGGCCGACCCCACCTCAGCCGACTGGGCAGGCCACTTCACCCCACCTTTCACCAAAGCCAACCGCGAGGCGGCAATGGGCCGAGCGCGCAACCAATGACCGAGTATGCGTCCGTGAGCACCCTTTATGGTCGGGCCGCCCTGCTTCGAGAGATTGTTGGGTCGGAATCTCCCATCACGGTGTTGGTGGGTGACTCAGGGATCGGCAAGACAGAGCTCCTTGTCCATGCCCAATTGGCTACTGCGTCAGGCCTGGCGCCACCACCCATTGAGGTGTCCTCCAGGGACGGGTCGCTCGTTGAGGCAATGGCGGATTCGTTGGCGAGTGCGCTCGCTGAGGTGGTCGTCGATGGAGACCATGGCGTCCAGCTCCGACGGGTCCAGGAGTTCGTTGTTGAGCTTGGAAAGCAAGCTGGCGGATTCGTTGCCCAAGTTGTCACGGAAGCCTTCCTGCACCAGTTGAAGAAACACCTGGGCGACCGCGTGGTCGACCTTGGTGCTGAGCTGACCAAAGCTCTCAAGAACAGCAAGTACGAAACCATTGGGTCACGAATCGGTGATATTCGGAATGTGGGCGTACTCTCCGAATTAGTGGTAATCGCGATCGATGTGCGCGAGTTATCAGGCTGCTCACAACTGTCGCTGGCCCTGGACCGAATCGAAGTTCTACCTGAGGGTGATGTTCGCCTGCTGGCTGACCTGGCACGAATTCTTCCCGCCAGTGTTGTTCTGAAAGTCGGGTTACGTGATACGACTGCCGCAGGGTCTGACACGCTTCGGCTGCTTTCTGATCTGGCCGACGATGAGGTTGCGAAGGTCTTAGTAGGGCCGCTGAGCGAATCTGCGGTGAGGGAGTACCTCATCGATGCCAACCTTGACCCGGCGATAGCACCAGAAGTCTTACTTCACACCGGAGGGTATCCGCTCCATGTGGGCGACCTAGTTCGCCATATGGCGACGGGTGGAAACCTCACCGAGGCAACCACGAATGCCAAATTTGGGCGAATGATCCAATCTAGATGGGATGCGCTCACGCCGATAACCCGCCAGGTGGCGCGCCAGCTTTGCCTAACAGATCGCCCCCTACCCCTCAAGAGCACTCTGACGACGCTCGGAGTTCAGGATTCGGCCTGGTGGGACATGGTCGAGACGCTGAGAACGGAACGCATCTTCAGTCAGACGGTGGGCGGGATGCCATGGTTTCACGAGCAGCGTCGGAGAAGGTTGGTCGACAAGTTCACGGAGGAGGAGAAGGTCGCTACAGCGCTCAGGATGCTCCCCGCTGTCTGCGACGTTGCGCGTGGCCCAGAGGGCTGGGGCTACTGCACGACCCTAGCGAAGCTGATGCAGATCGCCGGTGGCTCAAAATTGGACGTGAAGCTGGGGCGTGTCGATTCGCTTAGTGATGCGGAACTAGCCATCGCCGGCGCGGCATTGGAACTTGGTGCCAACAATGCTCGCCATGCCGACCCGGAGATGCTTCTAACGCACGCCCGTCGGGCATTTAGCGTAGGAGGGGACCTGGTGGCCGCTCTCGACTCGATGGATGAGAGGGGCCTGCTGCACGTTCGTCGGATCTCCGAATTTCACGCCACCGGTGTTCTGGCGGAGTTCGACATCCTAGAGGAGGTAGCGGTCGGTGGGCTTTGCCAAGAGCGGCTGGGAAGACTGCCCGTCCGAGACCTCGCACAGGTTCTATGGGAGACCAGCCTGGGGAAGGATGCTCCTCCCGTCCATCTGGCTGTATGCGGCGTCGGGTGGGTCCACCCGGGTGATGAGATCAAACGGGTTCACACAGCGAAGATGCGTTCAAGCCGGACGATCGGCCGGTTCTACGGATGCCTTGTAGTTGGCGATTTACAGGGTGTGCCGGTCTATGCGGTTGCCTCAACCGCCGCAGATCAAGTGGCGAGGCTGTGGGAAGCTTGGTCCGGAGCGACCGGCGAGATCGGAGGTCGAACGTTCAGGGTGCGGTCGTTGCTACCAGTGCCAGGGGAACGGATGCGTGGACGGCGGTGGTCCGTCGCTGCAGACGATCTCCTAGATGGACGCGCCCCGGGCGCAAAACCGGTTGGCGCTGGCATGTCTTTGGAAGATGAATTGGAGATGACGGTCGCCGCTCGACATGTCGTTCGCTCGAACGGTCGACTGGATGAGCGGTTGGTAGCGGACATGGACGAGGACATGCACATCTACTACCAAGAAATCGACGACGAAACGACGATCGTCCAAGTTCTCGGCCAGGCTCCGGGCGTAACCCACGTCAGTTCTCTTGACCCTTGGTGGATTGGTGACACATTGGTGAGACTCCGATTTGCACAGCAACTCTCGCTACCAGCGGAACTTCGAATCGGAACCATCTCCACCGGACATAGGCGAATGGACAAGCATCCCCTGCAAACGGTCGCAGATCGATTCGAAGAATCAGTACTGGCCTTCAATCAGCATCACGACAGACATCAGGTGGATGCTAGGGAGGAACGTCTGGAGGAGTGGCTCCTTCCGCTGATGGAGTCGCGCTATCGGGACGTAGTCGCACTTTACGAAGGCGCCGAGCTGACTGGTCTGAGCACACCGACACACTGGGAAGTATTTCTCCTAGCGGTCAAGTCAAGCCGCAATCCGCTCCCAGGCATCTACGCCACCATGGCGAAGAGGCGCTCCTCGCGTTCGATCGTTCACTACAAACTTGAGCAGAGACCTTCGGCCGACACCCACCGGGTGGCTTTGAACCGAGCATTCCCAGACTCAGTCGGCGTGCCGATATTCTCGAGCGAGTTAGCGTCGGTTCTCGCTGAACTCTCCGGATACTCCAGAGATGATCTCCAGCTGTGACTTGGTGGGCCTACTTGAGCCTTTCGTGCAGCCCCGAGGTGCCGGACTCTCGAGTCTGTCTTCGAGTCGCTCCCCCGAGAACTGATCTCACGCCCGACGCCCGACGGGGATGTCCGCAACTCGAATGGGCTCGCCGAGACCCAACTCCGTTCGCACACTCAGCGGCGTCGGTCGTCAAGTGCGCAGTCGAGCCCCATAGGGCGGGTACACCGCCAGCTGGCGACACGAAGTACCATGACTGGCCCAGGGTGTAGGAGGTGCTCTTGTCAGACCTGCCAATCGATTTGTCAATCCGCGAAGCCGTCGAGCATGACCGGGGCTTCGTTGAGCGGTTGATGGTCGACGCGTTGCAGCCGTTCTATGGCGGCGATCACAAACGCCATGCTCGCCGGATTTTTGATACGCACATCTCGGGTGGTCAGGACAGGCTGGGCTTCTTCTCGTTTGAACAGAAGATGTTCATCGCGGTAGTCGGCTCTGAGCCGATTGGGATGGTACACCTGGTTGGGAAGCGACAAAACACCTACAAGATTAGTCCGCTCATAGTTGAAAAAGGGCACCGCCACGCAATGGGAGTGGGGCGTGCGCTACTGGCGCATGCGATTGAATACGCGACAACTCGGTCAGCGCGACAGCTGTACTGCACTGTCGCCGAAGAGAATCACGATGCCTATAAGTTCTTTCTGAGGAATGGGTTCATCAAGGCTGGGAACTCGCCGAGTCATTATAAGGAGGGAGTCACGGAGTCGATGCTGTACCTCCCCCTTCTCGACCTTATTGAAGACTATGATGGCCCACACGTATCGGTGGTCCCTTTGGCAATTGAACACGAGGCGGAGGTGGCAGAGCTGCTTTTGGCGACCCTTCCCCAATCGTTCCACGGCATAGACCCGACTTGGGTCGAATCACTATTCGAAGGATATCGTCGTCGGGCATCGGCGGACGTCAATGCGAAGTACAAGCTCATATGGGTAGCTACCTTGCCCTCGGGAAAGGTTCTAGGAGTTGTTGGTGCGACACCCAAGAAGGGCTCGCCCATAAAGTTGATGCCGCTGGTCGCTACAGATCAAATCGCGTTCGAGGCGATTCTGAGGGACATTCCTTTCATGCTCACAGAGTATGGTCACAAACTGTACCTGCACATGGTGCCATCGGTTGATGAGACGATAGCTCTGCAAAGACTAGGCTGGGTTCTCGATGCAGCGATGCCAGCTGCATACAACTCCTCAGTAGCCACCGAACAATGGAGTTTTGAATTGCGGGATGTAAAGGTCAGGACGCTCCGAGTGAAGAATCGGTTCTTCCAGCTAATCATGGCAGGAAAGAAGGACCTCGAGGTTCGAGTCGGATACGACAACATTAGAAAGATTCGGCGCGGAGACACGCTACGGCTCAATACTCGGGATGAGACCGGAGACGTACGTGTCACGGATGTTCGCAACTATTCGACGTTTGATGCGTTGTTCGCTCAGGAGGATGCTGGCCGAATTGCGCCCGACGACCCTGACGGTATCAAGGATCTTTTGAAGGAGATCTATCCGCCAAACAAAGAGTCGCTCGGCGTGGTGGTGCTCCAGTTGCTGCCGATGACGGATTTGAGTAAAGGATCGGACCGTTGACCGCCGATACCTGGACGGTACTCGGTACGGTTCTTACGGCCGTTGCCTTGGCGATCTCACTGGTTCAGACTATTCGATACAGGATCGCGTCGGCGTTGCTGCGACAAATCCATCAGCGAGATCAGATCGCGAACTGGGCTCTTTATGACATGATTGTCCAAACCTACGATTGCTTGCATAAGGCACGCGCCGCTGCGGGTGAAGACCCGCCCAACGAGAACGTCCTCATCGCAGAAACCAATCAAGCGTCCGCTGTTGTCAATTCCATGTGGCTCCGGACGGTTGAAAGAGCGGCGATCCTTGAGCCTGAGTTCAATGAAAATACGATTGCTCGGTGGGAACAGACTGGCCGACTTGACTCGGCGTGGCGCTTAGCAAGGGCGCGCAAGCTGCTTCCGTCGCCCCCGGCGAAGGGTGAGTCGGTCGAAACCGCGCCCGGGGTGTGAGGCGTGAACGGGGATTGGGAAGTTGTCTGGGATGCGTCTCGTGCCACGGTCGGGCGGGGGAGTTGCAGTCCGGGTCGGGATCGCGAGTCTCGGAAGGATGGCTGGGTCTTTTCTGGCTTTCTTGGCGGTTTCCGAAGAATCTGAGAGGAATTCAGCGGAATATCTCGGTCCTGGCGGCCCTCATTCCGCTTGTTCGACACGCTGGGGTTTTGAGCGTGCAACGGTCACCAAACGTGGCTTGATTTCGGCTTGTGCGCCTCTGGGCCTGGTGGGTGCTCTTGCCGCCACGTAGGAACGTGCCGGTGTCTCCTAGCCCTCAAGGATCTTGGTCCTCACCGTGGGGTGGCACAATGAAAGGGATGCCTTTCACCGCTGGGTTGGAGACCGATCAGGAATTGTCGACGAATCTTGACCGTGAGTGATCGATGATTCCGTCGCTGGTCGTCACCGAGATTCGTCAGGCGCTGGTGGAGTACCTGGCGACGACGTTTGCGTTGAGCGACGACGGGACGCGGGACGCGTTGTCGGAGTTCTTAACCAAGACCAGTGAGGGGATCTTTCGGGGGCCCTACCTGCGAGTGCGATCGCCGTTTCAGCAAGTGGGTCCAGTTTGGCAGCCGCCGCTGGAGTGGCTGCCAGACGACTTCATTCCTTACGCACACCAAGCATCTGCGTTCGCCCGGCTGACGAGCGGTGCCGAGCACCAGCCGGAGCCGACTCTGGTCACCACCGGCACAGGGTCGGGCAAGACCGAGTGCTTCTTGTACCCCATGCTGGACCACTGCGCCCGGATGCGTGACGAGGGCCAGAAGGGCATTAAGGCGCTGATCCTTTACCCGATGAACGCGTTGGCGTCAGACCAGGCCGGGCGCATTGCCGAGACGATTGCGAGCGAGACACGTCTGGCTGGACTGACGGCGGGGCTCTACGTCGGTGAGGCTGGACGACACTCGTCGATGGGGGCGGACCACCTGATCGACAAGCGGGAAGCCATCCGGGCTGATCCGCCCGACATCTTGTTGACCAACTACAAGATGCTGGACTTTCTGCTGCTGCGCAGCGACGACCGGCCGCTGTGGGCGGCGAACGCCGCTGAGACGTTGCGGTACGTCGTGCTGGACGAGTTCCACACCTACGACGGTGCGCAGGGTACCGACGTGGCGATGCTGCTTCGCCGTTTGGGCGCCACGTTGGGGATGGCCGAACCTGGCCGCCCGCTGGGGAGTGCGACGCCAGTAGCAACGTCGGCGACGTTGGGCACTGGTGACACGGCCAGCGCTGAACTGGCCGACTTTGCGGGCAAGGTGTTTGGCGTTGAGTTTCCGCCGGAGTCGGTGATTGGCGAGACCCGCCAGACCGTGGACGAGGCGTGCAAGCCGGTGGACTTCACGCTGCCGATCCCGGATGCCGCCGAGGTTGCGTTGCTGAGCGACCTGGACGACGTTGCCGTTGCGTTCTGCGTCGACCCGGACAGTGATGAGGTGTCGCCGCTGTTCGGCCCCGGTTCGGATGAGGACGATGAAGACGACGCCCGTGTGTTGCTGGGCGACAAGCTGCTGGCGCACCCGCTGACCCGTGCGGTGCTGGTGGCGGTTGGCGATCGGCCGCGGTCGTGGCCGTCGGCGGTGAAGGAGATCTTGGAGCGCGCTCCCCAGTGGGGGCGGACCTACCAGGTGGATCCCGAGTCGGTGGAGCGAGCCCTCGCCCAGTACTTGTGGCTGTTGTCCGAGGCACGGCGCCGTGGCGCCGCCGGACCAGTGCCCTTGTTTGGGGTGGAAATCCAGCTGTGGATCCGCGAGGTGTCGCGACTGCTGCGAACCGTGGACCTGGAGCCCTCGTTCCGGTGGCGAGACTCGGCTGAGGTGGTGACCGAGGACGGCCCGGTCCACGGCGATTCGCTGGAACTGCCGTCGACGTACTGCCGCCGATGCGGCATGTCGGGGTGGATGGCGATTGCGTCGGAAACCAGCGATGCGTTGGGGGTGAACCCCAACCACATTTACCGCAGCTCGGTTCAGCGCTCCCCGCTGGTGCGCACGATGCTGCTGGGCAACGCCGCCGACGAGTCGGTGCGATGGTTCTCGCCAACCGACCGGACGCTGGCTGACGCTTCGTCGGAGGGTTCACTGCCGGTGCTAGTGACTGAGGGCGAGGATGCAGCCCGACAAAGCCGGTGTCCCGGGTGTGGCGAACGTGACGGCATCCGGTTCTTGGGCCTGGCGGTGGCCAGCCTGGCGTCGGTATCGATTAATGCGCTGTTCGGCTCGAACCACTTGGAGGGTCACGAGCAGAAGCTGCTGGCGTTTACCGACAGCGTGCAGGACGCCTCGCATCGGGCATCGTTCTTTGGAGGGCGCACCCACCGCTTCAACCTGCGGGCGCTGATGAGCCAGGCGTTGGCCGACGCTGGCGAGCTGTCGGTGGCCGACCTGGGCACTGCGCTGATCGAGAGCGCCACCAACCCTCGCGAACTGTTCTCGCTGGTGCCGCCCGACCTGTTGCGCCATCCGGTGGTTCGAACCGTGTGGACCGACACGCCGTCGCCCCGGGCGCGCGACCTGCTGGCCGCCCGGTTGGGGTTTGAGGCCGACCTGGAGTTTGGGCTGCGGGCACGGGTGGGCCGCACCTTGGAGCTGTCCCGGGCGGCGTCGGCCAGGGTGGCGGTGGACGACCTGGACCACTGGGCCGGGGTGGTGGGGGAGGAGCTGCAGCGCGTGGTCGGCTCGTCGACCGACCCGTTGGCGGTAGTGACCTACGTGCGGGGGCTGGTGGAGCGCCTGCGGCTGCGCGGCGGGTTGATGAACCCGCTGCTGGAGCCGTTCGTGGACGACGGTGGCTCGCAGTGGTTCATCTGGGGAGGGCGCCCCGATGGGCTGCCGCCGTTTACCCCCGACCGGGGACGTCCGGCATTCTTCACGACGAAACCCAAGGGCGACCTTGACTCGCTGCAAGCGCTGTCGACCAACCCGACCTGGGTGGTCGACTGGGCGATGCGTTCGCTTGGGGTCACGGCGCAGGTGGGACGCGACCTCAACATGTTCACCATGGCGCTGCTGGCCGCCGAAACCGAGGCCGTGGTGGCCCGGAAGGTGTCGGGGCACACCGTGTACGGCATCGACCGGCGCTCGGTGCTGGTGAGCGACGTGGTGGACGAGGAGTCGCTGGACCTAGACGTCGACTCGGATGTTGCGCTGACCCCCAATGCGGTCCGCTGCGCGATGTGTGGGCACCTGCAGGTGGCGCCGCCCGAGCTGTTGGACGAGTGGGTGGGCACGCCGTGCCTGCGGTATCGGTGCGGGGGATCGTTCGAGCGGGCCGTGCCCCGGCCGGTGAACTACTACCGCGACCTGTACCGCAACGGGCGGGTGACCCGGGTGGTCACCGGCGAACACACCGGCCTGCTGAAGCGGGCGCCCCGGGAAGACCTGGAGGCGGCGTTTAAGGCGGGCACCGCACCCGACGCCCCCAACGTGCTGACCGCCACGCCCACCCTGGAGATGGGCATCGACATCGGCGACCTCAGCTCGGTGATGCTCACCTCGGTGCCCCGCACCCCGGCGAGCTACATCCAACGGGTGGGGCGCTCGGGCCGCTCCAGCGGCAACTCGCTGGTGACCACCTTCGTCCCCACCGACACCCACGGCCTCTACTACCTGGCCGACCCCGAGGCGATGCTGGCCGGGGACGTGCGTCCGCCCAACTGCTACCTGGACGCCTCCGAGATCCTGCAACGCCAGTACATCGCCTACCTGGTGGACCGCACCGCCGACGGCGCCATCGACGCGCCGCTGTTGCCGCGCCGCATCAGCAAGCTGATGAAGAAGGCCCTCGACACCGGCGGGTTTCTGCGGGCCGTGATCGACGCGTCGGTGGGCGACCCGTCGCACGTCGACGCGTTTCTGGAGCTGTTCGGCGAGTCGCTGTCGGAGCGCAGTCGGGATTCGTTGCGGGAGTTTGCCGCCGCCGGGATCGAGGCGCAGGTGAAGGAGGCGGTGGACACCTGGACCGAACACCAGGACGACCTGTCCAAGCGGATCAAGCGCCTGACCGCCGCCGCCGACCGGTTGGAGGGCCAGGCGGGCCGCACCGACGACGACGAGCAGAAGCTGTCCGACCTGTTGGGCCAACGCTCGGCCGTGCGTCTGCTGCTGAACGAGCACCGCGAGGAGTACTCGCTGTCGGGGCTCGAACGGCTGCGGCTGCTGCCCAACTTCATGCTGGTCGACGACACGATCACGCTCGATGCGTCGATGTGGAGCCGCGACGAATCGGGCGGGTTCCACACCGAGGTGGTGGAGTATCAGCGGGGAGGGCGACGGGGCATCATCGAGCTGGCGCCCGGCAACAGCTTCTACGCCGCCGGGCATCGCCACGTGATCGACGCGCTGGAGATCGGCACCGCCGACGCACCGGCCTACGAGACCTGGCGGCTGTGCCCGGACTGCGGATACGGCGCCATCGACGAGGGTTCGGCGCCCGCCGAATGTGTGCGGTGCCGAAGCAATCGCATCGCCGACACCGGCGCCAAGCACCAGATGCTGCGGCTGAAGCGTAGCTACGCCTCCGGTTCGGAGGAGGGCGCTCGGGTGTACGACGAGAGCGACCAACGGCGACGCGAGCGCTACAACGACGTGCTGTGCGTAGACGTCGACCCCCAGCGCATCGAAGGGGCGTGGACGCTGGCCGACAAGGCGTTTGGCGCCGAGTTTGCCGGGGGCACCCACTTCCGCACGATCAACCTGGGGTTCACCGAGCGGAGCGGCGAGAAGCGCAGCATCGCCGGCAAGGCCCACCACGTCACCGGCTTTACGGTGTGCGCGTTCTGCGGGGCGGTGCGCGACGTGCGGCAACGAACGCCCGACACGGCCTTTGAGCGGCTGCACCAGGGCTGGTGCACGGTGCGATCCGGCAAGAACACCGAACAGTGGCAACAGGTGGTGCTCTACCACGAGCTCAACACCGAGTCGGTGCGAATGCTGCTGCCCGTATCGATGTTTGAGGTGGGGGAGCGGCTGGCCTCGTTTAAGGGTGCGCTGCTGCTGGGGCTGCGAGCCGACTTCGGCGGCGACCCCAGCCACCTGGAGGTGGCGCTGACCGATGCGCCCAACGCGGCCGGGCAGGGGCGGCGCCGGTATCTGATGCTGTTCGACTCGGTGCCCGGCGGCACCGGCTACCTGGCCCGGCTGGCCGAGCCGGACCGAGTGAAGACGATCCTGACCCACGCCCGCGAGGTGATCGCCCACTGCCCGTGCAGCATCGAGGGCCGCCAAGCGTGTCACCGCTGCCTGCTGGGCGTGGTTGACCGAAACGAATACGACCTGGCCCGCCGCGATCTGGCGCTGGAGGTGCTCGACGACCTGCTGGGTGCGTGGGAACCTCAGTCGGTGGCCAGCGTGGCCGAGATCGAGATCGGCAAGGTGGAGGAGTCCGAGCTGGAGCGGCGCTTCAAGGCGGCGCTGCAGTCGTGGACGACCAACGTCGACGACGAGAACATCTCGATCACCGACGTGCCGGGCACCGGCAGGTACCGGGCGTTCGAGCTGCGCCTCGACGTTGGCGGGCTGCGCACCCGCTACCGCATCGAGGAGCAGGAGGGGTTGAGCACCAGCCCCAGCGTGCTGCCCGACTTTCTGATCACCCGCATGGACGACCGGGGCCAGAAGATCGCCGTGTTCTTGGACGGGTTCCAGTTTCACGCCTCCACCGACCTGAACAACATCGCCGCGGATGCGGCCAAGCGGCGGGGGCTGCGCAACGAGGGCCACCTGGTGTGGAACCTCACCTGGGACGACGTGGATGCGTTTCACAAGTCGGCCCTGGTGTCGCCCCCGACCGAGGCGGCCGCCCGGGTGATCGTG
>ERZ724504.1460-NODE-1460-length-13058-cov-5.797662_pt1 | contig 13058 bp, 9 predicted proteins | sample MGYA00376037_ERZ724504 | MGnify/ENA primary metagenome ERZ724504 (study PRJEB28724, sample SAMN07190888) | wastewater metagenome | isolation source: influent of sewage treatment plant in Hong Hong | place: USA: Christiansburg, Virginia | collected 2016-03-01 ... | reverse complement strand
CTAGTATTAAAACCATAATTTGGTACATGACTATTTAATTCACACGCCTTAGCACCACTTGGATATGAAGCACACGCAATGACTACACCAATGCCTTTCCCGTTTTCTTCTTTCCAGTAAATTTTTTTAGAAATATTATCTTGCTCTCCCAAATCTATTTCATAAAGTGACAAACTTGCATTAAATTTCTTCTCCGAATTAATCTCACTTATGCTCATATCTTTTCGAGCACCCATCCGTTCACTTAAATAAAATTTCAATGAAGGCGTATAATCAAAAAACGTTTTGTCGTCTCCCCACTCATCCTTCCAATTACCACGTTGTGATAAAGTGAAAGCGATGTCACTGATTTGATTTGAGGAAAGCCTAAAACCTTCTGAAGGATGCATTTCTGGCCATTTCACAAGAAATGTGGCGTTACCAATTTGATCATTACAACCTTTGGTATTATGTAGTTGATTAGAACCTTTCTCCCAATAATTAACATCTTGATATTCAACACTTGCAAAAAATAAATATCGTCGATCAATGCGCATTTTCTGATCGCCAAAACTTCCACACTCATATGGTTTTTCTTTTAAGCTCGGTACATCACTTGGTTCTAATACACTAACAATAACACTCAAAATAACGATAATGATTGGTGACAATAGTATAAAGATCAAAAAATGTTTTAGCTGAATAGGCTTTCGAAGAAAATTTAAAATCATAAGTCATCTTATTTAATTATTCATTTTTTTCATGCACTCCTAAAATTAACACAAAGTATTTGAGATATAGTATTTTTTATTCAAAATACCCATCATAAAAAAGCCCATCAAATGAGATGGGCTTTTTAGCAAGGACAAATACTTACTTCATGCTTGCAAAAACTTCTTTCGCTGCTTGCAGCGTAAATTCAATATCTTCATCAGAATGGGCAGCTGAAATAAAGCCAGCTTCAAATGCAGATGGTGCAAGGTTCACACCACGGCCTAACATGCCATGGAAGAACTTACGGAATGCATCGATATCACACTTTAACATCGAGTCGAAGCTAGTAATGTCTTCTTGATCTGTAAAGTACAAACCAAACATACCGCCGACTTGTTGTGTTTTAAAAGCAATACCCGCTTCATCAGCTGCGGCTTGTAAACCCACAAGCAGTTTTTCTAGCTGCGCTGTCAATTTTTCATAAAAACCATCTTGGCGCAGGTGTTTAAACATCTCAATCCCTGCACGCATTGCAAGTGGATTCCCCGACAGTGTTCCAGCTTGGTAAACTTTACCCAGTGGAGCAATACACTCCATCACTTCTCGTTTCCCACCAAAAGCACCAACGGGTAAGCCTGCACCAATAATTTTACCCAAGGTGGTTAAATCAGGAGTCACACCATAATGAGCTTGCGCACCACCCAATCCAACACGGAAACCAGTCATCACTTCATCAATGATAAAAACAGAACCATGTTCATCACATACATCACGAATCGCTTGTAAGAAGCCTTCGATTGGTTTGACTAGGTTCATGTTCCCTGCCACAGGCTCCACAATCACCCCTGCAATCTCCGAACCAAACTTTGCAAAGCACTCTTTTAAAGTGGCTATATCGTTATACGGAAGAGTAAGTGTGTGTTTGGCAAAGTCGGCAGGAACACCAGCTGAAGTCGCTTCACCTTCGCCGCTGGTTAACAAACCTGAACCTGCTTTTACTAGCAGTGAGTCTGAATGACCGTGGTAACAGCCTTCAAATTTTACAATCTTGTCACGACCTGTATAACCACGTGCAAGACGAATGGCTGTCATGGTTGCTTCAGTACCTGAGTTGGTCATACGAACCAGCTCAATTGACGGCATAATTTCGCAAATAATGTCGGCTAAAGTCGTTTCATGGACGGTAGGCGCACCGAAGCTTAAACCATCCACTGCAGCATTTTGAACTGCTTTAATAATTTCAGGATGAGCATGACCTAAAATCATTGGTCCCCATGAGCCCACATAGTCTACATAGCGCTTACCATCCACATCGTACAAGTATGCACCTTGCGCCTTTTCAATAAAGACAGGCGTTCCACCTACGCTATTAAATGCACGTACAGGTGAGTTCACACCACCCGGAATATGTTTGCTTGCTTGTTTAAACAATTGTTCTTGCTTTGGAGATAAGCTCATGAAGTTACTCAACTCAAAAAATAAAAAAACATCTAAAAACGCTTAAGCTTTAGATGCAAATAAATCAGCCCACTGTTCTATACGATCAGGAATCGCAGACATTGATAGCCCTAATATATCACTAATCACTGCGCAAAGGTCGGCACCAGCTTCGATCACTTCACCTGAATTTTCAACTGTTAAGCCACCAATCGCACAAATCGGCACATTCAATTTGGCTTTGGCTTCTTTTAAAGTCTCTAAGCCAATATTGCCTGCTTCTGGCTTGGTCTCAGTTGCGTAAATTGCACCAAAAGCGACGTAAGTTGCACCTTCAGCAATCGCCTTTTCAGCCAGCTCAATCGAGTTCAAACAGGTACGACCAATCACCGCATCTTTTGGCAGGCGTGCGACAGCTTCGGCAACTTCGCCATCACCTTGCCCTAAATGTACACCAACGCCATATTTAACGGCCATTTCTAAGTCATCGTTAATCACAAAAGGAACACGATACTCAGCGCACATCGCTTTCATATACTCGACTTCGTAAGCCTGTTCTTCTTTGGGTACTTTTTTACGGCGATACTGCAAAATGGCAACCTCACGTGTTGCCATTGCACCTTCTAATTTAGCCAAAAGTAGCTCTAAAGGATCATCATTTGTAATTAAATATAAACCGCGCATTTAACTCTACCTTTGGGTTATGTCGTTCTATTATAAAGCTAAAGGCTACTGATGCTTTAATGAATTGGAACTGAAAATGCGTTGCTTTGCACAAAAATCCCGCGACCAAGCTCAGGCTATGTAAAAATACCTATTGTCAGTGATAGTCGCCCCACCGCTTTCGCAGTTTAATGGATACAGAAAGCAACAAGAATAAAATAAAAATAACAACTTTATAACAAGAATAAGAGACACGCAGCGATCTGATACGGCTTTTTAGCTTTTTAAACCAGTGGTGTTTGAACAACATCATAAAAGCTAAAAAGCCGCATATTTTATTTAAAATCCACATAAAAAAAGCCTAGAGAAGGTCGCTCTAGGCTTGGAAAACTAAAAGCACTTTAAAGTTCAAAGCACTTATATATTATTTGATGAAAATATAATCAACGACCTCATTATTAGAACATTAACTCATACTTTGCAACTGTTAATTTCAAGCTTTTAATAAAACTTTCATGATGACGTCACAAAGTGCTTCACTAACTTGGAATTTTATCCAAAGCACGATCTTGTAAGCTTAAATTTCCACGTAAAACATCGGAAAACATGCGCCAGTCAGAAATAAAACTATACAAAGGCTGTTTAAAACTAGCTGGCTTATTTTTTTCAAAAACAAAATGACCTACCCACGCACAGGCATATCCAGAGACTAAGCCATATATAAAATAACGCGGCTTGCGTTTAAGTATAGCTTTAGAGAAAAAGTACAGCCCAATCGAACTGCCCGCGACGTGTAGCCGACGACTCATGATGTTGCGGTGCTCTGTTAGATAAAAACGATAAAACTGGTGATAGTCCTTAATCGGCAATTGAAAATTAGGTTCAGCGTCATGTTCCTGTTTCGGTTCAACCTGAGCATTCATCTGTCATCATCCTGATAGTTTTTTACCAACATAGCTGAAAATATGCAATCTGCAAAGTGCAATCGCCTCTAGGCGCGTGTCCACTAAAAACAGAATTGTATTTGATCAATCTCACGCTGCAACTTTGTTTTATTGTGTCGTCAAGTCTTACATACTGTCTCTTTTTCGCTACAATCCAGTGGTCCATTGGTGTGCCTTTAGCGCACATAAAAACAAACTACAGATCATGCATCTCAATACATAAAGGCTTGGCATTGACCTAGCCCCTCAAATTAGGAATTTTTCATGGTTGAAATTGAATTAAAATTTCAGATTAGCGAAGCACGACGTACCGCCCTTCTTAAAGCTTTAGATCCTAAAAAATCTGAAACGATTCAACTTCAAGCCAAGTATTTTGACACGCCTGATCGCCTCTTGGCCCAACACGGCGCTGCTTTGCGTCAGCGTCTTGAGGGTACTAGCTGGATTCAAACACTCAAAGCCGCAGGTAAAAGTCATTTACACCGTTTTGAACATAATCATCATTTGGGTGAGTTAGAGTCATCTCCTGAACTGGACTTAAGCATTTATCAAGCTATTCCAGAGGCTCAGCAAATTTTAACCCAAGCTTTAGGCTCAGATGCAGCTGCGTTAAAGCTCACCTTTGAAACGGACATCCAACGTACCTATCGCGTCATTCAGTTTGAAGACGCTGAAATTGAAGTCTGTTTGGATGTAGGAGTGGTTCGTGCATCTGGTCGAGAACAGACCATCCATGAGGTAGAATTCGAACTCAAATCTGGCTCTGTTCAGTCACTTTTGGCCTTTAGTTTTGAATGGGTGAAAAAGTATCAACTATGGTTAGATGTCCGCAGCAAAGCCGAAATGGGTAACTTACTGGCGCTTGAGCAAACAGTGAGTCCAGCACGTTTTGAAAAAGAGTTTGTCTTATCGAAAAAAGAAAGTGCAGCACATAACCTGAGTTTGTTGATTGGCCAGCAAATGCAGCATTTACTGCCGAATATTGCTGCAATTTCAGCAGGTGTTGCTGAGCAAAGCCATATTGATCAAGCACAAACTGCTTTAGAGCACTTACAACTAACCTTAGCTTTGTTTAAGGACTGGAATAGCAATATTTCTGATAAATGGGCGATGCAACTTGCCGCATTCAAACATCAGTTTGATCATTTACAACATTTGCAGCATATGCAAAGTACCCTAGGCGCTTTTCTTCAGAATCCAACCACTACAGAAAATCTTGCCAAAGACATTTTATATGCTCAAGAAAAGCTTGGAAATTTAGTTAAATCGACGCAGAACGTACATCATTATCTTGAATTATTGACCTTTAGTTTAAGTTCACATGATCAGGTGCAAAAGCAGGATTTAAAAACCTATGCGCACAATACCCTGCAAAACCAATATCGACAGCTACAGGAAAGCTTAAATGCTGCGGATATTAGTCACTTTGAAAGCTTAGATGTATTGGCGCAGAAAATTAAGGAATTGAAGTTTAGCTTTCCTATTTTAACGTCAATTTATGATGTGAAAAATTTGCAGAAATACAGTAAAGCGTTGAATGATGCCCAACAAGCCGCACATGAATATCAAATCTTGGCGACTTCTGCTGCGTACATTCAACAGACAGAACTTGAAGCCAGTGATTGGTTTGTTTTGGGTTGGCTCACGGCAAAGCTTGAAGTTTATGCCGATAAGCTTTTAGAAGCGACAGAACAGTTCTTAGTCAGCCGTAAATTCTTAAAATAACGCTCTATATACCAAAGCAGTCATGTTAAATACATGACTGCTATCCATCCTCCACAAGGCCTGACAAGCCGAAAACCACGATAGAAGATCGTGGTTGGTATATCTAAACCACTAATTTATCTATGACAAAGCGGCCTATTATCAGAACAATACAGGCTTTATATTCATTTTTATTCTTAAAAAGTAAGCCTATACATTCCTACTCAATGTAAATTTATTATCACTTCGATGTAACCATCTGTACTTATTAACTCTGCATATTTCTGACCACCATCTCATTTTAAAAGTGACATCTAGCACACTATTTCTGCTCTTTTAGCTTATACCTATTCAAATCTGGACTTTTTTTGCTCAATTTAGCATATAGTAAAACGTAGATTGTCATGAGTCAGGGCTATGCAAGAGATTGAGTTTAAGTTTCAAGTTCCAGTTAAGAAGCGTAAGGCATTGCAAAAAGCTTTTACACTGCTCAAGGCTGAGCCGATTCATTTAGCAGCCCAATACTTTGATACAGCGGATCAAACACTTGCTAAGCATTGCATCGCGATTCGACGTCGGCAGGAAAATGATGAATGGAAACAAACTTTCAAAGCAGTGGATACCGCAAAAGTATTGAGTCGCTTGGAACTTGAATTTGATATAGCGCCACCTGAGACGACTACACTCGACTTAGATAACTATAAAGATTATTCCGCTATCTACAAAAAATTAAAACGCGCTTTGGGGCTTCCACTTCCAACCCTTGAATTGCTCTTTGAAACCAACATCCAACGTTTACGCATTTTGCAGGATGTTGGAAATAGTACAGTTGAAATTGCACTTGATATTGGAAAAATTTTTGAAGCACAAAACAATGTTGATATTTTCGAGATCGAATTTGAATTAAAACAAGGATCAATAGAAGATCTGATCGCATTTATACGACCTTGGGTTCAAAAATACCAACTGAGTCTCGACACACACAGTAAATCTGACTATGGCCTTCTAGCTGTTCGTCAGCAAAGTTACTTTTCTGCGCAGTATCAAACACCTCTTGTACTGAACAGAAGCTCAAGCGAAGTTGAGGCTCTACAAAGCATAGTGGCCAATTGCTTACAGCACTTACTTCCCAATGCCAGTTCAATTGCTCGACAGCAGTACTCCAGTGAGCATGTCCACCAAGCCCGCGTGGCAATCCGCCGCTTACGTACCGCACTAAAAAGTTTTGCTGCATGGTCGGAGGCCATTCAACCACACTGGAAAGCGGAACTCACCACTATTTTTCAAGCCTTAGGTGGAACACGTGACATCGATGCGCTGAATGAAGATTTACTTCCTCAACTGATTGAGGCAGGTTATCCATTAGACCATCTTGCACCAAGTACAGAGGCCATCACTGATGTCTGTGCCCTGTTCCAACGACCAGAAACGACGCAACTTTGGCTTGAATTAATTTTATTTACAGAGCAAGAACTAGATTCGCCTTCAAAAACCAAACTGAAAAAGCATGCACTCAAAGTGATACATGCTTTACACCATAAAATATGCGCACATGCCGAGCACTTTAGCCAGCTTGAAGATGAGGAAAAACACCGTATTCGTAAACAAGTCAAACAACTGCGTTATAGCATTGAGTTTGTGACGTCTTTACTCGATGCAAAAGCATTAAAAACCTATTTAAAAAAACTCAAAGCAGTTCAGGAAGGTTTGGGGCACTATAATGATTTAGTGGTTGCAGAAGCTTTATTTCAACAAGCCCCAGAACCAGAAGCCGCTTATAGTTTTGCCACAGGATGGATCGCCGCGGAAAAAAATAGAATGCTGAAATTGGTTGAACAACAGCTGTTGCTGCTCAGTCAAACCAAAAAGCTGAAATAGCCTTTAAACCAAAATATACATCAACAGTGAAAAGCTCTTCTATAAGTGAATTTCCTGCCGACACTTAAGTTAACGATACTTTCCGTACACCTTCCACGTATTGTTGTCTGCTAAGGGGTCGTTATAGCTATCACTGCGCTGTTTACGTGGTTTGTCTCGAGCATCGACCAATTCAAAGTGTGCTTCGGTACTTAACACGATACCATTTACATAAAATCGGGTACGGGTATATTCACTCTGTCCGTGTTGAAAGACATAGGTTCTGAGATCAATAAACTCACGATGAGCAACCAAGGCGGCATTATCATCGCTGTCCAACCAAGCGCGCATGGCTTGGACTTGCTCTGGTTCAAACTGCCCACATTTTTCGATTAAGCTCGCAATGCCGCGAAAACTTTTAGACTCTTTGGCGCGGGTTTTATTAATCCGAATACGATCGACATGAAAATAAAACAGCGGTAAATTCAAATGACTAGGTAAATGAATTGCATCCAATACATCTTCTTCCATAAAGGGTTGGAACAAGTCTTGTGCCCGCTCAATCAAACCCGTCCACTGACGGTAGTAATCCTCAACTTCCGCTTTCGTGCCGTAATAGATTGGTAAGCCTTCAACATTGGCTAAATTTTGTGGTGGCCAAATATTTTGACGCAATAAAGCAATATCACTTTTTAAACTTTGTACCGCAATCGCGTCTTGCATGGATATTCTCTATTTTATTGCTTAGGCTATTTTTAGATTAAGGCAAAGGTTTAGTTTCTGCAAGGCTTTGCCTATAATGCAGTCTGAGTTATTTATGTATTTTAGGACAAGTTCATGGTTCAGAAGATTGAAGCAACAGATGTAACCGAAGAAGAAGCGTTGAATGCTGCTTTTTTTGAACGTGCAGATGAATTTATTAAGCAAGCCAACGATTTTTGTCGCACTGAAAAAGGTTCACAAGTGAAACCTGCTGAAATACGTGGCCAAGTGAGTGCTGCGATGTTGTTTGGTACAGCCCGTTTTAACACATGGGTGGCAGCCAACAACTTTAAAGATGGCGATGAAATGCGTGATGCCAAAGAACAAGTGATGTCTTATATTTTGCAGCAGTTCCAAATGATGCTTGAAGACAACTATGACGAATATTGTGAACAGTTTGAAAACTACCTTCGTTTCCGTCATAACGAAGAATTTCATGCCAACAAGCATGACCACAAACACGATCACTGATCAATCCAAGCCTGCTTCGTGCAGGCTTTTTTCATTTCGTCATATTTGAAACGAAATACAATGTTGCAACACTTCAATTTACAGTAAGGTAATCGCTAAGGAATATGACTTAGGGAAGAACATGCAGCATTTGGACTTTGCACTCATCGATCCGCACATCCACCAGTGGGACCCATATAACACGCCACATGCAGCGGCTTTGGCAGTCAAATTATTGGGCAAGCATCCTAAGCTTTTGGACAAAATGGTTCGTTTGGTGAAACCTAAAGACCTGATTGAAACCATCGGTCTAACCCGTCATATTACACGTCCGTATTTGCCCGAAGACTATAAACGCGATACTGGCCCATACACAGTAGAACAAGTGGTGCATGTCGAAGCCAGTTGGCATCACAGCAAAGGCAAAGGTGTGGTTGAGGAAACTCAGTTTATCGAGTCTTTAGCTTTTGGGGCAGATACGGTCAAATTGGGTGGCATTGTCGCAACAGCTGACCCGCGGGATCGTAACTTTAAGAAGATCCTAAAATTACATCATAAAGCTTCACCACACTTTCGTGGTATTCGTAAAATGGCGTCTTTTCATGAAGACAAAGCAATCCATGCGTGGACAGATGAGCCACACTTATATCGCAATAAAAAATTTCTCAAAGGCTTCGAAGTGCTGTCCCAATACAACTTGAGTTTTGATGCTTGGGTTTATTCCACACAGCTTGAAGATGTAATTTATCTGGCCAAGCAGTTCCCAGAAACTTCCATTGTGCTAGACCATCTAGGTACACCCGCGGGTTTATTTGGCCCAATTGGTGCAAATACAGGGATGACACAGACGGCGCGGGAAAATATTTTCTTCCGTTGGAAGGACGACTTAGCAGAACTCGCCAGTTGTCCAAATGTCTATACCAAAATGTCAGGTCTCTTCATGCCTGTATTAGGACATCGTTTTCATAAAGAAGGCCGACTGGCTTCCAAACAAGAAGTCTTTGACCTTGCACATCCCATGATTACACATGCCCTCGCCTGTTTTGGCACCTATCGGGTGATGTTTGCCTCTAACTTTCCGATGGATTCGGTCAGTACATCGTTAGTGAATATTATCGATGCATTTAGTGATGTCGTCGCAGCCTATGACCCTGATGCTTTAGAGCGCGTATTCCATCACAATGCCAAACAGTTTTATCGGCTTTAATTGAAAAAATAAGAAAACTAATTTCTAAAAGCTATAACAAAAATAACCCCTCAATTTTGAGGGGTTCTTTTAAATGAAAACTGAAATCTTTACTTTTTCAGCGCTGGTTGCGCTTTGCCATATTGGTCAGCCATCACTTCAACCAACTGATCCAGCTTAATATACTTCTGAATCACCGCATCAACATCGGCTTTGCCAATTTTTGCCAATGCTAAATCACGCTGTTCGCGATCCAGTAAAGTACGATTTCGCTTCATTTGAGGAATTAACATACGATGGATATTGCGACTATCTTCAAGTGCAGTCACACGCTTTTTCAAAATATCAGCCTTGGCAGCTTCCACTTCCTGTTCAGTAACGCCTTTGGCCAGTAACTCATTCAAGACTTTATACACCGCCTGAGACACTTGAGCCGATTTGCCTGCGCTATAGTTTGCATCAATCGTCAGCGCTCCTGACTCCGTCCAGTCATCCAGCGAAATGCTGCTGCCAAAACCATAGACCAAGGCATTCTTTTCACGTAGCTCTTGCGCCAAACGAGAAGATAATTGTGACTCACCTAAGATGTGCTCGAGTACCTGTAAGGCAGGTGCATCTGGGTGGTATGTGCCCACAGGGAACGTCATAATGCTCTGATAGCTACCAAACTCACGCTGCTCTGACAGTGCATGTACACGCTGCGCTTTATATGCAGTAAAGTCAGAAGTAATCCGCTGATAAGGCGCTGCCGAATTCCAGTTTGCAAAAGCCTGATTTAAAGTCTTTTTCATCTTTTTCGTATCAATCACACCCGTCACCGAAATTTGTGCATGATTCATCGCGAAAAACTGCTGATACAACTGTTTAACCTGAGCTTGTGTTGCGGCCTGATACTGCTTCTTGACATATTCAGGCTCGAAGTGATGTCGAATATCCCCAATTGGATAAGTTTCAAGTAAACGAGCAATGGTTAAAGCCGCTACAGTTTCAGGTTCAGTATACGGTCGATCTAGACTTGCTAAGCTTTGTGACTTAATCAAATCAAACTGGCTTTGTTCAAAGGTTGGATTTTTAAGTACATCGATCACGAAGTTAAAAAATTCATCAAACTTTTCTTTCTTCGCCACGATTGAGATATTAATCCCATTGCCATTACTTGAGGCACTTGCTCCACCGCCCGCATCAATCGAATGATCGGCAATATCTTGCAAACTATATTGAGTTGATGCTCTGAGCAATAAATAAGAAGTCAGATCTAACAACTCTGCTTTATTAAACAAAGTTTCTGCAGTACCAAAGTCAATTGAAATGGTGGCATAGGTCTTATCATCACGCGTAGTACTTGGGTACAGCGCATATTGCATGCCATTTTTTAACTTGCCACGCTGAATTTGTTTTTCAGCACTTTCTAAATACTGCTTTGAGCTTTTTACATATCCAGCCACTTCTGCCTTATACGCACTGACATCTTTCAATGGTTCTTCGGCAACGGCTTGTTGGTCTAAAGTTTTTGCTGGGGTCGCTGCTGCCGCTTGTTCAAGTGCTTTTTTCTGATCTTCTGGGGTCGGTAAAATAGTGCCTGAAATACGATGCTCGGGTACTAAAAAGTCATCTAAACGTTGGTTCACATCAGTAACGCTGAGCTGTTGTAACTGTTGCTGATCTTTAAAGTATTGTGTCCAATCACCATTGGCAGAAACCACGTAGTCACTGAGCATGCCACCGACTGCTGTTGCACTGCTGAACATGCTTTCTTGTGCATTTTTAATCATGCTCTTCACACGGTTGAGCTCAACCTCGTTGAAGCTTGGTGTTTTTTCTACCCCAGTAACCAAAGCCGACTCGACTTTTTTCACATCATGGTTCGGTGCATAAACTGCGCCCATAAACACCATATTAAAATCTTGGTCTAACCATGTGGTCGACTGAACTGCTGTCGCCGTTCCCGTTTCTACAATGCTTTGGTACAAATGCCCACTGGGTTGCATGGTGTATAAATACGGTGACACCGCCAACGCGGTCTTAATGTTCTCATTTTTACCATTCAGGTAGATATTATATTTGGCGAAATTACTGCCTTTTTTCACCACAAACTGGCGATCTTTAATCTTACTGGCATCTAAGACAGGCACTTTGACTTTCGCAGGCACAGCGCGCGCTTTAATCGCACTAAACTTTTCATCAATCTGCTTCAGCACAGCGGCTTGGTCAAACTTACCCGAAATGACAAACACCGCATTATTCGGTGCATACCAGTCACGATAAAACTTATTCAGCTCAGCCATTTTGATTGACTGTAACTCATTTAAATCACCAATCGGTAAACGCCCTAAATATTGATTGCCATAAGCGGACTTCCACATCTGATCCATGAGTACCGAAAATGGCTGATCCATACGGACTTCACGCTCACGTTTCACAATCGCGATTTCAGACGGTACATATTTTTCTTGGAGCACCAAACCATCCATACGCTCGGCTTCAAGATGAATCAGCTCATTAATCGCATTTTGTTCAGGACGAACTACATTAATATATTTGGTTGAATAATAGTCCGTGCTGGCATTATTCATTAAACCGTATTGATCTAAACGGCGCTGAAACTCGTCCCCTGGAACATTTTTAGTTCCCTTGAACGCTAAATGTTCCAGTAGGTGCGCCAAACCGCCCTTACCTTTGGGATCGTTCAATGAACCAGTCAAATAGACCATATTCATATACACTTTATTTTCTTTATCGTTTGGCGCAAGAATAATACGTAAACCGTTATCTAATTTATATTCTTCAATTTTCTGTTCCGATTTTACCAATACGGGTTGTGCCCATACTGTGCCCCCAAAGCCAAGTAGCAATACCGACAAACTCAATGTTTTAAAACGCATAAACATTATTTTTCCAAATAATTCGACAAAATATGAATGATTCTCAACATCATAGAGGAAAGTGAAATTATTTTTATAGTAATTTGGTGAAAAATAGCATTTTAATCAATGCTTATTTTTCACCAGTAGTTTTAATTTAAGAGAATTACAACTTAATCTAAGTAAAGTTCAGCCGTCATATATAACTTGGCATAGCCAGAAATTTGGATCCGTGTTTCAGACTGGATATCACAGTAAAGCAATCCTCCTCGGCTCGATGCTTGATAGGCAATCAATGAGGTTTTACCCAACTTCTCCGCCCATAGTGGTGCAAGACCTGTATGCATGGAGCCTGTCACAGGGTCTTCATTGATGCCTTTATGCGGTGCGAAATAACGCGCGATATAATCATAGTCTTGAGACGTTGAGGTCAGGGTAACATCCAAGTTTTCAGCAGTAATCGCAGTACTGACTTTGTGCTTTTCTGCCAGTTGACGAATT
>ERZ724504.1444-NODE-1444-length-13113-cov-4.746516_pt1 | contig 13113 bp, 7 predicted proteins | sample MGYA00376037_ERZ724504 | MGnify/ENA primary metagenome ERZ724504 (study PRJEB28724, sample SAMN07190888) | wastewater metagenome | isolation source: influent of sewage treatment plant in Hong Hong | place: USA: Christiansburg, Virginia | collected 2016-03-01 ... | reverse complement strand
CGAGTACGTGGTTCTGCTGTAGGTATTACAGTATTGACAGTAGGAGAAAAACAAACAATCAATATTCCAGCAGCAGAAGCTCATGGTGAAACAAGTGCAGAAATGATTGTTGAATTTCCTCGAGATCAATTTCCTGCAGATATGGTACCAGAAATTGGAATGCAATTAACCATGAACAACAATCAAGGACAAAGCTTTCCTGTAGTAATTGTTGAAGTAAAAGAGGAAGCTGTTATGTTAGATGCCAACCATCCATTGGCAGGTAAAGAATTGGTTTTTGACTTAGAATTGGTTGAAATTGCTGGAGCAAGTCCATTAATTATTATGCCTTAACTCCATATTATTATTAACTGCCCTTTTTTAAAGGGCAGTTTTATTTTACGTATAAAATTTAATATAATGAGTTACAAAGTTCCTAGTAATACTAAAATTGGGCACATTCATTTAAAGGTGAGCGATTTGCAAAAAGCACTGAGCTTTTATGTTGATTTGTTGGGTTTTGAAGTAACGCAGTTATATGGCACACAAGCAGCATTTATTTCTGCAGGAGGTTATCACCATCATATTGGGTTAAACACTTGGCATAGTAAAGACGCAAAACCTGCACCATTACAAGCTCCTGGACTTTTTCATACTGCTATACTTTACCCAACCAGAAAAGATTTAGCCATTGTTACAAAAAGATTAATTGATACCAACTATCCATTAACTGGTACAGCAGATCATGGGGTTTCTGAAGCAATTTATTTGAACGACCCAGATGGGAATGGTGTTGAACTTTATTGGGATAAACCAACCAATGAATGGCCTAAGGATGAACATGGAAATTGACAGATGGTAACTGAGTATCTAGATCTAAGCAATCTTTTAGAACTTGCCGAATAAACTAAACAGAACATTTGTTAGTTTATTTGCAACACTTTTTTGTAATAAAGCAGTAGAATATATAAAATCACTTTGGTTTTATATGCTGCAATCTTATATTTTTGCTACTCAATTTTAATCAATCAATATTATGCGATCAATTGCTTATAGAGAGGCCTTAAGAGAAGCCATGAATGAAGAGATGAGAAGAGATGAAAGGGTTTTTTTAATGGGTGAAGAAGTTGCCGAATACAATGGTGCTTATAAAGTTAGCCAAGGTATGTTGGCTGAGTTTGGTGATAAACGAGTAATAGATACACCAATTGCAGAGTTGGGTTTTGTTGCTATTGCTGTTGGTGCAGCTCAAAACGGATTAAGACCAATTGTTGAATTTATGACTTGGAACTTTGCCGTTTTACCGTTAGATCAAATTTTAAATACCGCTTCTAAAATGTTGGCTATGAGTGGTGGGCAAATTAAATGTCCTATCGTTTTTCGTGGAGCCAATGGAAGTGCTGGTCAACTTGGTGCACAACATAGCACTGCATTTGAAAGTTTATATGCCAATATTCCTGGTTTAAAAGTGGTTTCTCCAAGCAATCCATACGATGCGAAAGGGTTGTTAAAACAAGCCATTCGTTACGAAGAAGATCCTATAATGTTTATGGAAAGTGAGGTAATGTATGGTGAGAAAGGTGAAGTACCAGAAGAAGAATATTACATTCCATTGGGCAAAGCCGATATAAAAAAAGTGGGTAGAGATGTTACAATTGTTTCTTTCAACAAAATGATGAAAGTGGCTTTAGGAGCTGCCGCTGAATTGGAAAAAGAAGGCATTAGTGCAGAAGTAATCGATTTAAGAACCATTCGTCCGTTAGATTGGCAAACAATTTTAGAAAGTGTAAAGAAAACAAACCGTTTAGTAATTGTTGAAGAACAATGGCCATTTGCATCGGTTAGTTCAGAAATTACCTACAGAATTCAAAAAGAAGGATTCGATTATTTAGATGCACCAATAAGAAGAATAACCAGTGCCGATGCTCCAATGCACTATGCTGCTAATTTAACAGAATTGGCTTTACCTACTATACCTCGTGTGGTTAAGTTGGTAAAAGAAGTAATGTATTTACAAAAATAATTGGTAAATATATTTTAAAGTAAGCCTTGCTTTTAGCAGGGCTTTTTTGTATTCCAAATTCAAGAGAAATGATAAAAAAAGAAATCCCTGCAAGAGTTACCTTACAGGGATTATATGAGCAAGCAACCGAACACTAATTAAATAACTTTCAATTTCTTGAAAGCGATTTAGCAAAGTAGCAGATTTATTTTGAAACTAACAAGAGTTAGTTTTCTTTTTTTGAATTTATTTTCCAAAAATCGTATAAACACAACTAAACTAAGGTTGCTCCTTAACCTATATTAAGATACTTTTGCATTTTTAAAGTAAAGAATATGTACACGATTAATGTAAAGTTTGAACAAAAAGGATTAGAGCCAATTACAATAGAAACCAATGCAATAGGAGATAGTTTATTGGAAGTTATATTAGACAATGGCCACGAATTGCACCACAATTGTGGAGCTGTTTGTGCTTGCAGTACATGCCATGTATATGTTGAAAGTGGGGAAGAGTTTTTGGCAGAATTGAGCGATAGAGAAGAAGATTTTATTGATAGAGCAGTAAATCCAAGAATCAATTCTCGTCTAGGTTGTCAATGTGTTTTACAAGAAGGCAGTGGAACAGTAAATATTACCTTACCAGATCAAACCCAATTTTTGGGAGAATAAACTTCATGAATATTAATTTTAGCAAATATTCCGATGGATTGGTTCCTGCAATCATTCAAGATTTTCAAACCCAAAAAGTTCTAATGTTGGGTTTTATGAATAACGAGGCTTTGCAGCAAACTTATAATACAGGCAAAGTAACTTTTTATAGTAGAGCTAAGCAAAGGTTATGGACTAAAGGAGAGCAAAGTGGTAACTTTTTAAACCTGAAATCTATTACAGTTGATTGCGATAACGATACTTTGTTAATTAAAGTTCAACCACAAGGGCCAACTTGCCATACAGGAGCAGACACATGTTTTAATGAGAAAAATCATTCAGATGATTTTTTAACTTATTTAGAGCAAATTATTGAACTAAGAAGTAAGGCTTCTCCAGAAGAATCGTATGTATCTAGAATGTTGCAGAAAGGCATCAATAAAGTGGCTCAAAAAGTAGGAGAGGAAGCTATAGAATTGGTAATTGAAGCAAAAGACAACGATGAAACTTTATTTTTAGGAGAAGCAGCCGACTTAATGTTTCATTATTTACTTTTACTTAACGCTAAGGGCTTTAAATTGCAGCAAGTAATTGAAGTTTTACAAAAAAGACATACTAAATAATATGATAAAAAAAATAATTGCAACATTGCTTTTACCCATTGGAGTGTTGGCTCAAAACAATCAAGGTTTTTCAATATCTGGAAGCATTACTGGATTGAAAGACAGTACATTGGTTTTTTTAACTGATGGAGTTAGTGGCACTGCAATTGCACAAGATTATGCCATGAATGGAAAGTTTGTAATTACTGGCAAAATTGATGAGCCAAGTATTCATAAACTAAGTTTTACAGGAATTAAAGACGAAGTAGATTTATTTTTTGGGAACGATAAAATGAACATTTCTGGTTCCACCACTAAACTTACAAAACCTGTTATAACTGGGTCTAAATTGCAAAATGAGTATGATGCTTATATCAAATCTTTTAATCCATTAAGAGATAAATTAAATGCGTTGGTTACTAAAATTAATCAAACTCCAGAGGGTAAATTGAGAGATTCATTAATCAATCAATTCAATGGTACAAAAGTAAAAGTTGTAGCTCAGGTAACTAGTTTTACAAAGCAATATGCTGCATCGCCAGTGAGTTGTTTTGTGTTGTTTATGGTAAACCCTGTATTTGAAGGTGGGGTTCCTGAATTAGAAAATAGATACAATGCTTTGCAAGCATCAGCCAAAAAAGGTTCTTTTGCAAAACTCATTCAAAATACAATTGCACAGTATTATCAAAACTTAAAACTGGAAGAAGAAAAAGCTGCAGCTTCAGATAATATTGCTGTAGGTAAAGAAGCTCCAGATTTTACACAGAATGACGTAAATGGTGTTCCTGTTTCGTTGTCTTCATTTAGAGGCAAATATGTGTTGGTAGATTTTTGGGCTAGTTGGTGTGGTCCATGTAGAAGAGAAAACCCCAATGTAGTTGCTGCTTACAATGCATTTAAAGATAAAAATTTCACTATTCTAGGTGTGTCTTTAGATAGACCAGATGGAAGAGATGCATGGTTAAATGCCATTAAAGCAGATAATTTAACTTGGACACAAGTAAGCGATTTGAAATTTTGGGAAAATGCAGCAGCTAGAAAATACAACGTTAGTGGCATTCCATTTAATGTATTGGTAGACCCCAATGGTAAAATTATTGCTGTTAACTTACGTGGCGATGATTTGCATAAAAAGCTAAAACAAATTTTAAAATAAATATTTAAAAATCTATTTTCAAGTTACGCAATGTAGTATTGCGTAACTTTTTTTTATTTAACACATTATGAAGCCATTAATTGCAATTACAGGAAACAGTGGACAGTTGGGTAAAAGTTTACAACAAATTAGCAGCAATTATCCAAACTATAGATTTTTATTTTTAAGTAGACAGGAAATAGATTTAGGCGATTTAGCATCTATCGATCGTTTCTTCCAAGGTCATAAACCCAATATTTTTATTAATTGTGCAGCATATACAGCAGTTGATAAAGCTGAAAATGAACAAACACAAGCACTTACCGCAAATGCAATGGCTGTAAGCAAAATAGCACAATATTGTGCCAGTATTAATGCAACATTAATTACAATATCTACCGATTATGTTTTTGATGGAAATGGAACAACGCCATATACCATTCACGAACCAACCAACCCTATAAATTATTATGGTTATAGTAAATGTTTAGGCGAAAAATTAGCAATGGAAAATAATGCCAATACCATTGTTATTAGAACTTCATGGGTATTTGCACCACATGGTAGCAATTTTGTAAAAACCATGTTGCGTTTGTTAAAAGAGAAAGCATTTATAAAAGTTGTATCAGATCAAGTGGGTTGCCCAACTTATGCACCAGATTTAGCAGAAGCCATCATGCATATTGTTGAACAGTTGCCTACAAATTCTAAAAGAGGAATTTATCATTTTTCAAATACGGGTATTATTTCTTGGTTTGAATTTGCAAGTACAATTCAACAACTCACAAAAATACATTGTACTGTAGAGCCTATACCAACATCTGCTTATCCAACACCAGCAAAAAGACCATCATATTCAGCCATGGATTTACATGATATTCAAAATGATTTTGGTGTACAATTAACCGATTGGCAAACAAGCCTAACAAAATGTTTAACAGCTTTACAGGAGTTGTAAAAAGATAAAAAAATATTTTATTCAATTTATTCTGCCCCTACATTTGCAACTCGATTTAATTTTCACAAAAGTAAGATTGCGGGGGGAACAAATGGTTTTAAAACATTTGCTGTAATACCGTGTAATTACATTAATAAATGTACACATGAAAGTAATGAAGTTTGGAGGCACCAGTGTTGGAAAGCCTGAACGTATGCAACAAGTAGCACAATTAATTACCAAAAGTAATGAACCTACAATTGTAGTTTTAAGTGCCTTAAGTGGTACAACAAATTCGTTGGTAGAAATCAGTAATTGTTTAGCACAAGGAAATAAAGAAGGAGCTAAACAAAATATTGATAAGCTAGAAATACAGTATAAAAACTTTGTAATTGATTTATTAAAAAAAGAAGAGTTTCAAGCAAAAGCGTATGCTATTGTTGAAGAACATTTTGAGTTCTTAAATATCATTTTAAGAATATCTTTTAGTGAAGCATTGAATAAAGATATTTTGGCTCAAGGTGAATTGATGAGTACTAAATTGTTTTCAGCTTACTTAGAAGAATTAGAAGTGGATCATTTCTTTTTACCAGCTTTAGAATTTATGACCATTGACGGAAATGAAGAACCACAAGTTGGAAGCATAAAAGTAAAGCTGACGCAACTCTTGCAACAGCATACTGATAAAACACTTTTTATAACACAAGGATATATCTGCAAAAATGCAAGGGGAGAAGTTGATAACTTAAAACGTGGTGGAAGTGATTATACAGCTTCGTTAATTGCAGCTGCAATTAAAGCAACAGTTTGTGAAATATGGACAGATATTGATGGTATGCACAACAACGATCCAAGAGTTGTAAATAAAACAGTACCAGTTGAACAGTTAAGCTTTGATGAAGCTGCTGAGTTGGCTTATTTTGGTGCAAAAATTTTACATCCTGCATGTATTTGGCCAGCACAACATTACAATGTTCCTGTAAAGTTGTTAAACACAATGCAACCCAATGCAGCAGGTACAACAATTACAGCAATTTCTACAACCAAAGGTGTTAAAGCAGTTGCTGCAAAAGATGGAATTATTGCTATTAAAATAAAAAGTAGTCGTATGTTATTGGCGTATGGCTTTTTAAGAAAAATATTTGAAGTATTTGAAAAATACAAAACTTCAATTGATATGATTACAACTTCTGAAGTTGCAGTAAGTGTAACCATAGATACAGATATTTATTTAAATGAAATTACCAAAGAATTGGCACCTTTTGGAACTGTTGAAGTTGAAAAAAATCAAACCATTATTTCTATCGTTGGTAATGAAATTAACAACAACGGGCAAGCATTGCAAAGTTTATTTTCAGCAGCCCATGGTATACCAGTAACAATGGTTAGCTATGGAGGAAGTTTGCACAATATTTCATTGTTAATTCCAAGTACACATAAAATTCAAGCATTGCAAGCTATTAATAGTGGTTTGTTTGGGTTGTAATTTGAGGCGTAATGCTTAATCTTTATTAAAAAGGGAATTTGCGTTTGCAAATTCCCTTTTTAATAAACTCAATAGTAAGTTAATGAAGCTATTCGTTATTCTTATTTAAACTTAATTTTTATCAAAATGCTAAGTAAGGTTACAAGCAAATTAAGTTTACCTTAAAAAGAGGTAAAAAGTTACTTATATGTGCTTTTATATGCGTAGTTTTCTTGTTGGTAATACCATACATGTTAGATTTGGTTTACCCTAATGAAAGCTTGCAAAAAATCCTATTGACCCTTTTGAACAAACCAAACTTAATTAACTAAAACAATTTGTTTATGAAGAAGATTTTACTCTTCCTTTCTGTGCTACTAACTTATAGTAGTTCATTTGCACAAATCGATGTAACTGCAACAAGTGGAACACCTTTCGCTTCTTATGCTACATTAAAAGATGCTTTTGATGCCTTAAACTCAGGCATCCAAACTGGTACTATTACTATTGCTATTTCTGGTAATACTACAGAAACTGCTTCGGCTGTTTTAAATGCTAGCGGTACTGGTGGGGCAAATTATACTAGTATTACAATTTCTCCAACTGGGGGAGTACTAAGAACAATTAGTGGTAGCTTGGCTTCAGCTCTAGTAGACTTAAATGGTGCAGATAATGTAACAATTGATGGGTTAAATACTGGAGGCAATGCCCTTACGTTCGACAATCAAAATACAGGTATTGCAGGCACAACAACTATTCGTTTTATAGGCGATGCTACCAACAACACAATTAACAATTGCACCCTTCTTGGTGCTTCTACAAGTGCTTCAACTGGTACAGTATTTTTTTCAACTGGTTTGGCAACTGGTAACAGCAATAATATGATTAATAATTGTACTGTAAGTGGCTCGGGTGCAACTTTTGCCACTAATGGTATTTTTTCTTCTGGAACTGTAAATTTCAATAACAGTAATAATACTATTCAAAATTGTAAAATAGAAAATACTTTCAGCGGTACTCTAGCTTCAGTTGGTATTTTGGTTGCTACCAATAACTCTACTTGGACAATTCATAATAATAAATTTTATCAAACTGCAAGTAGAACTTACACAACAGCTAATACACATAGGGCAATTCAGGTTACTACTGGAAATGGATATACCATTACAAACAATGTAATTGGATATGCATCAAACACTGCAACTGGTATTTATACAATGTTAGGAACCATAGCTACACGTTTTATAGCTATAGATTTAGCAGTGGGTACTACAGTTGCTACATCTGTACAAAACAATACTGTTTCTTCAATTTCTTTAAATACTTCAAGTGGTGCAGCAACAGCAAATGGTGTGCTTTGTGGATTAAATATTACTGCTGGTAATGTAAATGTTGGAAATATTACTCCAAATACCTTTGGGGGTGCTTCACCTACGCTTAATTCCCTTTCAGTAATTTCTACTTCAACACAAGGGTCTGTAGTAGGTATCAATTCAAGTTCAACGGGTGCTATTCTTATTCAAGGCAATATATTTGGTGGTTTTAGCTCTGGAAATACAGCTGCAATAGGTGGTGGCGTTTTTGGTATTAATGTTAGTGGTGCAGCCGCATCTATGACAATTACAAATAATATTATTGGTAATACTACAGCAGATAATATGAGGGCTGGAATTAGTGGAACAACTACCACTGGGTCTAGTATTGCTGTAGGTATAAATGTAACATCTGCAGCTGTTGTACTAAATGTAACTGGCAATACTGTGCAAAACTTTTCCTCATTTCAAACAACTGGAACTGGCTATGCAAGAGGTATTGTTCAAACAGTTGCAGGTACAGGTGCTGTTTTTAATGGTAACACAGTAAGAGAATTAAAAACTGGAAGTGCACTTACTGTTTATACAAGTGGTCTTGTTTCGGTAGCAGGAATTTATGTAGCAGCAGGTACAAATCCATCTATTAATGGTAATACTATATATAATTTATCAAACATTAACACAGGTACTGGCAACTATACAGTTGCTGGTATTTCAATTGCAGCATGTACAAATATGTCTGTCTCTAAAAATGTGGTTTATGGATTATCGAATGCCGGAACTGGAACAACTGCAACAGCACCACCAGTAATTTGTGGTGTTTTATTGCGGTCTGGAACAACAGCAACGAACATATTTAACAACATGATTTCTTTAGGTAATGGTATTACAACCAATACAACAATTATTGGAATTTTTTCTAATCACGGCTCAACTCCAAACCCTACTGTTAATGTTTACTACAATAATGTGAATATTGAAGGAACTGCAGCTGCTGGTGCACTTGCTAGTTTTGGTTATGTTCGTGGAGATTTAACTCTAACTGCAAGAACCCCAACAGTAGATATTCGTAATAATATTTTTACCAATACTCGTACTGGTGGTACAGGTAAGCATTATGCAATTTCTAATAATTATGGGGCAACTACTGCTAGTGCTACAGGTTGGGCAGCAAATGCTTCTAATTTTAATGTATTAAATGCCAATGCAACTACTATTGCATATTGGACTACCGACCAAACTTTTGCAACTTGGAAAACAATATCTTCTAGTGATGCCAATTCTTTTTCGGGTGTTGCAGTTAATTATGCAAATAGTGCAGTTGGAGATTTACATTTAAATATGGGAATGACCCCTACTCAACTAGAAAGTGGTGGAACAACTATTGCTACTTATACTACAGATTTTGATGGTGATACAAGAAATGCAACAACTCCCGATGTGGGAGCTGATGAATTTACTGGTGTGTCATTAGATTTAGTTGGCCCAGCTATTTCTTATATTGCTTTAGCAAATACTTCAATCACTTTTAATCGAGCATTTGCAAATGTTACCATTACAGATGCTACAGGTGTAAATGGTACAGCTGGCACAAGACCAAGAGTGTACTTTAGAAGAAGTACAGATGCCAATGCCTATAACGATAATACAAGTGGTACAGATGGTTGGAAATATGTAGAAGCTAGCGGTGCAACTTCGCCATTTAGTTTCACATTAGATTATTCATTGCTAAATGGAGGAACAGGCGTAACAACAGGACAAACAGTACAGTATTTTGTAGTAGCTCAAGACATTGCTGCACCTACAGTTGGTGTAAGCCCAGCAGTAACTTTTGCAAGCACACCTGCTACTGTTGATTTAGCTGGGGCACAGTTTCCTGTAACTGGTACTCCTTCTAGCTATACTATAGTTGTACCGTTTGCTGGTAGTTACGATGTAGGGGCTACAGCACCTACTTACACTACATTAAAATCTTTTTTTGACGCAGTAAATGCAAATGTGCTTAATGGTGATATTACTGTTAATATTATTGATAACACTATAGAAACTGCAACAGCACAATTAAATGCTTTGGCAGAAGAAGGTATTGGTGGATACTCTGTAACAATACAGCCATCTGGTGGTGGAGCAAGATTAATTACAGGAAATTTAAGTACGGCTGCAATTATTAAAACGGTGGGTGTAAATAAATTTACTATCAATGGGCTAAATAGTGGAGGAAACGCATTAACCGTTTCTAATACCAATGCTACTGCACCATTAGCAATTCATATTGCATCTTCTGGTACAACTGTAGTAAGCAATATTAATATTAGCAATATAACAACAGCTACAGGTTTAAATACTGGAACTACAGTTTCATCAATGGGAGTTTCTATTTCCGATCAAGCATCGGGAGGTGTTACTGCTGGTTATTTCAATAATGTAACAATACAAAATAACACTTTTACAAAGTCTCATTATGGTGCATTGGTAAGTGGTGGTACAACGGGCGTTAACAATGCATTGAATGTTAACATACTTAATAACAATCTTACAAGTAGTGGTGTAGATGCAATTGGATATTGTGGAATAGCTCTACAGGGAGTTAATGGTGCAACAATTGCCAATAATACAATTGGTAATTTTGAAGGTACTGCTGGGGTAGATGATAGAGGTATTTGGTTAGCAGCTGGATCTAAAAATGTAGTTGTGGAAAAAAATAGTATAATATCTCTTAAATACATTGGAACAGGCGGTTACGGTACATACGGAATCTACGTGACTACTGGTGAAACAAATAGTGGAAACATTCTTAGAAACAATGTTATTGCAGATTTATCTGGAGATGGATGGACACATCTTACTGTTTTGGGAGATAATACTCATGGAATTTATGCAACTAGCACACAAACTGGTATTAAAATTTATAACAACTCAATTAATTTGGGTGGAAATACTTTAAATCAAACTGATGCTTTAACTACAGGAATTTGTTTAGGAACTGGCTCTACAGCCGATATTAGAAATAATATTATTGTAAATAATTCAGGTCTTTTAGCAGCAACTGGTTATGGCTCTACAGCTATTTATTTACAAACTTCTGCTTCTCAACTTGAAAATGCAGGTTACAATAATTTGTTTGATAATGCTACTGGCTCTGGAGTTAAATTAGTTGGTAAAATTGGTACAACCGATTATGCTACTTTAGCTGCTTGGAAGGCTGCTGTTGCTTTAGAAGTTAATTCAATCAGTGCCGATCCTTTATTTACAGCCTTGACAGATTTAACACCTTCTTCTTATGGCTTTGCTGGTATGCCAATTAGTGGTATAACAAATGATTTTATTGGCACCACAAGGAACACAATGTACCCAAGCCTCGGTGCTTATGAGGCCAGTTTGATATACGGTAGTTGGAAAATGGCATCTGCTGATGCTGTTTGGGAAACCAACACCAATTGGGTTGGAGATTTAGGACCAGGAGCTACAGTAATTATTCCTTCAGGTGCTTCATTTATGCCAACTTTGTCAACAAATGCAGCTTTAAGCCGTTTATACAACAATGGCACACTAACCATTAATGGTGCAAATACAATTTCTGTATCTGGTGATTTAAGTAATACTGGCACCATAACAGGAACTGATGCAGGATTAATATTCAATGGTACTACTGCTCAAACGGCAGCTTTAACAGGAAATATTAATGTAAAAGATGTTACCCTAAACAATGCTTTAGGTGCAACATTAAATGGCTTAGGGTTCTTAAATGTTACTGGTACAGCCACTGTAAGTGCTGGTGCATTGGCAGCAGGTGGTCGTTTGGTATTAAAATCTACTATGAGTGGCACAGCTCGTATAGCAGCAGGCACAGGTTTATATATCACAGGCAACGTAACTACAGAAACATATATACCAGGTGGTCGTAGAGCTTATAGATTCTTAGGTCATCCGTTTTCAACTACTTTAAGTATGAGTAGTTTATTAGATGATATTTATGTAACAGGTGATGGCACTATAGCAGGTACAGGTGGAGCAACTCCAGGAACAGATTTAGATGCAACAGGAACCAATGCAGCAAGCAGTTATTGGTTTGACAATACGACCAATGGTTGGAAAGCATTTATGACAGCAGCTGATGCAAGTTGGACACAATATGCAGGAACAAGAGTATTGGTACGTGGTGATAGAACACAAGCTGTTGCTTTAACAGGAGTAGCATATACCCCAAATGAGGTAACTTTAGATGTAACAGGAGAAGTAAATACAGGCAATGTAAACATCAATGTACCAACAGCAAACAACTATCATTTAGTAAGCAATCCTTATCCATCACCAACCGATATAGGAACAGTTATTCAATCAGCTAGTAATTTAGGAACTTTATATTGGGTATGGAATGCCAATGCAGGCAGTAAAGGCCAATATGTAAATAGATTAATAGCCGATGGAGCTTATAACTTAGCGATGAATGGAGCCTTCTTTGTACAACCAACAGTATCAAGTAGCTTAGCATTTACCGAAGCCAATAAAACAGCAACAGCAACACAAGCATTGTATAGAACAGCTAGTACAAGACCAGCAGGTTATTTAGAGTTGGCAGTAAAATACAACAATGAAGTAGCTGATAATATTTATGTTAGAGATGTAGCAACAGCATCCACTACAAAAGATGCAGAAGATGGCGGTAAGCTAATTAATCCAGATATTAATATCTATACATTAAGCACTAATAACGACAAGTTAACTTTAGACAGTCGTCCAATTGCTTCAACTACAGTAATACCATTGGCATTAACTTCAAATGTTCAAAATAACTTTAGCATCGAACTAATAGACAATGGCTTTAACAATGGATTACCAGTTGTATTAAAAGACAAGTTCTTAAATGTAGAACATACATTAACAGCAAGCAATCCTTACAGCTTTGCAGTAACAGCTGATGCAGCTAGCCAAGGTGAAAATCGTTTTGAATTGGTGTTTAGAAACAGCAGTGCACTACCAACCAATTTTGTAAGTGTATCAGCAGTACAACAAGGCAATGCAATAGCCGT
>ERZ724504.1438-NODE-1438-length-13160-cov-10.479588_pt1 | contig 13160 bp, 10 predicted proteins | sample MGYA00376037_ERZ724504 | MGnify/ENA primary metagenome ERZ724504 (study PRJEB28724, sample SAMN07190888) | wastewater metagenome | isolation source: influent of sewage treatment plant in Hong Hong | place: USA: Christiansburg, Virginia | collected 2016-03-01 ... | reverse complement strand
TGTATCGCCGCCAGACCGTGTCACTGCGCGGCAAAACCAACGGCGGCGCGCCATCGGCCCACGACGCCAATGCCCGTACCCAGCGCAAGGCCGAAATCCTGCAGGAGATGCTCGAACGCTTCGAGGCGCGAAGCAGCCTGCTGGCGGCGCGTGATGCGCGTGAACAGGCGTCCGCAAGCCCGCCGGTGCCTGCCAGGCCGGCGCCGCGCAAGAACACTGCGAAGACTGCAGTAAAGCCTGCTGCGAAAGCCCCCGCCAAGACGGCAAGCAAACGCGCGGCTCCGGTGTCCGCCGCGCCGGCGCCGGTCAAGCGCAGCGTCGGCAAGTCGGCTGCTTCGGGCACAGCCGCCAAAGCACCAGCGAAGAAGAAGGTCCCAACTGCAGCCAGTGCCGCCAAGCCGCGCAAACCGAAAGCGCCTGAACCGGCTCTGAGCGCCGTCGCCAGTCTGCAGCAGGCACACTCCGATGCCCCGCATATCGACCATCTCACTGGAAAAGACCCGACACCGCGCTCGCTCAAAGCGCCCTCCGAGCGTGCGCCGACTTATGGCGGCAAGGCCCGCGCGCCGAACGTCAATGCGCCGCTCGACATGGTGGCGGCCGCACAGCGGGGCAACCCGGTGCGGGCCCTACCCGGCAACGTTGCGATCCAGGGCCACGTCAGCGCCAACGTGCGCCGTGCCCAGGGCAAGCGCGACAGCCGCTGAAGCGGCGCGCGCCACCGGCGCATCAGTGAGGCGCTGCTTCCACCGAAAACGTCAGCCCGGCATGGGCTTGCAGCCGGTCGATCAGCGCCTGGCCCAGCGCCGGTGCGGGGGTCCAGATACCGCCCGGTGTGCTGGCGGCGTCCTGCAGCAGGCACACGGCTGCCTCGGCAATCATCTTGGACGTTGAGCCGTAGCCCGGGTCGCGGTCTCCCTTGACGGCCACGCGCAATGGGTGGCCACCCGCGTCCTCGCCCAAGAACAGCACGTCGTAAAACCCCGCCTCGCGCTCCTCGCGGGGCGGACCTTCGCCCGGCTTGGGGCCGCTGTCGGACCCCAGCGACTTGTCGGCCGCCACTGCCTTGGCCATCGCTTCGCCCTTCTCTCCGGCGCCGGTCACCAGCATTTCGTCGTATACAAAATCCGCCCCGTAGCGGTGCCCCATCAAAAAGTTGGAGCGGTGCACGTTGCGCGTGTTGATGGCAGCCATCACGAACGGCGCCACCCACAGGCCCAGCGCCTCGTCCACCATGGGCTTGTTGCCCGAGGGCTGGCGTGGGCCCTCGAAGCCGGGGGTGAGCGAGAAGGGGTTGCGCAGCAGGTCCAGCACGCCGGGGTCTGCGGCGGCTGCTGCCATGGTGGCCTTCAGGCTGGCCGCAGTGCCGCCTGAGAATGTGCCCTTCATCTTGCGCACGCGTCCGCGCACGCGGCTGGCGGGGTGGCCAAAGCGCGAGCGCATCTCGTTTTGCAGCATCCACACGCCCATGTCGAACGGTATGGAATCAAAACCGCAAGAGAACACGATGCGCGCGCCGCTGGCCTTTGCCGTGGCTTCGTGCGCGTCGATCATCTGGCGCATCCAGGCCGGCTCGCCGCACAGGTCAACGTAGTCCACGCCCGCAGCCGCGCAGGCGGCCACCAGTTCGCTGCCGTAGAGCTGGTAAGGCCCTACGGTGGTCAGTACCAGCCGGGTTTGGGTCATGAGCGCCTGCAGACTGGCAGGATCGCTGCTGTCGGTCAGCACCAGGGGCGTGTCGGCGGGTGCGCCGAGGGCGTCGCGCACCGAAGCCAGTTTGTCCGCGCTGCGCCCGCCCATCGCCCAGCGCAGACCGCTGCCCGCCGAGTACCGCTGGAGCAGATACTCCACCACCAGCCGGCCGGTAAAGCCGGTGGCGCCGTGAACGACAAGATCAAAAGCTTTGGCCATGGAAAATTCCTTTGAGAGCAATGGCGGCATTGTGAAAGGCGGCGTGCCGCCCGCCTGTCGCGCAGGCGTAGGGGCCAACGCCGCCGGGGCGGGGCAGAAGAAAATGCGAGAAAAATAGAAGAAAATGGCCGCTAGCGCATGCAGTGATTGCGCTAACAGCTATCGAAAGCATAGTAATTTCCATCAGGAAAACGAAATGAGCAAATCCCTGCGTCTGTCCGAGAAATGGTTTCGCCGTGGCCTGTGGCTGGTGGCGCTGGTGTTTGCCAGCTTCCTGATTGGCCTGGGCGGCACCATCGTTGGCGACCTACCCAAGGTGGAGGCGCCGCTGGAGCTCGACCGCTTTCTGAACCAGCCCGCGGCCCAGCGGCTGCGCGAGCAGCTGCGCGGCGAACGCAGCGCGGCCGAGGCCGCCGACACCGCCCTCGCGCAAGCGCAGCTCCAGCGCAGCAAAGCGCACAGCGAAACGCGCACCCAGCGCGAGAGCTTCAACAACTGGCTGGCGACCCGCAGCGTGACGCAGCGCTCCGAGCAAGACCCCGAGGTCATCGCACGCACCCGTGCGCTCGACGCGCAGCAGCGCGCTGAGCAGGCCCAGCAGCGCGCCGTCGAAGCGCAGCAGCAAGCGGCGCTGGATGCCCGGCAGGCCACGGCGCAAACGCAAAAGCAGCTGGACACCATGGAGGCGGCGGCCCGCGTCAAGCTCAATGAGGAAATGCGGCGCGTGGAAATGCGCGTGTTCCTCTATCGCCTGGCACTGACTCTGCCGCTGCTCGTTGTGGCCGGCTGGCTGTTTGTGAAAAAACGCAAGGGCACTTACTGGCCTTTTGTATGGGGCTTCATCTTCTTCGCGCTGTTCGCCTTCTTTGTCGAACTCGTGCCCTACCTGCCAAGCTACGGCGGTTACGTGCGCTACGTGGTGGGCATTGCGGTAACCGCGCTGGTGGGGCGCTACGCCATCCTGGCCCTCAACCGCTACCTGGAACGGCAAAAGCTGGCCGAAGCCCTGCCGGACCAGGAGCGCCGCAAGGAGCTGAGCTACGACGTGGCGCTGGCACGCCTGGCCAAAAGCGTCTGCCCTGGCTGCGAGCGCCCAGTGGATTTGAAGAACGAAAAAATCGATTTCTGCCCGCACTGCGGCATTGGCCTGTTTGACCGTTGCGGCGCCTGCAGTACGCGCAAAAGTGCGTTTGCGCACTTTTGCCATGCCTGTGGCACCAGCGCGCAGGCGAGCCAGCAGGCGGCGGAACGGGCACCGGCCCCCGTGGCGTGATACAAAGACCCACGGCGCTCAAGGATTCATCCCTGGGTGTTGTGTCACACGAACCTCAATTTCAACGACCATCTCAACCTTGCCAAGGGAGCACTTATGGGTTTCTTCTCCAAGATCTTTTCCAAAATTTTCCCGTCGGCCAACGCAGCTGAAGTCGTCGTGGCACCACCACCCGCACCGGCCGCTGCAGCTGCACCGGCCGCCCCAGCCGCGCCGCCTTCCATCCCGATGGGGGATGTGGCGCCCATCCTGGATGCGATGCCTGGCGCCAGTGCGCTGAACTGGCGCACCTCGATCGTTGATCTGCTCAAGTTGCTGGGCCTCGACAGCAGCCTGTCTGCGCGCAAGGAACTGGCCGGCGAACTGTTCTACAGCGGCAGTGACGAACCCGGTTCGGCCGCCTGGAACATCTGGCTGCACAAGCAGGTGATGCGCAGCATCGCCGCCAACGGGGGCTCGCTGCCCCCTGAGCTGCGCGACTGATTCGCCGCGCAACTGCGCTTCAACAGGCCCCTGCCATCCGCTGGCTGGGGCCTTTTTTGTGGAGGCCGTATGGCGATGGTGGCGCAGGTCCATCGTGTGACCCTGCGGTGATCTCTCGCTCTGCCCGCCCGCCTGCCTGCACCCATAGATGCTTTGCAGGCATCAGCTGCGAATGGCGCGCATCCAGCGTGTGGCCAGGCGGCGCAGCGTGCGCTTGAGCACGCGGGCCATGCGCCACGGCGCCGAGGCACGCACCTGGGCCAGCAGCCGGGCTTTCCAGAGTGTCCAGCGGCCGTACCACCGTGCAAACCATGCGAGCTGCATCAGGGCGGGCTGCGTCAGATTGAACAGCCGTGCAACGATGGCGGTGCCTGCCAGCTTGGCGCCCAGGATGACGGCGAGCCCGGTCAGCGTATGCCCTTCGCCGATCAGCCAAAGCGCCAGCAGTTTGACGGGAAGCAACGCCAGCGCAGGCACGCAAAAAAGCACCAGGGCCAGCCAGGGCGGCGCGCGGCGCACCGCGCTTTCGATCCAGCGCAGGCCGGGCCAGCGGCCGAGGGCGGCGAGTGCGCGCTGCAGCGGCTCCCAGCCCCATTCCTCGAACAGGATGACCAGCGCCAGCAGCCATTTGAGTGGCGCCAGGGCTGTGTGCAACAGAGTTTTGGACAACGGTTTCTTCACGCCGGCATTGTGCGCGTGGCGGCCTGTGCTGCGTGAATGCGCCCGATCAAGCCCGATGGTGCCCGACGGCGTCAGGTACGCATCAGGTGCGCCAGATGGCGGTTGTCGCCCGAGAGCAGGGCGCTGCCGGTGTAGGGGCTGCCGGGAAAGATGGCGTTCAACTGGGCGTCGCTGACGCCCTGTGTGCTGCGCAGCACCAGCGATAGCACGGCGCGGTAATCGTGGAACGCAGGCAGATCGCGGCGCTCGTTCAGGCGGTCTTGCGCAAGCCCTTCCCAGCGGCCGTGCCAGCGCCCGCCGTTCACGCGCTCGCCGATCAGCAGCATGGCATTGCCCCAGCCGTGGTCGGTGCCGCCGGTGCCGTTCTCGGCGCTGGTGCGGCCGAATTCGCTGACCACCACCACCACGTCGCCCGGCCGTGAAAAGCCGCGTCGCAGCGCCACCAGGGCCTGCGCCAGCCGACCGAGTGAATTGGCCAAGCCACCCTTGGCCGCGCCCTGGCCGGCGTGGGTGTCCCAGCCGCCGGCCGACAGAAAGCCAATCTGCAGCTGGGGATTGCCGTTCATCAGCGTGGCCAGGTGCTGGGCGTCGAGCGCCAGGCCTTGCACGCTGCCTGCGCCGTTGTTGGCGGCCTGCATCTCGGCGCTCAGGGTGCCGGGTGTTCCCGGGCTGGCGGCCATGTCGGCTTCGCTGAGCTGCTCGGCTGTGGCGCTGCGGCTGCGCGCGCCTTGCGCGAACGCGGCGCCCAGTTGGGGGTCGCCCGCATACAGGTCTTGTAGGGCGCCGCGCATGTTTGGCGCCGCCGTAGCGCCTGCGCGCAGTGCTGCTTTGCCTTGGGGCACCAGCGTGACAACAGCGGGGCCGCGCAGGATTTCGGGGCTGCTTTCGCCCACGCCAATGGCCCGGTCTGTGCCGCGCCCGGCCGCTTGGGCCCAGGCGTTGAGCCAGCCGCCATTGGTGGTGTGGGCCGCAGGCTGGCCGGTTTCCCAGGCGTGCTGGGCGTCGAAGTGCGAGCGATTGGGCGCGGGCAGGCCGGCAGCTGGCACAAATGCCATGACACCCTGCTGCCACAGCGGCTGCAGGGGGGCCAGAGCGGGGTGCAGGCCGAACTGCTTGTCGAGCGCGATGGTGGCAGCGTCGGTGCCGTCTGGCGGCGCGATGGCGATGCCGGGGCGCATGGCGTAGTAGGCTGGATCTGCATAGGGCACGAAGGCCGATAGCCCGTCCATCGCGCCGCGCAGGAACACCAGCACGAAACGTCCGCCGCCCGGCGTTGCGGGCGCCTGCTTTGACTGCGCCCAGGCCGATGAACCCACCACGGCGGCCCAGGGCAACGCCAGAATCTGGCGCCGCTGCAGGTGCACGCAGCCCGGGAACAGTGCGTCGGAGCGTTTTGTCATGGGCTGCTTTCGATGGGTGTTTCGCGGCGCATGGGGGCGGGCAAAGGCCGGCCCCTTACTTGCGCATCCAGGCCGGGCTCGCCAGGGCCAGGCCGGCTTGGTTGCCCTCGGGTTCGCTGGCGATGCGCGCCCAGGTCTGCGCGGGCAGCCAAGGGGCCAGCGCCTGCGGCTGGGGCACGGCACGGCCGACCTGCACGGCAAAGTCGACACGGCGCGTCAGCGCTTCGGGCGAAAGCCAGGTCGCGGCGCTGGTGCCATAGCCATCGGGCGTGATCCAGCCATGCAGGGCCTGCCCGGCGTTGCGCAAAAAGCCCTGGGCCTGGCGCATCTGCGCTGGGTGATCGCCCGGGCCGAGCACGCTGAGCACCGAACAGGCGTAGTCCATGGGGGTTTTGAACAGTTGGTTCTCAGGCGCCCAGGTTTCGGGCGATTCGATCAGCGTCTGCATCACGGCATGGATGTCGCCTTGTGTGGCGAGGTAGCGCTGGGTGAGGTGCTCTACCAAAGCCGTTGGAGGTTCATCTGCCACGAACCACTGCGCGAGCCGCAGGCTGATGCGGTGCGCGGTGGCCGGCTGCATGGCCAGCAGGTGCAGGGCGCGCAGGCCTTCCTGTTCGCCCGCGTTGGCAAAGGTCTGGCCCAGAAAGACCTTGGTGCCGGTGTCGTGCCGGCGCGCCGCAAACCGAAAACCGCTGGCGCTTTGGGGATCAATGGTCCAACCCGTGAGGATGCGCGCCAGGGCGCGCACATCGGCCTGGGTGTAGCCGCCGCCCACGCCCAGCGTGTGCAGCTCCATCACTTCGCGGGCGTAGTTTTCGTTGAGGCCGCGTGGGGCCTTGCCCGCAGGGGTGTTGTTGGCTCCGTAGGCTGGCGCAGCGGTCTCGGCCTGGCTGCGCACCTGGTCGAGGTAGGCGAGCATCGCCGGGTGCTGGGCGGTGGCCAGCAGCAGGTCTTCAAAATGGCCCAGCGCATGGGGCCGAATGGCATGGACCACATAGTGTCCGACAAAGGGCCTGACCGACCCTTTGCCGACAAACACGTTGAAGTGGTTGAACCAGAATTCGGTCATGCGGGCGAGCAGCGGGGGCTCCTCGTCGGGATGGCTGCAGCTCCAGAGCCGCCACTGCGCGGCATCGGAGGCGACTTCGCGTGAAAACAGGCGCTCGCCTGTCTGGCCAGGGACCACGGCTGTGAGCGCGGCGCCGCTGGTTGCTGCCATGCCGGCGTTGGTGGCCGCCCGCGCTGTTTGCTCGCGGCGCTGTTCCTTGCGGGCCTGCTGGCTGGCCTGCTCCTGGGCAATCAGGCTGGGAAGCGGTGCTTCGAACCCGCTGTACTCGGGCGGAATGACTGCGGGACGCAGAGCCGCCTGGCTGCCACGTGCCAAGGCGTCCATCGCCCAGGCCCGGCCCTGAACGCCTTGGGCCGCATTGGGGGAGTCCTGCTCGGTGGGGCCGTAACCAAAGCGCGAGAGCGCCCGCCACTGCTCGGCATGGGGCCGGGAAGGGGATGGCGCGTCGCTCGCTGGAGCAGCGTTCGCCGCAGTACACAAAACAAGTGCCAGCGCAGACAGCAGAGGTGGGCAGTGCATTGGGGTTTCGACGGGTCGTTCAGCGGGCGGTTCCAGACTTTACCGAGGCTTCACGCTGCTTGTCCCGCGCTCTGCGGGGGCGTTGCAAGTGCGCCGCTACACCCCGCGCGCCCGGTCGGCTTTGAACTGCGCGCGGAACTCGGCGAACTGGCCCGCGTCGAGCGCGTCGCGAATCTCGCGCATCAGGTTGAGGTAATAGTGCAGGTTGTGGATGGTGCTCAGCATGGGGCCGAGCATTTCGCCGCAGCGGTCCAGGTGGTGCAGGTAAGCACGGCTGAAACCGCCGCGCCCGCCCGCGTACCAAGACGCGCCCGCGCTACCGGAGGGGCCTGCCGGCTTTCCCGCGCAGGCGTGGCAGGTGCAGGTGGTGTCGAGCGGTTGGTGGTCAGTCTTGTGCCGGGCGTTGCGGATCTTCAAATCGCCATAGCGCGTAAACAGCGTGCCATTGCGGGCGTTGCGGGTCGGCATGACGCAGTCGAACATGTCCACGCCATCGGCCACGCCCTGGACCAGGTCTTCGGGCGTGCCCACGCCCATCAGGTAGCGCGGCTTGTGGGCGGGCAGGCGGTGGGGGGTGTGCGCCATGATTTGCAGCATTTGCTCTTTGGGTTCGCCCACACTGACGCCGCCAATCGCATAGCCGGGGAAATCCATGGCCACCAGGGCTTCGAGCGACTCCTGGCGCAGGTTTTCGAACATGCCGCCCTGCACGATGCCAAACAGCGCATTGGGGTTTTGCAGCCGCGCGAATTCGTCCTGGCTGCGCCGCGCCCAGCGCAGGCTCATTTCCATCGACTGGCGCGCTTCGCGCTCGGTGGTGAGTTGCCCTTTGGTCTCGTACGGCGTGCACTCGTCGAGCTGCATCACGATGTCGGAATTGAGCGTGGTCTGGATCTGCATGCTCACTTCGGGCGACATGAAAAGCTTGTCGCCGTTCACCGGGCTGGCAAAGGTCACGCCTTCTTCGGTGATCTTGCGCATGGCGCCCAGGCTCCAGACCTGAAATCCGCCCGAGTCGGTGAGGATGGGCTTGTGCCACTGCTCGAACGCGTGCAGCCCGCCAAAGCTCTGCATTACGTCTTGCCCGGGGCGCATCCACAAATGGAAGGTGTTGCCCAGGATGATCTGCGCGCCCATGTCGTGCAGGCTTTGCGGCATCACGCCCTTGACGGTGCCGTACGTCCCCACAGGCATGAAAGCGGGCGTTTGCACGACACCGTGGTTCAGGGTCATGGCCGCGCGGCGGGCGTGGCTCGTCGGATCGGTGGCGAGGAGGTCAAACTTCAGCATGGCGGCGATTGTCGCCCTAGAAGCGGCAGTTGGATGCGCCCGCCAGTGCCGCGATGGGGGTGCCAGGCAAGACGCGAGGACGCCGCGCACTCCTGTGCGCAAGGAAGAGCAACGTCGCATGGTGCGGCCAGCTCGGTGCGGCCAGCGTGGTGCGGCCAGCGTGGTGCTGGTGGGTGCATAGCGCTGTTCACGCCCTGGGTGAGCGCCAACGAAGCCAACAATGCCAGCCACCAGGCGCTTGTCCGAACGGTAACAAGCGGTCAACTGCCGTTTCCAGGGTGAGAGCGCCCGCCCGCTACACTGGCCGCAATGCTCTTAGAAGAAAGTCTTGTATGCCCCGAATCCTGATTGCTGTCGATGGCTCCGAACTCGCACTTGACGCCGTGCACCACGCGCTTGAACTGGTGCAAGCCGGGCTGCGCGCAGAGTTTGTGCTGGCCAATGTGCAGGAGCCGGCTTCTCTGTACGAGCTGGTGGTGTCGCGCGATCCGGACCGCATCGCCGCCGCCAGTCTGGAGGCCGGGGCCCACCTGATGGCCGGTGCACGCGCGCTGATGGATGCGGCGGGCCTTACCTATGAGACCGAAATTGGCATAGGAGACCCGGCACACACGCTGGTGGACCTGATCGAGAGCACGGGGAGCGACATGGCGATTGTTGGTGCCCGGGGGCAGGGGGCCATCCGGAGTGCGCTGCTCGGCTCGGTGTCACAGGCGCTGGTGCACGCAAGCCCGGTGCCGGTGACCATCGTGCGCCACGCGCCGGAATCCACCCAGGCGCAGGATGCACTGGAAAGCGACAGCGGGGTCGATGTGCTGGAGAATTTCCGCGGCACCTGATCGGGACAGCACCGCAGAGCGCCGTACAGCGCGCAGCCCGTTCAGGCGGCGCGGCGCGTATCTTCAGATGCGCGCTGCAGCTTGCCGTGCGGCAGGGTGGCCAAGCGCTTGAACATGCGCCGGCAATAGCCGGAAATCCACAGGCATTTGTTCAGCTCGTCCACGGGCAGCGGGCCGGACACCACCACCAAATCATTGGCCACAGCTTGCGCCCCGGCAGCGCGCAGGCGCCGCCGCGTGTGGTTGGCCCAGGACTGGATGCGCACCGGGCTGCCGTGCTGGTGCACCTCGCCGGTGTGCGCGTCAAAGGCAATCGCCACGGTGTCGGTCTTGAGCTTGAAACGGCGCTCGCCCGTGACAGCGCTGGGCGTGTCGCGCATGTCGTACAGGTAATAACTGCCGGCTTTGAGCTGGTATTGCATATCCATCGGTGGCTCCTCTTATCGACATTGTCGAGGGCGCAGGGAGCCGGCAATGGCCAAAAAACGCTGAGAAAGTTGCCTTGTTCAGGCGCCCGCTTGGCGAGGCCATGCCGGTGTCGGTGCGCGTGCCATTGTGGCGGCGCGTCGGCAGGACATCACAGCACTTGAGCAGAAATGCGTAACGTAATGTGAGGGCGCCTCGCCCCTCACAGCAAGCTTTCCCTAAAAGTCCACCAGACTCAGCCCCACGGTGAACACGGTGCGTCTGCGGTTGTAGTCGATCAGACTGTCGCCGTAGCCCGAGAACAGTTGCGTGTGCAGGCGCAGGTTGCTCTTGCCGCCGCCCAGGCCCGTGCCCAGCGCCTGCAGCCATTCCAGGCGTGCCGAGCCGCGTGCCTTGTTGGCCAGCGAGTTGCGCACGGTCAGGCCCAGAGTGTTGTCCTGGTTCACGTTCCAGAAGGCCGAGATTTCGCCGCGGCCGACGTAGTCGCTGATGCCTGGGTTGTCGTCGCTGCTGGCCTCTTCGGAGATGCGCTGCCAGACCTTGGCCTGCACGCGCCAGCGGTTATCGAGCTCTATGCCGGTCATCAGGTAGGCGCGGTTCCAGCTGCGCGACAGCGGCTCGCTCTGGCCGTTGGACTGGTGCGACAGGCCGACGCCGCTGTAGCGCCAGCGCCAGCCAAAGGGCAGCTTGGCGTCGGTCGGGTAGACATACATCATTTCCGGCTCGTGGTCGGTGGCGCGGAAGGGGCGCGAAATGTCGCCCGAAAACACCTGCCAATACGACTGCTGGGTGTAGCCAAACCACAGCGAGTCGCGCCGCGTCGGATCGCCCTGGGTCAGCAGGTTTTGGGCCACCTTGGTGCGCACCGACAGCTGCAGGCGCGCTTCGGTGCGGCGGTACGGCGTGGGGTCGGTGGAAGGCACGCCCGCAGCGCCGGGATAGCGGTTGACGTTGCTGGCTGCTACCAGGGAGGCGTTGATGGGCCGGTAGCCGCGGAAACTGAAGCTGCCGCAGTCGGTGCCCGATTCCAGTTCCCAGAAGCGCGAGGTCTCGCTGTACTGCGGGTCGCGACAGCCTTCGGTGCGGGCCACTTCGATCACGCGGGTGGCGGGCAGGGTGGTGTCCACCTGGGCTTTGGGAGCGGCTGCGGTCTGGCCGATGCCAGGGGCGGGCGCGCCGCCGGCAGCTACGGGCGTGCCAAGCGACTGCTGCTGCGCCCAGCCGTCAAAACAGGCCAGGCGGGCGTTGGAGTCGGCGGTCATCGCTGCGCAGCTGCGCCAGGCGGCATCGGGCGCGCTGGCGCCGGTTGCGGCAGCAGCGCCGCCGCCCTGGGCCAGCGCGGCGGCACTGGCCGTCAGGGCCAGCACCAGGAAGGTGTAGGGGCGGGCAGCAGCGTGGTGGGTGAATGCAGACATGGTCATGGACAGGCGCGAGAAAAAAACAAGGCGGATTGCGATGGGAATGCCTCGATTGTTGGCCGCGCGTGGTGGGCGGCCTGTGGGAATGCGCCGCATGCACCGCTATGTCATGGCGCATGCGCGCACACGCAAGGCAGAAAAGTTAAGCATTTTTGGCCTCTAGCGCTTATGCAGTAAGCGCTAGCAGCTATTGTTTTGATAGTTTTGACTGTAGCGCAGATGCAACAAATTCTCAGTTGGTGGCCCCATGCGCTGCCGCCACCTTGCGCGCAAATTCCTCGCGCAGGGCCTTGAGCTTCTCGCGCGGGTCTTCACGCGCCGTCGTCGCAGAGAGCGCCATTTCGGCAATAAAGCGGCTGGGCTGTGCGGTCACCATCTCGCGGCCCTTCTTGCGCTTTTTGGTCCAGCTGACGGCCAGCGTGCGCTGGGCGCGGGTGATGCCCACGTACATCAATCGGCGCTCTTCCTGCAGGCGGGCGGTGGTCTCGTCGCTCACCTTTAGCTGCCGACCGCCATCGTCGTCGAGCTTGAAGGGCAGCATGCCCTCGGTGACGCCGGCCAGCATCACATGCGGCCACTCCAGCCCCTTGGAGGCGTGCAGGGTCGAGAGCGTGACCACGTCCTGGTCTTTCTCGCGGTCTGAGAGGGTCGAGAGCAGGGCAATGGTTTGCGCCACTTCCAACAGGCTCTTGGATTCGCTCGTCACCACGCTGCCCGCCGTGTCATCCACCTGACCTCCGGCGCGCTGGGCCATCCAGTCGCAAAACTCCAGCACATTGGTCCAGCGGGCAGCAGCGACCTTCTCGCTGTCTTCACCGTCGTAGAGGTGCTTTTCGTAGTCGATTTCCTTGAGCCAGTCGGCCAGGAAGCCGCGCGCGTTCTCGGCCCCCAGCGTCTGTCGTGCCCGGTATTCCAGGTCGTTCACATAGCGGCCGAACTCGTGCAGGCCATCGAGCGCGCGGCGCGGCAGGGCGGCGGGCAGCATGGGCGAGAACAGGGCGGCAAACAGGCTCAGCTTGTGCTGGGTGGCGAACGCGCCCAAAGCCCCGAGCGTGGTGTGGCCGATGCCGCGCTTGGGGCTGGTAATGGCGCGCAGAAACGCTGGGTCGTCGTCCTGGTTGATCCACAAGCGGAACCAGGCACAGAGGTCGCGGATTTCGGCGCGGTCGAAGAAACTGGTGCCACCCGACACTTTGTACGGAATGCTGGCGCGCCGCAGGGCCTTCTCGAACGGTTTGGCCTGGTGGTTGGCGCGGTACAGGATGGCAAAGCTCTTCCACTCGGGCGGCGGGTTGGCGGCGGCGCGCAGGCTCTGGATGCGGGCCACGGCGCGCTCGGCCTCGTGCTCCTCACTGTCGGCATCCACCACGCGCACCGGCTCGCCCTCGCCGAGTTCAGAAAACAGCGTTTTCGGATACAGCTTGGGGTTGGGGCCGATGACATTGTTGGCCGCGCGCAGGATGGCTGAGGTGGAGCGGTAGTTTTGCTCCAGCTTCACCACCTGCAGGGTCGGGTAGTCGAGCGGCAGGCGTTTGAGGTTGTCCAGCGTCGCGCCGCGCCAGCCGTAGATGCTCTGGTCGTCGTCGCCCACGGCGGTCATGTGGCCACGCTCGCCGATCAGCAGTTTGAGCAATTCGTACTGCGTGGCGTTGGTGTCCTGGTACTCGTCCACCAGAACGTGCTCCAGCTGGCGCTGCCATTTGGCGCGTACCTCGGGGAAGTCGCGCAGCAGCTTCAGCGGCAGGCCAATCAGGTCGTCAAAGTCCACGCTTTGGTACGCGGTGAGGCGTTCTTCATAGCGCTGCATCAGCAGGGCCATGCTGCGCTCGTGGTCGTCCTTGGCCTGCGCCA
>ERZ724504.1429-NODE-1429-length-13208-cov-6.282293_pt1 | contig 13208 bp, 13 predicted proteins | sample MGYA00376037_ERZ724504 | MGnify/ENA primary metagenome ERZ724504 (study PRJEB28724, sample SAMN07190888) | wastewater metagenome | isolation source: influent of sewage treatment plant in Hong Hong | place: USA: Christiansburg, Virginia | collected 2016-03-01 ... | reverse complement strand
TGAGCAACAACCTGCTGCAGCTGTTCTTCGGCTGGGAAGCCGTGGGTCTGGTGTCTTACCTGCTGATCGGTTTCTACTACAAGAAGTCCACAGCCATCTTCGCCAACATGAAGGCCTTCTTGGTCAACCGTGTGGGTGACTTCGGCTTCATCTTGGGTATTGGTCTGATCGCTGCCTACACCGGCACGCTGAACTACTCTGAAATCTTTGCCAAGCTGCCCGAGGTTCAGAACACTCAGCTGCCCGGTACGGGTTGGATGCTGGTGACCGTAACTGCCATCTGCCTGTTTGTGGGCGCAATGGGCAAGTCGGCCCAGTTCCCTCTGCACGCATGGCTGCCAGACTCCATGGAAGGCCCTACACCTATCTCCGCGCTGATTCACGCGGCGACCATGGTGACGGCTGGTATCTTCATGGTGTCCCGCATGTCTCCTCTGTTTGAGCTGTCGGATACAGCCCTGAACTTCATCCTCGTGATCGGTTCGATCACGGCGCTGTTCATGGGTATCCTGGGCATCATCCAGAACGACATCAAGCGCGTGATTGCGTACTCCACGCTGTCTCAGCTGGGCTACATGACCATCGCTCTGGGCGTGTCGGCTTACTCTGTGTCCGTGTTCCACCTGATGACTCACGCCTTCTTCAAGGCTTTGCTGTTCCTCGGAGCGGGTTCCGTCATCATGGGTATGCACCACAACCAGGACATCCGCTGGATGGGTGGCGTGCGCAAGTACATGCCCATCACCTGGATCACCTTCCTGCTGGGTAACCTCGCGCTGATCGGTACGCCGTTCTTCTCGGGCTTCTACTCCAAGGACGCCATCATTGAAGCGGTGCATGCTTCCACCCTGCCTGCTGCTGGCTTTGCCAACTTTGCAGTGCTGACTGGTGTGTTCATCACGGCTTTCTACTCGTTCCGCCTGTATTTCATCGTGTTCCACGGTAAAGAGCGCTACGACCAGAATCCCGATGCGCACCATGATGACCACCACGCTCATGACGACCACCACGGCCATGGCCACGATGCCAAGCCGCATGAGTCGCCTCTGGTCGTGACCGGCCCTCTGATGTTGCTGGCCATTCCTTCGGTGGTGATCGGTGCGATTGCACTGATGCCCATGCTGTTTGGCGACTTCTTCAAGGGCGTGATCTACGTTGATGGCTCCAAGCACGGTGCCATGGCTGAACTGGCCGAGAAGATTCACGGCTGGGTGCCTATGGCACTGCACGGCTTCACGGCTGCACCGTTCTGGCTGGCTTTGGCTGGTGTAGTGGTGTCCTATGTGTTCTACATGGTCAAGCCTGAGATCCCCACTGCCATCATGGCTGCTTCCAAGAAGATTGGTCTGTACCAGGTTCTGGAAGGCAAGTACGGCGTGGACTGGGTGTATGAAAACATCTTTGCCCGTGGTGCTCGTGCCTTCGGTAGCTTCTTCTGGAAGGTTGGCGACCAGGCCATCATTGATGGCGCGATGGTGAACGGCTCCTGGAAGCTCGTGGCCAAGTTTGGTCAGTGGATGCGTGGTCTGCAAACAGGCTATGTCTATCACTACGCGTTGGTCATGCTGCTGGGTATCGTTGCCCTCATGACGTACTTCGTGTGGCTCAACAAGTAGTAGAGGAAGAACAAAAATGGGTTTGTTGAGTCTTTCTATCTGGGTTCCGATTGCATTCGGTGCCCTTCTGCTGACCTTCAGCAAGGAAGGGCAGGCCAACGCGGTGCGCTGGCTGGCCCTGATCGGCGCTCTGATCGGCTTTGCGGTGACCATTCCTTTGGTCACCGGTTTTGACACCACCACTGCCAACATGCAGTTCGTGGAGAACGCGCTCTGGATTGAGCGCTTCAACATCCACTACCATCTGGGCGTGGATGGCATCTCCATGTGGTTCGTGCCACTGACTGCTTTCATCTCCGTTGTTGTGGTGATTGCCTCTTGGGCAAACATCACAGAGCGCGTGAACCAGTACATGGGCGCGTTCCTGATCCTGTCGGGTCTGATGATCGGCGTGTTCTCGGCACTGGACGGCATGCTGTTCTACGTGTTCTTCGAAGCCACCCTGATTCCGATGTATCTGATCATCGGTATCTGGGGCGGTCCGAACCGTATTTACGCTGCCTTCAAGTTCTTCCTGTACACCTTGATGGGCTCACTGCTCACGCTGGTGGCACTGATCTATCTGTACACCCAGTCGGGTGGCAGCTTCGAGATCCTGGACTGGCACAAGCTGCCCCTGTCCGGTACCGCACAGACGCTGATCTTCTTTGCCTTCTTCGCCGCGTTTGCGGTGAAGGTGCCCATGTTCCCGTTCCACACATGGTTGCCAGACGTTCACGTGGAAGCGCCTACAGGCGGCTCCGCCGTGCTGGCTGCCATCATGCTGAAGCTGGGTGCCTACGGCTTCCTGCGCTTCTCGCTGCCCATCGCTCCCGATGCGGCACACGAGTGGTCGGGCCTGATGATCACGCTGTCGCTGATTGCCGTGATCTACGTGGGTGTAGTAGCTCTGGTGCAAAAGGACATGAAGAAGCTGGTGGCTTATTCGTCCGTCGCGCACATGGGCTTTGTGACCCTGGGCTTTTTCATGTTCAACAACCTCGGCATTGCCGGTGGCCTGATGCAGATGATTGCCCACGGTTTCGTGTCCGGCGCGATGTTCCTGTGCATTGGCGTGCTGTATGACCGCGTTCACTCGCGTGAAATTGCTGCCTACGGCGGCGTGGTCAACACCATGCCCAAGTTCGCTGCCTTCTCGCTGCTGTTCTCCATGGCCAACTGCGGCCTGCCTGCAACGGCCGGCTTCGTGGGCGAGTGGATGGTGATTCTGGGGGCTGTGCAATACAACTTCTGGATTGGCATGGGCGCTGCAACAGCCCTGATCTTTGGCGCTGCCTACACCCTGTGGATGTACAAGCGCGTGTACCTGGGTCCTGTGGCCAATGACCACGTGAAGGAACTCAAGGACATCAACTGCCGTGAATTCCTGGTTCTGGGCATTCTGGCTGCAGCCGTGATGGTCATGGGCCTGTATCCCAAGCCCTTCACCGATGTGATGGATGTGTCTGTGGCAGAGCTCATCAAGCATGTGGCTGTGAGTAAGCTCAACTGACCAGACTGAAACGAGAGACACGAGATGATTGACAACATCAGCTGGCTGGCTATTTACCCGGAGATTGTTCTCCTGGTCATGGCCTGCATCATTGCCTTGGTGGACTTGGGCGTGACAAGCGCCCGCCGCACAGGCACCTATGTTCTGACCATGCTCACCCTGCTTGTTGTAGCGGTGATGCAAGGCATGTATGCCTCTAGTGGCAATACCTTCTACGGCTGGGGCAACATGGTTGTCTCGGACGCCATGGGCAACTGGCTCAAGTGCTTTGCCACGATTGCCATGATGATCACCATGGTCTACGGTCGCCCCTACGCGGCCGAGCGTGACATGCTGCGCGGCGGTGAGTTCTTCACCCTGTCCATGCTGTCGCTGCTGGGCATGTTCATCATGATCAGCGGCAACAACTTCCTAGTCCTGTATCTGGGCCTAGAACTGCTGACCCTGTCCAGCTACGCACTGGTGGCTCTGCGCCGTGACAATACTGCTGCTGTTGAAGCGGCCATGAAGTACTTCGTGCTGGGTGCCATGGCTTCGGGCTTCCTGCTGTACGGCATGTCCATGCTCTACGGTGCTACCGGTTCGCTGGATATTGGCCAAGTCTTCAAGGCCATCTACTCCGGTGAAATCAAGCACCAAGTGCTGGTTTTCGGTCTGGTGTTCGTGGTTGCTGGTCTGGCCTTCAAGCTGGGTGTGGTTCCCTTCCACATGTGGGTACCTGACGTTTACCAGGGCGCTCCTACAGCCATCACCGCTTTGATTGGTGGCGCTCCCAAGCTGGCCGCGTTTGCCATGACGATCCGCCTGCTGGTGGATGGCCTGCTGCCCCTGGCTGTTGACTGGCAACAGATGCTGATGGTTCTGGCTGTCTGCTCGCTGCTGGTGGGTAACCTGGCCGGTCTGCAGCAGACCAGCCTCAAGCGCATGCTGGCTTACTCGACCATCTCCCAGATGGGCTTTGTCATGCTGGGCCTGATGTCGGGTGTGGTGGACGGCAAGGTTGATCCTGCGACCGTCGAAAACGCCTATAGCTCCGCCATGTTCTACGTGGTGACCTATGTGTTGACGGCTCTGGCATCGTTCGGTGTGATCTTGCTGCTGGCCCGCGAAGGCTTTGAAAGCGAAGAGATCGCCGACCTGGCTGGCCTGAACCAGCGCAGCCCGCTGTACGCTGGCGTGATGGCGATCTGCCTGTTCTCCATGGCCGGTATTCCTCCGCTGGTGGGCTTCTATGCCAAGCTGTCCGTGCTGCAAGCACTGATTGCTTCGGGCAGCAGCCTGTACATCGGTCTGGCCGTGTTCGCTGTAGTGATGTCGCTGATCGGCGCCTTCTATTACCTGCGCGTTGTCAAGGTGATGTACTTTGATGCTCCAATCACAGCTACCAGCGTGTCCGCTCCTCTGGATGTGCGCGTTGTGCTGACCATCAACGGTGCGCTGGTTCTGCTGCTTGGCATCTTGCCTGGTGGTCTGATGGCCTTGTGCGCTGACGCCGTTGTGCGTGCCCTGGCTTCCTGATAAGACGAATGTGATGAGGGCTTGATGCCCTCATCGCTTTTTCTAGGAATGGTTTAGTGTCTATTACCGCCTCTATCTGGCTCATCATCTTGGCTGCCCTTGTGGCAGCCAATTTGCCTTTTATCAACCAGCGTCTGGGCATCGTCGGCCCAGTCGTTGCAGGTCGCAAGTCCTTGTGGATTCGCCTGCTCGAAATGGTGATTCTCTATTTGCTGGTCGGTGGCCTCGGCCTGCTGCTTGAGCGCCGTGCCGGACAGATATCACCACAAGGCTGGGAGTTTTATGCAGTGACTGCGACACTGTTTCTGACGCTGGCATTTCCTGGCTTCGTATATCGCTATCTTGTCCATCGCAAGGGTTGAGTTGCTGCCATGAAAGTGCTTGATCTTCACTGCCCTGCAGGCCATGTCTTTGAAGGCTGGTTTGCATCGGAAGATGATTTTCAGAATCAGCTGCAATGCCAACTGGTGCAATGCCCCACGTGCGGTGATAGTGATGTGACCAAGCGCTTGAGTGCACCGCGCCTGAATCTGGGCGCCCAGCCACCCAAGACGCCTCAAATATCCAAGCTGACGACGGCAGCTGCAGCACCCGCAGCTTCAGCCGTCAAGCCAGAGATCAGTGCTGAAGCCCACGCACATCTCCAGTCCATGCAGGCCGCGTGGATGCAGTGGTCGCGCAAGGTGGCTGAAAACACCGAAGACGTAGGCAAGAAATTTGCCGAAGAAGCGCGCCGCATTCACTATGGTGAAACCGAAGAACGTGCCATTCGTGGTCAGGCCAGCCCTAAAGAAGCCATTGAACTGATGGAAGAAGGTATTGGCGTTCTGCCACTGGCCTTGCCTGAAGCCGCAGGTGGCGAAGGCGGCAGTGGCAGCTTGCAATAAGCGCAGCTGATACTCTGCTGATGTATTCGCTAAGCGCAGAGATCAATCAAGCTGGCGGTAGATTGCATCGGCCAGAACCTGCAAACGCTCGCGCGGCAGGTCGGCACTGAGGGCGTAGCCCTGCTGGCCATCAATCCAGTAAAAGCCATGTGTCGTGCCATCACGCGACCACTGAAAAGCGGCCGGAGCCGATGCTTTCGTTGCTTGCTGATCCAATACCGAGACATAGAGCGTGAGGCGCTCGCCGGCCGCGTTTTCATACATGAACTGGGCTCGCGCCTGTCCTGTCTCGCCAGGTAGCAATCTTCCTCCCATGAGCTGAAAACCTTGTGCTTCCAGCACAGGTGTCTTGAGGGACACGCCAAGTCGCTTGGACAGCCACTGCACCAGATGCGCCTGTTGCTGCGCAGCGACTTCTACCGGGTGGCGCTTCTCTGGCACATAGACCGCATGGGCCGCCGCGGCCTCGCGCACAAAGCCGGGCAATGGCGTCGTTGTGCCGGTTTGTGCGATTGCCATTTTTTGCTGACTTGCGCCATAGCCAAGACCAAACCCCGCGCCGATACCCAGACTCAGCATCAGACCTGCAGCCAGTGCATGTGGCCAGCGCCATTGTGTTAGCGGTTGACGCAATGCCCGGGTGAGCGCAGGCGGAACCGGCTCATCCAGCACCTGCGCGTGCAGAGCTTGCAGGCTCGCCGTCTGGGCCTGAATGGCGGCCATGCGCGCGGCTTCATCAGGATGATAGGCCAGCCACAGCGCAACGGCTGCTGCACTTTCGGGCTGCAACTCTCCATCGACCCAGGCGTGCAGCGTGGTTTCATCAGGTCGCTGGGTGCTCATCTCGCTTTCCTTCATTTCACAGCCCTCAATACGATGCTTGCAGGCCGTTCACCGTCCATCAGGCGTCGCAGTTGCTCGCGTGCGCGCGACAGCCGTGACATCACCGTACCCACTGGAACGCCCAGCATTTGTGCCGCTTCGCCATAGCTGAATTGCTCCATGCCAATCAGCAGCAGCTCTCGCGCCTGAGGGGAGAGCAGACCCAGTGCCCGCTCCAGATCAAGATGCAATGCCAATTTGGGCATGGGGTCGTGGCTGGGGTCTTGCGCTTCATCGAGCTCCACGGTGCGATGCCGCACCGCCTGCTGCCACTGGTTGGCGTAGAGGTTGTGCATCACCGTCAGCAGCCAGCTGAGTAAAGCTTTTTGCGCTTCTTCAGCTGTGGCGGCTGCGGGAGGGCGCCATAGCGCCCATTTCTGGCAGGCCCGCTCCAGCGTGTCTTGAACCAGATCATCAGCCAGCGCGGCATCACCCGCAAGCGCACGGGCGTAGCGGCGCAGGCGGGGAATGTGGGCGAGGGCTGAGTCGATCTTCACTCAATACGCTCAAATGCCTCAGGGCTTGGCAACATGCCAGCTGTTGTTGAGGAGGCCGTCACCGGTCATATCGCCGGGTTTGGCATCTTTGGCCCAGTGGTAGAGCGGGCGGCCTTTATAAGCCCATTGCTTGCTGCCGTCGTCGCGCATCACCACGCTCCAGTCGCCAATAGGGGCGGCATTGGCGGGGGCCATCAGCGGCGGCCAGTTGGTGGCGCAGCCGCCGTTGCACATGCTTTTGCCGGCAGCGTCTTTGTCAAAGACATAAAGCGTCATTTGCGTCGGGCCGACCAACATGCCGTTCATGGTGGTCGCCGGAGACTTTGCCATGGTGGCCGTGCCGGTGGCGCAGCCCGCCAGCAGGGCGGCAGAAAGAATCGTCAGGGATACGATGCGAAGCATGAGAACTCTCCTTGTGGTTGACCTGCGGTAAACAGTCCAGCGGGTAGTTTTATTCCATGCTTTTTCAACAATGCATGCAAGCGTTGTTGATTCGATTTTTTTGATAGCGCCTACTGCTTGTTAAACAAGGGTTTCATGAATAAAACAAGCTGAAACTTATGAGTAAAAAGCGCAAGCAGCTTTGAAATGAATAGCAATTCTTGGCGTCATTTGTCGCCATGGGTTTTTATGGGCGACAAACAGCAAGCATATTTGCGGCGCTTGGGCTAGTAACCAAGTTACCTTAGTGGGAATTTGCAGGCTCAGGGTTTACGGCAGCGTTGCGACTGCCCAAGCAGCTTGTAGGCATTTGATTGATATGTCGCTTTAATAAATATTGATAGCACGATAACTATGGCCATCAAGTGGTTTGCGTGTACTGAAGTGGACGCTGACCTCTGTGCAAGCTGCTTTCTGCCTGATGCTTTTGAGTTTTTCTCTTTGAATTTGAAGTTTGTAATTACTCCTTGTTCTGACGCCTGTTTACGGAGTTCCTAGGGAAAGCATAAGTGGCTGTCAGTCACTCTCCTAGGAGTTTCCCGCTGCGGCAGCGCTGCCGGGCAGCCCAAGATGCGAAGCAAGCAGAGGGTGCATTGCAAAGTGCGCCTGTCTTTTGTTTTGTAGCACTCAGGACTGACGGCCAGCGCATGAGCGACCTAATTCTCGAAACCAAGCAACTCACCAAAGAGTTCAAAGGCTTTACCGCCGTCAGCAAGGTGGATCTGGCCGTGCAGCGTGGCTCCATTCACGCGCTGATCGGGCCTAACGGTGCGGGCAAGACCACTTGCTTTAACTTGCTGACCAAGTTTCTGGAGCCCACCTCTGGAAGCATTCAATTCAACGGCGTAGACATTACCCGCGAAGCCCCGGCGCAGATTGCGCGGCGCGGTGTGATTCGCTCCTTCCAGATATCGGCCGTATTCCCGCACAGCACCTTGCTGGAGAACGTGCGCATCGGTCTGCAGCGCAAGCTGGGTACGGCCTACCAGTTCTGGACCAGCGAGAAAACGCTGAACCAGCTCAACGACCGTGCCATGGAACTGTTGACCGAAGTCGGTCTGCAGGACCTGGCCGATGAGCTGACTGTGAACCTGCCTTATGGCCGCAAGCGTGCGCTGGAGATCGCCACCACGCTGGCCATGGAGCCCGAGCTGATGCTGCTGGACGAGCCTACCCAGGGCATGGGCCACGAGGACGTGGACCGCGTCACGCAGCTCATCAAGAAAGTCTCGGCTGGCCGCACCATCTTGATGGTGGAGCACAACATGAAAGTGATTGCGACGATCGCTGATCGCATCACCGTGCTGCAACGCGGCGCCGTGCTGGCAGAAGGGTACTACGAAGAGGTTTCGAAAAATCCGCAGGTGATGGAAGCCTATATGGGGACCACGGACGGGCAGTTGCAGGGGGCGCACTGATGGCTCCACCCTTGTGCCGCTTTGTGGCTTCCCCTGAGAGGGGCGGCTGCCTCGTTGATGGTTTTGTGCCTGTTTTGAGTGATACGAATGAATAAGACAAGTACTCCGGCGCTGGAAATTTCGGGTTTGAACGCTTGGTATGGCGAGTCCCATGTGCTGCATGGCATGGACCTGGTGGTCAACCCCGGCGAGGTGGTGACGCTGCTGGGCCGCAATGGAGCGGGCCGCACTTCCACGCTACGGGCCATCATGGGCCTGACGGGGTCGCGCAAGGGCTCGATCAAGATCAATGGGGTGGAAACCATTCAGTGGCCTACGCACAAGATTGCGCATCTGGGCGTGGGCTACTGCCCCGAGGAGCGCGGCATTTTTTCTAGTCTGTCCTGCGAAGAAAACCTGATGCTGCCGCCGCCGCTCAAAACCGGCCAGCCCGGCATGAGCGTGGACGAGATCTACCAGATGTTTCCCAACCTCTACGAGCGCCGCAATAGCCAGGGCACGCGCTTGTCTGGTGGCGAGCAGCAGATGCTGGCTGTAGCGCGAATTCTGCGCACGGGTGCACGCTTGTTGCTGCTGGATGAAATTTCTGAAGGTCTGGCCCCCGTCATCGTTCAGACCTTGGGTCGCATGATTAAAACGCTGCGCGAGAAGGGCTACACCGTGGTGATGGTGGAGCAGAACTTCCGCTTTGCCGCGCCGCTGGCTGACCGTTTCTATGTGGTCGAGCACGGCCATGTGGCCCTGCGTTTTGGCGCTGATGAGCTGGACGCAAAGATGTCTGTGCTCAACGAGCTGCTGGGCGTGTGAAGCACTGCATTTCTCTTTTCTTTTCATAACAAAGACCTAACCCTGGAGATCAAGATGAAAGCAAAACTGAGCGTTCTCTCGTGCATGCTGGCTGTTGCAGGTTTGGCCAGTCCCCTGGTTCAAGCGCAGGAAAAAGTGAAGATCGGCTTTGTGACCGATATGTCCAGCCTGTATGCCGACGTGGAAGGCAAAAACGGCGCGCTGGCCATGCAAATGGCGATTGATGATTTTGGTGGCAAGGCGCTGGGTCAGCCTATCGAGCTGATGAGCGCAGACCACCAGAACAAGGCCGACATCGCCGCATCCAAGATGCGCGAGTGGATTGATACGCAGAACATTTCGCTGGTCTTCAGCGGCACCAACTCCGGCACCGCGCTGGCTGTCTCGCAAGTGGCGAATGAGAAAAAGCGCGTTCACTTCAACAGCGGTGCGGGCTCTTCCGCGCTGACCAATGAGCAGTGCACCCCCTACACCGTGCACTACGCCTATGACACCGTGGCTCTGGCCAAGGGCACAGGTGGCGCGGTGGTCGATCGCGGTGGCAAGGACTGGTTCTTTTTAACGGCTGACTACGCCTTCGGTCAGGCCCTTGAGAGCGACACCACCAAGGTCATTCAAGCCAAGGGTGGCAAGGTCCTGGGCTCGGTCAGGCACCCACTCAACGCATCTGACTTCTCATCCTTCCTGCTGCAAGCGCAAAGCTCCAAGGCCCATATTCTGGGCTTGGCCAATGCGGGTGGCGACACCATTAACGCCATCAAGGCGGCCAAAGAGTTCGGTATCAACAAGACCATGAAGACTGCCGGTCTGCTGGTCTTCCTGACCGACATTCACAGCCTGGGCCTGAAGAACACCGAAGGCCTGCTGCACACCACCAGCTGGTACTGGGACATGAATGACGAATCGCGCAAATTCGCCAACAAGTTCTTTGCCAAGACCAAGCGCATGCCCACCGATGTGCAGGCCGCCGACTACTCGGCTGTCATGAACTATCTGAAGGCTGTCGAAGCTGTCAAGACCACCAATGCTGACAAGGTGATGGCCCACCTGAAGAGCACGCCCATCAATGACTTCTACGGCAAGGGCGTGATCCGCCCCGATGGCACGTTTGCCCACGACATGTACCTGGTCGAAGCCAAGAAGCCCAGCGAATCCACCAAGCCCTGGGACTACCTCAAGGTCTTGACCAAGCTGCCTGCTGACACGGTCTGGACCACCAAGGCCGAGACCAAGTGCGCGCTCTGGAAGTAATCGCGACCTTGGACTGATGCACACCTAATACCCACCAGCGTATCTCTCATGGAAATCTTCGGCGTTTCATTGCCCGGCCTGATGAGCCAGCTCCTTCTGGGGCTGGTCAACGGTTCGTTCTACGCAATTCTGAGTCTGGGTCTGGCCGTGATTTTCGGCCTGCTCAATGTCATCAACTTTGCGCATGGCGCGCTGTTCATGCTGGGTGCCATGTGCACCTGGATGGCCATGAGCTACTTTGGCATCAACTATTGGGTGATGCTGATTCTGTCGCCCGTGTTGGTGGGTATTCTGGGTGTGCTGATAGAGCGCTTTTTACTGCGCTGGATCTACAAGCTCGACCACCTCTACGGCCTGCTGCTCACGCTGGGGCTGTCGCTGTTGATTGAGGGCGTGTTTCGCTCCATCTACGGTGTCTCGGGTCTGGGTTATGACACGCCAGAACTGCTGGAAGGCGCAACCAATCTGGGCTTCATGATTTTGCCCAACTACCGCGCATGGGTGGTAGTTGCCTCCATCGTGGTCTGCGTGGCCACCTGGTTTGTGATCGAGAAGACGCGTATCGGTGCCTATCTGCGTGCCGGTACCGAGAACCCGCGCCTGGTTGAAGCCTTTGGCATCAACGTGCCCGTCATGATCACGCTGACCTATGCCTTTGGTGCCGCTCTGGCTGCCTTCGCTGGCGTGCTGGCTGCGCCGGTCTATCAGGTCACGCCGCTGATGGGGCAGAACCTCATCATCGTCGTGTTTGCCGTGGTGGTGATTGGCGGCATGGGCTCGATCATGGGCTCCATCCTGACGGGGCTGGGGCTGGGTGTCATCGAAGGGCTGACCAAAGTGTTCTGGCCCGAAGCATCGTCCACCGTCGTGTTTTTCATCATGGTCATTGTTTTGCTGATTCGCCCCGCTGGCCTGTTCGGTAAAGAAAAATAAGAGGGGCACGACATGAAATCCAAGACGCTTGTTCAACGCATTGCCCCCGTGGGCTACGGCCTGCTGTTGCTGGGCCTGATTGCCGCCCCTTTTCTGGGTGCCTATCCCGTATTTGTGATGAAGCTCATGTGCTTTGCACTGTTTGCTTCTGCCTTCAACCTGCTGCTGGGCTATACGGGTCTACTGTCCTTTGGCCATGCAGCCTTTCTGGGGGGCGCGGCCTATGTGGCGGGCTACAGCATTAAGGCCTGGGGCTTTACGCCAGAAATTGGCATGCTGCTGGGTACCGTGGTCGGTGGTCTGCTGGGCCTGATCTTTGGCTGGCTGGCCATTCGCCGCCAGGGCATCTACTTCTCGATGATTACGCTGGCGCTGGCGCAGATGCTGTTTTTTGTCGCGCTGCAAGCCAAGTTCACCGGCGGTGAAGACGGGCTGCAAGGCGTGCCACGCGGCAAGCTGTTCGGCGTGATTGATTTGAGCAGCGATCTGACGATGTACTACGTGGCGCTGGTGGTGGTGACACTCGCTTTCCTGCTCATCGTGCGCACCATTCACTCGCCTTTTGGTCAGGTGCTCAAGGCCATCAAGGAAAACGAGCCACGCGCGATCTCGCTGGGCTATGACGTGAACCGCTTCAAGCTGCTGGCCTTTGTGATTTCTGCTGCGCTCACCGGTCTGGCGGGCTCACTCAAGACGCTGGTGCTGGGCTTTGCCACCTTGTCTGATGTGCACTGGACCACCTCGGGCCACGTGATTTTGATGACGCTGATGGGCGGCCTGGGCACGCTCTCCGGCCCGTTGCTGGGCTCGGCAGTGGTCGTGGCGCTGGAAAACAAGATTGGCGACTTTGGCACCTTCCTCGCTCACACCACCGGTGTTGAATGGTTTGGCACGCTGGGTGAGTCTGTCACCATCGTCACCGGCCTGATCTTTGTGCTGTGTGTGCTGATGTTCCGCAAGGGAATCATGGGCGAGCTGATTGCTTGGCTGGAGCGTAAGAAGTCGTAGGACTTGCTGACTGCTGTTTAGAAAACTGGGGCCGCTTTTGCGGCCCTTGGTTTTTTGGGGCTGCTATCGGCTGTGGATTCAACGGATCGACGTAACAGTTCATCACCAGTCATATAGGATTCAGAGCATGAATCTACTGCCTCGTCTTCTTTTGACCAGTACCAAAGTCGTCTTGGCCTTTGCATACTCGATGCCTGTTTTTCCATCACCTATCTCGGACTCTTCTGATATAGGGGCTGAGCAACGTCAGGAGAATATTGAACTCAGCGAGCAAGCAAAGCCTACTGAGTTGACACGGAAAGTCAAAGTTATTATTCGTGTGTATGTAGACGTAGATGGTCGGCAACTACAGAAGGAAGTGAGTCAATCGAGCGGTTATCCGAAGATCGATAAAGAGGCGCTAGCTAGGGCCTGTTGAGATTTGATTCTTGGACCCAGAACACCTTCACAATTGCGCG
>ERZ724504.1418-NODE-1418-length-13238-cov-6.841311_pt1 | contig 13238 bp, 11 predicted proteins | sample MGYA00376037_ERZ724504 | MGnify/ENA primary metagenome ERZ724504 (study PRJEB28724, sample SAMN07190888) | wastewater metagenome | isolation source: influent of sewage treatment plant in Hong Hong | place: USA: Christiansburg, Virginia | collected 2016-03-01 ... | reverse complement strand
ATGATAGTGCACTCGCGTGCGTGAAAGTAGGTCATCGTCAGACTCACACATACTCTCACCCCCTCAGGCTACTTCGCCTCAGGGGGTGAGTCCGTTTACAAAAAAAAGGATGGCGTGATATGGAATGGCGTCACTGGATCCTGATTCTGGGTGTTTCCTCTCTTCTGCACCTTGCTGTTTTCTGGCCGTCACCTGAGTCTAAGCTTCAAGGTGAGGGGCTGTCAGCTTTTAGTGTGCGCATTGTCCCGGCTGCTTCGGACCCTGGTGTATCAGATCTGGGTCAGAAGGAGGCTGCGCTGTCAGCTTCAACTCCTGAGTCTTCGTATGTCTCAAGACCTTCCGAAGTCAAAAGTGAGGCGCAGCGGAATGTCGGGGCCAACAAGGGTTTGCCGGAGTTGAGGCGTGGCGGCATGTCAGAGGCCGCCCCCATTGCAAGCCGGCCTGAGGCGAATTCCACTGGAAAAGGCGATGCGCCGTCTCAGGGGCGACCGGATGGTCCGGCGATATCCGAAACCGGTTCCCTTGCTCGTTATCGGATTGCACTGGCGGCTGCCGCCATCAGGCTGAGGGCCGGTGTTACTTCCCCGGATGACGGCTTGATTGGAACTGCGGTGGTCGATGTCCGTTTTTCTGGCTCGACGAGCGTTCCGCAGGTTGTGCTTTTCCGTTCCAGTGGGTTTGAGCAGCTAGATAACGAGGCAGTGACTTTGTTGGCCCGGGCGGTGCATGTGGTTCCTGTTTCCGATGCAGGGCCGATTGGGGATGTTTCATTGCGCCTGCCTGTTGTGTTCGAATCGGCGGGGAAATGATTTTCGGTTTCAATACTGATTGCCGACGGGTGGTTTTAGCGGAATGTGCCTGGTGCCGGAATGCTGAGTGCGGTGCTGTGAAGATCGAACTTGCCGCGACGCCTGTCCTCGAAGAAACATTTAAGGGTGTAATCGATCGAGCGGAATGCAATTTCGTTCCACGGAATTTCTGCTTCGCTGACGAGCGCTGCTTCGAGTGATTCCTCTCCGGGATTGAAGTCGAGGTGTAGGAGTTTTGCCCGGTAGATAATGTGGATCTGGCTGATGTGCGGAAGGTCGACAAAGGTGAACATCGGACCTAGCTCGACCCGCGCGCCTGCTTCTTCCAGCGTTTCGCGCAGTGCTGCTTCTCCGCTGGTTTCATTGTTCTCCATGAATCCGGCAGGCAGCGTCCACATGCCATAGCGTGGTTCGATGGCCCGTCTGCACATCAGAATCTTGTCTTCCCACGTAGCGATGGTGCCGACAACTACTTTCGGATTCTGGTAGTGAATCGTGCCGCATGCTTCACAGATGTGCCGGGGGAGGTTGTCGCCGGGGGGAACCTTGAGGCTTACCGGGGCGCCGCAGTGGGAGCAAAAGTTCATGGCATTGGAGCGTGCGTGGACAGTGCTGCAATTCTAATTCAAGGCGCGGCTTGTGCTTGCCATGTCCGGTATTCTGCGACGAGGGGCGACTCAAGAGTGGGCCGCTTTTTCCGATAAAGCCTGACAGGTAGCTTCCGGCTGCGAAAATTGACGGGAATTTAAATGGTTGTGCCACTCGACGTCACGAAGTTCGAACACTTGAAGGCTTCCGGTGACTTGCCTTCGCCTAAGGGTGTCGCGCTGGCGATCATCAGGCTGATTCAGCAGGAAGACAGTTCGATGGGTGATCTGGCCCGGGTTATCAAGACTGACCCGGCCTTTGTCGGACGTTTGATCAAGGCGGCAAACGGTCTGGCAGGCTATAACCGGCGTGCCATCGTGTCGGTCCAGGAGGCTCTTATGGTGCTTGGCCTGCCTGCCGTGCGGACTCTGGCGCTGGGCTTTTCCCTGCTGTCGAGCTATCGGGACGGAAACTGCAAGAGCTTCGATTATGGTCGTTACTGGACGGGTTGCCTCGTGTACGCGCTGGCGATGCAGGCCATTACGCAGCGCACCCGTGTGGCCGCGGCGGAGGAGACTTTCTGTCTTGGCTTGTTGGTAAGGATCGGCGAGTTGGCGCTCGCCACGCTGTACCCCCAGGATTACGGCAAGGTTTTGCAGCAAACAGTGGAGTATCGGGACGTACCGTTGGTGGCGCTGGAACAGCGAGCCTTTGCGCTGAACCACCGGGAGCTTGCGTCGGCAATGCTGGCCGACTGGGGCCTGCCACGAATTTTTCATGAACCTGCTTATTTTGCGGAAGTGCCGGAAGAGTCGGGCTATGCAGACGGCTCGCGGGAGTTCGTCATTGCGCACTCTCTGCATCTGGCTTCGTTTGTGGCCGAGGTCTTTCTGGCCGAGGAGGCCGAGCGGCCGAATTTGATGAGCCGTCTTTTCGAAATCGGAACTCGCCTATCCCTGGACGCGACAACGGTTAACGATCTGTGCGATGGCGTGGTGAGGGAGTGGCAAGCATGGGGCAGCCTGCTCGAACTTGAAACGCTCGAAATTCCCCCGTTCAGTGAACTGGCCAGTCGTGGTGAGGTCATTGCCGCCAGTCTTGCAACCGCGGCCAGGGAGCGTGCGATAAAGGACGATGGGGAGCCGCGGCTTCAGACGGCCATCCAGGCGCAGCATGGTGGTGAGCAATTGGCCCTTTCGGCGGGAGTGCTGCAGCCGATGCGGGTGCTGGTCGTCGATGACGACGGATCAATGCGCGGGCTGGTGCGCAAGGTTCTGGAAACGGTGGGGCATCAGGTTATCGAGGCCGCAGACGGGCGTGCCGGAATGGAAATGGCGCTGGAATTCCAGCCGCAGCTGATGATCGTCGATTGGGTGATGCCCGAAATGAATGGTCTGGAGCTGACCCGGGCGTTACGCCAGACAAAGATCGGGCGCAGCATCTACATTCTGATCATGACGGGTCTCGAGGATGACGATCGGCTGATCGAGGCCTTCGAGAACGGCGTCGATGATTTCATGAACAAGCCGATCAATCCTCGGGTTCTCGCGGCACGTCTGCGCGCCGGCCAGCGTGTCATTCGCCTGCAGCAGGAACTTGACCGGGATCGTGAGGAGATTCGTCGCTTCGCGGCCGAACTCGCGGTATCCAATCGCCGCCTGCAGGAAGTGGCGCTGACCGACTCCCTGACCGGCTTTCCAAACCGGCGCTATGCAATCGAGCGGATACAGCAAGAGTGGTCGGTGTCGTCGCGCACCCGTCGCCCCTTGTCGGGCATGGTCATCGACGTGGACCAGTTCAAGACCTACAACGATTCGCATGGCCACGACGTTGGCGATGCTGTTTTGCGGCAGGTGGCTGCGTCGATAAAGGGGGCGCTCCGTGCCCAGGATATCGTCGCGCGGACCGGAGGGGACGAGTTCCTGGTGATCTGTCCAGATTCGGGCCTGGACGCTGCATTGGCGTGCGCCGAAAGGGTTCGTTTTGCAGTGGAAAGCGCTCCGCTCACCGCCGGGGGGCAAACCCACCACATGTCCGTGAGCATCGGTGTGGCAACCCGAGATACCGTGATGACGGATCCCGATGCACTCATAAAGCGCGCGGATCAAGCCCTCTATCTGGCCAAGAACAAGGGACGCAACCGGATCATGACGGCGCAGTCGCTTCGTCCTGGGCCGCTCATTCCGCCTCGCTGAAGCCGCTTTGTGGGGCCGGCCTGAGGGTGCGCCGATAAAGTTTGACTAGGATTTGCCTATTGTGGGTGGTTGCGTCAGTCGTTTTCCTACTTTTGTTTACGTGTTTGCCCCTACGTAATTTTCCGAAGCCCTCGAATGGCGGATATTGCCGGTAAACGGCAGAATTTGCCGCACATAAATAGAGGTTTGCCGAGGAGATGATCATGCGCGCCAATGGTATGCACGACGAGATCAGGGAGCTGAATCTTGCCTACCTGATGCTGGCCCAGCAGATGCTGCGGGAAGACAGGGCCGCTGCAATCTATCGCCTTGGAATTGGCGACGAGGTTGCCGAAGTGCTCGAAGGGCTGAGTTCGGCGCAGGTGCTCCGGATGGCCAATTCAAACATGCTGCTTTGCCAGTTCCGTTTCAACGACACCATGCTGGTGGATCTGCTTTCTTCCCACGGCCGCGAACGTGGGGCCGCCCACCTGCATGCCGCGATCCTTGCGGCAGGCCGGCCGGTCGAGCACCTCGCCTGATTCCATGGCTGAATCGGGGAGGGCTGATCGTGCGTAACAAGAGCGTGCTGCAGGAAGCGCAGGATATTCAGAAGGCAGTCGATTTGATTCGCCTGGGTGCCCGCATGCAGATGCTGGAGGTCGAAACCTCGATCAGTCGCGAGCGTCTTCTCAAGCTTTACAAAGAAGTGAAGGGCGTTTCGCCACCGAAAGGCATGTTGCCCTTCTCTACAGACTGGTTCATGTCCTGGCAGCCGAACATCCATGCTTCGCTGTTCATGGCGCTCTTCCGTTTCGTAAAGACTCACGCCAAGTTGCAGGGGCTTGACGCTGTGGTGCATGCCTATCGACTGTACAACGAGCACATCGAATCGTTCGAGATGGAGCAGGTGCTGTCGCTGACACGAGCCTGGACCTTGATCCGTTTCTTCGACGCGAAGCTGCTTCAGTCGGCGCGCTGCACGTGTTGTGGCGGAGAGTTCGTCGCCCACGCCTTTGATCCAACCCACGATTACGTCTGCGGTCTTTGCCATATCCCCTCCCGAGCGGGCAAGACCCGGCGTGCGCAGGCTGGAGCGGAGGCCGAGGCATCCTGACCCTCCCTCTCGAATGTTGAAGAGGTTATGCCGTCGGCTTTGTTCCGGCGGCATTTTTTTTACGCTTTTCAGGTGACGACATACTTGCTTTCAGTGCTCAAGTTTCGGCAGGCAGGGCCGATATCGCCTTTGAAGAATAACGCACCTTTGCGGGCGCTCTGCCGGCCCGCCTATCGACTGAGGTTTCGACGATGTTTCTGATCATCGGCTACGTCATCATCCTGGCTTCTGCCTTGGGCACCTATGCGGTGCACGGCAGTCTGGGTGCCCTGTGGGTGCCGACCGAGTACATCGCGATTGTCGGCCTGACCCTGGGCGGCTTTGTCGCCGGTAACGGGCCAAAGGCCATCAAGTCGACAATCGCTGCCTTGCCTACGATCTTCAAGGGTTCGCCCTACAACAAGGCGTTTTATATCGACGTGCTGTGCATGCTTTACGAAATCCTGGCCAAGGTCAGGAAGGAAGGCTTGATGTCCATCGAAGGCGACATCGAGAATCCCGAGGGCAGCCCGATCCTGTCGAAATATCCGGCTTTCACGGCCGATCACCATGCGGTGGATTTCCTCTGTGACTACCTGCGCATGATGGTGGGCGGCAACCTGAACGCGTTCGAGATTGAAAACCTGATGGACATCGAGATGGAAACCCACCACCACGAAGCCCATATGCCGGTGCACGTGGTCTCCAAGGTCGCCGACGGGGTGCCGGCGTTCGGTATCGTGGTGGCGGTGATGGGTGTGGTGAACGTGATGGGCTCGGTCGGCCAGCCGCCGGCGGTGCTCGGCAAGATGATCGGTGGTGCGCTGGTCGGCACCTTCCTCGGTATTCTGGTGGCTTACGGTTTTGTCGCTCCGGTGGCGGGCCAGCTGGAAAGCAAGGTCGAGGAAGGCGGCAAGATCTACCAGTGCATGAAGGCCGTGTTGCTGGCCAGCATGAACGGGTACGCGCCCCAGGTGGCGGTGGAGTTTGGTCGCAAGGTGTTGTTCTCTGCCGACCGGCCGGGGTTTGCCGAGCTGGAAGAGGCGATCAAGAGCAAGAAGTGATGGAAGCCCCGATGATGCGGTGTGAAGTGCCGCAGCCTTCCTGGCCAGCCGGACCGATGCCATGAGTGACGATACCCAACAGCCAATCGTCGTCAAGAAGATAAAAAAGGGCGGTGGTGGTGCCCACGGCGGGGCGTGGAAGATCGCCTACGCGGACTTCGTGACGGCCATGATGGCTTTCTTCCTGCTGATGTGGCTGCTGGGCTCTACTGCCCAGGGCGACCTCAAGGGCATTTCCGACTTTTTCAATTCCCCTTTAAAGGTTGCGATGAGCGGTGGCTCCGGCGCGGGCGATGCGACCAGCCCGATCGCCGGCGGTGGCCAGGATCTGACCCGTTCGGTCGGTCAGGTCAAGCGCGGCGACGTGGACGGCAAGCGCTCCCTGAATGTCGAAGCGGCAAAGGGGGCGCCCAAGGCGAGCGGAGATGAGGGGGCTCCGGAGGCCGCGGATGCTGCAAAGAAGGCGGACGAACGCAAGGAGCGCGCCAAGCTCGAAGACCTGAAGGGGCATATCGAGGCGATCATCGAGGCCAGCCCCAGTCTGCGACCATTCAAGAACCAGTTGCTGCTCGATATCACGACGGAAGGCTTGCGCATCCAGATCGTGGATGAGCAGAACCGTCCGATGTTCGAGTCATCCGGTTCCACGCTGCGGCCCTATACCCAGGAGTTGCTGCGTTCTATCGGCATGACCTTGAATGGGGTCGACAACAACGTGAGCCTGTCGGGGCATACCGATTCGACCCGCTATGCAGGGGGAGAGCGGGGCTTCTCGAACTGGGAGCTTTCGGCCAATCGGGCCAATGCTTCGCGACGCGAACTGGTCGCCGGTGGGTTGGCTGAAGGGAAGATGGTTCGGGTCGTCGGTCTGGCCGATACCTTGCCACTGGACCCGGCCAACCCGAATGGGGCGATCAACCGCCGCATCAGCATCATCGTCCTCAACAAGCAGGCCGAAGCGGCATTGCGCGGTGGAGGAAAAAAACTCGACGTGAGTGCCGAAGATGGCGTGGATGCGGGCGCCATCCGTTCGGGGCTTGTTGCCCCGCCTCGCCCCGCCCTGCGCGCGCCCTAAAGAATTGGCCTGTGAGTGACGATATGTTCCCCACTGTCAGGAACTTGAACAAATGATCATGAGCCCCTCCCGGACAACTGCATTGGTGCTTGGCCTGCTATGGTCGGGTGCCGTGCTGGGTGTCGCTGTCTATCTTCAAGCGGGCACTCTGACGACTGTTGTGGCGCAGGTTGTGAGCGCACTCGGCTGGGCCGCGCTGGTGCTGCGGGTGCCTGTCTCCAGGGCGTTGGCCGAGGATGCGGACAAGAGGGCACCCTCGCCGGAGGTGCTGGCCACAGTGGAGGCGGTTCAGCGCGAATTTGTGCTGGCGGTTCAGCAGCAGCATCAGGCGATTCGCGAAGAGGCGGATCGGGTGCAAGAGATTTTGAGCGCGGCCATCGCTTCGTTGATGGGGAGTTTCAATGGCCTGCTTGAGGCTACCCACGCCCAGCAGACCATTGCTGTCAGTCTGGCGCAGGACGACGACGACAAACAGGGCGCGGCGGGTTTTGACGAGTTTGTGTCGAATACCGCGGGGGTGATGCAGCGGGTCGTTGATAACGTGGTCATGAACAGCAAGCTCGGCATGGAGCTTGTCGAACTGACCGACCGGATTTCCAAGCGTGCCAGTGAAGTCGAAGGCTTTCTTGGTGAGATCGCCAACATTTCCAAGCAGACCAATTTGCTGGCGCTCAATGCCGCCATTGAGGCCGCCCGGGCGGGCGAGGCCGGTCGGGGTTTTGCCGTGGTTGCTGACGAGGTGCGCGATCTGTCCACCCGTACAGCCCAGTTCAGCCAACAGATCTCGGTGGTCATGAAGTCCATGCGCGAAGGCGTGAGAGGCGCTGAAAACGCAATTGAGCGACTTGCCTCGACGGACATGAATTTCGCGCTTGAATCGAAACAGCAGGTCCAGCAGGTGCTGGTTTCGCTGGAGGGCATCAACCAGCAGCGTGGCAGGGCCATCGTGAGTCTCGGTCAGCATGCAAAGGTCATGGATGCCGAAGTGCATCGAGCCGTAACCGCTCTGCAGTTTCAGGATCTGGTTTCCCAGCTTATCGGGCATGTGGATCGGCGGGTGGATGGACTCAGCCAAGTGCTGGTGGAGTTCGGATCTCTCGCAGGCCTGATGCAGCAGGCCATGGTTTCGGGCGATGTCGAGCCCCTGAAGCGTGCTGCCGAAGCGACCCGGATACAACTTTCCACCCTCGGCGAACGGCTCGGGGGCGGTCCGGTGAGCCAGCAGGATGTTTCTCATGGCGACATCGACTTGTTTTAGCTTTAGAACTCTAGGAAATGACAATGGCCAAAACCGTACTTACCGTTGATGATTCTGCCTCCATCCGGCAGATGGTGTCCTTCACCCTGAAAAGCGCCGGCTACGAAGTGGTCGAGGCTGTCGATGGCATGGATGGCCTCGACAAGGCGAAGTCCAGGGCCTTCAATCTCGTTCTCACCGACCAGAACATGCCCCGCATGGATGGCTTGTCACTTATCAAGTCCCTGCGTGCCATGCCGAACTATCGGACGGTGCCGATCCTGATGCTGACCACGGAATCGTCCGATGCGATGAAATCCCAGGGCCGGGCCGCAGGTGCCACCGGGTGGCTCGTGAAGCCTTTCGATCCGCAAAAGCTCATCGAGGTGGTCAAAAAAGTCATTGGCTAAGCCGGCGCCGGCGAGTGGTGCATCACGGGAGATACGCATGGCCATAGACATGAGCCAGTTCTATCAGGTGTTCTTCGAGGAAGCCGCCGAACACCTGGCAAGCATGGAAGCATTGCTGCTTGCCATCGATCCGGCTGCGCCGGACACGGAGGAAGTGAACGCCCTCTTCAGGGCTGCGCATTCCATCAAGGGCTCGAGCGGAACGTTCGGCTTCCAGGACATGATGGAAGTCACGCACATTCTCGAAACCATGCTCGACCGGGTGCGCAAGGGCGAAGCGCCGCTCACCGACGATATGGTGGACGCCTCGCTGGTGGCCGGTGATGTATTGAAAAACCTGCTGGCAGCCCATCGGGGCGAGGACGAAGCGGATCGTGCGGCGGCAGAGGCCATCTGCCACCGTCTCGAGGCACTGTGTCGTGCCCTCGAAGCACCCTCTGCGCCCCCACCGGTTCCGGTGCCTGCTGCCAGGACTGTGTCTGCGCCTGTTTGCTCGACTGGCTTCGACCTGTATTTCACCCTCTCCGGCGATTCCAATGCAGCGGTCGATGGTTTTGGCCATCTGGTGGACGAGCTGGGCAGTTTCGGTCTGGTGGAAACCCTCGCTGCACCGACACCCGAAAATCGCGAATGCCACCTGCGGATCATTACCGAGGTGGATGCGGACACGCTGTGCGGAGTGATCGATTTCGTTGCCGATGCGGCTTCGGTACGCATCGAAGCCTTCGGCAGCTCCGCTGACGAAGGCGAGGCCTACGGTTTTTTTGACGAGGTGCTGGCCCCCGTCGAGGAGGCTTACGGCCTGTTTGAGCCCTTGCCCGAGGCCGCGGGCTCGTCGGGTGGCGAAGCCTACGGCTTTTTCTCTGATCTGCCGGTGGTTGCCGAGCCTTACGGTTTCTTCACCGAGCTGCCTCCTTTGCCAGACGCACCTGCTGCGGCTGCGCCGGAAGAAACGGCCTATGGCCTCTTCGAGCCTGTGGCTGTGCCGGCCGCCGAGTCGGAGACGGCTTCACCCGTTGAGGTTTCGCCTGCTCCGGTGGCGGCGTCTGCGGTGGTCAGGAAGCCCGCTGCCCGCCCGGCAGCCAGTGATAGCGGTTCGATCCGGGTCAGTGTCGAGAAGGTGGACCAGATGATCAACCTGGTTGGCGAGCTGGTGATCACCCAGGCCATGCTGACCCAGGCTGCCAGCAACGTGGACCCGGTCATTTTCGAGCGCCTGATCAACGGACTGGCCCAGCTGGAGCGTAATACCCGCGATTTGCAGGAATCCGTGATGTCGATCCGGATGATGCCGATCTCGGTGGTTTTCAGCCGCTTCCCGCGGGTCGTGCGCGATCTGTCGCAGAAGCTCGGCAAGCAGGTCGAACTGAAGACGATCGGTGAAACCACTGAAATGGACAAGAGTCTGGTCGAGCGAATCACCGATCCGCTCACCCACCTGGTTCGCAACAGCCTCGATCATGGTCTCGAAACGCCCGAAAGGCGTCGCGCAGCCGGTAAGCCGGAAACCGGCACGATCACCCTTTCGGCCTATCACCAGAGTGGAAATATCGTCATTGAAGTGGGTGATGACGGCGCCGGCCTGAATCGCGCCCGCATTCTGGCCAAGGCCAAGGAGCGCGGCATGCCGGTGACTGACGCGATGACCGACCAGGAAGTCTGGCAGCTGATCATGGAGCCGGGCTTCTCGACGGCCGAGCAGGTGACCGAGGTGTCGGGGCGTGGCGTCGGCATGGATGTGGTCAAGAAGAACATCTCTGCGATGGGCGGCCGCATCGAGCTCGACTCGGTGACCGGTGTGGGCACCCGCATCACCGTGCGTCTGCCGCTGACGCTGGCGATCCTTGATGGCATGAGCGTGGGCGTCGGCAAGGAAACCTACATCATTCCGCTGGGCTACGTGATGGAATCCATGCAGCCCGAGCGCGGCATGATGAAGAGTGTCTCGGGGGTCGAACGCCTGATCCAGGTGCGCGGCGAATACCTGCCCGTGGTCTGCCTGCACGACGTGTTTCACATCCAGGGGGCGATCACCGACTGGTCAAAGGGCATCATGGTCGTACTCGAAGCCGACGGCCAGAGTGCGGCGCTCTTCATCGACCAGTTGATCGGCCAGCACCAGGTGGTCATCAAGAGCCTGGAAGCCAATTACCGGCGCGTGCCGGGCGTGGGCGGGGCAACCATCATGGGAGATGGCCGGGTTGCGCTGATCCTGGATGTTCCGATGCTCGTGGGTATGGCGCGGAGGGTCATGCCGGCCGCCGCCTGATGCTTTTTGCAGTGCTTTCCGGCTGTTTCTGCCGGGTCAGGGCCGCCTTCGGGCGGCCTTTGTTTTGTCTGTATTCCGGTGCGGCGAGACGCCTTCAGAAAGAAATCGCGCTGCCGTAAATGAATCATTCCTAACGAGGACTATCCCTATGCTGCAGGCTACCCAGACCGCTGCCGCCCTGGAGTCGGAAGTCTCCGGCTTTGCCCAGGAGCTCCTGACCTTCACCCTCGGTGCCGAAGAATATGCGATTGATATTCTCAAGGTGCAGGAAATTCGTGGGTACGACGCAGTCACCACCATTGCCAACGCGCCCAGCTTCATCAAGGGTGTCATCAACCTGCGCGGAACGATCGTGCCGATCGTCGATTTGCGCATCAAGTTTGCCGTAGGGGTGGCCGAGTACACCCCATTCACCGTGGTGATCATCCTCAATATCGGCGGACGCGTGGTCGGGATGGTGGTGGATGCGGTGTCCGACGTGATATCCCTGCAGCCCGAGCAGATCCGCCCCGCGCCGGACTTCGCCTCATCGGTCGATACCGCTTACATCAGGGGCCTCGGTGCGCTCGGCGAACGGATGTTGATCGTTGTGGATATCGAGCGCCTGATGCTTTCCAGCGAAATGGCGCTGGTTGACGAAGTCGCCAATTAAGGCCGAGTTGGCACCTGCCGATCAATACCCAAGCCGAAAGTGAATGTCATGAGTGGAATTCTCTCTCCCGCCGTCGGTGTAATGAACCGTCTGTCGGTACAGGGCAAACTGGCCCTTCTCGGTCTGGTGGCGATGGTGCCCGTCGTCGTGCTGGCTTACATGCTGATCAACCGCGTCCAGGGCGATATCGATTTTGCCCGCAAGGAGACGCAGACCGTGCAGGTTGTGATGCCGGCGCGCCACCTGATGCAGGCGGTGCAGGCGCATCGCGGCGTGTCGCAAGCCGTGATCGGTGGCAACGCTGCGCAGGCTGGCCGCCTTGGCGAATTGCGCGGGCAGGTGGATGCGGCCCTCAAGGCGGGCGATGCCATCAATACGCAGCTGGGGGAAAGCGTCGGCAGTGCCACGGAGTGGCAGGCGATCCGTAATGGCTGGGATGCAGTCCAGTCCCGCGCGGTGACGGTCAGCGGGCCGGAGAGCTTCCGGATGCACAGCGAATATATTGCCCTCGTTCGGGATTTCATCGCCAGCGTCGCCGACAAGACCAACGCCACCCTCGATCCCGAGCTCGAAACCTACTACCTGATGGACATTTTTTCGACCCGTCTGCCTGCCTTGGCCGAGGATGCCGGGCGCGCGCGAGCAATGGGATCCGGCCAGGCCACTCGTCAGAAGCTGACCGAAGCCGAACGCGTCGAAATGAGCGTGCTGGTGCGGCGCATGGCCGACGGACGCAGTGCCGTCGAGGCTGCGGTGCGCAAGGCCGGCAGTCTCGATGCCGGTCTGCGGACGCAGCTTGGTGATGTCACCCGGCCGCTTGATGCGGCCTTGCTGGGTTTTGTCGAACTGATCGACACCCGGCTGCTCAAGCCGGCAGAAATCGACATTGTTCCTGCCCGCGTCTTCGAGGCCGGCACCCAGGTTGTGGATGGGGTCTACGCGCTTTTCGACGTGGCGGCGCGCGAGTTCGACCTGCGACTGGCCGAGCGGCTGTCCCGTCTTGAACGGGTTCGCACGCTGGCCTTTGCCGTGATTCTCGCCAGCCTGCTGGTGGCGGGCTACCTGTTTCTCGGCCTGCGTCGCGCCATGCTCGACGCTATCGGCCAGATTCAGGCGGGGGTCGGGCGGATTTCCCAGGGCCGGCTGGATGAGCGCCTCTCGGTGTCGTCGCACGATGCCTTTGGTGAAATCTCCAATGCCCTCAACGGCATGCAAACCAGCCTGCAGGCCAAGATCAAGGCCGACGCGGAAGTGGCTGCAACCAACCTGCGGGTGCGTAACGCACTCGACAAGGCCTCCACCAACATCATGCTGGCGGACAACGATGGCCAGATTGTCTATTGCAACGAAGCGGTGCTCGTCATGCTGCGTGGTGCCGAGAGCGACATACGCAAGGAGCTGCCGGCCTTTAGTGCGGAAGGCCTGCTGGGGCGCAATTTCGATAACTTCCACAAGAATCCGTCCCACCAGCGCAACGTGCTGGGACGCCTTGCCGGCGAGCACAAGGCCGAGGTGAAGATTGGTGGTCGAGTCTTCTCGCTGGTGGCCAACCCGGTGTCGAACGCCGAGGGCGTGCGGCTGGGAACGGTTGTCGAATGGCTGGATCGCACCAGTGAAGTCCGGGCCGAGGAGGAATTGGCCGACCTGTTGCAGGCCGCAGTGTCCGGCGATTTCGCCCGTCGCCTCTCGCTGAGTGGCAAGACCGGCTTCTTCGTGACCCTCTCCGAAGGCATGAACCGCCTGATGGGCATCGTTGCCACCAACCTCGAAGATGTGGCGCGCGTTCTCAATGCGATTGCCCGTGGCGATCTGACGGAAAAGATCACGGCCGACTACGGCGGCACCTTCGGCCAGCTGAAGGATG
>ERZ724504.1416-NODE-1416-length-13253-cov-4.728595_pt1 | contig 13253 bp, 8 predicted proteins | sample MGYA00376037_ERZ724504 | MGnify/ENA primary metagenome ERZ724504 (study PRJEB28724, sample SAMN07190888) | wastewater metagenome | isolation source: influent of sewage treatment plant in Hong Hong | place: USA: Christiansburg, Virginia | collected 2016-03-01 ... | reverse complement strand
TTTTTACTTATAAATCACCTTCACCTGGCCTGCTCCCACCGAGCCATACCAAGCGGCAAGCGCCGCATCTGAGGGGTAGAAGCGGCTGCCCTCACCCAGCTCCAGCTCACAGCTGGCTGCGCCGCGATCGTCCTTGCAGACCAGATCCAGTCGCACCTTCACGCCATGGCTGACATTACCGCTTTCAGTCTCTTCTACCTTGGCCGGAAACTGGCGCAGCAAACCCGGCACGTCGGGCATGTTTTCACCCACACTGACCTGCAGATAGCGGGCGTAGCGGCAGCGGGCATCGGACAGCGCCCACATTTGCTGCACCTTCATACGCAGACCGCCGCTGAAGCGATCGGGCTGCAGGCGACCCGAGACGACGACAAATTCATCTTCCTTGAGCACATCGACACAGGCAGCCATGGTTTTTTCATCCACAGAGGCCTCAATCGCCATCGATTTATCGTCGATGGTAAAGATGCTGAGCTTGCCGCGCTGCCCGTTGATGGTGCGCAGCCCGCTGATGATGCCGGCCATGGTCTGTGCCTCACGGCTGTCGCGCATCTCGGCAATGGGGGTGCGCACAAAACGGCGTACCTCGGCCTCAACTTCGTCAAACAGGTGGCCCGTCAGGTAAAAGCCGATGGCGGTTTTCTCCAGCGTCAGCTTTTCCTTTACACCCCAGGGCAGCACATCGGCCATAGGCGGCTCTGCGGTGCTGGAGCCCACGGCGTCGTCGCCCATCATGTCAAACAGACCGCCTTGGTCAGCATTGGCAATCGATTTGGCGGCAAAGCCCATTGCCACATCGAGCGTAGCGATGAGCGATGCGCGGTTGAGGTCAATCGAATCAAAGGCACCGCCCTTAATCAGCGCCTCTACCGTGCGCTTGTTCAGGCGACTGCGGTCCACGCGCAGGCAGAAGTCGAACAGGCTCTTGAACGGACCCTTTTCATGGCCGTTAGGCCCTGTGCCCACGCCATTGCGCGCAGCCACTATCGCTTCGATAGCAGCTTGCCCAGTACCCTTAATGGCTCCAAGCCCATAACGTATGACTTTGTCGGTCACCGGCTCAAAGCGGTGCACGCCGCGGTTCACATCGGGCATCTCGAAGGTGATACCCATGCGCAGCGCGTCTTCGTACAGCACCTTGAGCTTGTCGGTGTTGTCCATTTCCACGGTCATATTGCCACAGTAGAACTCGGCCGTGTAATGCACCTTGAGCCAGCCGGTGTGATAGGCCAGCAGGGAGTAAGCAGCGGCGTGCGACTTGTTGAAGCCGTAGCCCGCGAACTTCTCCATCAAGTCAAAAACTTCGTCGGCCTTGGTCTCATTGAGCCCGTTCTTGGCCGCGCCTTCGCGGAACAAGGCGCGATGCTTGGCCATTTCTTCGAGCTTTTTCTTGCCCATGGCACGGCGCAGCAAGTCGGCGCCGCCCAGACTGTAGCCACCCAGCACCTGGGCGGTCTGCATCACCTGTTCCTGATAGACCATGATGCCGTAAGTCTCGGCCAGCACCTTTTCGACCATGGGGTGCGGATACTCCACCACTTCCTGCCCGTGCTTGCGGGCAATAAAGCTGGGAATCAGATCCATGGGGCCGGGACGGTACAGGGCGTTCAGCGCAATCAGGTCTTCCAGACGCGAAGGCTTAGCCTCCTTCAACATCTGCTGCATGCCGCGCGATTCAAACTGAAACACGGCTTCGGTCTTTCCATCCGAGAACAGTTTGTAGGTCGGGTAGTCATCCAGCGGAATATTCTCAAACTGGAAATTCTCCTGACCCTTGTGGCGCGTCATAATGAATTCGCGCGCAATTTCCAGAATGGTCAGCGTCGCCAAGCCCAAAAAGTCGAACTTGACCAGGCCGACCAGTTCCACGTCATCCTTGTCATACATGGCCACAGCCGAAGTGCTGCCAGGCTGCTGATACAGCGGGCAGAAGTCGGCCAGCTTGCCCGGTGCAATCAACACACCACCGGCGTGCATGCCGATGTTGCGGCACATGCCTTCGAGCTTTTGCGCCATCTCGATGACGGTCTTGACGTCTTCTTCCCTCTCAATGCGCTCGGCCAGAATCGGCTCGGCCTCAATGGCATAGGTGTACTTGTCGCCTTCCTTTTTTGGGTTGGGCGGGTACTTCAGGGTGACGTGCAGGCCAGGCTTATTGGGGATGAGCTTGGAGATGCCGTCGACGAACATGTAGCTCATGTCCATGACACGGCCCACGTCACGAATCGCCGCACGCGCAGCCATGGTGCCGAAGGTAGCAATCTGACTGACTGCGTTGCGCCCGTACTTGTCCTTGACGTAGTCAATCACCCGGTCGCGGTTTTGCTGACAGAAGTCGATGTCAAAGTCAGGCATGGAGACGCGTTCTGGGTTCAGAAAACGCTCAAACAGCAGGTTGTATTCCAGCGGATCAAGGTCGGTCACCTTGAGCACATAGGCCACCAACGAACCCGCACCCGATCCACGACCCGGGCCCACGGGGCAGCCATTGACCTTGGCCCACTTGATAAAGTCGGACACGATCAGGAAGTAGCCGGGGAAGCCCATCTTCATGATGGTGCCCAGCTCAAACTCAAGCCGCTCTACGTAGCGCGGGCGCTCGGCATCGCGCTTGGCAGGGTCGCGGTAGAGATGGGCCAAGCGTTCTTCCAGCCCCTCAAAAGACTCCTGACGAAAGAATTCGTCCATGGTCATGCCTTCCGGCACGGGGAAGTTAGGCAGCTGGGGGTTGCCCAGCTCCAGCGTCAGGCTGCAGCGGCGGGCAATTTCCAGCGTGTTTTCAATCGCGCTGGGGATATCGGCAAACAGCTGCTCCATTTCCGCAGCGGTCTTGAAATACTGCTGGCGCGTGAACTTGCGCACGCGCTTGGCGTTGCCCAGAATTTCGCCTTCGGAAATACACACCCGGGCCTCGTGCGACTCATAGTCGTCGGGCGTGGAGAACTGAATCGGGTGGGTTGCGACCACGGGCAAATTCAAACGACTGGCCAGCTTGACGGCCGCCAGCAAATGCGACTCGTCATCCGCACGACCCGCACGCTGAATTTCCATGTAAAAGCGATGGGGGAAGATGGTGGCCAGACGCTGCGCAATCTCGCCTGCGCTTTTTTCATCACCACGGGTCAAGGCAATGCCCACGGGGCCGGCCTGTGCGCCCGCCAGCGCGATGAGGCCTTCACCCAGCTCCTCCAGCCATTCCCATTTGTGCTGAGCCTGATCCCGCACCACATTGCGCGTCCAGCCACGGGCCAGCAGCTCGGCCAGGTTGTGATAGCCCTGCTTGCTTTGCACCAGCACGATGATGCGCGAGGCTGGCGAATCGCCCAACCCTTCCAGCACAATTTCGGCCCCCAGCACAGGCTTGACGCCCTTGGCGCGGCCTTCTCGATAAAACTTGATGCCGCCAAACAGGTTGTTGAAGTCGGTGATGGCCATCGCCACCTGCCCGTCCTCGGCGGCGGCCTTGATCATGGCATTGATGCGGGTGGTTCCGTCAACCACGGAAAATTCGGTGTGCAGGCGCAGATGGACAAACATGGGCGCTATTGTAGAAAGAGCGCGTCATCCCTGCGGGCTCAATGCTTCTGTTTGCATGTTTGCATCGCAATGCGCTGCCAGTCCAGCGAAAGACGCCCGTAACTCACTGCGCCAGCGCGACTGCCCATTACAATGCGTCGATCCTTTTTCGGGAAGGTCCGGGTCTGGTGGTGTATGGTGTGGGGCTTTCGCCCAGCCAAAATATCTGCTGGGCCAACCTCCAACTACCGCTAATGATTGTCAGAAAACTGTCCACCATGCCGCGTATTTCACTGACTCTTGTACCTGCCGTGTTAATCGCCGCCGCTTTGGCGGGATGCTCCAGCACCAAGGACGACCCGACGGCCAAGTGGACCCCCGAACGCATCTACACCGAAGCGCGTGAAGAGTCTTCCTCGGGTGCCTTTGACAAGGCCGTGCCTCTGTTTGAAAAGCTCGAAGGCCGCGCCGCAGGGACGCCTTTAGCTCAGCAGGCCCAGCTGGAAAAAGCCTACGCCCAATACAAGGCCGGCGAAAAAGTGCAGGCTCTGGCCACGCTGGACCGCTTTACCAAGCTGCATCCCGCAAGCCCTGCGATGGACTACGCCCTCTATCTGAAGGGCCTGATCAACTTCAACGACAACCTGGGCATGTTCGGCTGGCTGACTCGCCAGGACCTGTCCGAGCGCGACCAGAAAGCCGCCAAGGATTCGTTTGAAGCCTTCCGTGAGCTGATCACACGCTTTCCTGAGTCCAAGTACTCGGAAGATGCCCGCCAGCGCATGCAGTACATCGTGAACTCGCTGGCCCAGTATGAAGTCCATGTGGCCAAGTACTACTATGGCCGGGGTGCTTATGTGGCCGCCATCGCCCGCGCACAGACCGCCGTGCGCGACTACCAGAACGTGCCTGCCGTGCGCGAAGCCATGGTCATCCTCGTCAAGTCCTATGACGCGCTGGGTATGACCCAGCTGCGCGACGATGCCCAGCGCGTGCTGGAAAGCAGCTACGGCAGCGCAGCCCTATCTCCAGTTGAACAAAAAAAGGCCTCCTGGTGGAAGCTCTGGTAAGCGCTCGCGCTGCATAACCTCCAACTTAGTCTCCCAGGCCGGCCCAAAAAAGGATACGCAATGCGTATCCTTTTTGGTTTCTGCGCAGGGTTCAAGGTGTATTCAACGCTTGCCTTGGCCGCGTTCTGCGGCCAGTTGTTCCAGCGCTTCTTCAAATTCGGGCTGACTACCCAGCACCCGCATGGGTGGCAACGCCGCCATCAGCTGGCCGCCATAGCCCATGCTGACCAGCCGACTGTCGCAAATCACCAGAACGCCGCGATCAGACTCACTGCGAATCAAGCGTCCCGCCCCTTGTTTGAGCGCCAGCGCTGCCTCGGGAATCATGTAGTCATGAAAGGCTGCCCGCCCCACGCGCTCCAGCTGCCGCGAACGTGCTTCAACCAGCGGGTCATCGGGCGGGGGAAATGGCAGCTTGTCGATCACCACCAGCTGCAGCACATCGCCGGGCAGATCCACGCCTTCCCAGAACGTGGCTGATGCCACAAGAATCGCACCCCGCTGCTGGGGCGACTGGCTGGCACCTGCAGCCATAAAGCACTGAATCAGCGCCAATTTGGGTGCCTCGCCCTGCACCAGTACATCCAGATCAGTAAACAGGCCGAGGGCAGAGCGCAGCGATTCGCTGATCGCATGCAAGGCTTTGAGAGTCGTGGTCAGCACCAGCGTGCGCCCACCAATCCGCTGCGCTGCATCCAGTACCAGCTGCGCTACCTGCGGGCTATGCTGGGCGCTACCCGCCGCAGCAAAAGGCTGGGGTACATAGACACCTGCCTGATGGTGATAGTCAAACGGGCTTTCTACCTGTAGCACCGTTGCGCCGTGCAGCCCGCAGGAGTCCGTAAACCAGCTCAGCCGCGCATCATTGCCCAGTGTGGCCGAGGTGAAAATCCATGCCTTACGAGCGCTGGTATTGCGATCTTCGCTCTCATTATTGACATCCTCATCCAGCGTGCGCTGCAGCAAGCGCTGCTGCATGATGCGGGCAATCGACAGCGGTGATTCCAGCATGCGCAGGTACTGCGTGCCCACTTCCAACCAGCGCACGCAGTCATCGTCGGCAGGCGCTGCAAACCGGGCAAGCCTTGCCAGCAATTCAGCGCCGCGCTCGTACAGGCGCTGCAGCTCGGCCGCCATGGCTTCCATGACTGCCAGAGGTTTGAGCAGCGCACGCAGGCTTTGCCCCAGCCGTACCAGCGCGGCACGCCATTTCGCCCCATCCAGCCCCTGCGGTGTAATGCCCTGCCAGGGCAAGCGGCCGCCCACCGTGGGCTTGCCAGCCTGCAGGCGCAACTCGCGCATGGCCTGCTCCAGCGTAGCGCACAACACCAGCCAGTCCGCCATGCCGCGTGCATGCTCCTGCGTCAGTCGCAAAGCATCGCGTGCATAGCCCACCAGTTGCTGGCTGGACAATGCCTCACCCGCAAACTGCACGCCAATATCGTTGAGCTGATGGGCTTCATCGACCACGACCACGCCGGTATTGGGCAGAAGATTCGCCATGCCGCTGTCGCGCACATCGAGGTCGGCAAACAGCAGGTGGTGATTGACGACCACCACATCGGCCTCCAGCGCCTGCTGGCGCGCCAGATTGACGTGGCAGGCCTGCCAGTGCGGGCAGTCCGAGCCCAGGCAGTTATCTTTGGTGGAGGTGACCAGCGGCACGGCTGGCGAGCGCTCATCCAGCGCCGTCATCTCTGCCAGGTCACCCGTGCGGGTGATTCTGGCCCAGCGCTCTACATCGGCCACGGTGCGCAGCACCTGAGGGTCTTGCGGTGCCGTGCGGCCCTGGCGCACTCGCTCAAGCCGTTCAATGCAGAGATAAGACGCACGCCCCTTGAGCCGCGCCATGCGCAGCGGCAGCCCAAGGCCATGCACCAACCTCGGCAAGTCACGCGCAAACAACTGATCCTGCAAGGCCTTGGTAGCAGTAGACACAAGCACGCGCTGGCCGCTGAGCAGTGCGGGGACCAGATAAGCATAGGTCTTGCCAACGCCCGTACCCGCCTCGACAACCAGCACATCGCCCTCTTCAATGGCCTGCGCCACAGCCAGCGCCATGCGTGTCTGGCCCGAGCGCGGCAAAAAAGCGGGCTCAGCCAGGGACAGCGCCCCGTCCGCAGAAAACACTTGTGCGACCGCATCCAGCAACTGAGTCAAAACCGTTTTACCTTCATACAAGCAAAGTCAGTGCAACCTCACATAAGATTGCAAATATCCATTTAAAACAGGCATCCGGCCGATAAAATGTAACGCAACGTAAAGCAGCGCCATTCCAGCCCGTCTAATTCACTCATGTCATCCAGCTATCGCATCCAGGCCGCAACCGGCATACATCGTGGCGATCGGGAATATCAGCAAGACCAAGTTCTGCTAATGAGCCACCCCTACGCAAAAGGCTGCATTCTTGGCATCGTGGCAGACGGCATGGGTGGGCGCAGCGGGGGGCGCAAGGCATCCGATCAGGTGATGCTCACAGCGCGCCAGTTGTTTGAGCGTTTTGAACCGGCCAAGGAAGACTGCATGCGCATGTTGCGCACCATTGTGCAGGATGCGCACACCGTCATTCGCCTCACGGCCATCGCTTCAGAGCAAGAGCCCCACAGCACCCTCGCCGCCTTTGTGGTGCTGCCCGACGGGGTCTGCCACTTCATGCATTCTGGCGATTCACGGCTCTATCACTTCAGGGGCGATCGTCTCTTGCACCGCTCGCTTGACCATTCTTATGTGCAGGCGCTGGTGGACCGTGGCGACATCCGCGAAGACGAAGCCGACAACCACCCGCAATCGAATATTTTGCTGGGCTGTCTGGGCGCGGAAAGCCCACCGCCCATGGTTCACCATCTCCTCGAAACAATGCAGCCCGGCGATACGCTGATGGCCTGCTCCGATGGCGTCTGGCACTACTTCACCACGCAAGAGCTTGCCACCGTGCTTGATGGACTCTCGCCCCGCGAGGCCTCGGAGTTTCTGATTGAAAAAGCCCGCCAGCGTGCAGCAGGCGGCGGCGACAACCTGTCGCTGGCAATCTTGAAGCTGGCCGAACCTGACAACGCCAGCTGATCAGCCCTTCAAAATCAAGTAAAAGCAGTCTCTAGCGCTTTAAATACAAGCACTTGCAGCAATGTTTTCAATAGCAACCTCTATGACTAAGGCAGAATTCCCTGCCTCTACAGCCAGAGACTTTAAAGACGCTCAAGGAGCAGGTGCAGGCAGCGGCGCAGAGGTTTTGCTTCGCTCCTGAGCCTGCTTCAAAGCGCGGGCCTTATGGTCAGCCGCTTCTTTGAGCTTGGCCTCATGGGCCGCTCTGGCCTTGGCTTCCCTCTCTGCCCTGCCTTGATCGGTATGCGCACGGCTTTGATCATGGCGGCGCTGGTAGTCAGCCTGTTTGCTTGCACGCTGCTCGGCCTCGCTCTGGCGCTGGGCCTGTACCGCCTGCTCATCGACAGGCGGCTTGGCACCCACGCCAGTCGGTGAAGGTGGTTTTTTGCCTCCGTCATCACGTTTTTGCGACTTCATGGGCACGGCTGCATTTTTGGCTTTTTTATCCTCAATGTCTTTGAGCTTGCTCGTCGCTCTTTCCTTGCGCTCGATATCGTTGATCTCCAGCTCGCGTGCGCGCAGCGGGACATCCTTGAGGCGGGCTTTCTCGCGCGCATTGGCCAGGCAGGCTTCGACGGAGAACTTCTGATAGCACAGCTTGTCCTCTGCCACATGCTGCTGCTCGATCAACCCACGCTGGCGCACAATTTCTGCGCGCTCTGCTTCGTGCTCTTTCAGCAACTGCTCGCGCTGCTGCTGCGCCTCAGCTTTCTGCGTCTGCGTGCCCTCTCCTGGCACCTGAGCATTGGCCGGCACGCAAAGCATCCAGACCGCCGCAATAGGGGCAAGTGCCAGAGCAGTAAAGCGGCGACTGGTCAGCTGGGCAAAAGGAGTAGGCATCTTCATCAACTTGAGGCTTTAGTACAGACAGGTATCCAGGCATCTTAAAACGCCTGGCCGCAGCGCTTGACTATCAGGTCAAGCTGGTGTCGACCACGCGGCGCTCCAGCGCCAGATATTCCTTGGAGCGCATCTCGTTCAAACGCGAGACGGTACGCGGAAATTCATGGGACAACGGGCCCTCAGTATAAATTTGCTCGGGCGGTACCGCAGCCGACATGATGAGCTTGACGTGGCGGTCATACAGCACATCGACCAGCAGCGTAAAACGCCGCGCGGCCGATGCCATGTTGACATGCAGCTCAGGCACATCAGATAACAAGACGGTGTGAAACTGCGTAGCAATTTCAAGGTAATCGTTTTGCGAGCGCGGGCCACCGCACAGCTCGCGAAAATCAAACCAGACCACGCCACCCGCACGGCGCTTGGCCGCAATTTTGCGAGTCTCGATCTGCATCACAGGCTCTTCGTCATGGGCTTCGGCCAGACGATTGAAGGTGTCCGTCATGGCCGCTTCAGCTTCGGCACCCAGCGGGCAGTGGTAGAGCTTGGCGTCTTCCAGCGTGCGGCGGCGGTAGTCGGTGCCGTTGTCCACGTTCACCACTTCCATGCGCTGCTTGATCAGCTCGATGGCGGGCAGGATACGGTCGCGGTGCAGGCCGTCGGGGTACAGGCCGTCGGGCATGAAATTGGAGGTGGTCACAAAACCCACTCCATTGGCAAACAGCGATTCCAGCAGCTTGTAGAGAATCATGGCGTCGGTGATGTCGGCGACGTGAAACTCGTCAAAGCAGATCAGTTTGTACTTCTTGGAGATCTTGGCACCCAGCGCGCTCAGAGGGTCCTGCGTGCCTTGCATCAGGTGCATTTCGCGGTGCACCTCACGCATGAATTCGTGAAAGTGCAAACGCACCTTGCGCTTGATGGGCACGGCGTTGAAAAAGCATTCCATCAGAAAGCTCTTGCCGCGCCCTACCCCGCCGTACATGTAAACGCCTTTAGGCAGGTCGGGGTGATTAATCAGTTTTTGGAGAGCATTGGAGCGCTTGCCTTTGTAGGCCGCCCATTCATCAGCGCAGCGCTGCAACGCCTCAACAGCATGCAGTTGTGCAGGATCGCTTTTGAATCCCTTGGCGATCAGTTCTGCCTCGTAGGCCTGTTTTACATTCACCGTCGTCTCCAGATGCTCAAAAAATAATAGCTGCTATCGCTTATGTATTAAGCGCTAGCAGCCATTTTGGTCCAAATTCTAAAAGAAACTCAGCTTGCGCGCGGGCACTTCACAGCCATGTCAATCGCCTGCGCGCAAGACTGATGAAACCTTAGAAATTCAGTGTGCGCTTGTCCACAGCCAGTGCGGCTTCCTTGGTGGATTCGGACAGCGAAGGGTGTGCGTGGCAAATACGGGCAATGTCTTCGCTCGATGCTTTGAACTCCATGGCCACCACGGCTTCAGAGATCAGCTCGGACACCATGGGGCCCACCATGTGCACGCCCAGAATTTCGTCAGTCTCGGCATCGGCCAGGAACTTGACCATGCCGGTCGTATCACCCAGAGCGCGCGCGCGGCCGTTGGCCAGGAAGGGGAAGGTGCCCGCTTTGTACTTGACGCCATCGGCCTTCAGTTGCTGCTCGGTACGACCCACCCAGGCAATTTCGGGGCTGGTGTAAATCACCCAGGGCACGGTAGCGAAGTTCACGTGACCGTGCTGACCAGCGATACGCTCGGCCACGGCCACGGCTTCTTCTTCGGCCTTGTGCGCCAGCATGGGGCCGCGCACCACGTCGCCCACGGCCCACACGCCTGGCAAATTGGTCTTGCACAGATCATCGACCACGATGCAACCACGCTCGTCCAGGGCCAAGCCCACGGCTTCGGCGTTCAGACCGATGGTATTGGCGGTGCGACCAATGGAGATGATCAGCTTGTCCACGTCCAATGTCTGGGCTTCGCCCTTGGCATTGGTGTATGCAACGGACACGCCCTTCTTGCCGGTCTTGATGTCGCCGATCTTCACGCCCAGCTCAATTTTCAGACCTTGCTTGTCGAAAGCCTTCTTGGCTTCCTTGGAGATTTGCTCGTCCACCACGGGCAGGAACTTGTCCATACCTTCCAGCACGGTCACTTCCGTGCCCAGACGACGCCAGACCGAGCCCATTTCCAGACCGATCACGCCAGCGCCGATCAGGCCCAGCTTCTTGGGAGCCTTGCCCAGGCTCAAAGCGCCATCGTTGGAGAGGATGTTCTCTTCATCGAAAGGCACGCCGGGCAGCGCACGGGCGTTGGAGCCTGTGGCCAGCACGATTTGCTTGCCGGTGATGATTTCCTCTTCCTTGCCGGCGACCTTGATTTCGTAGCCGCCTTCAGCGGCTTTCACGAAGGAGCCACGGCCGTGGAAGAAAGTGACCTTGTTCTTCTTGAACAGGTACAAGATGCCGTCGTTGTTTTGCTTAACGATGGCTTCCTTTCGACCAATCATCTTGGCCACATCCATCTCGACCTTGCCGGTGGAGATACCGTGATCGGCAAAGTGCAGCTTGGCATGCTCGAAATGCTCGGAAGACTGCAGCAGTGCCTTGGAGGGGATGCAGCCCACGTTGGTGCAAGTACCGCCGGGGGCAGCGCCGCCCGCAGCGTTCTTCCACTCGTCGATACAGGCGACGTTGAAACCCAGTTGTGCTGCACGGATTGCTGCGATGTAGCCGCCGGGGCCTGCGCCGATCACGACGACGTCAAATTGCTTGCTCATGATTTAAATCTTTACTCTGTTTAGCTGCAAAAAAGCCCACCGCTTTTGGTGGTGGGCCTTATCGATTCTTGACCTGCGGGGAATTACAGATCAAACAGCAGACGGGATGGGTCTTCCAGCGCGTCCTTCATGGCCACCAGGCTCAGAACGGCTTCGCGGCCATCGATGATGCGGTGGTCATAAGACATGGCCAGGTAGTTCATGGGGCGAATCACGATCTGACCGTTTTCGACCACAGCGCGGTCCTTGGTGGCGTGCACACCCAGAATGGCGGACTGAGGGGGGTTGATGATGGGGGTAGACATCATCGAGCCGAAGGTACCGCCATTGGAGATGGAGAAGGTACCGCCAGTCATTTCTTCAATGCCCAGCTTGCCTTCCTTGGCCTTTTGACCGAACTCGGCGATCTTCTTCTCGATGTCAGCGAAGCTCATCTGGTCTGCATTGCGCAGGATGGGCACCACCAGACCGCGAGGCGAGCTCACAGCGATACCGATGTCGAAGTAACCGTGATAGATGATGTCGTTGCCATCCACCGAAGCGTTCACCGCAGGGAACTTCTTCAGAGCGTGCACAGCAGCCTTGACGAAGAAGGACATGAAACCCAGCTTCACGCCATGTTCCTTGGTGAACTGGTCCTGGAACTTCTTGCGCATGTCCATTACGGGAGCCATGTTCACTTCATTGAACGTGGTCAGGATGGCGTTGGTCGACTGCGATTGCAGCAGACGCTCGGCAATACGGGCACGCAGACGTGTCATAGGCACGCGCTGCTCTGGGCGCTCGCCCAGAATTGCGGGAGCGGCAGGCGAAGCCACCTGAGCCAATGCAGCCTTAGGTGCGCCGGTTGGGATGGCAGCACCAGCCTTAATGGCGTTCAGTGCATCGCCCTTAGTCACGCGGCCATCCTTGCCCGAACCAGCCACATTGGCTGCGGACAGGTTGTTGTCGGCCAGGATCTTGGCGGCAGCAGGCATGGCCACACCGCTCTTGTCTGCACCGGCAGGCGCAGCCACGGGAGCCGCAGCAGGAGCCGAGGCAGCCGGAGCTGCAGCAACGGCACCCACCACAGCGGTGGAGTCAATCTTGGCGATCAGCTGCTCAGCGACCACGGTTGCGCCGTCGCCTTGCAGGATTTCAGTGATCACGCCAGCCGAAGGAGCAGGCACTTCGAGCACGACCTTGTCGGTTTCGATTTCGATGAGGATTTCGTCCACGGCCACAGCCTCGCCAACCTTTTTCTTCCAGGTCAGCATGGTTGCTTCAGCGATGGATTCGGACAACTGGGGGACTTTGACTTCAACGATAGCCATTTTATTTCTTTCCAAAAGTGTTTTGTCTGATACGAACAAACGTAGAGAAGCGGTTTGACTGCCTTATTTGGTCAGAACAAAACCCTTGAGTTTGGCGAATGCGCCTTCCACCAGTGCCTTTTGTTGCTCTTGGTGCAGATGCGAGTAGCCCACAGCAGGCGAAGCGGACGCAGCGCGACCGGAATAGCCCAGCTTCTGGCCTTCACGCATGTTTTCGTGAATATTGTGCTGAATGAAGAACCAGGCACCCTGGTTCTGAGGCTCATCCTGGCACCACACGATGTCAGCTGCGTTGGCGTACTTCTTCACTTCGGCAGCGAATGCCTTGTGGGGGAAGGGGTACAGCTGTTCGACGCGGATGATGGCCACGTCCTTGCTTTCCTTCTCTGTACGCTTCTTCACCAGATCGTAGTACACCTTGCCCGAGCAGGCGATGATGCGCTTGACCTTGGCGGCGTTCTTGACGATGGACTCGTCCTGCTCGGGAATCACGGTCTGGAAACCACCAGATGTGAACTCGGACAGCGGCGAAGTGGCGTCCTTGTTACGCAACAATGACTTGGGAGTCATGATGATCAGTGGCTTGCGCAGGTTGCGCACCATCTGACGACGCAGCACGTGGAAGATCTGGCTGGCCGTGGTGGGCTGCACGATCTGCATGT
>ERZ724504.1414-NODE-1414-length-13269-cov-7.426290_pt1 | contig 13269 bp, 11 predicted proteins | sample MGYA00376037_ERZ724504 | MGnify/ENA primary metagenome ERZ724504 (study PRJEB28724, sample SAMN07190888) | wastewater metagenome | isolation source: influent of sewage treatment plant in Hong Hong | place: USA: Christiansburg, Virginia | collected 2016-03-01 ... | reverse complement strand
AGTGATATTAGATGCTGTCTAATATTCTGATTCTGTTCTGATTTGGTCCAATAGCGACAAAAAATAACAGGGCTTGCATCGCTGCAAGCCCTGTATTTATTGGTGGACCATGTTGGACTTGAACCAACGACCAAAGGATTATGAGTCCTCTGCTCTAACCAACTGAGCTAATGGTCCGAAAGCGTGAAAGCAGCATTGTACTGAAAACAAGCGGTTGTGGTGAATCGAATCGTTAAAAATGTGTGTGGTCTTGAATTTTTATGGATTCGATTCTGCTGTTTTGACTGTTTCTGCCGTGATCAGCTGTTTTCGAGGAAGCTTTTGAGCTTTTCTGAGCGCGATGGATGACGCAGTTTACGCAAAGCTTTGGCTTCGATTTGGCGAATGCGTTCACGGGTCACATCGAATTGTTTACCCACTTCTTCGAGGGTGTGATCGGTGGTCATTTCAATGCCAAAACGCATGCGCAATACCTTGGCTTCGCGCGGGGTCAATGAGTCCAAAACATCCTTCACGATGTCTTGCATGCCCGTGTGCAATGCCGCTTCCGCTGGGGTCATGGTGTTACCATCTTCGATGAAGTCGCCCAAATGTGAGTCTTCGTCGTCACCAATCGGTGTTTCCATGGAAATTGGCTCTTTGGCGATTTTCATGATTTTACGGATTTTGTGCTCTGGCATTTCCATTTTCTCAGCCAATACCGCGGCGTCGGGTTCGTTGCCTGTTTCTTGCAAAATTTGACGCGATATGCGGTTCATTTTGTTGATGGTTTCGATCATGTGCACGGGAATGCGAATCGTGCGCGCTTGATCGGCAATCGAGCGTGTGATCGCTTGGCGAATCCACCATGTCGCATAGGTCGAAAATTTGTAACCACGGCGATACTCAAATTTATCCACCGCTTTCATCAAGCCGATGTTGCCTTCTTGAATCAAATCAAGGAATTGCAGGCCTCGGTTGGTGTAGCGCTTGGCGATCGAAATCACCAAACGCAAGTTGGCCTCGGTCATTTCTTTTTTTGCATCACGGGTTTTTGATTCGCCGGTGATCATTTGTTTGTGAATCGCTTTGAGGTCGGTCAATGGCAAAACCACTTGCGCTTGCAAATCCACCAATTGATTTTGCAATTCGTGCAAAGCGGGGATGTTGCGGGTCAGCAATGAGTTAAAGGTGTGCTTGCCTTTAAGCAATTCGGTTGACCATTCCAAATTGGTTTCATGACCTGGGAAGTTGGTGATGAAAAATTGAGGTTCCATGCCCATGCGTGTGACGCACAATGCACGGATTTTGCGCTCAATTTTGCGCACCGATTCAACTTGCGAGCGCAGCGTGTCGCACAGGCGATCCACGGTCCGAACGGTGAAGCGGATGCTCATCAGTTCATTGGTGATGGCTTCTTGCGCTTTGTTGTAGGAGGCTGATAAATAGCCCTCTTTGCCAAAAGCAATGCGCATTTTGTCGAAATGTTTTTCGACTGTGTCAAATTTTTCAAGGGCTTGGTTTTTCAATGCTTCCAACTGCTTGCTGGACATGCCTGTGCCGCCGTCGTCGGCATCGTCTGCCTCATCATCGTCTGAGTCATCGACAACTTCAACTTTTTTAGCGTCAAAAGACTCTTCAGCGCCTGCCAAACCATCCACAACGTCGTCGACTGAAATCTCACCTGAGCGGATTTTGCCAACGAGTTCACGAATTTGTTGGATCGTTGATGGGCATGCTGAAATGGCGGCCATCATTTCACGTTGGCCTTCTTCGATGCGTTTGGCGATCACAATTTCTTGTGCTTTGGTCAGCAGTTCAACGGTGCCCATTTCACGCATGTACATGCGCACAGGATCGGTCGTGCGGCCAAATTCCGAGTCAACGGTGGAGAGCGCGGCTTCGGCTTCTTCTTCTGTGTCATCGTCATTGCTGGCGGTGGGCACGTTGTCGGCCATCAGCAGGGTTTCTGCATCGGGGGCTTGTTCGTAGACTTGAATGCCCATGTCTGAAAACGCCGAGACCATGTTGTCCAGTGCGTCACCTTCGACCATGTTGTCGGGCAAGTTGTCATTGATTTCTGCGTGCGTCAAATACCCACGATCTTTACCCAACTTAATCAGTGTTTTCATCTGATTGCGTTTGAATTCAAGCATCGCGGTGGCGGCTTCTGAGCCGCTGTCTTTGCCTTTGCGCTTGGTTTTGTCGGCTTTGGCTGGAGGCGTGTCAAAGTCTGGAATGACCTCTACACCATCCATGTCATCAAGTAAATCATCATCGCCGCCCACAATCACGTCTGCATCATCAAGCAGCTCATCATCAACTTCGGGGTTGGTGATGGTGGTGACTTTGCTGGGTTTTTTTGCGTTTTTTGCGTCTTTGCTTATGCTGGGTTTTTTTGCTGTCATGCTGCGCTCTGTGCCTTTGGTGTTGCGCTTCGGTACAATGTCGACCGGAGGTGCAGGGGGTTTGACGGTGTTTTCTGAATGGCGTTTTGCGGTGGTTTTTTTGACAGCAGTTGCGGCGGCTTTGCTCGTTTTAGCGGTTGCATTCGGTGCGGTGGCTTTAGAGTGCGCTGATGGACGTTTTTTAGCTGTGCTCATGGATCGACCTTCAAATAAAATTTAAGAAAGAAACACCAAGACAAAACATTCAAATTACATTAACTTCTCATTATACCATGAAAAAGGCATAATTTTTTAAGGGATTCGTATCTCATACGTGGGGGAAATTGTTGAAAAAACAAGGCTTAAGGTGTGAAAAAGCGGGTCTGTTTTGAACCTTATTTGGCGGCCAAAGCAGCTGCGGTTAAGGTGATTTATTTGGGTGGGGAGAGCTTGGCTCGTTCATCCAGCACGCGCATGTATTCGGATTTGGCTGCATCATCGACCGACATTTGAGCTGCGAGGGTTTTTAACCTTTGGTCAAATGCTTCTCGTTTGAGTTGTGTTTCAAGGGCGATGTAAGCGGTGAGTGCGTCTTCTGCGGACATTTGAGCGGGTTCGCGCAAGTGTTTTTGCAGAATGTGTTGATACCATTCGTGATGGTCGGAGCTGTCGAGTTGATGCGACAAAGCAGCTGGTGCAAGCTGGGGCTGTGCGTGTAGCAGTTCAATGAGCGCAGTCAATGCGTGGTGTTGTGGCAGGTGAGCCCATGTGTGGCTGTGGGCATGTTGGGCAATGCTGGGGTGGGCGATGATTAAATCCAGTGCGCGCTCGACAGATGTGGGCGGTGCTATCCGTTTGGTCTTTTCTCGTGCCCCTTTGCGTGACCGTTGATGGGTGATGAGCTCACAATATTCGGCCACATCGTTTGGCGTTGAATTCAGTTGTGCGGCCAGTGCTTGGATGATGTGTGTGCGCAATGCGCCGTTGGGTAGCGCTTGCAACATCGGTTTGGCGAGGTGCAGTTGTCGTGCGCGCGCTTCCGCACTGCCGTCAGGGGCGGCTTGATTGAGGCCAAACAGTAAAAATTGTGACAGCGTCATTGCGGTTTGTACTTCCGCCGCAAACGCATCCATGCCTTTTTCTCGCACAAAAGTGTCCGGATCGTGCTCAGGCGGCAAAAATAAAAATTTGATTGTGCGGGTGTCGGTGGCCAGCGGCAGGGCATTGATCATGGCGCGCCATGCGGCTTTTCGACCAGCGCCATCGCCGTCAAAGCTGAACACGATGGTGTCTGTGAATCGAAACAGCTTTTGTACGTGTGCGGTGCTGGTGGCTGTTCCGAGGGTGGCAACGGCATTGGCCAGCCCCGCCTGTGCGAGGGCAACCACATCCATGTAGCCTTCCACGATGAGGGCATGTTGGTGCTGGGCAATGGCGCTGCGCGCTTCAAACAGGCCATACAGTTCTTGCCCTTTTTGGAACAAAGGGGTTTCCGGTGAGTTCAGGTATTTGGGTTCACCTTGATCCAAAACACGGCCACCAAAGCCGATGATCTGACCTTTGGTGCTGCGAATCGGGAACATGATGCGCTCACGAAAAAAGTCGTAGCGGCGATTTTGTCCTTCGCGCTGTTTGCACAGGCCGGCATCGAGCAGGCTGGATGATTCGTTGTAATCATCAAAAATGGAGGACAGCGTGGGTTCAAAAGGGGCGAAGCCGAGCCCAAAACGTTGCGCAATTTCGCCGCTCAGGCCGCGACGCTTGAGGTAAGCAATGGCGTGAGGGTGCTCTCGCAATTGGTGTTTGTAGAATTGTGCGGCTTCGGTGAGGGCTTGCCCCAGATTCTGGGTGCGAACTTTTTGTGCGATTTGTGCTTGGATTTGCTGAGGCGACTGTGGTTTGTCTTGAGGGACGCTCATCCCCGCTTGACGTGCAAGGTCATTGATGGCCTCAACGAAGGTTAAGCCGTTGTGTTCCATCAAAAAGCCAAGTGCTGAGCCATGTGCGCCGCAGCCAAAGCAGTGATAAAACTGTTTGGATGCACTGACGGTAAAAGACGGGCTTTTTTCGTTGTGAAAAGGGCATAAGCCTTGATGGTTGGCACCTGCACGCTTGAGTTGAACGTATTGACCGACCACGTCGACGATGTCGACGCGGTTGAGTAAATCATTGATGAACTCATTCGGAATCATTCGTATGCTCGATAAAGTGCGGGTTGGGCCGTTGTTGTGCGAGTCGGCTTTTTCGATCTTCACATGCGTTGGCTTGGTGGTTTTTTAGGCCTGTGTCAGTTGTTGCTTGATGAGGGCTGATACACGACCCATGTCGGCTTGGCCGGCCAATTGGGCTTTGAGTGTGCCCATGACTTTACCCATGTCTTGCGGACCTGTTGCGCCGGTGTTGGCAATGGCCGCAGTGACGGCCGTGATGATGTCTTCATCGGACATTTGAGCGGGCAAATAGGTGGACAAGATGGCCAGTTCGGCTTGCTCTTTTTCAACCAGATCGGTGCGCGCTGCTTGTTCAAACTGGGTGATGGACTCTCTGCGTTGTTTGCAGGCTTTTTCGATGACGGCCAAGATTGCGGCATCATCCAGCTCCGTTTGACTGTCGACTTCACGCCGTTGAATGTCGGCAGACAATAAGCGCAAGGTTTCTAATTTGGTGGTTTCGCGTGCTTTCATGGCAGCGATGGTGTCGGTTTTGATTTGGGCTTTTAGAGACATGCGGTTCTCCGTAGGGGTGAGTGATTGTAGTGGGGCAGTTTTTGATTTTTTCTGAAAAAGACAAAACCCGCTCGATGATTGAGCGGGTTTTTTAACTGCTTGAATATGATTTTAATTCAATTTTTTCAATTGCTGTCGAATTAATACATTTTCTTTGGTAACATTTGGCTGCGCAGACGTTTGTAATTGCGTTTGCATGCGGCTGCATGTTTACGTTTGCGTTCAGTTGTTGGTTTTTCATAAAACTCACGAGCACGCAAATCAGTCAACAAACCAGTTTTTTCGATGGCGCGCTTGAAGCGACGCATGGCAACTTCAAATGGCTCGTTCTCTTTAACACGAATTAAAGGCATAATGCTTACTCTTAAAAAGTTATGTTTGCGTCCTACGACGAACGTAAACAAAAATAATGGTGCGGCTGGCAGGAATCGAACCCACGACCCCTTGGTTCGTAGCCAAGTACTCTATCCAGCTGAGCTACAGCCGCGTTAGGAGTAGAACTATAGCAAGGATATGATGGGCTGGCAAGTCTTTTTTGCAAAAAACTTTAAAAAAGTGAAAATAGCAGGGCTTGGGCATGGCAATTGTGGCAATCTGTATGCTTTAGCAGTAGAATAGTTGAGCATTTTTAAAAAAAACCGATGTCAATGTTGACTTGGTATTTCGGGCGAGCAACGCACGATTTAATTTAACTATATAAGAATTGGTACGATATGACGATGATTACAGGCAGCTTGGTGGCATTGGTCACCCCTATGCATGACAGTGGTGAAATTGATTTTGCGGCTTATCGTGCTTTAATTGATTGGCATGTGGAGCAAGGCACTGATGCCATTGTGGCTGTGGGCACGAGCGGTGAGTCGCCGACAGTGTCGGTGGATGAGCATTGTGAGCTCATTAAGGTTGCTGTTGAGCAGGCCGCAGGTCGTATTCCAGTCATTGCTGGCGCTGGTGGGAATTCAACCCGTGAAGCTGTTGAGTTGAGTAAATACGCACACTCGGTTGGGGTGGATGCCACTTTGCAAGTGGTGCCTTACTATAACAAACCCACACAAGAGGGTTTGTATCAACATTTCAAAACGATTGCGGAAGGTGTGGATTGTTCGATTGTGTTGTATAACGTGCCTGGTCGTACGGTCGCCGACATGGCGAATGATACCGTTGTGCGCTTGGCGCAGATTCCAAACATCATTGGCATTAAAGATGCGACGGGTGATGTGGGGCGTGGTACAGCGTTGATTCAACAGGTGCCGAGTGATTTTGCTGTGTACAGCGGTGATGACGGCACGGCTGCTGCTTTGATTTTGATGGGTGCAAAGGGCAATGTGTCGGTGACGGCCAATGTGGCGCCAAAAATGATGCATGATTTATGCGTTGCTGCTTTAAATGCCGATGTGGTGACCGTGCGCGACATCACGACCAAATTGTATGAGCTCAATAAACAGTTATTCATTGAGGCGAATCCAATTCCTGTGAAATGGGCTTTGGCTGAAATGGGTAAAATGCCAGCAGGCGTGCGCTTGCCTTTGACGCCATTGACTTCGGACTCACAAAAAATCGTTCGTGCTGCGATGCAAACAGCTGGATTGTTGTAAACTGCTGCATCATTTTTGACTTAATCCGCATGCGGGTTGACAGGCTTGAACTTATAAGCTCACTTTTTGGATTCTTTTTTGAGTCGTTTTTGAAGGATGTGCAATGCAATTGAAGAAAATTTCTTATACCTTGGGTTTGGCTGCAACGCTGGTTTTATCAGCGTGCGGTTCATTGGGCAGCGTGTCGTCTGGTTCTAAAATTGACTACAAAAGCCAAGTGAAAGGTTCTCCTTTGGAAGTGCCGCCAGGTTTGTCTGATTATGATAAAAGTAAACAATACCAGTTGGAAGGCGATGGGGTTCGTTTTTCTAGCATCAATCATGACCCAACAGCGCAAACGCCGACAACCCAGTTGCTGGTGACCGCCAAAGACATGTCCATTGAAAAAGCGGGCGATACACGCTGGTTGGTGATTAAACGTCCAGCCGAGCAGGTGTGGCCTGTGTTGCAAGAGTTTTGGGAAGACAATGGTTTTACAATTCGTTCAAACTCCCCTAAATTGGGTGTGATCGAAACGGATTGGGCTGAAAACCGTGCAGGTTTGCCGCAAACGGGTTTACGTAAAGTCTTGGGTAAGGCTTTGGACACTTTGTACGACACGGGCACGCGTGACATGTTCAAAACACGTGTGGAACGCACCAGTGATGGCGTTGAGGTGTACATCAGCCACCGTGGCATGGAAGAGGTGTACACCTCGTCTTCTAAAGAGAGCACGACATGGCAACCGCGCGCGGCTGACCCTCAACTGGAGGCTGAGTTTTTGCGCCGTTTGATGGTTAAGTTGGGCACAAATGAAAAAGAAGCGCAAACGGTTTTGGCTAACAGTGTGAACAGCAGCAAAGGTGCAACCATCAGTGGCGACACGTTGGTGGTGGCCGATACCATCGAAAATGCATGGCGTCGTGTGGGCTTGTCTTTGGATCGGGCGGGTTTGTCTGTGGTCGATCGCGATTACAGTTCACGCGTATATTTTGTGACGCCAAGCCCTGATGATCGAGGCATTTTCCGCAAATCGTTTGGCAAGCTGAATGAAACGTATCAAGTGAAATTTAAAGCATTGAATGCAAATCAAACCGAAGTGGCTTTCTTTGACAAGAGTGGTGCGCCAGTGAATGACAAAGGTGTCCAAAAGGTATTGAAAACATTGCAAAACAGTTTGAAATAATCGTTATGACGGCACCGATACTGCGCTATGCCAGCTTGGGTAGTGGCAGCGCGGGCAATGCTTTGGTCATCGAGGCGCGTTGTGCAGGACAGACAACGCGCCTTTTATTGGATTGCGGTTTCAGCACAAGAGAAACTGTGAAGCGGCTTGCGCGACTTGATTTGACAGGACAGGACATTGATGCCCTGCTGGTGACGCACGAGCACGATGACCACATTGGTGGTGTGGCACGCTTTGCTCGAAAATTTGGCACGCCGATCCACATGTCGCGTGGAACGCATTTGAGTGTACTGAATCACACCCATTCATGCGATGGCTTGAAGGTCACTTTTTGTGCAGATGCCCAACCTTTTGCATTGGGCGCATTGGTCGTGCATCCGTACACGGTGCCGCATGATGCCCGTGAACCTTTGCAATTTACCTTTAAGTGCAAGGATTTGCATTTGGGGGTGATCACAGATGTTGGGCACATCACGCCAACAGTGGTTCAAGCTTTGCAAGCCTGTCATGGGCTGGTCTTGGAGTACAATTATGATGCACAGATGTTGGCGCAATCAACCAAATATCCCCCCAGCTTGAAGCAGAGGATTTTTGGGGATTATGGTCATTTGGACAATGAAACCTCGCAAGAGCTGCTGTTGCAGTTGATTCACCCCAATCTACACCATGTGCATGCGGCTCACATCAGTCAAAACAACAATGACCTTGAGCGTGTTCGGGGTTTGTTGGAGGCTGCGCTGGGCGGGCATCAGATTCCTTATGCCTTGGCTTGCCAGAATGAAGGTTTTGATTGGTTTGAGGTTCGATAGAATGCGTTTGGGACTGACGATAAAGCCCCATTGAGCGCCTTGAATATCGCGTAAAATGATCTGCAGAATGGAAGCACACTTCGGTGTGCTTTTTAAATAAGGTCGACATGCGTTCAGCGATGATCGAACGGCAAGAGGTGTTTTTAAACCGCCTTTGTGCCCGATTCAGTTTTGATTGTGGTTGTTCTTGAGGATTTGTATGGACGGATGTACAAAAACTCAAAACCTAAGTGTGAAAAAATGATTTAATTCTTCTTTAAAATGTTTCTTGAGGTGCTCATGACATATTGCGTGGCGTTAAAACTGAACCAAGGCATGGTTTTTTTATCGGACTCTCGCACCAATGCGGGTGTGGATTTGGTCAACCGTTTTCGAAAAATGACGGTGTTTGACGTCCCTGGAGAGCGCACGATTGTGCTCATGACGGCTGGTAATTTATCCATCAGTCAGTCGGTGGTGCAGTTTTTGATGCGCCAAACCAAAACTGAAGACAACACAACCATGTGGAATGTTAAAAATATGTACCAAGCGGCCCGTTTGGTCGGGCAGGCCATACGCAAAGTGCATGAGCAGGATGCGGCGGCTTTAAAAGAATTTGGTTTTGATTTTAACGTCAGTTTCATCATTGGTGGGCAGATTGGGGATGAGGAAATGCGCTTGTTCCAAGTTTATGCTGCGGGCAATTTCATCGAAGCCACGGATGACAATCCGTATTTTCAAATTGGTGAAGCCAAATACGGTAAGCCCATTGTGGATCGTGTGATTCGCCCTGAAACGCCTTTAGATGAGGCTGCTAAGTGCGCCCTGATTTCTATGGATTCAACTTTGCGCAGCAATATTTCGGTTGGCCTGCCTTTGGATTTGTTGTGCTATGAAAAAGATGCATTGGCGGTGACCAAGTTCACTCAAATCACGGCGGACAATCAGTATTTTCAAATGATCAGCCGCACATGGGGTGAGCGTTTGCGAGAAGTGTTTAACCAAATTGAAGACCCTTTGTGGTCTTCGCCCAATGATCCTTTGTCCATTGAGTCGTCAAATGCCGCACGACCCGTGATGGCCCATAACCGTGCTCGTCACAACGAGGCCAATCAAGTTGAAGCGGTACCGCAGTATTTGGCTCAAAATTAGTTGATAACATCGGAAATATTTGAACGACTTTGCTGGCGCATGCGAATTGATGAAGTGTAGTAAGATTTAAATGCAATTGATTCGACATTGATTTTATTCATTGATTTGATTTTTACAAGCGCATTGGCAAGCCTTCAGCTTTAAGCATGAGATGAGTTGTTTGAAAACACTTGGCCGTGCTTGCTTCCATATTTCCCACAAAAGGACACCATGAAACTCTATTTTTACTCAGGCGCATGTTCGTTTGTTCCCCATGTCATTGCACGTGAGCTCAATCTGGATGTGACCGTGTTGGCGGCACCACGCCCTGATGATGCAGGTCGTGCCGAATACCTTGACACGATCAACCCGCTTGGCGCCGTACCCGCATTGCAATTGGATGATGGTCGTGTGCTCACGCAAAATTTGGCCATCATTGAATACATGGCTGCTTTGGGTGAGCCAGGCGTGGCGTATCCAAAATTGGGAACTTTTGAACATGCCCAAGCATTGCGTTGGTTGTCTTTTGCAAACTCAGACTTGCATCCTGCCTTCAAACCATTGTTTGCGCCACAGCGTTTCACCCCTGATGAAACGGGTTATCCATTGGTTAAAGCCTTGGCAAAAGACCGTGTGTTGGATCTGTATGCTTATCTGAACACAGAGTACGAAGGTAAGGAGTGGATCGCCAATAATCAATTTTCTGCAGCGGATGTCTACATCTACGTCACTTACCGTTGGGCGACTCGATTGGGATTGGATTTATCAGCTTTTGGCCATTTAAATCAAATGGTTAAGCGCATTCAGGCACGCCCTGCCGTCGTGACTGCTTTGGCCGAACAAAACCAAGCTGCAATTTAATCGTTCGTTTCAATGGCATACAGAGGGCGGTGAAAGCTTGCTTCTCTGTATTTGAAATGAGGGCTGTGTTGGCAGAGGCTGACAAAAAAACCTGACAATATTAAACCAAACTCAAAAAGCTGTGTCTGACTGTTTTCAAGCACAGTTTGTATTCCCGCCTATTTAACACTCGGATTGACTCCGCACTTTCTCAATGCCTTCTTCTATTAAAAAAATCACCATCGCCACGCGTGAGTCACGACTCGCGTTGTGGCAAGCCCATTTTGTGAAATCAGAATTGGAACGCCTATACCCTGATTTGACCGTCGAATTGCTTGGCATGACCACGCGCGGCGATCAAATCTTGGATCAAAGCTTATCAAAAATCGGCGGCAAAGGCCTGTTCGTTAAGGAGCTCGAAGCAGCATTGCTTGATGGTCGTGCTGACCTCGCTGTGCATTCACTGAAAGATGTGCCGATGGTGCTGCCTGATGGTTTCACACTCGCGTGCGTGATGGCGCGCGAAGATGCGCGAGATGCTTTTATTTCAAATAGTTACACTTCATTGGCCGAGTTGCCTACGGGTGCAGTGGTGGGCACATCCAGCTTGCGGCGTGCGGCACAGTTGCAGGCGCGTTTCCCACATTTGAAAATTGAATCTTTGCGTGGTAATTTGGACACGCGTTTGCGTAAACTCGATGAAGGCCAATACGATGCCATTTTGCTCGCAGCGGCTGGGGTGAAACGCCTTGGCATGGGTGAGCGCATCAATGCGTTGTTGTCGTTGCAGGATGCTTTACCCGCAGCGGGTCAAGGTGCGCTTGGAATTGAAATAGCCAGCGGGCGTGCGGATGTGGCGGCTTTACTCGCGCCTTTGCATGATGCGGCAACGGCCACTTGCACGGCCGCCGAACGTGCAGTGTCGCGCGCACTGGGGGGCTCGTGCCAGACGCCTTTAGCGGCTCATGCGGTCATCGAAGATGGGCAAGTGTTTTTACGCGCCAGTTTGGCTTTGCCCGATGGCTCGCGCGTGTTGAATGCCCAAGCACGCGGTTCAGTGACACAGCCCGAACAACTCGCCAGTGGCGTGGTCAATGATTTGTACATTCAAGGTGCGCAAACGATTTTGGATGCTTTATTGAGTGAATCACCTGTTGATTCAACGCATTGATTCTGGGCTGAAAGTCAACCATGCGCACCATTGTTTTAACCCGTCCACAACCCATCCACGATGGTGTGACATCGGTGTTGAGTGCACATGGGGTTCAGGTTTTGGGTCTGCCCACATTGCATGTTGCGGCTCATGTGGACGCAGATTTTGAACAACAACTTCTCACGCATTGGGCATCGTATCAGGGCGTGATGCTGGTCAGCCAGCATGCCGTGAATTTTGCGGCACAGCGTTTGCAGGCGCTGGGTTTGGTTTGGCGTGAACATGTTTGGGCGGCGGCTGTTGGACGTGCAACGGCTGATGCCGCACATCACCAATGGCCCAATGCCCGTCTTGTTTTCCCTGAATCACATGAGTCGCAAGACTCTGAAGGGTTGTGGCAAGCCTTGCGGAGGGGGCAAGTCGATGTGAGCGGGCAACGTATTTTGATTGTGCGGGCGCAGATGGGACGGGATGTTTTTCTCAATCACCTGCGTGCTGCGGGGGCTACGGTTGATGTGTGGTCATGCTATCGACGTGAGGCTGTGGTGTGGTCTGCGGCGCAGTGCCATGATTTTAAACAGGCTTTGCGAGGGCAAGGTGTTGTTTTGTCCATCACCAGTCAAGAGGGCATCTTGGCGTTGCTGGACAACCTTGCGGCATTGAGTGAGGAGGAACGACAATCTGTATTTGCTCAGCCTGTGTTGACCTTGCATCCGAACATTGCTGAATGCGCACGTTTCCACGGGTTCAATCATGTGCACATTGCCCCTGCCAGAGACGCGGCTGAGCATCTGCGCCAGCTGGCTCATGTTGGCCATCATCATTAAACGTCTTCCATCATGAAAGCATGCCTTGCTTTGTGATGCGTGGATTGATGAGTGTGTGATGTAAGGTTAAGGGCGTTGCTTTCAGTGCTGTTTTACTGGGGGCACGCAATTTAGCACCTGTGAGGTGTGCGATTCACTCATTTCAAGACACTTGTCAGCCCAAAGCCTCGGACTGCTGATGGGTTTCCCCATATATAAATAAGATAAGAATAAGGGTTGATTAATTCCATCGAAAACGCGCAGTCCGCGCGTTTTGTTTTACAATATGCCATCAAGCGCATTTGATTACACAAGGACTATTATGGATAAGCAAGAAAATACAAGCACGGCGGCTCCGAAAAAAAGCTCATCGTTCAAACGCAGCGTGTTGTGGTTGTTGGTGTTGGGTGTGATTGGCGGTTCTGGCTATGTGGCCTATGATCAAGGTGCGCTCGACCGTTATTTGCCCCATCTGTTGCAGGCAAAACCTGCGGTTGAAGCTGCTGTGGCTGAGAAGCCCGCCGCAACTGACAGTAAAACAATGCAAGCACCAGCGGAAACGGCTGCAGCAGGAACAACTCAAAGTGATTTACAAGCGGCTTTGATGCAGCAAATGCAGCAGCAAAACCCCTCCAAAGAGGCAGCGACTAACTCACCTGCCATCGCGCCCAATGCGTCGATCAATGCGGGTGTGGCATC
>ERZ724504.1409-NODE-1409-length-13292-cov-4.764750_pt1 | contig 13292 bp, 8 predicted proteins | sample MGYA00376037_ERZ724504 | MGnify/ENA primary metagenome ERZ724504 (study PRJEB28724, sample SAMN07190888) | wastewater metagenome | isolation source: influent of sewage treatment plant in Hong Hong | place: USA: Christiansburg, Virginia | collected 2016-03-01 ... | reverse complement strand
CCATTTTGCAAGGCGATATCCAGCTGCGTGCCAGCCGAGTCATGGACGATGTACCCGAGGGCGGAGGCGGCCCATCCGCAATCGTCATTGAATCAGGCGCAGAAAACGCCGTCATGCCGGACATCTCGCAGATGGACCGTGCCACGGGCCGCGCAAACCTGCGTCAGGTGCATGTGGGCGTGGACACCGAAGACCGCGACACCTACCAGGGCAGCAACGTCATCGTGGCCAAGCCCCCCGAAGATCCCAATGTCTCCATCACTCTGTTTGCCACGGGCGGCGTCTATGACACCCGAGCCCAGGCACAGGCCCGGCTGGAGGCTTACTTGAATAAGGGTGCTGAGTGGTCTGGCTATCTCTATGAGAACCATATCAAGGGCCAGCGCGTCATTCAGATCTTCCAGCGCCCCGGTACGGAGTTACCCGCCGTGGGCAAGACGCTGGTGCTGGTGGGCAATGAAGGCCTGGCCAACGAGCAGGAGCAGTACGTTCGCGCCATTCGCGTGACCAGTTTGGAGCGCACCTTCACATACGACGTGGATAAGGACTACAAGGCGCTGATCGTGACCGTGGAGCTGTCGGATGCCTTGCGCTATGACTTCACCGGCTCTTCGGCCAGCCGTCAGTTCAGCCGCCTGGCCAACAGCGCACACTTGCGCGACACCGTGGTGGCAGACGCTGGCAGCTACGTGGGCGTCACTCCGCTGCAAAAGGCTGCAGCCCTGGGCGATTTCACCATCATCGCCCAAACGATCATGACCCAGATCGTGCCATCGGCCCAGAGCGAGACTCCGATTCCTGCGGCCATTCCCTACGCTGCAGCAGGCTTGCCGGTCTCTGCCGCCGAGGCCATGACCTTCAATACCGATCAGGCTTGGAGCACTACGACCAGCCTGGCCTTGCCCGGTGGCTGTCTGCCTGGTTCGCTCAAGATCGTGGTGGGTGGCGTTACTTTTACGGATGTCGGCGGCATTCTGATGTCGGGCACCCAGCAGATCGGGCTGGTGGACTATGCCAATGGCATCGTCACTTCCAGCTCGGCCGACTACTCGGGCACCAAGATCATCAGCTACCGGCCTGCGGCGTACATGCAGCGCATGCCCCAGTCCAGCGAGATCCGCATCACGGCGGAGAACCGCAGCCAGTCCTATGTGGGTTTCATCACGCCGCTGCCAGCGCGCGGCACGCTGAGTTTCAGCTACCGGGCACAGGGGCGCTGGTATGTGCTGTCTGACTCGGGCGACGGCGCACTGCGCGGTACCGACTCCAGCTATGGTGCGGGCACCTTTAATGCCTACACTGGCGGCTATGTCATCACCCTGGGCGCATTGCCTGATGTGGGCAGCTCCATCGTCCAGCACTGGGGCGTGCCGACTCAGGAATCCGTGCAGCCAGCCGCCGACCTGCTAGTCAGCCAGACCATTGGCCTGGCCTTGCCTGCGGGCCAAGCGCTCTATCCCGGAGCCTTTGAGGTCAAGTGGATGGATGGCCAGACTCAGCGCACGGCCACGGCGACAGCCGCCTGGCAGTTGCAAGGCGATGCTACGGGCGAGGTGCGTGTGGGCCGATCCGAGGTGCTGTTTGCGCCCAAGCTGCTGCCCGCTGTGGGCACGGTGCTTGATGTCACTGTCGACACAGCTCCTGCGGTTGAGGTCAATCTGGCCCATCCTTCACGCAATGGTCAGGGCCGCCTGGTGGTCTCGGCAGGTCAGGGCGCCCTGGTTCCCCATACGGTCGAGGTGGAGTGGAACACGCTGACAGATCAGGCCGTGCTGGGCACTTACACCCGTGAGCAACTGAGAGAAATGGGCGTGACGCTGGTGGACCCGACCCAGATCGCACGCGATGACGGCGCAGGCAAGCTGATGCTCAATGGCTTACAGGTCGGTACTGTGACCTATGCGACGGGCGCGGTGGACTTCAATCCCGATGTGGTCATCAAGATCCCGAAGCCGGTCTACTCGTCCAGCCAGGTCAGCGGTGGCGGCTTCTCGGGCGAGGTCGCCCAGTACCGTCTGAACTATGAGGGTATCGAGTACCTGAATGCACCCTCGATCTACCCCAACGATGAGAGCGGCTACGTCAAGATCCGTTTCCGCACCACGGGCAGCGCCACGCGCCGCACGCTTCAGGTCACGTTTGCGCCCGAGTTTGACCTGGTCACAGGCGTGCAGGCCCCGGTGGTACCGGGTTCGGTCGTGCTGATGCCCGCCAGTGGTCAGCCCTGGAGCGATGACGGCAGAGGCGTGCTGCGTGTTTTGACGGGTACAGGGTTTGTGACGCGTGGCTCAGTCAACTACGCCACGGGCCGCGTGGCACTCACATCATGGACCCCTGGCAACGCGAACACGTTGCGCCGTGCAGGCTGCATCACCACCTTGGGCGAAGCTATCAGCAGTGCCTATGTGTTTCGCACGGCGGCAGCGCCGCTGCGCCCTGGATCGTTGACGGTGCAGGTTCCCCGTGCCTCGGGCGGCTCGCAAAACGTCAGCGCAGGTATTGACGGCACCATCACGGCTCCCGGCGTGGTCGGTACGGTGGACTATGAAACCGGCCTGGTGCGTCTGGGCTTTGGTTCGTTGGTCGTGGCAGTGGGCAATGAGTCTGAGCCTTGGTTTGACGCAGCCAATGTCCAGCCCGACGGCAAGATCTTTAAACCGCAGCCGGTGGTTGCGAGTGCCTTGCGCTATGCGGCTGTGGCCTATGCCTACCTGCCCATGAATGCAGACATCATCGGCATCGATCCCGTGCGCTTGCCCAGCGATGGCAAGGTGCCGATCTTCCGCTCGGGCTCGTTGTGCGTGGTAGGTCACACCAAGACCACTGCGCAGCTCAACGTCAGCAACAGCCAGACCATCAATCTGGCACGCACGCGCCTGTCACGTGTTGCTGTGCGCGACGCCAATGGCAAGTCCCATCAGACGGGCTACACAGTGGATCTGGAGGCTGGCCTGGTCACCTTTACCGATGTGGCCGCCATGACCATGCCCATCGTGATCGAGGACCGCATCGAAGACATGGCCACGGCCACAGATGTGCAGATCTCGGGCGAGATCACCTTCAACCGGGCGCTGACCCATGACTACCCCAAGGACGGAACCTATGTGTCCAGTGCGCTGCAGGCCAGCGATCGCCGCGCCCGTGTAAGTCTGGCCTTTGCGCAAAAGACTTGGATAGAGAACGCATGGTCTGACGCGCTCATGGGACAAGAGCCGCCCGCTAAGTACGACCAGGGCGTCTCGCCAATAGCCATCACCAATGCCGGTGGAAGCACCGAGCGCTGGGTGCTGGAGTTCACCAGCACCACGCAGTTCCGGGTGATTGGCGAGCATGTGGGCGTGATTGCCACAGGCGACATCAATGCGGTCTGCTCGCAGCTCAACCCGGCCACGGGCAAGCCTTATTTCACGATCGATCCACTGGGCTGGGGCAGCGGCTGGGCCGTGGGAAACATTCTGCGCATCAACACCGTGGGCGCTATCTATCCCTTCTGGGTCGTGCGAACCATCCAGCCGGGGCCGGAAACCGGCATCGAGCACAGCTTTTCTATCCTGGCGCGCGGTGATGTGAACCGCCCGCAGACAAACTGATTTCCGAACTCTGGAGAGAGATATGGCATCCATCGTAGACACCGGCGTCAAACACGCATACAGCTCCATGGCCGGAGCGCCCGCTATCAACGGCGCGGCGGGCTCACTGATCTCCGCACTGGACGCCTTCCTGGTCACAGGCTGGGGAACCAAGGCCGTGGATTCTGCTGTCATCAGCAATGGCGTGTGCCGTCTGAACTTTGCCAGTGGCAAGAGTTCGGCGGAGGCTCATGGCGTCATTCTGGTGGCCGGTGCAACGCCTGCAGCGTTGAACGGCGAGCAGAAGGTGACTACTGTGGCCAATGGCTGGGTGGACTTCAAGACCGCTTTGCCCGATGGTGCGGTCACTGGCAGCATCAGTTTCAAGATGGCACCGCTGGGCTGGGAGAAGGTTTTTACCGGCACCAACAAGGCGGTGTATCGACAGACCGATCCCGCATCTACGCGTACTTATTACCGGGTCGACGATAGCAATGCGCTCTATGCCCGCGTGCAGATGTATGAGTCCATGACCGATGTGGACACGGGCGTTGCAGCGGCACCGCTGACCGTGGCGGGTGGGTATTACTGGCACAAGCGGGTTTCAGCGGGAGGCAACGGTAACTACTGGATGCTTGCCGGAGATTCGCGTGGCTTCTTTGCCGTACTGTTCCCGCATAGTTCAACGACCTTTGCTAGTGGCAACAACTTCGCCGGTTGCTCGTATTACGCAGGCGATCTCAACAGCTACCGCAGCGGTGACGCATGGGGTGCAGTCCTGACCGGCGTAACCACTACTAGCTGGAACGATCAGCAAGGCTGTGTTTTCTTCTTTCATGGCTTTACAGGGATGTCCCTCAAGCGCCGCTCGACAGGGATCGGCGGAGCCGTGCAAACGCAACGCAGGATGCTTGGGGCCACTGGTGGGACGTCCGGGATGGACCCTTATTTCGGCGCATTTCCATCTCGTGTCGACAACAGCTTGCGGCTGACTCGGCTTCTGATGACTGACAGCCCCGTGGATCTGGAGCCGAGAGGGGAGATGCCGGGTGCGTATTACTGCCCGCAGACATCGGTGCTTGTAGGATTCGGCTGGGATGTTGCGATCACCAAGGGTCAAGGGGAATTCCTCGGCAAGCATCTGCTGAGCCTGCACATCGGCGGTGTGGGCAGTCAGAACCAAGGGCTGGCCTTCTTTGACGTCACCGGTCCCTGGAGGCCCCAAGCATGAGCGCAACGTCATGGCGCTTTGTCGGCTTCAATGTGCCGCAGGGTCTTGATCTTGTTCTGGCCCGCCTGCAATTGCTGGACGCTGCGGGGTCTGCCATACCTGTCTCGCAGGTCTCCTGCAGCCATGTGCCGGTCAGCGGTGCTCTGGCTGGGCTGCCCAGCGGCGGGGGAGCGGTGCGATTTGCCGGTACAGATGCCGCCCAGCCCGGCTTTTACATCCAGTTCGATGCAGCTGCACCGGTCGATATTGCGCGGATCAAAATCGCGGGCGTGTCGGTGTCTGGCCTGCCCGTTGCCGTCACTGCCTGCGAGGGTTCGCCATGGGTGCCCAAACTGAGCTATCGGGGTATCACCTACGACGCGAATCTCGAAAACATCGACGGACGCACCCTGGACCCATACCTTGCCCAAGTCTCGATGCTGGTGTGGCCAACGGGCACCAGACTTGTCGATCACAACGTCAATCAGGTAACACCGTGGGCGTTCGCAGGCGGAGTTGCGGACCTGCCCAGCGCGGGTGCCGTTGCAGGCCGCACATTGCGCTTTCCTGTGGGTGGCAATGCCTGGCTGGCTGCTCCTTCGAGCGCTGCATTGGAGCTGGGGAGTGGTGATTTCACGTTTGAGGCCAGGATCAAGACCAGCAAGTCTGGTGACATGGCCCTGCTGGATAAATACAACAGCTCGTCGTCGTGGCAAATGATGCTACAGGCCGGAAAGCTCGCTTTCTGGATCGGTAGCTACTGGTCCGTCGGCGTCACTGCAGTGAACGATGGTGCCTACCACGATGTTGCCATCGAGCGCTTTGGCAATCGCTTGCGTGGATATGTCGACGGACGGCTGGAAGGCGATATTGCATTCAATGCGGTCATTCCAGACAACGGTTTCGCTTTGGCAATCGGTGCGCAAGTCGCCAGCAGGAACTCTTCCTATGACTTTGTGGGTGACATTGACTATGTGCGCATGACGTTGGGCCTTGCACGCTATTCCAGCGTGGCCGGGTACACGCCGCCACGGGCGTTGCCAGTCGTGCCTCAGGAGGCAGCAGCCTATTGGGATGGCTTTGCAAGTCTGGCGCGCATGGCGTCGATCAAAGGCGAAGACCCGATACAGCAGGGGCTACAGGCTGTGGCTCGCCACAGTCCTTCCAAACTGCTTGACGTGGAATGCGGCGGCCAGGGGCGCATCTACGGCACGGTCGCGCGCAAAAGCACGCCTGCCAATGTGCCACTGCGCCGCCGCGTGCGCCTGCATCGCAGCGTGGATGGCTACCTGGCCCGCGAGACCTGGAGCAAGGCCGACGGCTCCTATGAGTTTCGGGAAATCAACGAGCGCTACGAATACGACGTAATCGCCTGGGACCATGAGATGCAAGAGTTCTCCACCGTAGCCAACAACCAGCTGGCAGAGGTCATGCCATGAGCGATCTGCCCGAATTCGAGATCTCGGCAGCCCATGCCCTGGCGCGTCTGCAGGCCACGCTGGCCTTTGCCGACTCCGGCCCAGACGCATCGCGCATTGCACTCTATGACGCAGCCGAGCAGCTGCTGGTGACACTGACCCTGACAAAGCCCTGCGGGCAGATCACCGAGCCGGGCTACCTGCTGCTGACCCAGGCCAATGGCGGCGGCGACATGATCACCACCAGCGGTCAAGCGGCGACTGGCATCTGGAGCACCAGCGACGGCAAGCTGGTCGGGCGTGGCCTGGTCACGGACGAGGCAGGCGCTGGGCACTTCAAGCTGCTGGGCAGCACGGGCACCCAGCTTTATGCGGGCGGCAAGGCCATCCTGGGCGAGACAAGGGTCGACTGATGGCTGCTGTCGACCTGATCTTTAACCGCGCCTTCAAGACCGGCAACCCGGTCGAGCTGGTGTTTGGCGATGACGGTGGTGCGCCGTCCATCCCCGATGCGCAGGTCACCCTGACCGCGCGCATGCCGGGTCTGCGGGTCCGGTCTTTGGTGCATGTGCGCAGGGATCTGGTCGTAACTGGCCGCATGCCTGGCCTGCGCTGCAATGCTCTCGTTCGCTACAACACCGACACGCCTCGGCCCGTGGTGGCCGAGGTAGCCGCCCGTGCCCAGCAGGCGCAGCCTGTAGCGCAGGGCTGGATCTCCGGCTGGCAAGACACAGATGCGCTGCCCGCTGGCTGGACATCTGCCGCGCAGGACGCGATGCCCTTGCAAGAGCAGTTTGGTGTGGCCTGGCAGGACGGTCAGCGGCAAGGGGCTGCTGTACAGGGCAGGTTTCAGCAAGCGCGGGCACTGCCTGGTGCAACAACTCAGGCCTGCTGGCAGGAGGCTCAGAGCATGCGCGTGTCCTTGCAGGCGAAGGCCCAGGACGCAGCGCCTGTGCGGGCCGGTTGGGCAGTGCGGTTTGAGGAGAGCCTGCGCGATCGTCGGCTGATGTTGGAGATCTTTGCGCAGGATGCAGTCGGGCGGCAGCACCTTGTCACGGACGGAGCTGGACCAGCGGTGCCGCTGTTCACAGGTTACTTGGCTCGCTACCAGCAAGCCATGAAACCACCCGCTGGCAAGTCGGTGCTCAAGCCACCTCAGCCGGAGAAGACCGGCTGCTACGAACAGTTCATCGGCGGCCCCATCAAGCTGTTGTTTTGCAAGCCTTGGGCAGCGTCCACGGCCCTGATCTTTGCGTGCTGCAAAGAAGGTGCACCGCAGCCAGGCAAGGTCATTGTTCCAGTCAGAAAGGTTTACATCGTGCTCAATCAAATTGTGCTGACGCGGCTGGATACCGGCGTTGAGCTGCCCGCGTTGGCCTTCAATATGTCGCTGGACTTCCAGAGCTGGACATGGAACTGGTCAGCATCTTTGCACAAGGATGCGGCGATGCACCTTGGCCGTGACAGAGATGGCGACCCGGCGCTGCTGCTGGCCAACATCAATGGCGTTCCGTTCAAGCTGCGCCTGGAGCGCACCAGACGCGATCGAAGATTCCTGCCGCAGGAGCGCTGGTCTGTGTCGGGGCGCGGCCTTGCCGCTGTGCTGGCAGAGCCTTGGGCCAAGTCAATGCCCTTCGGTAATCTCACGCAGACAATGACGGCCCAGCAACTGGCCATCGAGGTGCTCAAGATCAATGGAGTCTCCATTGGCTGGGGCATCGAATGGCAGTTGGAAGACTGGCAGGTACCTGCCGGTGCCTGGGCGCTGCAGGGCAGCTACATCGACGCCATTAACGATATTGCCGCAGCTGCTGGCGGCTACGTGCAGCCTCATAACACTGAACAGGAACTGCGCATCCTGCCCAAGTACCCCACAGCACCCTGGCACTGGGGCGACGTAACGCCTGATTTTGAAATTCCAGGAGCTGCGGCAGAGGTCGAGGGCACGGAGTTCATGGACAAGCCTCAATACAACCGGGTGTTTGTTGGCGGTATCAGTGCTGGCGTCTTCGGTCCCATCACCCGAGCAGGCACCGCTGGAGACCTGATTGCACCTCAGATCACGCATGCCTTGATCACGGACTCCATTGCTCAGCGGCAGCGTGGCCTGGCTGAGCTGGCCGATACGGGCCGTCAGGCCCTGGTCTCGCTGTCGATGCAAGTACTTCCTGAAACCGGCGTGATCTTGCCAGGGCAGTTTGTTCGCTATGTGGGTGCTGAGACCGTGACCGGAATAGTGCGGTCAACGTCGATCAACTGGGCCACTCCCAAGCTGCGCCAGACGCTGGAGGTCGAGACCCATGCCTAACCTCTACAAGCAGTTCATGGACCTGCAGTCGCCCAAACCGCTGGAGGTGGGAACCGTTGCTTTTGTCGTCAACGGCATGGCCTCCGTTGATCTGCCTGGTGGCGGACGGCTTCAAGCCAGAGGGGCTGCTCAGGCTGGCTAGCGCGTCTTTGTGCGTGATGGCGTGATCGAGGGCGAGGCCCCGAGTCTTACCTATACACAAGGGGAGGTGTAGCCACCAAAAAAGAACGGGCGACTTGAACAGGTGCTGTAACACCTGACCAAGCCCCAACCGCAGATTGAGCCTGCAAGCTGGCAAGGCCCGCTCACCCTGTACAGAGCGCGCTGAGCCTACCAGAGTTTTAAAGGTTTAAAGGCTTGCAAATGGACGAAATCCGCTGCGGCAGCTGCCGCAAAAAGTTAGGTGAGGGCGTATTCCAGCGCCTGAACATCAAGTGCCCCCGATGTGGGGCCTTCAATCAGCTGAGCGCCCAGAGCGCCACACCAGAGCCCCAGCGAGGGCCGACAGCTGAAACTTATGACAAACCCAATCGTCCCCTGGATCGGGGGCAAACGCCGCCTGGTCGACATGCTCCTGAAGCGCTTTCCAGCCCATAGCTGCTATGTCGAGGTCTTTGCTGGTGGGGCGGCGGTGTACTTTGCCCGCCATCCGGCAGATGTTGAAGTCCTCAACGACGTCAACGGTGATCTGGTCAATCTTTACAGAGTAGTCACTCACCATTTAGAAGAATTCGTGCGGCAATTTAAATGGGCCTTGACCAGCAGGCAGGTCTTTAAATGGCTGCAGGAGACCCGGCCCGAGACCTTGACCGACATTCAGCGAGCAGCCAGATTCTTCTACCTACAGCAGCAAAGCTTTGGAGGCAAGGTGGCTGGCCAGACCTTCGGCACGGCCACTACGGCCCCGGCCATCAATCTGCTGCGGATCGAGGAGAACCTATCGGCGGCCCACCTGCGCATGGCAGGCGGCACCTATATTGAGCAGCTCGACTGGGCCAGCTGTATCGATCGCTACGACCGAGCCCACACGCTCTTTTATATGGATCCACCATATTGGGAGACTGAGGGCTATGGCGTGCCTTTCGAGTGGGAGCAGTATGAGCTGATGGCCAAGAAGCTCAAGGCGATCAAAGGCAAGGCCGTCATCAGCATCAATGACCATCCAGCCATTCGGGAATGCTTTAAAGACTTCGAGATGGAGTCTTTAAAACTGGACTACACGGTTGGCGGTGGGGCGAACCGGGTAGAGCGAGGGGAGCTTGTGATTTACAGCTGGGCTAAAAGCGAGGAGCCAGCGGGTCTGTTTTGAAGAATGCACGACGTGCGGCAGGACCGGTAAAAGCTCAAGACTCAAGAAATAAAAAGTGGCCCCCTTGGGCCACTTTTAAATCTCAAACTGAGAACGGTCTTGATCTTTGATCCAGGTCGGAGGTTTTCCTCGACCAGTCCAGGTTTGGCCTGTGACTGGGTCGCGGTATTTAGGAGGAACAGAGCGAGTCTCGCTTTTTTGTTTTTGCTTGCCTGTCGAGAAGATATCTTCCTGTGTCAGGCCGAAAGCTTCGACTAAGTCCTTGATTTTCTTCACCGCGTCTGCGACTTCAGCCTTGCGAGCAGCGGCAATTTGCTGTTCAAGAGCTTCGCGTTGCGCCAACAATTCCTTATACGAATGTGTACTCATTTAAAAGAGATCCTCTGTGAATATTTGAGCCAGCACTAAATTGGTGCACTCATACATGAGATACATCGCTTATAGAGTTAGTTCACTTTCAAGCGAAAGTGACCGCACGCATTTTGTCTCAGATTGGTGTATCTCAACTCCAAAAAGTAGGTAGTAACAAAAAGTTGGCCGCACTTCAGAAACACGCCGACCCTGCAGCTAGGTATCTCGCTGTCTTACCGCATTCAGAAGGAGTGATAGGCCGCGTTCGGCCAGAAGCAGTCGCATGAGTTTCTAGGAAAATGTACTAACGCCGTTGTGACTACCACATAACTATCATCCGTTTTATGAAAAGCTACTTCAATAAATTAAAGAAGAAACTTTCGAGCTTGTTAACACCTGGGTGGATGGTTTTGATAATTTTTGGATCGTTCATAAGCGGGGCATACCTTCTGGGGTTCTTCCTTCCAGCTCCCAGAGATGCAACTCAAGAATGCAGGCAACAGTGCATACCAAGGGCAGGAAATTTGGTAGACGACAAGAACTACCCAATGTCGGCAAAGGGTATGTATCGAAAGATCTGTGAATGTTCTTGATTACGCGCAGGGGCTAAGAAGAGAGGGTCATGTCCATAAGCCGCCTCTGGTCGGAAAGCGACGGTCACTGTCGGCCAGCAGCGGGCAGCGAAGAAAAACTCTAGCAGTCGCTCAACGTGAGGATGGACGGCGGACCAAATGCTGGCGAACGCCTGCAGCACGCACGCCCGTGGTGATCGATTTCTTATGCATCATCGCTCTGGCCTAACATCCGCTTGGCCTGTTGGAATATAAAAGCTCGGCCCTCAGGCGTATTGAACATCTTCCCAGTAGCCTTAACCAATTTATTGCCCGTAACCTTCGCCCAGATACCCTTTGGATAGGCGCGAGCGCTGTTCTTGAACTCGTTGATCTCCGCCTGTAGCTCGGCCAACTGCTTCTGAGTGAGGGCGTGCTCCTCGCGGAGGTTTGCAATATCCGCGTATACCTTATCAAGACGTCGGTCCACGATCACTAACTCTTCCTCGGAGAAGTAGTTGTCAGGGTCCTTAACCATTTCGTCGAGATTGCTCTCAAGCTGATCGCGCCATTGTTTCAATGGGTCGTGCTTTGGAGCTATCGCATACAGGTCGGCCCGGACGTTTTCGCACCATTCCTTGATCTCTTCCAGCACGCCACCAAGATTTCCGATATCTTTCGCAGTATCTATCTTGTATTGACCGGGAACGCTGCGCACGACGTAGATCAATTGCTGAGTTTGCTCAACACGAGAACTCATCAGGAACTGTTCCTTGATGGTCACGGACTCTCTGCGCTGCTCTTCGTGGACTGTGAAGTGATATTCAGGCCTGTACAGAAAAGTGATCTTTAGAAGTACCTTGCCAGACGCCGGAAGCTCAATGGAGAAGTCGTTTTCAGTGAATTTTGAATCCCCTAGGGCATCCTGTATTTGTCGCACGAATGACGGCTTGAGTTGAGACACAGTTTTTTCCTGCGATGCAAATGTAGCAAATAGTATCTCACGCACCTTGATAGGCCGATTTGCAGCACTGATCTGGAAGACGGATAAGGGTCGTTTCCTGTCGCTGCTTCAGGCTGTGAAATCAGCAGGTCGAGCACTCGTCGTCAGCGACTGAGTCAAGGTGATCGGCGAAAAAACAACACTTGGCAAGATGTGCTCACTTGCTGATTTGTCAGCTTCGGTGCCAAAGCGTGCGCTACTTTGTGCCAAAGCGAGCGCAAATTTGTGCCAAAGGCTGCGCAACGCAATTGGCTGGAAGATTAAAACTCGGACTCAGGTTCGGAGTTGGACCGCCAGCATCGCTTGATGCAATAAATTGGGCTGGTACAAGTGAATTTCCGCTTAGGGTCGATCAGAGACAGTCGCTTAAGGTTGCTGAGCATCAAAGCAACATCTTGCGTTAAGTGATTGCTGACTTCTTTGTCAGCTTCGGTGCCAAAGGATGCGCAACTTTGTGCCAAAGGCCGCGCAACGCAATTCTCAGATGGAGTTGTGCAGCAAAGCCTAGTTGCAATGCAAATTATTTACATGGCAAAATTAAGGGGTTTTTGGCACTTTTCCTATGGGAATGCCTCATGAAAGCAGACCTAAAACCCTGGGTCTTGTACAAGACTTGAAAAAATCAGCCTGGTTGCGCTTAGAATTTTGTATTGTGGGAACGCATTGCATCAAGATAGTGTCGTCCCGCTGTCTCAGGCCCCATTGCGCAAGCTCGGGATGTCGGCCCTAGGCACTCCCCCTTTTTTCATAACCTGAGACACGAGATGAGTACGCAGCAACCCACCATCATCTATACCTTGACTGACGAGGCTCCTCGTCTGGCCACCAGCGCATTCCTGCCTGTGATCCGTGCTTTCGCGGCACCTGCTGGCATCAATGTGGAAACCAGCGACATCTCGCTGTCCGGCCGTATCCTGGGCGAGTTCCCCGAATTCCTGACTGAAGCACAGCGCGCGCCCAATAACCTGGCTGTGCTGGGCAAGCTGACGCTGACGCCTGAAGCCAACATCATCAAGCTGCCTAATATCTCGGCATCTGTGGGCCAGCTGCAAGAAGCCATCAAGGAGCTGCAAGGCAAGGGCTACGCTCTGCCTGATTTCCCTGAGAACCCAGCTACCGACGCAGAAAAAGACATCAAGGCTCGCTACAGCAAGTGCATCGGCTCTGCCGTGAACCCCGTGCTGCGCGAAGGTAACTCTGACCGCCGCGCTCCTGCTGCTGTCAAGAACTACGCCAAGAAGCACCCTCATTCGATGGGCGAGTGGAAGCAGTGGTCGCAGACCCACGTGTCCCACATGGACAAGGGCGACTTCTACCACGGCGAAAAGTCCATGACTCTGGACAAAGCCTGTGAAGTCAAGATGGTGCTGGAGACCAAGTCCGGCCAATCGATTGTTCTGAAGGACAAGGTCAAGCTGCAGGCTGCAGAAGTGATCGATTCCATGTTCATGAGCAAGAAGGCGCTGTGCGACTTCTATGAAAAGGAAATCGAAGACTGCAAGGAAGCCGGCATCCTGTTCTCGCTGCACGTCAAGGCCACGATGATGAAGGTGTCCCACCCCATCGTGTTCGG
>ERZ724504.1406-NODE-1406-length-13326-cov-9.003692_pt1 | contig 13326 bp, 11 predicted proteins | sample MGYA00376037_ERZ724504 | MGnify/ENA primary metagenome ERZ724504 (study PRJEB28724, sample SAMN07190888) | wastewater metagenome | isolation source: influent of sewage treatment plant in Hong Hong | place: USA: Christiansburg, Virginia | collected 2016-03-01 ... | reverse complement strand
ATGGCGGCGTTGTTTTGGACCAGCGCGCTACTGAACTTGTGCAGCAAGTCTTTACGCTGGTTGGCAATTTTTGCGTGGATGGCGCGGGCGCGTTTTTTCTTCTTCGCCCGCTGGGCGATACCCAACTGGCATTCAAGCTTGCGATAAAAGCGCCCCTCAATGCGTTCGCCCGTGGAGGCGACTGCCGCTTCTTTCAGGCCCAGGTCAATGCCGACGCTGGCCGTACCCGCCGTGGCTTTGGGCTGCACCTTGACCACCACATTCAGATACCAGTGCCCGCGCGTATCCTGGCTGAAGCTGCCCGCGCGCAATTCGTAGTCGCTCAGGCCGTAGCTGTCCCAGAGGTTGAATTTCTGGCCCGCAAAGGCAATCTGCCCGGCCTTGTATTGCAAGGCCCGCGCCTTGAATGGAATCCAGCCCAGGCTGTACTTGCTGCTTTGCGGGCTGGAGACACGCCAGCGCAGCTTGGCGCGCTTGAACTGCTTGCGCGCCTTGGCGTAGTCCTCGCACACCTGCTGCACGGTGGGCGAACCGATGTGTATGCCCTCGCATTTGCTGAACCCGTTGGTCAGCTTTTGCAGGTCGTAGCCCGAGAGCCACTGGCGGCGCTCCCGAACGGCCCGGTGGCTGGTTTCGTTGCAAAAATTCCAGACCTGGTTGACCTCGCGCGCCATCGCAGCCAGCACGCGGGCGTGCTTGTCTTTGATGCGCAGGCGCAGGGTTTTGGTGCAGTCCATAGCGTTGGATTATTCAATGGATGCAGATCCAAAGCGAGCGCAATTGGGCACCGCTGCACAACCGCCCCTGAGGACGGCTGCGCCGTCCGCGCTCTCGACCCCGGGCTGAACCCCGGGGCTTCCCGCGCACTGGGTGATCGAGCTGCTCGCGCACCGATTGCAGGCGCAAGCGCAGGTAGCCCAGGTCAATCACCATGCCCGTGGCCGGGTCGAGGGGGCCGCGCAAGGTGACTTCAGCGTGGTAGGTGTGGCCGTGGATGCGGCGGCTGCCTTCGGCTTCAATCTGGCGTTGCAGGGTGTGCGCGGCGTCAAAGAAAAAGCGTTGGCTGACGCACAGCACGGGGCTGGCAGGCACGGTCATGGCAAGGGTAGGGGTAGCAGTCATCAGCGGATGCCAGAGATTTTGTGCGTTTGCAGGCCCAGGCGCCAGCGCGGGTCTTGCAGGCAGGCAGCAATGCACAAGGCGGTGTTGTGCGCCTGTGCCGGGCCATCCATGGGTTGCAGAAAGCGGTGCTCGAACGTGCCCGCCTGTGCCAGCGTGGCCAAGTCCAGTCCGGGTTGGGGCCAGACGACTTTCAGCTCTTGGCCCTGGCGCTGTACCCAGGGTGCGCCGGCCTTGGGGCTGACGCACAGCCAGTCAATCCCGGGTGGGGCGGCCAGGGTGCCGTTGGTTTCGACGGCGATGCGGAAATGCCGCGCATGCAGCGCCGCTATCAGGGGGGCATCGACCTGCATCAGTGGCTCGCCGCCGGTCAGCACCACCAGGCGGTGGGTGCTGTCGCCCGCAGGCCACAGGGCCTCGATCTGCGCCGCCAGGGCGTCGGCCACCGGGTATTTGCCCCCCAGTGTGCCGTCGGTGCCGACAAAGTCGGTGTCGCAAAAACGGCAGATGGCAGCGGCGCGGTCGGCTTCGCGGCCACTCCAGAGGTTGCAGCCCGCAAAGCGGCAAAACACGGCGGGCAGACCGGCCTGGGCGCCCTCGCCTTGCAGGGTGTAGAAGATTTCTTTGACGCTGTAGGTCATGGTCGCCACGGCCCCACGGGTGGGGTGCTGGGCACCAGGATGGTGGGCGCGGCGGGCGCGGCGCGCTCGGGGTAGTCGCGGCTGTAGTGCAGGCCCCGGCTTTCGCGGCGCATTTGGGCGCTGCGCACGATCAGGTCGGCCACCAGCACCAGGTTGCGCAGCTCCAGCAGGTCGCGGGTGATGTGGAAGTGGGCGTAGAACTCCTGGATTTCCGCCTGCAACATGGCAATGCGGTGGGCGGCGCGCTCCAGGCGTTTGTTGGTGCGCACTATGCCCACGTAGTCCCACATGAAACGGCGCAGCTCGTCCCAGTTGTGCGAGATGACCACCGATTCATCGGCATCCTGCACGCGGCTGTCATCCCAGCGCGGCAGCGCCGGAATCTGCACGCGCGGCGCTTCGGCAATGGCGTGGGCGGCGGCGCGGGCAAAGACGATGCATTCGAGCAGCGAGTTGCTGGCCAGCCGGTTGGCGCCGTGCAGGCCGGTGTAGGCCACTTCGCCCACGGCAAACAGCCCGGGCAGGTCGGTGCGTCCGGCCAGATCGGTGAGCACGCCGCCACAGGTGAAGTGCGCGGTGGGCACCACGGGAATGGGTTCCTTGGTGATGTCGATGCCCAAACTGGCGCAGTGGGCCAGGATGTTGGGAAAGTGCTCGTTCAAGAATTCCGGGCTTTGGTGCGAGATGTCGAGGTGGACGCAATCGAGGCCGTGTTTTTTCATCTCGAAGTCGATGGCGCGTGCCACCACATCGCGCGGGGCCAGTTCGGCGCGCTCGTCGTGCTCGGGCATGAAGCGGGTGCCGTCGGGCAGCAGCAGTTTGCCGCCTTCGCCGCGCACCGCTTCGCTGATCAAAAACGACTTGGCGTGCGGGTGGTACAGCCCGGTGGGGTGGAACTGGATGAACTCCAGGTTGGCCACGCGGCAGCCCGCGCGCCAGGCGGCGGCAATGCCGTCGCCCGTGGCGGTATCGGGGTTGGTGGTGTAGAGGTAAACCTTGCCTGCGCCGCCTGTGGCCAGAATGGTTTGCGGCGCGCGGAACGTGATGACCTGGTCGGTGGCTTCGTCCAGGGCGTACAGGCCCAGGCAGCGCTGGCCCGCCAGGCCCAGCTTCTGGCTGGTGATCAGGTCGATCAGGGTGTGGTGCTCAAACAGCGTGATGCCGGGCGTGGCGCGCACCACGTCGATCAGTGTGCGCTGCACGGCGGCGCCCGTGGCGTCGGTGACGTGGGCGATGCGCCGGGCGCTGTGGCCGCCTTCGCGCGTGAGGTGCAGGTGTTCGCCCTCCAGCGTGAACGGCACGCCCAGCGCGCGCAGCCAGGCGATGGAGGCGGGGGCGTTTTCGACCACAAAGCGCGTGGTGGCCAGATCGCACAGGCCCGCGCCCGCCACCAGGGTGTCCTGGATGTGGGCCTCAAAGCTGTCGTCGTCGGCCAGCACGGCGGCAATACCGCCCTGGGCCCAGCTGCTGGAGCCGTCTTGCAGTTGGCGCTTGGTGATGACGGCCACGCGGTGCGTGGGTGCCAGGTGCAGGGCGGCAGACAGGCCGGCCAGGCCGCTGCCCACAATCAGAACGTCAAAGTCGTGTGAGGCCATGGGGTGAACAAGTGTGGATGCAGGGTGCAGCGGCAACCGGCCGTGTATCGGTGGCCCGCCAAGGCGGCAGGCGCAGCATGTTGCATCAAACCGGCGTATAGGCCAGCCTGACATAAATGGGCGCGAAGGCTTCGGCCTGGGTGATTTCGACCAGGGTTTCCTTGGCCAGCTCCAGCAGGGCAATGAAGGTCACGACCAGCACGGTGGCGCCTTTGCCGGGGTCGAACAGGTCTTCAAACTCGACAAAGCGCCGCCCTTGCAGGGCCTTGAGCACCTGGCCCATGTACTCGCGTACCGAGAGTTCTTCGCGCGTGATTTTGTGGTGCTGCACCAGCCGGGCACGTTTCAGAATGTCACGCCAGGCCGCTTGCAGGTCGGCAGCGCAGACTTCGGGCAGGCGCTGCTGCACGGCTTCGCCCACCACCACCTGCGCGCACCAGAAGTCGCGCCCGTGCAGGGGCAGCTCGGCCAGCTGGCGGGCGGCGCCTTTCATTTGCTCGTATTCGAGCAGGCGGCGCACCAGCTCGGCGCGCGGGTCTTCGGCCTCGTCGGCGCCCGCCTGCTTTTTGGGCGGCAGCAGCATGCGCGACTTGATCTCGATGAGCATGGCGGCCATCAGCAAATACTCGGCAGCCAGCTCCAGGTTGCGGTTGCGGATTTCATCGACATAGACCAGGTACTGGCGCGTGAGCGCGGCCATGGGAATGTCGAGGATGTTGAAGTTTTGTTTGCGGATCAGGTAGAGCAGCAAGTCCAGCGGGCCCTCAAAGGCTTCGAGGATGACTTCGAGCGCATCGGGCGGGATATAGAGGTCGGTGGGCAGGGCAAACAGCGGCTCGCCGTACAGGCGCGCCAAAGCCACCGGATCGTGCGCGGTGGCGGCGGGGGCCAGGTGGGGGGGGGAGGCTGGCAAGGCGGCTTGCGTGTCGGCGCTGCCCATGGCGGAATTCAAAATGATAGCTGCCAGCGCCCGGCTGGTGGGCGCCAGAGGCTGTTTTGATCACAAACCCGGGATGGGGTTGGTCTGGTACACGTAGGGTTTTTGCGCTACTTCGGCAGCGTCGAATTCTTTCCACAGGGCGTGGTCCACGGGCTTGTCCCACAGCAAGGCGCGGCCTGCCACTTGCTGGGCGTCCAGCTCGGGGCGCTGGGTTTTCAGCTGGTTGATGAACTGTGTCGCGTCGGACATGTAGTGGGGGCGGGCAAAAATGGACATGGACTGGGTTAACCTCTCTGCCTCGATTTTACCGGGGAGTGCCATGCCCTTTTTCAACCGCCTTGCCAGCAGCGCCGCCTTGGCGCTGGTTTTGCTGGTTGCCGCCGGTTGCGACCCGCAGCGCATCAGCGAGCTGGAGGAGGGCCTGTCCACCGAAGTGGACGTGCGCGACCGCTTTGGCCCGCCCGACCAGGTGTGGGACGAGGGCAACGGCAGCCGCACGCTGGAGTACAACCGCCAGCCCGCAGGCCAGCGCAATTACATGATCACCATCGGCCCCGACGGCAAGATGAGCGCCCTGCGCCAGGTGCTCACCCCCGAGAACTTTGCCCGCATCCAGGCGGGTATGGGCATGGACGAGGTGCGCCGGCGCCTGGGCAAGCCGGCCAAGGTCACGCCCTACGCGCTCAGCGGCGAAACGCATTACGACTGGCGCTTTCTGGAGCCGCCCAACACCGCCATGTTGTTCACCGTGGTCACCGACCGCAGCCTGCGCGTGCTGCGCACCCAAACCACCCCCGACATGGCCTCGCCCGACCACAACGGGCCGCGTTAACCTTTCACTTTTCAATGACCTGTGTCCATGCAAATCAGTGCTGAATCTGTTCTGGCCCTGGCACCCGATGCCGCCTCGGCCAAGGCCGCCAATGGATTGACCAAACCGGGGCAATGGCCGCTGCTGGGCGCCAACGAAGCGGCGGTGTGGGGCGAATGCCAGGGCAGCAGCCGCTACCAGACACAGGTGGACTTGTCGGGGCCGTCGTTTCGCTGCTCGTGCCCCAGCCGCAAGTTTCCGTGCAAACACGGCCTGGCTTTGCTGCTGCTGTGGGCCAAAAGCCCGGCGCTGTTCCAGACCGGCCCGTCGCCCGCCTGGGTGAGCGAGTGGCTGGCCTCGCGCACCGAGCGCAGCCAGAAAAAAGAAGAAAAGCAGCGCGAGAAAGCCGCTGAAAAAGCCGCCGACCCCAACGCCGCAGAGGCTGCCCTGAAAACCGCGCAAAAACGCTGGGCGCGCATCGACAAGGGCGTGGCCGAATTGCAGCAATGGCTGCTCGACCAGGCTGCGCAGGGGCTGGGCCACCTCACCCCCGACAGCCAGGACGCCTGGGATGCCATGGCCGCGCGCTTGGTCGATGCCCAGGCCCCGGGCCTGGCGCAGCGCCTGCGCTACGCCGCGGCCGCGCTGTTCGATGGCCCGCACTGGCCAGAAAACGTGCTGCGCCGCCTGGGCCTGCTGCAACTGGCCTGCGACGCCGTGGCGCGGCGCACGGCCCTGGGCGAGGGCGCCATCGCCGACGTGCGCGCCCTGCTGGGCTGGCCCCTGGACAAAGACGCTGTACTGGCACAGGCCAGCCCCGTCCGCGACCAGTGGCAGGTGATGGGCGTGATCCAGGAAGAGCGCGAGGGCGGGCTGCTGGAGCGGCGTGTGTGGCTGCACGGCCTGCACACCGGCCAGCGTGCCCTGGTGCTGGACCACGCGTTTGCAGGCCGTGCTTTTGAGCAGGCCTGGATGTGCCCGGCCACCGTGGATGCCGCACTGGCTTTCTATCCCAGTGCCGCGCCGCTGCGCGCGCTGGTGGCGGGTGCTGGCAGCGAGGCGGACGCGGCACCTGCCGCGCAGGGCGCTGGCACCAGCACCCCAGCGCAGGAGTGGCATGCCGTGGCCCGGCGCATGGCAGACAACCCGTGGGGCTTTTTGCACCCCTTGCGCTGCCATGACGCCACGATGGCCCACGACGCAGACCATTTCTACCTGCACTGGGGCACTGCGGTGCTGCCCTTGCAGCTGCGCCAGGCCGATGGCTGGACTTTGCTGGCACTGGGTGCCGGACACGCCCTGACCGTACAAGGCGAATGGGACGGCCAAGCCCTGCGCCCTTTGTCTGCACACAGCCCCGAAGGGGTCTGGATCTGGAGTCCCGCATGAGTCTGCACAGCCCTTCCCAGGCCACGTTGTGGCAAACCCTGTTGCCCGCTGCCATGGTGGGCACCGACAAAAAAACCGTGGCAGCCCCCCTGCTTGACGGGGCGGTGGGCGCTTTGCTGGCGCAGGTGCAGGCCCAGGCGGCGCAGCCCGCCCTGGCGCTGTTGCAAATGGCGGGCGTGCTGGCCGTGTGCGAGCGTGCCGGATGGCAAGGCCAGGCCCCTGCTACGCCGGGTAGCGGCGCTGCCGCCTGCGCCATCGGCCCTGAAGAGTGGGTGCCGCTGGAGCCCGGCGATCTGCACTCCTGCCTGCATTGGTTGCTGACCGAGGCACCGCAGCGCCTGCAAATTGAGCTGTTCCAGCGCCTGCACGCGGCACGCCGGCGGCTGCCGGTGGGGGTGCTGCCGCTGGCGCTGGATACGGGTTCGCGCAGCACGGCGCTGCGTCCATCGCTGGTGGCCGTGCTGGGCGAGCGCGGGCGCTGGCTGGCCCGCCACAGCAGCCACTGGCGCTATGCCATCGGCACGGCAGACAGCGCACCAGCGGCCACGCGCTGGCAAGAGGGCACGCTGGCGCAGCGGGCGCAACTGCTGCAAGAAGAGCGCGCCACCGATCCGGCCAGTGCCCGCCAGCGTTTGCAGGCGGCCTTGCCCGATTTGCCCGCCAAAGAACGCGCCGATCTGGTGGCGGTGTTGCACACTGGCCTGTCGGCGGACGACGAAGCGTTGCTGACCACCCTGGCCCAGCAAGACCGGGGCCGTGAAGTGCGCCAGAACGCGCGCGCCTTGCTGGTACAACTGCCCACCAGTGCGCCCACGCTGCGCGCCATCGCCCGCGTGCAAGCCTGCCTGGAGCAGGCTAGGCCCGGCGATTGGCGCCTGGAGCCACCCCAAGCCCCTGGCGAAGACTGGAAAGCCGAGGGCCTGGAGGCCGAGCGCCCCAAACACGAAAGCATGGGCGAGCGCGCCTGGTGGCTGTACCAACTGGCCCGGCAGGTGCCGCTGGCGTGGTGGCCGCAGCACACTGGCATGGCCCCAGATGCCCTGGTGCAGTGGGCCAGCCAGGGCGACTGGCACGAAGCCCTGGTGCGCGCCTGGCTGGACGTGCTCAAAATGGCGCCCGAAACCGCCTGGTGCCATGCCTTCCTGGAGCACTGGCCGGGCAAGCTGCTGCGCGAATCCCCCGCCACCGTGCTGGCCCTGTTGCCCGCCGCTGACCGGGAGCCCTATTGGTTGCGCACCCTGCAAGCCATGGGCAAAGCGCAGGTTGGCGGACTGGACGAGGTGTTGCAGCAAATTGTGGCTGCGTACCCGCCCGGCCAGCACCTGTCGCTGGCCCTGTCACAGCAGTTGCTGGAAAAACTGCCGCTGTACCTGCACCGCTACTACCACCTGCCGCTGGCAGAGCTGTGTTGCGTGCTGCACCCCGATACGCTGGCGCCATTGTTGGCCCAGGCGCAGCAGCAGCACAGCGAAGACCAAGCCCCCGGCCAGGCGCTGGCGCAGGCCCTGCGCCACAGCCTGCCGGTGCTGTTGGCACGGCGCGCCTTTGCGCAACTGCCCGCCGCCTGAGCGGGCGCAACCCATCCATCCCCTTTTTTGTCCCTGGATTTGTCGCTTCCGAAAGATTGTCATGAGCACCACCGAAGCCCTGCGCCAACACGCTGAACACCAATTTGCCCACGAGCTGGAAGAGCTCCAGAAGGCAGACACCCACGCACGCCCCGCCAACTGGCAACTGTCGCCGTGGGCAGTGGTGTCGTACCTGATGGGTGGCAAGCTCGATAACGGCTTTGAGATCAGCGCCAAATACATCGGCAGCCGCCGCCTGATGGAGATTGCCGTGGCCACGCTGGCCACCGACCGGGCGCTGCTGCTGTACGGCGTGCCCGGCACGGCCAAATCGTGGGTGTCTGAGCACCTGGCGGCTGCCGTGAGTGGCAACTCCACCTTGCTCATCCAGGGCACCGCAGGCACCAGCGAAGAACAACTGCGCTACGGCTGGAACTACGCCCAGCTCCTGGCCAATGGCCCCTCGGAAAAAGCCCTGGTGCCCAGCCCGCTGATGAACGCCATGCGTGATGGCAAGATCGCCCGCGTCGAAGAGCTCACCCGCATCCCCGCCGATGTGCAGGACTCGCTCATCACCGTGCTGTCAGAAAAAACCCTGCCCATCCCGGAGCTGGGCTCGGAGGTGCAGGCCACGCGCGGCTTCAGCGTGATTGCCACCGCCAACAACCGCGACAAGGGCGTGAACGAGCTGTCGGCAGCGCTCAAGCGGCGCTTCAACACCGTGGTGCTGCCCGTGCCCGCGTCGGAGGATGAAGAAGTCTCCATCGTCGTCAAGCGCGTGGGTGAGATGGGCCGGGCGCTGCAACTGCCCGCCGAACCGCCCGCCCTGAAGGAGGTGCGCCGCATCGTGCAAATCTTCCGCGAGCTGCGCAGTGGCCGTACGCTCGATGGCAAGACGCAGCTCAAGTCGCCCAGCTCTTCGCTGTCCACCGCCGAGGCCATTTCGGTCATCAACAACGGCATGGCGCTGGCCGGGCACTTTGGCGATGGCGTACTGCACCCGCACGATGTGGCCGCCGGTTTGATTGGCGCGGTGGTGAAAGACCCGGTGCAGGATGCCGTGGTGTGGAAAGAATATTTGGACATCGTGGTCAAGGAGCGCGAAGACTGGAAGAGCCTGTACCGCGCCTGCAAGGAACTCGAATAACAGGCCGCTGCCGTGAGCAAAGTCCCCGAAGCCCCCAAAGTCCACTACTTTGGCATTCGCCACCACGGGCCGGGCTGCGCGCGCAGCCTGGTGCGTGCCTTTGCCGGGTTGCAGCCCGACTGCGTGCTGGTCGAAGGCCCGCCCGAGGCCGAAGGCGTGCTGGCCGCCCTGTTGTCCGAGCAGATGCAGCCGCCCGTGGCGCTGCTGAGCTACTGCCCCGATGAGCCGGCGCGCGCGGTGTACCACCCGTTTGCAGTGTTCTCGCCCGAATGGCAGGCGCTGCGCTGGGCGCTCATGCAGCAGGTGCCGGTGTCGTTTATCGACCTGCCCCTGGCGCACCAGATGGCGCTGGCCAAAGCGCAGGAAGCCGAGGTGGCTGCCCAGGAGGCTGAAGAGGCCAGCGAGTCCGGTGGGCCCGATGAGGCCAACGCACCCGCCGCTGCCCACGACAACGCCCCGGGTAGCGCAGTAGCGCCCGCTGCTGCCGATGGCGCGCAAGCCCCTGCTGCCGACCCCACCGCAGACCCCGAACCCGGCTACCGCACCGACCCTTTGAACTGGCTGGCCCAGGCCGCAGGCCACGCCGATGGTGAAAGCTGGTGGAACCACACCGTGGAAGAGCGCGGCGATGGCGAAGAACTGTTTGCAGCCATCGCCGAGGCCATGACCACCTTGCGCGCCGATCTGGGGGTGCAGGCCGAAGAATCCTGCCCCTACCGCGCCCGCCGCGAGTTGCTGCGCGAGGCCCACATGCGCCAGCGCATCCGCGAGGCCGTCAAGAAAGGCCACGAGCGCATTGCCGTGGTCTGCGGTGCCTGGCACCTGGGCGGCTTGCAAGCCAGCGTCAAGGCCAGCGCCGATAGCGCCTTGCTCAAAGGCTTGCCCAAGCTCAAGGTGCAATCGACCTGGGTGCCCTGGACGTACCGCCACCTCACACGTGCCAGCGGTTACGGCGCTGGCATAGCGGCCCCCGGCTGGTACGAGCACCTGTGGTTCAGTGGTGTGGCCGCTGACGCCGCGCCCGGCAGCGCTGCGCCGCGCACCGTGGGCTGGCTGGCGCGGGTGGCGCGCCTGATGCGCGAACGCGACCTGGACTGCTCCAGCGCCCACCTGATCGAAGCCACGCGCCTGGCCGATACCCTGGCCGCCCTGCGCCAGCGCCCGCAGGCGGGGTTGGAAGAACTGCACGAAGCCACCCGCACCGTGCTGACCATGGGCGACGAGGCTGCGCTCGGCTTCATTGCCGACGCCCTGCTGGTGGGCCAGCGCATGGGCCAGGTGCCGCCCGACGTGCCCACCGTGCCGCTGCAAAAGGACGTGGAGCAGCAGCAAAAATCCCTGCGCCTCAAGCCCGAGGCGCTGGAGCGCACGCTCGACCTGGATTTGCGCCAGCCCAACGACCTGGCGCGCAGCCACCTGCTGCACCGCCTGCACCTGATCGACGTGCCCTGGGGCCGCGTCAGCCGCACTGGGCGCGCATCGCGCGGCGGCACCTTCCATGAAATCTGGCGCCTGCAATGGCAGCCCGAATTTGTGGTGCGCCTGATCGAAGCCAGCCAGTGGGGGCAAACGCTGGAGGCTGCCGCCACCGCCGCCAGCCTGGAGCAGGCGCAGCAGGCCGAGCACCTGCGCGACCTGTCCGAGCTGGTCAACCAGGTGCTGCTGGCCGACCTGGCGCCCGCCGTGCAGGCCGTGACGCGCATTCTGGAAAACCGCGCGGCGGTCAACGGTGACACGCTGCAACTGCTCGAAGCCCTGCCACCGCTGGCCAACGTGTTTCGCTACGGCAACGTGCGCCAGACCGATACCGGCATGGTTGCGCACATGCTCGACAGCCTCATCGTGCGCGCCGCCATCGGCCTGCCGCTGGCGTGCAGCGGCATCGACGACGACAGCGCCGACAGCCTGCGCACCACGCTGCTGGCTGCCCACAGTGCGGTTTCGTTGCGTGATGCGCCCGAGCAGACGCAGGCCTGGCAGCGTGCCCTGCGCCTGATGGCCGACAGCACCACGGCCCACGAGCTGCTGCAAGGTTTGGCTGCCCGCCTGCTGCTGGACGAAGGCATCTGGCAGGCCAGCGACGCCGCGCAGGCGCTGTCGCTGCACTTGTCCAGTGGCGTCGAGCCGCTCCAGGCTGCTGCCTGGCTCGAAGGTTTTCTGAACCGCAATGCCATGGTGCTGCTGCACGACCAGCAGCTGTGGCAACTGGTCAACGACTGGCTGTGCGGTCTGGGCGAGGAGCATTTCGTCCACATCCTGCCGCTGGTACGGCGCACCTTTGCCGCTTTCAGCGCCAGCGAGCGCCAAGACCTGGGCCAGCGTGCGCGCCAAGGGGGCCACAGCACGGTGGCTGCCGCTGCCCGCACCGCAGCGGTGCAGTGGGATGAAGCCCTGGCCGCCTTGCCCGTGCCACTGCTGCAAACCATCCTGGGAATCGCTCCATGAACACCGACACCGTATCCACCGTGGATGCCCCATCCCCCATCACCGAAGAAGAGCGCCTGCGCCGCTGGCGCCTGGTGCTGGGCGGGCAGGCCGAAGGCAGCTGCGGCAAGCTCTCGGGCCAGATGGCAGAAATCGACCAGGCACTGGCTGCGCTGTACGACGCCGACGACAAGGGCGGCCTGGGCAAATCCACTGAGCGCAAAGGCGGGCGCGGCAGCTCTGCGCCCAGCGTGGCGCGCTGGCTGGGCGACATCCGCAAATACTTCCCCACGCAGGTGGTGCAGGTCATGCAGCGCGATGCGCTGGAGCGCCTGGACTTGCGCAGCCTGCTGCTAGAGCCCGAAATGCTGGAGAGCGCCCACGCCGATGTGCATCTGGTGGCCAACCTGATCGCGCTGTCGGGCGTGATTCCGGCCAGCACCAAAGAGACGGCCCGCATGGTGGTGCGCAAGGTGGTCGATGATCTGCTGAAAAAGCTGGAAGAGCCCATGCGCTCGGCGGTGACGGGCGCGCTCGACCGCAGCCAGCGCAACCGCCGCCCGCGCCACAGCGAGATCGACTGGAACCGCACCATCCGCGCCAACCTGCGCCACTGGCAGGAGGAGTACCGCACCATCGTGCCCCAGCAGCTCATCGGCTATGGCCGCAAGGCACGCAGCCCGCAGCGCGAGGTGGTGTTGTGCATTGACCAAAGCGGCTCCATGGCCGCATCGGTGGTGTATTCGAGCATCTTCGGCGCGGTGATGGCCTCGCTGCCCGCCGTGGCGACCAAGATGGTGGTGTTCGACACCGCCATCGTCGATCTGACCGACCAGCTCGACGACCCGGTGGAGCTGCTGTTTGGCGTGCAACTGGGCGGCGGCACCGACATCAACGGCGCGGTGGGCTATTGCCAGTCCATCATCCGCGAGCCGCGCAACACCATTCTGGTGCTGATCTCCGACCTGTACGAAGGCGGCGTCGAGGCCAATTTGCTGCGCCGTGCGGCTGCGCTGGTGGAGTCGGGCGTGCAGTTCATCACCCTGCTGGCGCTGAGCGACGAAGGTGCGCCCTCGTACGACCGGGCGCTGGCGGCCAAGCTGGCGGCGCTGGGTGTGCCCTCGTTTGCCTGCACCCCCGATGCTTTTCCGGGCCTGATGGCGGCGGCCATTCGCAAAGAAGACATCAACGCCTGGGCCGCAGGCCAGGGGCTGGTGGCCACGGCCAAGGGGGGGCGTTGATTCAAAAATGATAGCTGCTCGCGCTTATCCAGAAAGCGCTGGAGGCCGATTTAACTGAATTTTTCTGGGGCTGAAAGCGCCCGGCGCTGGGGCATCACCCTGCCGTGGTGGCGCTCGTGGGCACGGGCTGCGCGGCATTTTGCGCTTGCACGCGCGCACTGAAGCCCGAGCGCTCCATCAGCGAGCGCGGCTGCTCCTGCGGGTTGCGCACGCACAGCAGGCCGCCGCGCTGGCCCACGGCCTTGAGGATTTGCTCCAAGCCGTCCAGTCCGGTGGTGTCCAGCGCGAACAGGCCGCTGGCGTCCAGCTCCACCTGCACCCCGGCAGGGCCTGCTTCAATCGCCTGCACGATGGGGTCGATCTTGGCGGCTGCACCAAAAAACAGCGCGCCGTGCAGTTGCCAGGCCAGGCGCGGGCGGGCGCTGGCGCCCTCGGCGGCGGGCGCTGCGGG
>ERZ724504.1405-NODE-1405-length-13326-cov-10.706880_pt1 | contig 13326 bp, 10 predicted proteins | sample MGYA00376037_ERZ724504 | MGnify/ENA primary metagenome ERZ724504 (study PRJEB28724, sample SAMN07190888) | wastewater metagenome | isolation source: influent of sewage treatment plant in Hong Hong | place: USA: Christiansburg, Virginia | collected 2016-03-01 ... | reverse complement strand
CGATCATCACCACGATCATGATGAGGGTCATGGTGAGGATCAGGATGGGGTCGAAAACGGGCGTGGCGATCTCGAACGGCAGGATCACGTCGAACCAGGCGGCTTTGGCCACCTTGTCGAAGTTCATCAGTCCCATGGCAGCGGCAACTACCGCACCGATGAAAATGCCCAGCAGCACCGAAATGTTGGCCAAAAAGCCCTTGGCAAAGCGGGCGATCAGCAAGATAGAAACCAGAACGAGCGCTGAAATGCCCACGCCGGTCAGATCGGCGTAGCGGGGGTTGGGAATCGTCGGCACTACGGCAAAGCCCTTGGGGACGGGCGGCAGCGAACTGCCCGGTGCGGCGACTGTGGCCTGCACGTCGGCCAGCCACTTGACGTAGTCGGGGTTGACCACAGTCGGTGCGGTAGGCCCCACCGGGTTGCCAAAAATCCAGTTGATGCCGACGCGCATCAGGCTGATGCCGATGACGGCAATGATGGTGCCCGTGACCACCGGCGGAAAGAAGCGAAGCATGCGGCTGACCGCAGGAGCGATCAGGATAGAGATGACCCCCGCGCCGATGATGGACCCGAAAATCAGCCCGGCGCCGGCTGTGCCCCCAGTGGTCTGCGCCATGGACACCATGGGAGCGACGGAGGCAAAGGTTACCCCCATCATCACCGGCAGCTTGATGCCGAACCATTGGGTGGCGCCCAGTGCCTGGATGAGTGTCACCAGGCCGCAGCAGAACAGGTCGGCCGAGATCAGCTTGGCCACCTGGTCGGGTGTGAGGTTGAGGGCGCGCCCGACGATGAGCGGCACGGCAATGGCGCCCGCATACATCACCAGCACGTGCTGGAGTCCCAGCGCAGTCAGCCTGCCCAGCGGCAGGTGTTCGTCAACAGGGTGAACAGTCGCTTGCATGAAACGCTCCTTGCGGGTGCGAAGAAAAGAAGTTGGGGCCCATGCCCAGTCGCGCCGTGCGACTGAGTCCATACAAAAAGTGTATACAAAACATAAGAAAATTCGGCTAGAGAGAAACCCTGTGCTCGCGCGTGATCTGATCTCTGTCCGCCCATCTTTTCCGGTTGAAGGCAGGGAAAATACTGGTAAAAAATGTGTCTATCGCATACTGGCAAAGAGAATTCAGCTCTGTTATCGATAGCAATTTACCGATTCCGTATGCTGCGAGCACAACTGCCATGACCAAGAAAAAGCCGCCCGGTGAGGGGCGGCTTGTGCAGTTCATGGGGCCGGGGCTTCAATAGCCCAGCGTCTTGCCGTCCGGATTGCGAGGGTCCGAATAGCCATAGAGCACCCCGCCGCGCAGTGCAATGGTTTGTGTGCGCCCCATCGAGGCCTTGACCACGACGTTGTGCCCGCGCTGACGCAGCAGCGCCATGGTGTCGGGGGAGAGGCCCTTTTCCACACGCAACTCGTCGGGCGTCCACTGGTGGTGCACCCGCGGCGTGGAGGCTGCCTCGGCCGGGTTCATGCCGAAATCAATGGTGTTGACCACGGTTTGCAGCACGGTGGTGATGATGCGCGCGCCGCCGGGGCTGCCGGTGACGAGCACGGGCTTGCCGTCCTTGAGCACCATCGTGGGCGTCATCGACGAGAGTGGCCGTTTGCCTGCGGCCACCGCATTGGCGTCGCCGCCCACCAAGCCGTAGGCGTTGGCGACGCCGGGCTTGGCCGAGAAGTCGTCCATTTCGTTGTTGAGCGTGATGCCGGTGCCGGCGGCGACGATGCCGCTGCCGAAATTGGTGTTGAGCGTATAGGTCACGGCCACCGCATTGCCGGCCTGGTCCACGACCGAGAAGTGCGTGGTCTGGTCGCTTTCGTACGGTTGGGGCTTGCCGGGTTGGATGCTCCTGCTGGCGCGTGAATGGTTGGGGTCGATGGTGGCGCGGAGCTGGTCGGCGTAACGCTTGGATGTCAGGCCCTTGAGCGGAATTTTGACGAAATCGGGGTCGCCCAGGTATTCCGCGCGGTCGGCGTAGGCCAGTTTCATGCTCTCGGTCATGTAGTGGATGGTCTGCGCGCTGTTTGGGCCCCACTGCGCCAGTGGCAGTGGTTCGAGCATGTTGAGAATCTGCACCAGGTGCGGGCCGCCCGACGACGGCGGTGGCATGGTGACGATCTCATAGCCCCGGTAGGTGCCGTGCGTGGGCACGCGCTCCACCACCTTGTAGCTGCGCAGGTCGTCCAACGTCAGGGCACCCGCGTGCGGCGCCATCTCGGCGGCGATTCTCGTGGCAATGGAGCCCTCGTAGAACGCCTTCGCGCCCTCTTTGCCGATCAGGCGCATGGAGGCGGCCAGGTCTTTTTGCACCAGCAGGTCGCCGGCCTTGAGGGGCTCGCCGTTCTTCCAGAAGATCGCCTGCGTGGCGGGCCATTGGCCCATGGTCTTCTTTTCCTGCTGCAGCACCTTGGCCAGGGTTTCGCTCACCGGGTAGCCTTGCTCGGCCAGCGCTGCGGCGGGGGCTACCACTTTGGCCAGCGGCATCGTGCCCCAGGTCTTCAGGGCGTGTACCATGCCGGCCACTGTGCCGGGAATGCCCACCGCGTAATGTGTGTAGAGGGATTTACCGTCGACCACATTGCCGTCGGCGCCCAAGTACATGTCGCGCGTGGCGTGGCGTGGCGCGACCTCGCGGAAATCGAGCGCCACGCTTTTGCCGCTCTTGGCGTCGTAGACCATCATGAAACCGCCGCCGCCCAGGTTGCCTGCATTGGGCAGGGCCACCGCTAGCGCGAAGCCAATGCCGACAGCGGCGTCGACGGCATTGCCGCCCGCTTTGAGGATGTCGAGGCCAATCTGCGAGGCCAAGGCTTGCTCGGTTGCCACCATGCCGTGGTGCGCCACCACCGGGTGGAACACATCCATGTCGAAGTCGTAGGCCGCGCCGGCGGCCTTCGCGGCGGCTGTTTGCTGCGCAGCAGGTGCCGGTGGGGCGGCGGCCTGCGGTGCCGAGCTGCACGCGGCCAGGTTGAGCAGCGCGAGCGCAAGGCTGCTGGCGAGCAAAGTGTGTCGAATTTTCATGCTGTCTCCTCGGGTTTGATAGCACCTTCAGGCGATACCGGATGCGCGGAGCAGACAGGCCACCAGAAGGGGCCGGCCAGTGTAGGGCGGCGCGCGAGCGCGTGCAGCCAAGCTTTATGCCGATTGCGTCAGGAGGTCATGCAGGGAGCGTGCAATCACCTTGGTGGCGCGGCGCAGGTCGTTCAGATCCAGGCGCTCATCGGCGCGCTTGGCGTGCGATTCGAGCACAGTGCGCGGTCCGGCGCCATAAATCACGCCGGGAATACCTTGTTCGGCGTACAGGCGCACGTCGGTGTAGAGCGGCGTTCCCAAGGCCGGCGGCACTTCGCCAAACACCTCGCCCGCATGCTTTTGCAGGGCGTCTACCAGCGGTTGGTTGCCGGCCAATGGCGTCATGGCGTTGGCCAGCAGCAGGCGGCGAATGTCCACCGTGATGCCCTGGCATTCGCCGGCTGCCTTGGCGATGCAGGCACGAATAGCCGCCTCGATCTCGACCGGGTTTTCCTCAGGAATCATGCGGCGGTCGAGCTTGAATGTGACCTTGCCGGGGACGACGTTCGTGTTGGTGCCGCCCTCGATGCGGCCCACGTTCAGGTAAGGGTGGGTGATGCCCGGAACCTTGGAAAACAGCTTGCGGTTCTCGGTATTGAGCGCGTACAAGGCGTTCAAGATATGCACAGCACCCTGCAGCGCATCGACACCGGTGTCGGGCACCGCCGCATGCGCCATCTTGCCGTGCACAGTCACTTCCATTTGTAGGCAGCCGTTGTGCGCAGTGACCACCTCGTACGAGAAACCGGCTGCCAGCAGCAGGTCGGGGTGGGTCAAACCCTGCTTGAGCAGCCAGCCCGGGCCGAGCAGGCCGCCAAATTCTTCGTCGTAGGTGAAGTGCAGCTCCACGGCGCCTTGCGTGGGCTTGGCCACAGCTTCGAGCGCGCGCACGGCGAAGGTGAAGCTGGCGAAGTCGCCCTTGCTGACGGCGGTGGCGCGGCCGTACATCTTGCCGTCCACGATTTCTGCGCCGTAAGGGTCGTGCGTCCAGCCTTCGCCCGGCGGCACCACGTCGCCGTGGGCGTTCAGCGCCACAGTGCGGCCACTGCCTGCCGGGCCGTAGGGGCGGCGCACGATCAGGTTGGTGATGCTTTCCATTCCATAGGCCTGCACCTCGGCCTGCGGAACAACGTGGCGCTCCACCTCGAAGCCCATGGGTGCCAGCAACTCTGCGGTGCGCTCGGCGTGCGGCGCGTTGTTGCCTGGGGGCGTGTCGGTGGGTACGCGCACCAGCGCTTGCATGAAGGCCACTTCTTCGTCGAAGTGCTGGTCTACCCAAGCGTCAAGTGCAGCGTAAGTATTCGGGACGGTCATGCGGATTCCTTGGCGAGTTGGTGCAGCACATGGCTAAACGCGTGGACGGCCAGCTCCATGTCGTCGTTGGTGGTCGATTCAAGCGGGTTGTGGCTGATGCCGGCGTTTTCGCCGCGCACGAACAGCATGGCCTGGGGCATGACTTCGTGGAGCTTCATGGCGTCGTGGCCGGCGCCGCTGGGCATGCGGTACACGGGAACGCCCAGCGATTCGACGGCGCGCTCCCAGCGCTGTTGCCAAGTCGAATTGCTGGGCGCGGCCGAAGCGCGCATGGATTCTTCCAGCCGATAGTGCAGTCCACGGCGCGTGGCAATCGCAGCGACTTGGGCCAGCACGTCCGCGCCCATGGCGTCACGCTGTGCGTCGTTGGGCGCGCGCATATCGAGCGTGAACTGGCAGCGTCCGGGGACGACATTGATGGAGCCGCTGGGCACGTTCAGCACGCCGATGGTGCCGACCGAATCGCCGTCCTCGGCGGAGCGTTGCTCCACGTACAGCAGCAATTCCGCCACGCCAGCGGCCGCATCGCGCCGGCTGTCCATCGGCGTGGTGCCGGCGTGGCTTGCCATGCCGATCATCTCGCCTACATAGCGCAAGCTGCCGTTGATGGAGGTGACGACGGCCAGCGGCAAATCGAGCGCATTGAGCACTGGGCCCTGCTCGATGTGCACCTCGATAAAGCCCAGATACCGCGCCGGGTCGCGCTGCAGTTTGGGGATATCGGCAATGCACAGGCCCGCATGCTCCATGGCGGCGCGCATCGTCACGCCGTCGGCATCTTGCTGCTCCAGCCACGCAGGGTTGAAGTGGCCAATCAGCGCGCCCGAGCCGAGGAAGGTGGCCTTGTAGCGCTGGCCTTCTTCTTCGGCAAAGCCCACCACTTCGATCGCAAAGGGCAGGCGCTTGCCCGCACGGTGCAGTTCGCGCACGCAGGCCATGGGGACGAAGATGCCGAGCCGTCCGTCGTACTTGCCGCCGTTGCGTACGGTGTCGTAGTGCGAACCGGTCAGCAAGGTTTTTGCCCCCGGCGCGGCGCCGTGGTAGCGACCCACCACGTTCCCCACGGCGTCGATCTCGACTTCATCAAAGCCGCAGTCGCGCATCCAGTGGCTGAGCGCTTCAGCGCAGACGCGGTGCGCGTCGGTCAAATAGGTGACTGTGAGTTGGCCCTGCTCGGCGTAGCCGGGGTCGGAATGGCGGGCAAGCGATTCGTGCCAGTCCCACACGTCGTTGCCGAGCGTGGGATGGGCATCGAACTTGTCGGCCAGGCGAATTTCTGCAATGCGGTGGATGTTGCGCAGCGCCTCGGCGCGCTCAAAACCTGGGTGGTTGTCCAGGCGCCGGGCAAAGGTTTCGATGATTTGGCTGCGGGTCAGGCCCGTGCCGCGCGGCCCGCGCACGGCCACGATAAAGGGAAAGCCAAAGCGCGCGTTGTAATCCTGATTGAGCTGCTTAATGCGCGCGAATTCTTCTGGCGAGCAATCGGTGAGGCCTGCGGTGGACTGCTCGTGGCTGGACTCGTGCGTGAGGGTCTTGCTCACCATGGCTTTGCCCGCCAGCTCCGGGTGTGCACGAATCAAGGCGAGCTGGGCATCTGCCGGCGCATTGCGCACCGCGCTTGCCAGGGCGTGCTTGAGGTGGGCCAGCGAGCGAAACGGCCGCTCGGTCAAGGCTTCCTCGGCAATCCAGGGCGAGTGTTCGTACACGCCATCCAGCCAGGCAAGCGCCTGAGCGGGGTTTGCGGTGTTGAGTTCTTGCAGGGTCAGGGCCATGACTTTCCTATCAAAAAGTGAGCTGCTAACGCTTGTCAGATAAGCGCTAGGGGCCAATCTTGTTCAAACTTTTGGAGCCGGGTGCTGCGCTGCCCAGTGGCGGGCGATGTCGATGCGGCGGCACACCCACACGTTGGGGTGCTGCGCGATGTGATCGAGAAAGCGCTGCAGCGCGGTGACGCGGCCGGGCCGGCCGAGCAATCGGCAGTGCATGCCAATGCTCATCATCTTGGGCCGGTCGAGGCCGGCCGGGTCGCCCTCGGCGTAGAGCACGTCGAAGCTGTCGCGCAGGTACTGAAAGAACGGATCGGCGTGTGAGTACCCCTGCGGCAGGGCAAAGCGCATGTCGTTGCAGTCGAGCGCGTAGGGCACGATGAGCTGGGGCGCTGCGCTGCCGTCGGTCTTTTGCACCTTCATCCAGAAGGGTAGGTCGTCGCCGTAGTAGTCGCTGTCGTAGGCAAAGCCGCCGTAGTCGGCTGCGAGGCGGCGCGTGTTCGGGCTGTCGCGGCCGGTGTACCAGCCTTCGGGGCGGATACCGGTCACGCGCTCGATGATCGCCATCGCCTGCGCCATGTGTTCGCGCTCAACGGCCTCGGGCACATGCTGGTAGTGAATCCACTTAAGGCCGTGGCACGCAATCTCGTGGCCCGCCTGCACGAAAGCCCGGGCGACTTCGGGGTGGCGCTCCAGCGCCGTCGCCACTCCAAATACCGTGAGCGGCAGGCCGCGCTGCTCAAATTCGCGCAGCAGCCGCCAGACACCGGCGCGCGAGCCGTATTCGTAGATGCCCTCCATGCTGATGTGGCGCTCGGGGTAGCTCGCGGGGTTGAACATTTCCGACAGAAACTGCTCAGAGCCGGCGTCGCCATGCAACACCGAGTTTTCCCCGCCTTCTTCGTAATTGAGCACGAACTGCACCGCAATGCGCGCGCCCCCCGGCCATCGGGCATGCGGTGGATTCGGCCCGTAACCGACAAGGTCGCGCGGGTAGGGCAGGGTGCTGTCGTAGGTCATTGCGTTCTCATAGGGGCGAGAGAGCGAGCGAAAGCTCGTTCACCGGCTGCTCGCGGTCGAAAATGAGGCTGGCTTCCACGTGCTCCAGATGCTGGTGCATCAGCTGCACCGCCAGCGCCTCGTCACGTGCCGCCAGCGCCTTGACGATTTCCGCGTGCTCTTCGTGAGAGTGCGCGGCCTCGCTGGCGCTCTGGTACATCAGTGTGATGAGGGCGCAGCGCGAAATCAGGTCGCGCAGCAACTGGGCCAGCACGTCGTTGCCCATCAGCTCGGCCATGCGCACGTGAAAGTCGCCCAGCAGCTCGGTGCGGCCGCTGGCGTCCTGGGCGCTCAGGGCGGCCGCTTCGCTGGCCACATGGGCGCGCAGCACCTTGAGCTTGGCGGGCGTGCTGCTGCGCACAAAAGCACGCGTCATTTCCGTCTCCAGCATGCGGCGCACGGCAAACACCTGGCGAGCCTCTTCGGCGGAGGGCGTGGAGACAAACGCGCCGCGCGCCGGCTCCAGCGTCACCAGGCGGTTCTGTGCCAACTGGAACAGGGCCTGGCGCACCAGCGTGCGCGAGACGCCAAAGTGATCGGCAAGCTTTTGCTCGGCCAGTTTGGTGCCGGGTTGCAGGCGGTGCTCTACGATGGCACGGGTCAGCGATTCGACAATGGCGTGGGTGGAGGATTCCATACAAGCAATGATAGGCGCGATTGCGAAAAGTGTATACACTTTTGGTGCACAACGATTGTTTTATCCACCTGCCACCTTCAGGAGAACCCCCTATGGGACTCAGTACCCACGTGCTCGACACCATGCACGGCTGCCCCGCCTCAGGCATGCACGTCGCGCTGTATTCCACCAACGGCGCGTCGGCCCAACTGCTTCAGGATCTGGTGCTGAACCACGATGGTCGTACCGATGCGCCCTTGTTCGACAATGTTTCTCTGCGCACCGGCACCTACCGCCTCACCTTCGACGTGGCGCGATATTTCAAGGACCAGGGCGTTGCCTTGCCCGAGCCGAATTTTCTCGGCCAGGTCAGCCTGGATTTCGGCGTGGCCCACGCCGATCAGCACTACCACGTGCCGCTGCTGGTCAGCCCGTGGAGCTACTCCACCTACCGAGGCTCGTAGTTCGGTGCAACCCCCTGAGGCGCTGCGCGCCTTCCCCCTTCTCTCGCAACGCTTCGCGCTGCGGGAAGGGGGACGCCGCCAGCGCGGCGGGGCGGCCCTTGCGCGGCGGCCGCTGGCTTAGCGGCGTCGATATACAGGTTTGGTTGCCGCGCCCAAATGGAAGGAAATCAATCCTGCCCTTCGGTCAGGGTATCGAGTTGGAACTTGCCGCTCTTGTCCCACAGCCAGGTGTCGGTGTAGGTGACTTTTCCCATGCGGGTGGGCGCCGGGAAGGGTCCCGCGGCGCGCACGGTGCGTTCGATCTCTGCCATGACTTCCGGTGCGTGGCTCGGTGCGCGCATCCACGATGTGCGCAGCACGCGACCTTTGGCGTCGATGTCCACCTGCAGCACCCCAATGGCATAGAGCAGGGGCGGCAAGCGGCCTTTGTAGATGCGGGAAGCATTCAGGCCGTAGAGGTGGCTTGCAGCGTCCTGGCGGTAGGCGCGCGGGTTGCTGGCGGCCGAAGGGCGTGCCGAGCCCTGCGCCCCAGGGATGGGGCCGATCACATGGGGCACAGTGGTGGGAGGAGCGGCGTCGTCCGGAACTTCGGGAGACGGACTGGGTGCCGAGCGGCAGGATGCGATCACGGCCGCAACGGACGCCATGAGCCCGGTGCGGAACCATCGGCTACGCGGCGCAGTGGGCGGTGGAGAGTCGGGTTTCATGGCAATGGATGGACAGGAGCTTGATTTATGGCATTTTTGCACCAGTTCCTGGAAGGCCTTCGTAGGGCACCGGCCTGTCTTGTCACCATCGAGAGCACCCAGGGCTCCGCGCCGCGCGAGGTGGGCGCGTGGATGGCAGTGTTTGAAGACCAGGTTCTGGGCACCATCGGCGGCGGCCATGTGGAATTTGAGGCCATGGCCCACGCGCGCAGCCGCTTGCCGGGCCCGCAGCCCCTGGCGAGTGAAACCTTGCGCTATGCCCTCGGACCCAGTCTGGGCCAATGCTGCGGTGGTGTGATGCACCTGCGGTTTGAGAATCTCTCGGTGCAGGATGCCGAGCTGGCGAGCCTGCAAAAACGCCTTTCGCCCACACTCCAGCCCCTGGCGCTGTTTGGCGGTGGCCATGTGGGCCATGCGCTGGTGCAGGTGCTTTCTCCCTTGCCTTTCGCGATCACCTGGATCGACAGCCGCGACGGGATTTTTCCAAATCCGGCGCCAGAGAGTGTGGTGTGCGAGCATTCGGAGCCGGTGCACGGCGCCGTTGCGCAACTGGCAAGCGGCTCCAGCGTGTTGATCATGAGTTTCAGCCACGCCGAAGACCTGGACGTCGTCGCCGCCTGCCTCACGCGCCAGCGGGCAGCGGCAGATCTGCCGTTCATCGGCCTGATCGGCAGTGCCACCAAATGGGCCACGTTTCGCAGCCGATTGCGCCGACGCGGATTCTCAGACGACGAACTGCAGCAGGTGACCTGCCCGATTGGCGTGCCGGGCATTCTGGGCAAGCAGCCTGAGGTGATTGCCGTGGCCGTTGCGGCGCAGCTGCTGCAACAATTGAACGCCGGGTTTGAGGGTAAATCCGGGGGCTGATGGCGATCAGGGTGCTGGAATTGCACACAAAATTTGCATACACTTCGCCCTGTGTCGCAGCGGTGCCCAGGGCGGGTGGGTCAAATGGCCCCGAGTCCCCGAGTGCGCGACCTCTTTTTCTGCTCAGAGCGCCCGCAGTGGTGAGCAGATTGTCACAGCGGCGTGCATCGCAACCGCCGCGGAGGTCACCACATGGAAAGTTATCTGTTTGACTGGGCCAACCTGCTGCTGCGCTGGGTCCACGTCATCACCGCCATTGCCTGGATCGGCTCGTCGTTTTACTTCGTTTTTCTCGACAGCAGCCTCACGCCGCCCGAGGACGCCGAGCAAAAACGCCAGGGTGTCAGCGGCGAACTCTGGGCTGTGCACGGAGGGGGCTTCTACCACCCGGTCAAATTCAACGTGGCGCCGCCGAAGCTGCCCCAGCATTTGCACTGGTTTTTCTGGGAGAGCTACACCACCTGGCTGAGCGGCTTTTCGCTGTTCACGGTGTCCTACCTCTGGAGCGCCAGCACCTATCTTGTAGACAAGTCGAAGATGGACTGGGCACCGGCCGAAGCGATTGCCGTGGCGCTCGCCTTTCTGGTGGTGTTCTGGCTGCTGTACGACGCAATTTGCCGCGTCTTCGGCCAAAAGAAGAACGGCGACGCCATGGTCGGCGCGCTGGTGCTGGTGTTGGTCTGCATCGCTTCTTGGCTGGCTTGCCACTGGTTTGCCGGGCGCGCGGCCTTTTTGCTGGTGGGTGCGATGATTGCCACGGCCATGAGCGCGAACGTGTTTTTCTGGATCATCCCCGGCCAGCGCACCGTGGTGGCGCAGATCAAGGCCGGCCAGCCGGTGGACCCGATCCACGGCAAACGCGGCAAGCAGCGCAGCGTGCACAACACGTACTTCACGCTGCCGGTGCTGTTTGCGATGCTCAGCGGCCACTACAGCTTCACCTGGAGCCATCCGCAAAACTGGCTCATCCTCATTCTGATGATGTTTGCCGGCGCCGCCATCCGGCAGTTTTTCGTCATGCGCCACGGCTACAAGCTCGGGCGCAATGGCAATCCGCTGGCCTATGCGCTGGTGGGCGTGGCGGTGCTGTTGGGCGTCATCGTTTGGCTGCGGCCGGCGCCAGCAGCAGTTGCTCCTGTTTCAGGAGCTGCTAGCGCAAACCAGATAAGCGCTGGAGGCCCATTTGACTATGAAAAAGTGCATGCGGTGTTTGCACAGCGCTGCTATATGTGCCACGGCGCCGAGGTGCAAATGAAGAACGTGCGGCTCGACTCCGCGCAATCGGTGCAGCAGCACGCGCAGGCTATTTACCAACAGGTGGTGGTGCAAAAGCTCATGCCGATGAACAATGCCACCGGCATTACCGACCAGGAGCGCGCCTTGATTGGCCAGTGGTTTGAGGCCGGCGCCCCGGTCAAATAAACCGCCCGGCGGTAGGAGCCGCTACACCCGCGCCGCGCAGGCCTGGTCATCCAGACCCAAACCGCGCAGCCAGTTGGCGATGCAGGCGCGCCCCGTTTCCTCCAGATCGAAGGCGTCCGGGTCCAGCAGCCAGCTTTGCAGCAGGCCCTCCACCAAAGCCTGTAGGCCCGTAGCGGCCAGGGCGCTGTCCATGGGCGCGGGCCGTGCCTGCTGCGCAAAAGCCTTGGCCAGCGCGCGCTCGCTGCGCGCCATCCACTCGCGGTGCGAGGACAAATGCCGCGCCTGCGCGCCGCCCAGCTCGCCGACGTATTCCACGCGGTGAATCGCAATGCGCATCACGCGCCGCAGATGCGGGCGCGTGGCAATGCCGGTCAGGCCGGCCAACAGCCCTCGGCACACTTCGGCAATGTCGGGCGCCTCGTCGGCCAGCGGTGCGCCCACCAGGGCTGCGGTCGCGCGTTCCACCATGGCGTCAAATAAGGCCGCCTTGTCGGCGAAATGCCAGTAGATGGCTCCCCGGGTGGTGCCGGCGGCTTGGGCAATGTCGGCCAAAGAGGTGCGCGACACACCGCGCTCATCAAACAGCAGTTCCGCCGCATCGAGCAGCGCCGAGCGGGTGATCTGGGCGTCGGCCTTGGTGCGCCTAGCCATGGGAGGAGAAGAAAACCATGGCGCGATAGTACATACATTCATGGTTGTATGTATAATTCCAAGCTTTTACGGCGCTGGCTCCCTCTGGCGGGGCGCCGTACGCGAATGGGCAACTCCCACTAGACTGGCGCGCTTGCCCTGCCGCATTTCCGAAAGATTTTCCATGTCCGAACTGCAACGCGCCACGATGGTTTCCGCGTTCCCTGGTCCGTCCCGTGCGCTGCGTGTGCGGCGCGGCACGCTGGCTTGCGGCCTGGTGCTCGCACTGGCCGCATGCGGTAAAACCGAAGCGCCGAAAGGCCCGCCCGGTGCCGGCATGCCGCCGCCAGAAGTCGGCGTGGTCACCGTGGAGCCGCGCGATGTGGGCCTGCTGACCGAGCTGCCTGGCCGGCTCGAAGCCTCCCGCGTGGCGCAAGTGCGGGCCCGCGTTGCGGGCATCGTTGAGAAGCGATTGTTCAAGGAGGGCAGCGACGTCAAGGCCGGGCAGCCTTTGTTCACCATTGACGCAGCACCCTACGCCGCAGCCGTGCAGAGCGCGCAGGCCACGCTGGCGCGCGCACAGGCCAATCTGTCGCAAAGCAGTTCGCTCGCCGGGCGCTACAAGCCGCTGCTGGAAGCCAACGCCGTCAGCCAGCAGGAATACGCCAACGCCGTCGCCGCGCAGCAAGCCGGCCAGGCCGATGTGGCTGCCGCCAAGGCAGCCATTGCCACGGCGCAAATCAATCTGAAGTACGCCAGCGTGGTGGCGCCCATTTCCGGCCGCATTGGCCGCGCGCTGGTGACCGAAGGCGCTTTGGTGGGACAGGGCGAGGCAACGCCCTTGGCCGTGGTGCAGCAAATCAACTCCTTGTTTGTCAATTTCACCCAATCGGCCGCGCAAGTGATGGACCTGCGCCGCGCCATGGAGCAAGGGCGCCTCAAGCGCGCCAGCGGGCAGGACGCGGCCAGCGTGCGCCTGGTGCTGGAAGACGGCAGCGAATACGGCGAGCCCGCCAAGCTGCTGTTCTCGGATTTGACCGTGGACGCCAGTACCGGCCAGATTACTTTGCGCGCCGAAGTCCCCAACCCTGGCATGCGATTGCTGCCCGGCCTGTACGTGCGCGTGCGACTGGAGCAAGCCCAGGCCAGCAACGCGGTGCTGCTGCCGCAGCAAGCCGTGACGCGCGCCGCCGGTGGCGACAGCGTGCTGGTGGTGGGAGCGGACGGCAAAACGCAGCCGCGCAAGGTGAAGCTCGGTGGCCAGCAAAATGGCAACTGGGTGGTACTGGAAGGCCTGGAGAAGGGCGAGCAAGTGGTGGTGGATGGCTTCCAGAAAATTCGCGGTACCGCGCCGGTCAAGGCCGTGCCATGGACGCCGCCTGCCGCGCAAGGTGCAGGGGC
>ERZ724504.1402-NODE-1402-length-13340-cov-5.104554_pt1 | contig 13340 bp, 8 predicted proteins | sample MGYA00376037_ERZ724504 | MGnify/ENA primary metagenome ERZ724504 (study PRJEB28724, sample SAMN07190888) | wastewater metagenome | isolation source: influent of sewage treatment plant in Hong Hong | place: USA: Christiansburg, Virginia | collected 2016-03-01 ... | reverse complement strand
CATATGTTTACCTTGGCCCTTTTTGATCCGCTCCTCCATTGCTTTTACTGCATCATCATACTTATCCGATGGAACCTCTAACTGCATTGGGGTGCCATCATTGTTCCAATACCTATAAGTGCCATCTTCAAAAGCTTCAGAAACGCATTTAGAACCGGTGCTGCAATATTTTGTCTGTATATAAATGCCATTAACTAAACGATCAGCACCATTCTTTGCATTGTCTCCCCCAACGAGAGTTGCATCGTTTCCAGTAAAAACATCATGTAAGTGGTTGGCTCGTTCGCCTGCAAATCCATGGCCACGTTCTGCATTGAAAATAACATTATCGGCAAAATTCATTGCACTGCCGACAGATCCAATGGATTGTCCTGTAAAATTGGCTGCGGAAGTAGTTTCACTGATATCGTAGTTTGGATTTACCCATTTCCAAGTTGTTGAACACGAAGGACATGTCACCTCTAAAGCTTCTCGATCTGCGGGAATTATGAGCTTTTGGGAGCATTTAATGCAATTGATGATGGTAGTGTTCATTCTTCTTCCCAAGAAAGGTGTAGTTAAAGAATTAAATTATAACGTAGGTTATACGTCAAAAAACACTGATATCCTGTTTTCATTTCGCCGCATATCCTAACCATTTAAAAATCGTATGTCCTTTATTTGATTGTGTTTTCATTAAAACACCCCAACCAAACAGTAGGATATACGTCCTATTTTAATCACAAACGCGGCGTCTGGCTTGCTGTGAAACCATCCATCTACCGTGAAATCAGGCGGTGCGTCATTGCGAGCTTGACCCGCAATCTCCTAGTCATGGAGATGCCGTGTCGAGCACGGCATGACGGAACGCATGTAAGTTCACAGTAAAAACCAGCGCGATCCATGTTTGTACGCAGATGATGTTGCTTTGGTTTTTATTTTAAACCGATTCGTTTGAAGCACCTGCGTTTAATTAAAAATGCATTGTGAATTTGATCAAACAACCTCACCGCCCAAATCACGCACTTCCGATTTCAAACGATCCCATGCCGCATCCAACAATGTGCAGGCTTCGCCGTTCGCTTTGACGCCCAGTTCGATGTGGTATCGTTTTGCTTCGGTGCTGTCGGTGGCGTCTTGTGCGATTTTAGGCAGGCTGTAGGTATTCACCCCTTTAAAATCATGTTCAATGGCGATCATCAATGGGGCTATTTGTGATTCTTGCAGGCCGTAGACGTGCGCGGACAGGTGGGCGTGGCGTTCTTTGAAAAACTCATCGGCGTAGAAAGTGTCCAGTACCCACTCCAGCATGGGGTGCGCCATGACGGGGAAGCCTGGTACGAAATAATGGTGCTGCACATGAAAACCCGCCACATTGTTAAATGGGTTGGGGATGATGCCCGCGCCTGCGGGGAAGTTGGCCATGTTCAAACGTTGCAAGTGAATGGCGCTGTTTAAGTCATCGCCACGCTTTTGGCTCAAATCAATGATGAATTGCGCGGCTTCGGGGTGAAGCGCAAGCGGCACTTCAAGTGCGTTGGCTGCGGCTTGACGGGTGTGGTCGTCGGGTGTTGCGCCAATGCCGCCCGTCACAAAAACAGGTGTGGATTCGGCAAAACTGCGTTTCAGTCGCGCAATGATTTCACTGGGCACGTCGGCCACGTATTCAACCCAAGCCAAGCGCAAACCACGCGCTTCCAACATTTCTCGAACTGCACCAAAATGGGCGTCTGTGTGCGAGCCGTTCAAAATTTCATCGCCGATGACCATTAAACCAAAACGCATGTTTTCCCCTGATATGATTCCATCGATTGTATCGATTAAATCAATTTAAATGTGATTTGTGCCTCTTAAAAGAGCCTCTAAAAATTGATTTCGGAACAGGAAAGGCCGATAAAAGTTGATTTAACGCCCAATCTCATCATTCCCGCATGCTTTTAGCGAAAATCCAGTTAAACACAAAGCGTTTATTGACCCATGTCAGCAACTCAAGGTGGCTTCTAGGTGCGCTTTGTATCACTGAACGACCACCAACCCATTGCGGGAAAGCGGCACGGAATGCTTTGAGCGAGCGGACTGTGTTGAAACCAATTAATCCAATTAATCTAATTAATCAATAGAGGGCACAATAAGGGCCGCCTTAATTATCTTTCAGTGCAGATTGTAACAGCAGTTCATGTTGCACTGCACGATAATCGTGCAGTGCCTGCAAACAATAACAGCTGTAAGCCAATCCACAAAATGTGAACAATGCAGTGAATGTCAACACTGAAAAAACAGCGGTCAATGGCAGCAACACCACGCCAATGATTGATCCCATCCAGACAAATGTCGGCAAAGCGCCCATCAGCGTGATCACCAAGCCGAGCACAAACAAAGCACCGTTGCGCTCTTGCGTGATGACTGCGTACTCATGCGCATCCGCATGTTCCGCCAAAGCGTCCAAAGCAAAGACTTTTTGATTGTAACGCGCCATGACACCTGTTTGGATGATCGCGCCGAGCCCTGCCAGCAAATAAGCGGGTGTGCTGATGATCCAAAAGAAAGCAAACCAAAATGTCCAAGCCGTTGTGTTTTTGATGCTCTGCCACGTGGTCAAGCCACCTTTGGCTTCCAATGCTGGAAAAAAGCGTTCCGCCACCGCATGGTTGATGTGTGACATGCCAAACACACTGATCAACAACATGGATGAGAGCACGACCATCAAAATCCACAACAAACCCACCCCCAACCAAAAACCACCTTGCATGGCCCAATTCAATGCTTGAGCCGTCCAGCTGTCACCCAAAGCCCAACGGTTCTGAGCGGCAGTCATCCATGCAAAAAGGTCTTCGCCAAATCCCCACCAGATGCCACCACCGATGACCGCCCAAGCCAGCAGTGCCAACACTGCGGGACGCCAAACCAATCCCCACACGCGTGGCGTGAACATCATCAAGGCCGCACGACTGAGCGCTTGAGCCACTTTATCCATGTTTTTTCTCCTCTAGCAGTTGATCACATTGTTGTCACATCGGCCGCATCAGTGTCAGATCGATGCATTTTAGGCCATTTATCGCTGCAAACTGTCCCACACTTTATGCAATCGTTTGACCGACACGGGCATTGGCGTGCGCAATTCCTGTGCAAACAAGCCAACGCGCAGTTCTTCGAGTAACCAGCGGAATTGCGCCAAACCATCGTCCATTTGACCACCCCGCTCATTCACCGCACGTTGCCAATGTTGCACCAGCGGCAACATGTCGCGCATCAATTGCGCATCGCGTGCGCTGTCATTTTTAAGTTTATCCACACGCAATGCAATGGCTTTGAAGTAGCGCGGATAATGCACCAGCTGTGCATACGTGGTGTTCAGGACAAACCGTTTGGGCGTGAGCCGTTCGATCTGAGCCACCATGTCATTGTACGCATTCAACTGCGTTTTTACAGACACCAGTTTCTTTTGTGCGGCTTGCCATTCGGTCAAAATCAACAGCACCAGCTTCGCTATTTCTTGCACAATCAGACCCAAACGGTTTTTTGCTTGTGCCAGCATGTTTTCAAAAGACAATGCGTCGCGCGGCCATTGACTCACATCATCCAAACCACACGCCCGTTGCAGTGCCAACGAGACAATGTCGGTTTTCAATGCTTCTAACGTGTCGCTGGTCAAACCCGCGTAAAGCATGCCCATGTTGGCGGCATCGGGGATGTTTTTATCCAAATGCTTTAAGTTTTCTTTAAAGTGCAAACGTGCCAAGCGCAGTAAACCCTGTAAATGCACGGCTTGCGCAAGGTGTTCCTCATCCCACACCGACAGTTCACAATGCGTTTCACAGTCTTGCAAAGCTGGATAACCAAAAATTTTCGCATTGTTTTTTTGCAATTCCATCAGCTCGGGCAACTCGCCAAAATCCCATGTCGTGATTTTTCGCCCCGCCTCACCCGCGATGGTTTGTGCCATTTTATTGGTGTTCAGCTGTTTTGACGGTGTTGCCATGCTGTTGCTCTGCGCCTGCACCACGTCTTGAAACGACTCACGCGCTTGACCACCAAAATGCGTGCGCAACAAACTCAGGTTGCGCGTCATTTCAAGTTGGCGACCGTATTCATCGACCAGTTTAAAATTCATCGATGCATGGGTGGACAAGGTTTCCAATTTGAAATCGGTGGTTTTCAGCTGTTGCCCCGTGCGCAACCGAACATGGGTGATCAATGCATCCAGCAAAGCTTGCTCGCCCATGCGTTTTTCTTCCATCGCCCAAGCCACGAAATCCTGTACATAATCAGGCAATGGCACGCAATGACGGCGGATTTTCTGCGGCAATGATTTGAGCAAGGCCTGCACTTTGTCCTTGAGCATGCCAATCACCAGCCATTCACATTGCACCGCTGACACTTGATTGAGTACGGTGATCGGTACGGTCAAGGTCACACCGTCGCGTGGACTGTTCGGCTCAAAATGGTAGGTTAAACTGCACGTCAAACCGCCGACCTCCATGGTTTTTGGAAACACATCGGTGGTCACGCCCGAAGCCTCATGCCGCATGAGTTCATCTTTGGACAAATATAAAATTTTCGGGTCGGTTTTCACCACCTCATCGTGCCATTTCTGCAACGCACGCACGTCCATGATGTCAGGCGGAATCACGCTGTCATAAAACGCGACAATCAATTCATCGTCCACCAACACATCTTGGCGACGTGATTTGTGTTCAAGGTTTTCGATGTGGGCGATCAGTTGTTTGTTGTGTGTGAGGAAGGGAAAACGCCCTTCAAACTCATGTTGTGCCAGCCCATCGCGGATGAACACATCGCGCGTCTCCTGCGGATTGATGCGTGCATAGCTCACCGGGCGCTGGTTATAAATCACCAGTCCATATAATGTCGCGCGTTCATCCGCCTGCACTTGCCCCGATTTTTTGCGCCAACGCGGTTCACTGTAGGTTTTTTTGAGCAAATGCCCCCCCACACGCTCCAGCCATTTCGGCTCAATTTTTGCCAACGTTCGCGCAAATAAACGTGTGGTTTCAACCAGCTCTGCCGCCATCACCCATTGACCTGTTTTTTTCTTCAGGCTCGAACCCGGCCACAAGTAAAACTGAATCCCCCGAGCCCCTTGGTAATATTGCCCACGCTGACCGACTTTGGCATTTTGCCCAGCTGTTGGTTTATTCGCATCATTGCTTAACTCCGATTTGAAACCGACATTGCCCAGCAAGCCGGCCAGCAAGGCGCAGTGCAATTGTTCAAACGTCGGCTCCGTCTCATTCATGCGCCAACCCTGCTCTTTCACCATCGTCGAAAGCTGTGTGTGCACATCGCGCCACTCACGCAAGCGCAACTGTGAAAGGAAGTTTGAACGGCAATTCTCTTGCAATAATTTATTGGATTTTTTATGCTTGATCGCGTCGTCGAACCAGTTCCAAATTTTCAAATACGTCAAAAACTCCGATGATGCATCGTTGAATTTCGCATGCGCCGAGTCCGCCTGCGCCCGTAAATCGGCGGGGCGATCACGCACATCTTGCACCGATAAGGCACTCGCAATGATCAGCACTTCACGCAATGCACCTTCATCGCGTGCGGCCAAAATCATCCGTGCCACACGTGGATCAATCGGCAATTTCGCCAACTCACGGCCTGTTTTGGTCAATTGATAATCATCGGTCAATGCGCCCAATTCTTGCAGCAAATGATAGCCATCCACGATCGCACGATTGAGAGGTGCCTGCACGAACGGGAATTCTTCGATCTGCTTTAAACCGAGCGCCTTCATGCGTAAAATCACACTCGCTAAAGAGGAGCGCATGATCTCAGGGTCGGTAAAATCAGGTCGAGCAACAAAATCAGCCTCTTCATACAAGCGTATACAAATACCCGCAGCCACCCGCCCGCAACGCCCAGAACGTTGATTGGCAGCGGATTTTGCAATCGACTCAACCTGTAGTTGCTCAACTTTTTGGCGATATGAATATCTTTTGACCCGCGCCAAACCACTGTCAATCACATAACGAATGCCAGGAACGGTCAACGATGTCTCCGCCACATTGGTCGCCAACACAATGCGCCGTGCATTTGATGGCTTAAAAATGCGTTCCTGCTCCTGCGCGGTCAGTCGCGCGAACAATGGCAAAATTTCAACATGTGGTGGATGGTGCTTGCGTAAACTTTCTGCCGCTTCACGAATCTCTCGCTCACCAGGTAAAAACACCAATACATCGCCCGAACCTTCACGTGCCAGCTCATCCACCGCATCGACAATACCATCGTACAAATCGCGCTCTTTGTCATTTTCATTGCGCTGAATTGGGCGATAGCGCACCTCAACGGGGTATGTCCGACCGCTCACATTCATGATTGGCGCATTGCCTTTTTCAGTGGCAAAATGCGTGGCAAATCGCTCTGCATCAATCGTCGCCGAGGTGATGATGATTTTTAAATCTTTGCGCTTGGGTAGAATTTCTTTCAAATAACCAAGCAAAAAATCAATGTTCAGGCTGCGCTCATGCGCTTCATCAATGATGATGGTGTCGTATTGCTTGAGCAAAGGATCGCGCTGGGTTTCAGCCAATAAAATACCATCGGTCATTAATTTAACCGATGCGCCCTCATGCAAACGATCCTGAAAACGAATTTTATAACCCACCACCTCGCCCAATGGCGTGCCCAACTCTTCCGCAATGCGCTTGGCCGTACTGGTCGCAGCCAGACGACGCGGCTGCGTGTGACCTATGAGTCCACGTCCACCCGCACCCATGCCACGCCCCAAAGCGAGGCACATTTTCGGCAATTGAGTGGTTTTACCCGAGCCCGTTTCACCACAGATAATCACCACTTGATTGTGCTCAATCAATGCGCTGATGGCCTCACGTTCGGCACTGACAGGCAGGTTGTCTGGAAAAACAATGTTTTGTTTGAATGTTTCTGCCTGCGCGGGTGTGACGGCAGGCGCAGCAGCCATCTTGGGGGCACGAGGTGCACCTGATTGACGGCGATGGTTGTTGTTTTGTTGTACTGAGTTCGAGTTCATTGTCTAAATCAAAAAATTAAAAGCCTTCGTCATGACGAAGGCTTTTATGGGCACTGCGAATGCAGTCATTTAAAAAATCACAAAGAAGGCCATGCGTTTACAGCATCGACCTTCGACACCGTTGGTGCTGAGCCACTTTCGAGCCAATTTTTAATGCGCACCGCATCTGTGACGCGTGAATCGGCAGAGCGAGAATCAAGCAACACAATGATTTTTGGTGAACCATTGATAAATGCTTGAATCACCACGCATTTACCTGCTGCACTCAAGGTTCCCGTTTTTTGCATGCCAATGTTCCAACCCATACCGCGTGAAATCAATCGGTTGCTGTTGTGATACACCAGTTCACGACCATACGGCGTGTACACGGTCGCACTGTCAGTGGTTGACAATTGACGAATGACTTTATATTGAGAAGCGGCATTGACCATTTTCGCCAAATCCATGGCCGAAGCTTGGTTAGAAGGCGACAAACCGCTTGGATCAACAAAGTTGGCACCATTCATACCGAGCATGCGGGCTTTGGCATTCATTGCCTGAGTGAACGCATACAAGCCACCGGGGTATGTCCGACCCAAAGCATAAGCGGCACGGTTTTCAGACGACATCAATGCCAACAACATCACATCACGACGTGGCAAGGTGGTGCCTGCCGACAAGCGAGAGCTTCGGTAATGATCCGCATCTTCTTCATTGATGGTGATGGGCTCATCCATATCAAGACGCGCGTCCAAAGTCACCATGGCCGTCATCAGTTTGGTAATCGAAGCAATGGGCAATTGCGTGCGAGAATTTTTCTCATACAACGTGCTCCAGCTGTTTTGATCCACGACGAGCGCCACACTGGCACGCAAATCGAGCGGATCGTAGGACTGATCCAATCCGAACTGACGACCATACGATACATTGCGAACGCTGTACGTTGGTGCTACAGGCGCAATGCGTGCGATGTGGAAAATGGGTTTAGCCGCCGCTTTGGCTACAGGGGCACGCTTAACAGGTGCGAACTTAACCAGATGGGTTAATTTGGTTTCTGATTTGGCAACAACCAATTTTTTATTTGATTTTGAGTCTTCTTTGGTTGCGATTTTGGTTGATTTTTTTTTCTCAACAACTTCGGCTTTTGCCGTAGTTTTAGGCGCATTTTTTGCAGCAACAGGGGCAGACACAAACAAGGCCAGTGCAGATGCCATTGCCAATTTAAATGTGTGTTTCATCGGAACTCCATTTTTAGTTGCGCTTCTTTTGTGCGCTTGGGGAAAAATAAGCTTTAAAAGTCAACTTATCTTCATATATTGAAAATCATTCTACGGATAAAGTCATTAAAAATCAAATGCTTTAAGCAGTTTTATAAAGCAAAAACTACGTTTGTTGGAAATTTAACGCCAATCAGGGCAAAAAAAATAGATTAAGGTAAAAAAACACAAGCATCTCATAACGTCAGCAGGTGATTTTCGTTGACACACCTATGACAACACACGGCATTTCTTACTTACTCAACACCAAGAACAACATCAAGGGCGATGTACTTCACTTCTTCAATTTCCAACACCTCAATGCCTGATGGCGTATGTAAACGAACCTCATCACCCACCCGTGCTTTCAGCATCGCGCGAGCAATCGGGCTGTTCCAGCTCACATAACCGCGAGACGAGTCAATTTCATCTTTACCAACAATTGAAATCGTTTCTTCGGTTTGAGACGACTCTCGCCAAAAAACAACAGTGGCACCAAAAAAAACTTGATCCGTATGTTGTTGTGCCACAGGATCAATCACTTGGGCGTTTTCAAGGGCTTTTGTCAAATAACCCACACGCCGATCAATCTCCCTCAAGCGGCGCTTACCATATAAGTAATCACCATTTTCGGAACGATCACCATTTTTAGCGGCCCATGAAACCACTTGAACCACCTCAGGACGCTCGGTATCCAACAAATGCAGCAGTTCCGCCTTTAGACGCGCATAACCTGCTGGCGTTATGTAGTTTTTTACAGGCGCGGGAATGGGTGCCCCACTTTCAATCATCTTGCCGCTGACCATGCCTTAATCCCTTGCAACTTAATCATTTTTTAGCACAATCTATAATTATACGATAAATAATGGAAACACTTTGGACTTGAGGCATAAACCCGTTACGAGCTCATAAAATCCTTGTGTTTCTTTGCCTTTTATGTGAAAATAAGCGGCTTTTTATATTTTGGCGTGTGATTGGGTTTTCGGGTTATCTTTTATAACCGCTCAGTTGGCTGCCGCTTAACTTAAGGATTTTTAAAAATGAAACCAGGTATCCATCCAGAGTATCGTGAAGTTGTTTTCCATGACATGTCTAACGATTTCAAATTCGTCACACGTTCAACCATCCACACCCGTGAAAAAATCGAGTTCGAAGGTAAAGAATATCCTTTGGTTAAATTGGAAACGTCTTCAGAATCACACCCGTTCTACACTGGCACCCAAAAAATCATGGACACTGCTGGTCGTGTTGAGAAATTCCGTAACAAATACGGCTCACGCAGCGGCATTGCTAAACCAGCCGAAGCTGCAGCTGAGTAATGACTCGCTTTATGCATGTTGTTTAACATGCGATGAGCAGAAGGCAGCGTTGGCTGCCTTTTTTCATGCTCAGCCCAATGATTGACGGGGAGAAGCTCTTGCTCAAACGGTCAATATTGGATTCATCACGAAACCCATGATGGGGTTTTGATTTTGCCACTGACACACGTTTATGCCTCCAAAAACCTCCAATCCTTTGCGCCTTAATCAAGATGACGTGGCTCGTTTACCTCACCGATACTTGATTTTGGTCGTGATGCTGTACATTGCCGCTGGCTTGACTTGGCGTGATTTGTGGCGTCAAGAAGCAGCCAGCTTTGGCATCATGCTGAGCATGGCTCAAGGGGGTGTATCGGATTGGATTTATCCGAATGTGGCTGGATTGTACAGTGTCACCCTTGGCCCATTGCCTTATTGGATTGGTGCCGTTTTCATCCAATTGTTTAGCAGCATCATGTCGCCATTCAGTGCCGTTCAATTGGGCATTGCCTGCCAAGATGCGCTCAGCATTTACCTGCTGTGGCTCGCAGTCTATCGTTTGGGCAAACGACATGAACTTCAACCCCAACGGTTGGCTTTTGGCGGAGAACCTCTGCCCAACGAATATGGTCGGATGTTGGCGGATTCGGCTGTTTTGCTTTTGATTGCAACGTATGGTGTCGCCGCTCACACTCATGACACCAGTGAAGGCGCGACCATTTTACTGGTGTGCATGATGTGGTTGTGTGGGGCTGTGGGCTCACTCGAACGGCCATTGAAAAGCCGTTGGCTCTGGGCGGTGGGTTTTGCTGGAATGGGTTTGACGTTGCCATTCAGTTTGTTTGTTTTCTTTATTTTAGCGACTTTATGCGTCCTGTTTTTTACACATTGGCGTGAAAACAGCCTCAATGTTGCCCCAGTGGTTATTTTGATCGGCGCTCTAGCCCCCGCTGCATGGTTGTTCAATATCGCTCAAAACACCGAATTCTTTACCGCTTGGCTGGCCAATCAACGCTTCGCACCACTGTCTTCAGCCAACGCGGCTTTTTTTGGACGCAATATTTTGGTGTTCACTTGGCCGATTGCCCCACTGGGATTGTGGTGCTTATGGCAATGGCGCTCACGTTGGAGCAACCCCATGATGGCTTTGGGGATTTTATTGCTCAGCGCCCCCTTGTGCCATACATTCATTACTGGCCAACGTTTTGATGCATCGATGTTGATGTTTGTCCCTGGCTTTTTGTTGCTCGCACCATTTGGCTTGGCGACATTAAACCGTGGTCGTGCCAACATCATTGATTGGTTTTCTCTGCTTACTTTCTCTGCCTTGTCTTTGCTCATCTGGCTGTTTTGGGTGGCGGCTTGGACCGGTTTTCCAGCCCAATTGGCACGTAATGTTTACAAACTCGCTCCTGACTTCAAGCCCGAATTCAAATGGTGGCCTTTTGTGATTGCAGTTGCGGTGACCATCGGTTGGTTGTTGGTGTTGCGTTGGCGAGCCCGTTTTCAGCCGCGCGCCTTGTGGAAATCCGTCGCTTTTTCATCCAGTGGTTTGGTCATGGTGTGGGTTTTGCTCGCGACATTGGCCATGCCTTGGCTCAACCACACCCGCAGCTATGAAGCCGCAGGTAAAGCATTGAACAGAAGCATTCCGCCGGAAACCACATGTGTGCGCGCGATTGATTTACCTGCAAGTGCGCGCGGTGCGATGTACTATTATGCACGTGTGCCTTTCGTACCTGAACGCGCTGCTTTTAAAAATGTCAACTGTCCGTATGTGCTCACTCAAGAGCGAACATTAAAACTCAACACGCGCGTCAATGGTAAACCAACTGTTGAATGGCAGGGGCAAACATGGCAAGTCATTTGGACGGGTGAGCGGGTGTCCGAACGCAGCAATGCTTTAATGCTGCTGCGCCAGTAAGACCATCGTAACAATCAACCTTTATCATGGACGCCATTCATTGGCATCCATAGGCATCCAATTTTCAAAATTCATTATGAAACACAACTCTTTTAAACAACAACTTCCTCGCTTTATTTTCTTTAGCCGTTGGTTGCAACTGCCGCTCTATTTGGGTCTGATTGTGGCTCAAGTGGTGTATGTGTATCATTTTGGGATTGAGTTATGGCACTTGCTGCATGCCACGGCTGCACATGAATTGACCGAAACATCCATCATGCTGATTGTCTTGGGCTTGATTGATGTGGTGATGATTTCCAACTTATTGATCATGGTGATTGTTGGCGGCTATGATATTTTTGTGTCACGGATGAATTTAGACGACCACCCAGATCAACCCGAATGGCTTGACCATGTCAATGCGGGTGTGCTCAAGGTTAAACTGTCCATGGCAATCATTAGCATTTCTTCCATTCATCTACTCAAAACCTTCATGAACATCGATCAAATGAGTGACCGTGCCGTTATTCTGCAAACCAGCATTCATGTGGTGTTTTTACTGTCCGCACTGATGATGGCTTGGATTGACAAAATCAGCAGTCATGCACACAGCACAAGTGACTACCCCACCAGTGCAGAGAAAACACATTAGAATGGTACATATTTTCAATTAAACGACCGAGGAGCACACCATGAGCACCATCTTAGAAAAGGATTTCATCGAATCCATCGCCGATGCCTTCCAATACATCTCGTACTATCACCCCCAAGATTACATTAAGGCTTTGGCTGCAGCTTACGAGCGCGAAGTCTCGCCAGCAGCCAAAGATGCCATTGCTCAAATTTTAACCAACAGCCGCATGAGCGCAGAAGGTCATCGCCCCATCTGCCAAGACACGGGCATCTGCGTGGTCTTCCTGAAAATTGGCATGAATGTGCGTTGGGAATCCAAGCTCACCATCCAAGAAATGGTCAATGAAGGTGTGCGCCGCGCTTACCTTAACCCCGACAATGTCTTGCGCGCCTCGGTGCTTGCCGATCCAGCAGGTAAACGCATCAACACCAAAGACAACACCCCAGCCGTCGTTCACATCGAAATGGTCGCAGGCGACACGGTGGACGTGACTGTCGCAGCCAAGGGCGGTGGATCAGAAAACAAATCCAAAATGGTCATGCTCAATCCATCGGACTCAATTGTCGACTGGGTGCTCAAAACGGTTCCAACAATGGGTGCAGGTTGGTGTCCCCCGGGCATTTTGGGATTGGGCATCGGCGGCACACCTGAAAAAGCGATGACTCTTGCCAAACAAGCCATCATGGAACCCATCAACATGCACGAGTTGCTCCAACGAGGCCCCAGCAACCGCATCGAAGAACTGCGCATCGAATTGTATGAAAAGGTCAACGCACTCGGCATTGGCGCACAAGGTCTGGGCGGCCTCACCACCGTACTTGATGTTAAAATTTTGGACTACCCCACACACGCCGCTTCACTGCCCGTCGGTATGGTTCCCAACTGTGCCGCCACACGCCATGCACACTTCGTCCTCAATGGCAATGGCCCCGCCATCCTCACGCCCCCTTCACTCGACACATGGCCTGATGTGAACTGGGCACCCGATTACGAAAAAAGCAAACGCGTCGACCTGAACACCTTGACCCGTGCTGAAGTCGAAAGTTGGAAACCCGGTCAAACCTTGCTCCTCAACGGCAAAATGCTCACAGGTCGCGATGCCGCCCACAAGCGGATCGCCGACATGCTTGCAAAAGGCGAGCCATTGCCTGTCGATTTCACGGACCGCGCGATTTATTACGTGGGCCCAGTGGATCCGGTACGCGATGAAGTGGTTGGCCCCGCAGGTCCAACCACCGCCACACGCATGGATAAATTCACTGAAATGATGTTGGCACAA
>ERZ724504.1396-NODE-1396-length-13398-cov-4.945140_pt1 | contig 13398 bp, 16 predicted proteins | sample MGYA00376037_ERZ724504 | MGnify/ENA primary metagenome ERZ724504 (study PRJEB28724, sample SAMN07190888) | wastewater metagenome | isolation source: influent of sewage treatment plant in Hong Hong | place: USA: Christiansburg, Virginia | collected 2016-03-01 ... | reverse complement strand
TATTGACCGCCACCCGCGCAGCAGCAGCTTGGAACTGGCCGATGTGCTGTGCCCGCAGCCTGCGTGCAACGCCTATCAAGACGGGGTCTGGCTGTTTCGGGATGGCGCGCACCTGAGCGTGCCGGGCGCGCTGACCTTGGCGGCCCCCTTGCGCGCAGCCATCGAAGCCCGTGCCCAGCCTTGACCTGAGGCGCGCCACCGCGCCGCGCTCAGGCTTGTTGCAGCAACTCCACCAAATGCGCCAGCGCGTGTGTGGTGGTTTGCTCGCGCACGGCGGCGCGGTTGCCATTGAACAGGCGCGCTTCCGTGCTGGTTTGCCCGGCCACATGCCATGCAAACCAGACCATGCCTACCGGCTTTTCTGGCGTGCCCCCTGTCGGCCCGGCCACGCCGGTCACTGCCACGCTGATGTGGGTGGGCGCGCTGCTGGCGTGGTGACGCGGGGCTGGACGCACCGCGCCTTCCGCCATCGCACGCGCCACGGGTTCGCTCACCGCGCCCACGGTGTCGATCAGCAAGGGGTCAACGCCCAGCATCTCGGTCTTGGCGGCGTTGGAATAGGTCACAAAGCCCCGGTCAAACCAGCGGCTAGAGCCTGACAGTTCGGTGCAAGTGGCGGCAATCAGTCCGCCGGTGCAGCTTTCGGCGGTGGTCAGCATCCAGCCGCGTTGCAGCAGCAAGCGGGCCAGTTCGGTGCAAAGGGATTCCATGCTCGCCTCTTTGTTCAAAATGCAGCGCGCCACAGCGCTATCACCAGCAGCGTGCAGAAGGCGGCCACCAGGTCGTCGAGCATGATGCCCAAGCCGCCGCGCCAGCCAAATCCGTGGAACCGCCGATCCGCCCAACCCACCGGGCCGGGTTTGACCGCATCAAAAAACCGAAACAGCGCAAAGGCCACGAGCTGGCCCCAAAAGCCGGTTGGCATCACCAACCACAGCACCAGCCAGAAGGCGGCCACTTCGTCCCAGACGATTTCGCTGGGGTCAAGCAGGCGCAGCCGGTCGGCGGTGACGGTGCAAGCCCACCAGCCCACCATGATGCTGATGGCAATGATCCAGCCAATTTGCGCGGCGGCGCGCCCTTGCAGCAGCGCCAAATATGCTGCCCACGCCCACAGCGTGCCCACCGTGCCGGGCGCAAACGGTGCCAGACCCGAGCCGCAGCCCAGCGCCATCACATGCGCGGGGTGACGCAGCATGAAGCGGGCGCTGGGGCGCTGCGGGGCCGGTGGCGGCGAGGCGGGGGCTTGCGCCTGAGATTCGGGCGATGGGGGCGTGTGATCGGGGTGCATGGCGTGTGATTATGTGGCGGGGCAATTTTCCCGCGCTCGATCAAGTCAGCAGTCGGATCAGGCTGTCGGGGTGCAAGGCCCAGCCCGCCAGCCCGGCGGTGCCCATCAGCACGCCAAACAGCATGGGCACCAGCGTGGCCCAGTACAGCGGCCACAGCCCGGTCAGCGCTGTTACGGCCAGCATGGCCACGGCAATGGCCAAGGCGGCATCGGCCAAATCGAACTGGTCATCGCGGTAATTGAGCGCGTCGTAGGTCTTTTGGTCTTGCTCGGCTTGCTGGCGCACGGCGGCTTTTTTGTCGGCTTGATCGGTGATGAGGGCGCGGTACTTGGCAATGGCCTCGTCGTAGCCCGGCGTGGGGCGGTTGGCGTTGCTGCGTGCCAATTCAAGTTGCACCACCGTGCTCTCGGCCACTTCTTGCCGCAGCGTGCGGGCTTGGTAATAGGCCCAGTGGTCAATTTTGTCGGCCTGCGCTTGCTGCATGGCTTGCACGATGTTGTCGTCTTTGACTTTGCACAGCGCCATGAACGTTGCCAGCAATGCCACCGTGATGGCAACGGTGGCATTCAGTCGCCGTGCGCTGCGAGCCGTTGTTGCGGCTTGTTGCTCTGCTGCCTCTTGGGCAGTGGCGACAACTTCTTGCGGATCAATTTCCATGTGATGCGGTCGTTAAGGAGAAGAAAGGGGTTGCAACTGTGCCAGCCACGCGGCCCAGTGGTCGATGCAGGCGCGAATTTTGGGCAGGCGCTGGCGTTGGCGCGGCATGATGGCGTAGATCGGCACGCGCTGCGCTTGCATGTGCTCGCGCAGCAGCGGCACCAATTCGCCCCGGCGCACCAGCGGCTCGGCCAGCAAATCCATCAGCCGGGCAATGCCCACGCCGTGCTGCACCAAGCTCATCATCACCGCTGAGTTGTCGGTGCGGGTGTGGCCTTGCACGCTCAATTCGGCAGGCTGCGCGCCCGGCTTGGTGAGCAACTGCCAGCGGTTGAGCGCGGGGCTGGCACTGTTGGTCAGCAGGCGGTGCTGCTGCAAATCGTCCGGGTGCTGCGGCGTGCCGAATTGCGCCAAATAGGCCGGGGCCGCGTACAGCCTGCGGGTGTAGTCGCCAATCTCGCGCGCCACCACCGTGTCGCTGTGCGTGGTGCCAGTGCGGATGGCAATGTCGATGCCCTCGCGCGCCATGTCGATCATGCGGTCGTCAGCATTCAGGTCGATGTGCAATTGCGGGTACTGGGCATACAGCGTGGGCAAGCTGGGCACGATCACGGTTTGCGCCAGCAGCGGGCTGGTGCTGATGCGCACCCAGCCGCTGGGGCCGCCCAGCTTGCCCGTCAGATCAGCGCTGAGCGAGGCGGCGGTGTCCAGCAGCGTGCGGCTGTGCGCGACCAGCGTGTCGCCCTCGTCAGTGAGTGACAGGCTGTGCGTGGTGCGGTTGAGCAGCCGCACGCCGCAAGTCGATTCCAGCCGCGCCAACGCACGTGTGACTTGGCTGACCGACACATCGCGCTCACGAGCCGCCGCAGACAGCGACCCCAACTCCACCACACGCAAAAACAGCGCGACATCGTCCAGTTGCAGATTCATAAAAAAGCTCCCTCTTTTGCCAATATTGGAAAACCAATTTTCGGTGGAGCGGGTTTCCACGGGTGTCGCATCTGCATAAAGTGGCAAGTATTCCCGAGTACCCCATAGCCCAGAAAGCTTTTTATGACGCACGCCTTGCTGCTGATTGACATTCAAAACGACTATTTTCCCGGCGGCTTGTATCCGCTGAGTGAACCGCAAGCGGCGGCAGACCGCGCCGCCCAAGTGCTGGCCGCCTACCGGGCCCAAGGCAAGCCGGTGATCCACATCCAGCACATGGCCACCCGGCCCGGCGCAACCTTCTTTTTGCCCGACAGCGTGGGGGCTGAGATTCACGCCAGCGTGGCCCCGCTGCCCGGCGAGGCGGTGCTGACCAAGGCTTACCCTAACAGTTTTCGTGACACCGGCCTGCACGCGCTGCTAACCCAACTGAACGTGACGCACCTGACAGTGGCCGGCATGATGACCCACCGCTGCGTCGATACCACCGTGCGCGCCGCCTTTGACCTAGGTTATCAAATCGAACTGATCCACGACGCCTGCGCCACCCGCGACCTGAGCCACGCGGGCACCGATGTGCCCGCCGCACAGGTGCAAGCCGCGTACATGGCCGCGCTGAGCGTGGGCTTTGCGCAGGTCGTGACGGCGCAGGCTGTGTGTGCGGCGTTTCGCAATTGAAACAAGTAGGGCTATGCGTCACATTGCGTGCGATGCAAACACGCGCAGGCGGTGGCCGTCGGGGTCGGCGGCGGTGAACGTCCAACCAAAGTCCATGCTGGTCGGCGCTTGCAGCAGCGTCAGGCCCAGCGCTTGCCATTCGGCGTAGAGGGCACGAACGGCGGCTTCGTCAGCCACGGGCACGCCGAGTTCCACGGCACCCGGCTGTGCGCTGGGTGGGGGCTGCACGCCATCACGCACCCACAGGCCCAGCATCAGCCTATTGGGCAGTGCAAACATGGCAAATGTGGGCGAGATTTCCACCGGCTGGCGGCCCAGCAACTGGGCGTAAAACTGCGCGCTGGCTTGCGGATTGGCGACGTATAGAAAGACGAAATTGGGGGCAATGGCTGTGGTCATGAACGGCTCCTGGATAGGGTGTTGGTCGGCGTCCCCGGCTGGGGTTGCTCGATGCCGTGATGGTGCCTAGGGCTGCTGTCAGATTCTGTCAGTAGGCTGCGTCGCAATGCTCTCGCGCCAGCGTTGCAGCAAAACTTGGCGGCGGGTGGGGTAGCGGGTGCCCATGGTTTGCAAGCGGCTGATGCGGTCGGTGCGGAAGTTGCGAAAGTCCTGGCGCAGTTCGCACCACGCGGCCAGCACGCGCACTTGGGCAAAAAAGCCCAAAGCAAAGGGCCAGAGCACGCGGGTGCTGGGCTGGCCGTTCAAGTCCAGGTAATCAACCTCGATGAGCTGCTCTTGTCGGATCGCCAGCCGCAGCGTGGTCAGCCAGACCTCAGTGGGTGCGCCGGATGCGGTGGCGGGTGGGTTGTCCGGCACCAGCAGGCCGCTGGTTTCCAGCGAGCGGCGCAGCTCGTCAGGCAGCACAGCGGCGATGCGGGCCAGGGCGTGGCGCGCGGCGTCGGCCAGACGGGCGTCGGGCTGCGCGGCCACCCAGCGGCTGCCCAGGGCCAGGGCTTCGATCTCGTCCTCGGTGAACATCAGCGGCGGCAGCATGAAGCCGGGGCGCAGCACGTAGCCGATGCCCGCCTCGCCCTCAATCGGCGCGCCCTGCGCTTGCAGCGTGGCAATGTCGCGGTACAGCGTGCGCAAACTCACCCCCATTGCCTGTGCCAGTTGCGCGCCGCTGACCGGGAAGCGATGCCGCCGCAGCTCGTCCACCAGTTGCAGCAATCGGGCGGAGCGGGTGGCGGGGGCGTGCCCAACCCCTTTGTTATGAGCAGCCCTTGCTGCGGTTGATGGCGTGTTTGTAGCCTGCATAGATTTCCTTGACCTGCTCACCCGCTTCAAATCGCATGGCGGTTTTGCCATCGAGTGACAGCACGATCAAGGTGCCGGGGCGTTGGGGGTCTTCTTTCAGCCGCTGGCCGAATCGAGCCCGCACTTTGGCAACGGGGTCACCCACCCGAATATCAAACGGCGTGACGGCTTCGGCATCGCTGGTTTCGATGCGCACGATGGTCGCCCCTTGGGTCATGAAAGCCAATCCGGCAAAGGGGTGGTAATAGTCGCAACCCTCCTTGGCGACATCCTTGGGGGCGGCAACGGCCTTGCCCTTGAGCTGCTTGAGTTCTGCGTAGGCCTCCGTCACGGTCGTGCCAATTTGGATGGGGCCATAACGCTCCATGGTCAGCTGAACCTCTGCTGCTGAGGCTAGGCTGCTTGCAAGAATCAGCAGCGCGGCAACGAGTTTTTGGGGTGCGTACATATCCATACTCCTGTGTGAAACTTGATCTTGGTGTCTCCGTGAAGTTGTTTTGATACGGCTTTTTCCCAAAGTGAAGTGCAACACCTTGGTTGAAACCTGATGACTGCGGCCAGTGTGAGCGCAGTCAGTGCATGGTAGCGGTCTTGGCTTGGACGATGTCATGCATGAACTGTGCCTCAAGGTTTGATTTGGGCGCAGGTTGTTAGGGATTCAGACCTTAAACCATCGCACCTAATGCTATAGTTTTGCCATGCAAAGCAAGCGTGTATTCAAGACCAAAACCTTTGACCGATGGGCCAAGAAGCTGATCAATGACCGTTGGCTGTGTCAGGCCGCACAAGAAATCATGCAGGGGTTGTACGAGGCGGATCTGGGTGGCGGTGTGTGCAAAAAGCGCATCGCGTTGCCGGGGATCATTGCCAAAGGTTTGCACACGACGACTGCCGAGCAATGGGAGCAACTGAAACAGGACGGTGTCCTGAAGGAGATTTGTCATGGCTAAAACGCAGCCCCGCAGCCGGGTCTTGCAAGAGCTGCTCGAAACTGCTGCCGATTTGAGTGCCTATGGCGTGGTGTCCAAAACCGATTTGGCGCGGATGAACGCGCTGTGCGACGAGCCGCCGCCGTACCCGCCCGAGCGGGTGCTGAACATCCGCACCAACATCGCCAAAGCCAGCCAAGCGGTGTTTGCCTCGCTGCTGAACGTCAGCGTCTCGACTGTGCAAAAGTGGGAATCCCCGGCAGCGGGCAAACACCCCAGCGGCGCGGCGGCCAAGCTGTTGCAGTTGGTCGAGGCCAAGGGCATCGAAGCGCTGATGGTCTGACGCGGTGTTTTTAGCCGGGTGGGGCGGCAATTCCCTCCCGCTCGCGCCAGCGTTGCAGCTTGAGCGTCGTCGCCCAGTTGCGGGTGGTGATGACTTCGCCCAACCCGCGCAAGGCCCGTTCGACGGCGGCGGGGCTGGCGTTGGCGTTGGCGTGGGGGAACACGGCGTTGCCGCTGTTGAGCAGGGTTTGCACATCGCCGTAGCCCAGCCCGGCCAACAGGGCGCGCAGCTCAGCCATCGGCACGCGCTTGGCCTTGCCGACGTTGATGCCGCGAAGGAGGGCATGGTTGTGGCTAACGTTTGACATGAGCGGCTGCCGAAGGCAGTCCGCTCGATGGAATGGTTAGACCCGCCTGCGAAACGCGCGGTGTCATGAGTTCACCTTCTAGCAGCAGGCAAAGAAGGGCGATCCGGCAGCGGACTTCCTACCTTCCACTCGGCGGCCAAACGCTGGGCTTCATTGATTTCTTCGGGAGACAACTTCTTACCGACGCGGAACATGGCGGTTCGAGCCGACTCGTCGCCGGCGGTATTTGCCAAGCTATAGACGACATGAGCAAGAATGAGGTTCTTTGGCAGCCCCAAGCCATTCTCATAGATCAGCCCCAATGCTGACATGGCAGTTGTATCGCCCTGAGCGCCTGCCCGACGAAACCAGTTCGCGCTGAGGCGGTAGTTCTGCGGCACACCCTGACCTTGAAGGTACATGTTTCCCAAGACGCCTTGCGCGCGAACGTCGTTCTGCTCGGCGGCTTTCAGAAACCAGCTCATAGCTACAACGTGATTTTCTTTGACGCCATAGCCGTGATACAGCATTGTTCCAACACCGAACTGTGCCACTGGATCTCCACGAGTGGCGGCCGCCTCCAGCCATCGAAGAGCCTTCGTGTAATCCTGGATTCGCGGATTCGAGCGATACGTGTCGCCAAGCACCAGCTGAGCTTTCAAGTGGCCGTTTTCTGCTGCCTTTGCTAGCCAATACTCGGCGCTTTGGATGTCACCGTCGATCGGAGAATCCAGATAGACCAGCCCGACCAGAAATTGCGCCTCGATGTTGCCTTGCTCCGCCATAGGGCGGAACTCGTTGAGCGATTGAGAGTATTTCTTCTTGTCAAATCCTTGCGCTGGCGCGGATATAGAAATCACGCAGGCGAGAAGCAGAAGGAAGCACTTGAAGCTGCGCCCTGAGGCGGTGGGGCCGATGAGCGCGGAGACAAGAAGGTACGGGCGTAGTTGCATGCTGGTAAAGGTAGAAGCGACGGTGTCTCAGATGATGCCGCGCTCGATGTCGTCTTTGAGAACAGAATAGACCTCTGTTTCGAGTTCCTTTCCGGTACTTCGCTTGAAATCTGCGGCAACTTCAGGGGAGTAGAAGCAACGCCAACTCTTGGTTCCGGCCTCATTGTTAGCGAAGAGTGCGTACTCCTCACGGTCTTTGCGCTTAGCAAAACGGACTACGTACTTGTCCGCATTGAGTGTGAGCGCCTCAGTTCGGTAGATGTCGAAGGCAATTAGCTCGGTCATGGTAGCTCCAGGTTGGGGTGTTGCGGGTCTAACGAATTAAGCGGCAGGCTTTGCCTCATCCCATTGCACACATCTTTTGAATCGGTCAGCCAAAAGGGGCTTGGAGTACTCCGAAGCCACTGTTCTACTCAAAATTTAGGCAAAAATCGAACTTTTGAGCCAAATTTGCTTGCGATAAACTTACAAAAACTCCTACTTGACAATCTGTAAGTCATTGTTTTATAAGGATAAAAAAGATGTGTGCAATGGGATGCCTTAAATGACCTGTTAGAAATGCTGGCGGAAGATGGCGCACTTCGCTTGCTAAAAACCAAGCATTTCTTTCAAACCAAACTTTAACCGATTTTGAAGAAAAAGCCAATTTTCAAAACCGAAGAATAAACAAAAAAACTCAAACGATTTTTAAAGCCAGCAAGCGAACGAAAAACTAAACGACTGTTTAAAACCCGCCAGCAATGCTAACGTTATGTAGACGACCGTCTACCAGTCCTTGGGAGACACTTGTTAGACGATTTTTCATTACCTAAGTCATTGTCTAGTAAGAGAATTTTGTTTAAGAAAAATTTATGGCCTGTCGCCTTATACCTGTCGCCTACAAACCTTGATATTTTCCCTTTGGTAAGAACTTTTGTATTACATACCTGCCAACAAAAAAGCCCAACCAGTTCCCCGGTCGGGCCTTGTTTTCAGGTGGCAGCGTTAGGGCCATCACGCAAAGTGATCAAACCCCGCAAATCTGCGCGTCAGCAACTGCCCTTGCGCGCCCAGCAGTCTTAATCCCGGTTCAGCCTCGATCTGCCCGATGCGGGTGACGGGGGTTTGCGCTTGCGCGGCGGCGGCTTGTATGGCGGCGCGGTGTTGGGGTGGGGCGGTAAAGACCAGTTCGTAGTCGTCGCCACCGGCCAGCACGCATTCCAGGGCCAAGTCGTCGGCGCGCTCCGGGGGCAGGGCGGCCAGGGCCGCACGCTGGGCCAGCAGGGGCAGGGCGGCGGCGGTGGCGATGCTGGCTCCGACGCGGCTGGCTTTCAGGATGTGGCCTAGGTCGCCGATCAGGCCGTCGCTGATGTCGGCGGCGCTGGTGGCGATGCCGCGCAGGGCCAGACCCAGGGCGACGCGCGGGGTGGGTTGCTCCATGCGGGCGCGGGCGGCGTCAAAGGCGGCTTGCGGCAGGCTGAGCGTGCCTCTAAAGACTTCCAGCGCCAGCCGGGCGTCGCCCACGGTGCCGCTGACGTACAGGTCGTCGCCTACTTGCGCGCCGCTGCGCAGCAGGGCCAAGCTGCCGCTGCCGGGTTTGGGCACATGGCCGAACACGGTGATGCAGATGTTCAGCGGCCCTTGCGTGGTGTCGCCGCCGATCAGCTCGCAGCCGTGCGCGTCGGCCAGCGCCAGCAGTCCGCGAGAAAAGCCTTCCAGCCAGACCGCATCGGCACGCGGCAGCGCCAGCGCCAGGGTGAAGGCCACGGGTTCGGCCCCGCAGGCGGCCAAGTCGCTCAGGTTCACGGCCAAGGCTTTGTGGCCCAAGCGGGCGGGGTCTACGGTGGATAAAAAATGCCGCCCTTCGACCAGCATGTCGCTGGAGATGGCCAGTTGCTGGCCGGGGGCGGGGGGCAGCAGTGCGCAGTCGTCGCCAACTCCAAGGTCAGCGCGGCGCACCGGGCGTTTGAAAAAACGCTCGATCAGGTCAAATTCACCCATGTCTGGCGCGGCTCAGTGCAGCACGCGGCCTGTGGCATCTAGGGTGAAGCGGGGAATGGCCACGTCAAAGGCGGTGCCGTCTTCCAGCACGAAGCGGTAGCTGCCTTCCATGCTGCCGGTGGGTGTGCGCAGGTGGCTGCCGCTGGTGTATTCAAAGGCTTCGCCCATTTTGAGCATGGGTTGGTGGCCGACCACGCCCAGGCCTTTGACCTCTTCGCGGTGGCCGTCTTCGTCCACGATGATCCAGTGGCGCGAGATCAACTGCGCCGCTTGCGGCCCTTTGTTGATCACCGTGATGGTGTAGGAAAACGTGTAGCTCTCGCTGAGCGGAGACGATTGCTCCGGCTGGTAGCGCGGCTGCACGCGAATGTCGATGTGGGGGGTGTCGGAGGTGCTCATGACCACGATCTTAATAGGCACCGAACACCCCCGTGCGCCGCTGAACTGCGACAATGCCGCCCTCACTTTTTGCCCCATCATGACCACCACTTACCGCATCGCCCCGTCTATTTTGTCCGCCGACTTTGCCCGCTTGGGTGAAGAGGTGCGCAGCGTCATCGCCGCTGGCGCGGATTGGATCCACTTTGACGTGATGGACAACCACTACGTGCCCAACTTGACCTTCGGCCCGATGATTTGCCAAGCGCTCAAGCCGCACGCCAAAACCCCCGACGGCCAGCCCGTGCCCATCGACGTGCATTTGATGATTCAGCCGGTCGATGCTTTGGCCGCCGCCTTTGCTGACGCGGGCGCTGACCTGATCAGCTTTCACCCCGATGCGTCGGGCCACGTTCACCGCAGCGTGCAAGCCATCAAGGCCAAGGGCGTGCAGGCCGGTTTGGTGTTCAACCCCGCCGAGCCGCTGGACGTGCTGGACTGGGTGATTGACGACATCGACCTGATTTTGATCATGTCGGTCAACCCCGGCTTTGGCGGCCAGAGCTTCATTGACAGCGCGCTGCGCAAGGTGGAAGCGGCCCGCAAGCGCATTGAGGCCAGCGGACGCGATATTCGCTTGGAAGTGGATGGCGGCATCAAAACCGACAACATCCGCCGCGTGGCCGATGCTGGAGCCGACACCTTTGTGGCGGGCAGCGCCATCTTTGGCAAGCCGGACTACGCCACCGTCATCAACGCCATGCGCGCCGAATTGGCCCGCTGAAATTTGGCCGCCTAAAAAAGACTTGAAGCGCGGGGTGGTGTTGGTGATGATCTGAACCAGGAGGTTCGTCATGCACACCACCCCAGAGCGTCCGTTTCAGCAGTTTTTAGAGGGCGGGCCGATGGCGCGCGCGGTACTGCGCGCCTCGGTTGCGGTGCTGACGCGCCGCCCTGAAACCGAGTTGCTGCCGCCGCTGCTGGCGCAAGCGCGGCTCAGCCCCGCGCAAACCGATGCCACGCTGGCGCTGGCGCGGCAGTTGGCCCAGCGTCTGCGCCAACACAAGCATGTGGGGCTGCGCGCTGGTCTGGCGCAAGAGCTGTTGCAGGAGTATTCGCTGTCGTCCGAAGAGGGCGTGGCCTTGATGTGCTTGGCCGAAGCGCTGCTGCGCATTCCCGACCCCGCCACCCGCGACGCACTGATCCGCGACAAGATTCGCCAAGGCCGTTGGGCGCGGCACTTGGGGCACAGCTCCTCGCTGTTTGTGAACGCCGCCACTTGGGGGCTGATGCTGACCGGCGGGCTGGTCGCGCCGCACCACGAGGCCAGCTTGGCCCACACGCTCTGGCGCTTGATTGACCGGGGCGGCGAGCCGCTGGTGCGCGCCGCCGTGCATCAAGCCATCCGCTTGCTGGGCGAGCAGTTTGTGATGGGGCAAACCATCACCCAAGCGCTGACCCGCGCCGCCGAGGGCGAAGCGCACGGCTTTCGCTATTCGTTTGACATGCTGGGCGAGGCCGCACTCACCGCTGCTGATGCGCGGCGCTACCAAAGCGCTTATGCCCAAGCCATCCACGCCATCGGTCAAGCCAGTGCGGGGCGGGGCGTGTACCGGGGGCCGGGCATTTCGATCAAGCTGTCGGCGCTGCACCCGCGCTACAGCCGCGCCCAGTGGCCGCGTGTGATGGGCGAGCTGTACCCCGCGCTGCTGCATTTGGTGCAACTGGCCCGGCGTTATGACATCGGCATCAATTTGGACGCGGAAGAATCAGAGCGCTTGGACTTGTCGCTCGATTTGCTCGACAAGCTGTGCAACGAACCGGCGCTGGCGGGCTGGAACGGCATTGGCTTTGTGGTGCAGGCTTACCAAAAGCGCGCTCCGCAAGTGGTGGCGCATTTGATTGAGCAAGCCCGGCGCACCCGCCACCGGCTGATGGTGCGCTTGGTCAAAGGCGCGTACTGGGACAGTGAAATCAAGCGCGCCCAGATCGACGGCTTGAGCGGCTACCCGGTCTATACCCGCAAGGCGTACACCGACGTGGCCTATCTGGCCTGCGCCCGCAAGTTGTTGAGCGCGCCTGATGCCATCTACCCGCAGTTCGCCACCCACAACGCGCAAACCTTGGCCGCGATTTACCACGCAGCCGACCCCAGCGCTTACACCCCGCACCAGTACGAGTTTCAGTGCCTGCACGGCATGGGCGAGGCGCTGTATGAGCTGGTGGTCGGCCCCGAAGCCAAAGGGCGGCTCAATCGCATTTGCCGCGTCTACGCCCCGGTGGGTGCGCACGACACGCTGCTGGCCTACTTGGTGCGCCGTCTGCTGGAAAACGGAGCCAACAGCTCTTTCGTGCATCGGCTGGCCGATGCGGCGCTGGACATCGACAGCTTGGTGGAAGACCCGGTTAGCACCGTGCTGTGCTTGGCGGCGCAAGATGGGCGCGTGGGTCTGCCCCATCCGCAGATTCCGCTGCCGGTTGCGTTGTATGGAGCGCAGCGCTTGAACTCGCTGGGGCTGGATTTGAATGACGACGCGCAGCTCCAGCACCTGTGGGACGGCTTGCGCGTTCACGTCGGAACGTCCTGCTATGCCAGCCCGCTGCTGGCCGCAGAGCAAGCGCCGCAAGCGCTGCCCGGCTTGCGCTACAACCCCTCAGACCGGCGTGATCCGCTAGGGCTGGTACACGACGCCACCGCCGCTGAAGTTGAATTGGCGCTCAGTGCCGCCGCCCTGCACGCGCCGCGTTGGGCTGCAACCCCCGCCGCCGAGCGCGCCGCCTGCCTGCTGCGCGCCGCTGATCTGCTGCAAGTGGACCAAACGCGGCTGCTGGCCTTGCTGATCCGCGAGGCGGGCAAAACCTGCGCCAACGCCTTGGCCGAGCTGCGCGAAGCCATCGACAGCCTGCGCTACAGCGCCGCTCACATCCGCACCATGCCTGAAGTCGAGGCACAGTGGCATCGACCGCTGGGCATGGTGGTGTGCATCAGCCCGTGGAATTTTCCGCTGGCGATTTTTGTGGGGCAGGTGGGCGCAGCTTTGGCGGCGGGCAATGTGGTGCTGGCCAAACCGGCGGAGCAAACCCCGTTCATCGCCTTTGAAGCGGTGCGATTGCTGCGCCGCGCTGGTGTGCCAACTGGGGCGCTGCAACTGCTGCCCGGCGCTGGCCCGCGCATTGGCGGGCAACTGGTGACCGACAGCCGGGTGCAGGGCGTGCTGTTCACTGGCTCACACGCGGTAGCCAGCCACATTCAGCGGCAACTGGCGGGTCGGCTGGACGCGCACGGCCAGCCCATCACCTTGATTGCTGAAACCGGCGGGCAAAACGTCATGCTGGTGGATTCGTCGGCGCTGCTGGAGCAGGTGGTGGCTGATGCGGTGCATTCCGCCTTTGACAGCGCCGGGCAACGCTGCTCGGCGCTGCGCCTGTTGTGCGTGCAAGCCGATGTGGCTGATCGGCTGATCGAGATGCTGCAAGGCGCGATGGCCGAGCTCAACTTAGGCAACCCCGACCGGCTGACGGTAGACATCGGCCCGGTGATTGACAGCACCGCCCGCGATGCGCTGCTGCGCTACATCGCCCAACACCACGCCGCTGGGCGCGTGCGCTACCAGTCCACACGCGGTTTGAATCCGCACACGCTGCACGGCCTGCTCGGTCGCGCGCAGATAGTAGCCGACTTGCACGACGCCAATCTTCTGGAGCTCTTCTTTGC